>Ga0082335_1003842_pt1 | contig 23803 bp, 21 predicted proteins | sample Subgrocontami58m_FD_72375 | JGI IMG/M metagenome (GOLD analysis project Ga0082335, IMG submission 72375) | Subsurface groundwater microbial communities from S. Glens Falls, New York, USA - GMW37 contaminated, 5.8 m (SPADES assembly) (version 2) ...
CACATATCTAAATCATTTCAATCAAAAAACGGAAGAGCTTATGTATTGGAAGATATAAACCTTGAGATACAACAAGGAGAATTTGTATGTATTGTTGGACCTTCAGGGTGTGGGAAGACTACTCTTTTGAACATTGTTGCCGGACTGGAAAAGGCCGATTCCGGCGATGTGTGGGCGGATGATCATAAAATTAACGGGGCTGGAAGTGACCGTGTTGTTATATTTCAGGAAGCGGCTCTCTTCCCCTGGCTGAATGTGGTAAAAAATGTTGAATTTGGTTTAAAATTAAAAGGATTTAATGGCAAGGAAAGACGAAATATAGCTATTGAGTATCTCAAAATGGTGCATTTGTCAAAATTTCAACATGCCCACGTGCACGAACTATCCGGCGGAATGAAACAACGCGTAGCCATAGCCAGGGCTCTTGCTATGAATCCGGAGATGCTCCTGATGGATGAGCCTTTTTCCGCATTGGATGCACAGACACGGTGGATACTCCATTATGAATTACAGAATATCTGGCTGAAAACCAGGAAGACAATCTTATTCGTTACTCACAATATTCGTGAGGCAGTATGTCTGGCAGATCGGATAATAATCCTTTCAACATCACCAGGGAAGATTAAGAAAGAGTTTCTGGTGGAATTGCCAAGACCAAGGGATGACAATGATGTGAATGTTGCAGGATATTCCACCAGGATCATGAAAGAACTGAAAGCCGAGATCGATAAGGTTATGAAGTGCGAGATGGATGCAGATTCGTGCATAGAGTGTGACATAAAATGTACAACTGAAAGACCTGCAAAAACAGACATTGGAGGAGGAATCTGAGAAAATGCAAAGCATACTTAAAAGAACAATGTTTTATATCCTTTTTATAGGAATTTGGGAAGGGTTGTTTCGGTTATGCATATGGCCAGAATACGTACTCCCTTCTCCTGCTTCAGTTTTTAAAACGCTGATTCATGGATTCCAAAATCATACTTTCCTCATTGGTATAGCAATCAGCATGAAAAGAATTGCCATCGGTTACGGGATTTCTATTGTTGTTGGCATTCTTTTGGGTCTATTGATCGGGCGGGTGCGAATTTTTGAAGAAACACTGGGATCGTTCTTTATGGGTTTGCAAACATTGCCGACAATTTGTTGGTTGCCCCTTGCACTGCTTTGGTTTGGACTGAACGACAGGGCTCTCATATTCCTGGTTTTTATGGGTGCAGTACTTTCAATTACGATTGCAACGGATGCCGGAGTGAAAAGTGTGCCGTCGCTCTATATTCGGGCTGCAAAAACTATGGGAGCAAAGGGATGGAAACTGTATCTTGAAGTAATTATTCCCGCTGCCCTTCCGCATATCATTACGGGGATGAAACAAGGCTGGTCTTTTGCCTGGCGTTCGCTCATGGCGGGTGAATTATTAATTGTATGTTTGGGATTAGGACATCTTATGATGATTGGGCGGGAGCTAAATGACATGAGCCAGGTAATTGCCGTGATGATTGTAATTATTATAATCGGTATTCTGGTAGATAGGTTATTTTTCGTCAAAGTAGAACAACGTATACGTGAACGATGGGGGCTGGTAAAGGTTTAATTACATATCTACTTCTACGGGTAATTCCATATTTTGCATGGAAGCTTGTACTAAGGCCTCACGGTCGATTTCATCTTCTGGCTGCTTAATCCGATCTGCGTTTCTTTCAACAAATCGCACACCTTCAACCTTGTATTTTTTCTTTAAACTCTCACATTTTGGGCAGTTTTCGGCTGTATATATGTATTTCATTGCAAACCTCCTTCAAAGAGCATAAAATATTATTCGTTCAGTAAACATACGTGTCGCTATTCTACAAAAAGGAATAATTCTTTCAAGAACAATTTTTCTTCATTTTGTCAAATTACTATCAGATGAACGATTGTTGAGATAATTATTTGACTGAAGAAATCTTATGTGTTATATTCCATAAAATTTTGAAAGGGTATTTTATGAGATTTGTTGGATTACTTATTGCAGCTGCAGTAGCTGTTTGGGTGTATATAGATGCAAAGAATAAGGGATACAAAACCCTTCCAGCCGTTGGCTGGATGCTGGGCGTGTTTTTACTGATGATTGTATTCTTGCCCCTTTATTTGTTTGTAAGGGCAAAGAAGGCTAAGCCAATAGAAATCTTAACCCCTTGTAAATATTGTGGGAAGTATTACCAGGACACACCTTTGTACTGTCCTAACTGTGGTTATAAGGTGGGCGGATATTCATTTAAAGAGGAGTAATCTATGGACGTGAAAGAACGGATACCGGAAGATCTAAAGGTTGCTATGAAGTCACAGAACAAATTAAGGACGTCGGTGTTGCGCATGATACTTGCTGACATTAAGATTGCAGACACCTCTGGGAAACCCAAGGATCAGATCGATTACGTTGAGGTTGTTCGTGGATATTACAAGAAACTGAACAAGACACGTGAAGAATATGAGAGGCTCAATTTGCCGGATAAAGTAAAAGAGCTGAATGGCGAGATTGCAATTGTTGAGGAATATCTGCCCAGGCAATTGTCAGATGATGAAATAAAAAGAATTGTTCATGAGGTCATCGAAACAAATAAATTCACTGCCAGGGAAATGGGGGCGGCAATGAAACTCATTATGGGCAAATACGGTGGCGTAGCGGATGGGAAAAAGGTTCAAATGTATTTGAAGGAAAAACTAGCAGGTTAGCGAGGCGAAGCCTCAGACCGGTAAACGAGTTTGGAACCACAGATTTCACAGATTGCACAGATTATATGAATTGGTATTTTTTATTTGTGTAATCTGTGAAATCTGTGGTTTCTGTTGTTATATTTAAATACTTGACTCATTTGTAAAGATAAATTGCGGATAAATATTTTTAATGAAACTCTGAACGTCCGAAGTGGAAATTTCTAAACAAGCAATTACATAAACATAGTTTTATTACAGGAATCATCATGCAAGTCGAATCTTGGAAAGAACCGCTTCTAAAATTACCGCTTGATGAACTTAAAAAGGCGCAATGCTTCGTAACGGACTTGATTCAAACCTTAGAAACACTGCATACAACGACTGAAGAACCGATTGTAATATTTCCGCCAGAGGAGCCTGTTAAAATTGAGGAACGGCGCAGGGATAAAAGATTTGATATGGAACTTGAAGGAGTTTGTTCCGTTGTAAAAAAACAGGAATCCGAAGTGTCGAAGGATGCGCCAATAACCATAAAGGACATCTCTAAACGAGGGTTACGGTTTATAACCAATCAATCATTCATGCCTTCTGACATATTGGTAGTGACATTTCAATTGCCGCCCACAATGGTGTCTGGACATGTTTATAAAAATCCTCAAAAGAAAGTTTATGTTGAAATAAGAAGGGTAGCTGAGTTTCCGACACCTACGGGTCTCAAATATGATATTGGCGCTCAGTCAATTGAAAGTGAGAGAGTGGTAGAATTAGCGAAAGAGGAAGAAAACCGGACACTTATTAACAAACGACTGGCTATAAAGGGAGAAACCAGGATATTAGTTGTGTCTATTAAAGAGGCGCTGTCCAAACGTTTGGAAGAAATCTTATTAAAACAGGGATATGTTGTTTGCAAAGCTAATCAAAAACAACAAGCGATTGCGTTATTACGGAAAAACAAATTTGACATTGTTATTTCAGACATAGATACTGCCAAAATTAATGAATTTGAGTTGTTAAAAGACACTAAGATGGAATTCCCTCACGTAGGACTAATAGCCGAGATAGATACTATTGAAGATTGGAAAAATATTTTATCATTGGGAGTAGATAATTATCTTACAAAAAACTTTAATGACGAAGAGTTTAATATTATTTTAGAATCAGTACAAAAGAAATTATTGTACAAAAGCATGCTTGGTATCGACTTTAAAAAGAGTCGGTTAGAAGGCCTCAATATATTAGTACTGAGTAGAAAAGAGGTACTTAGAAATCTCTTATGCAGCGCATCAAAAGAAAAGGGATTAAAATTATATTTTGTGGATGATACGGCACGTGCACTTATTGTTTTAAAGAGATATAAAATTGATTTTATTAGTGTGGATGCAGAAATTACGGGCCGGGAGGGATGTCAACTTCTCATGAATATAAAAAAGGATTTTCCCAATATCGAGACTATTGTAATTTCTAAAAACCTTCAGGAACGCTGTGATTTTTTAGTAAGCGGTGCGGACAATTTTATTGTCGAACCGGTAGAATCACAAGAAATATTTGCAGTACTGCATTAAGGCTGTGGCGCAAAGGGACTGTTGTTTATAAGCTGTTTTGCACATGTGCATTCAATTGAAAGAACTTGTGATATGCGGCTTTTGTCTCTATATACAGTAATGCCTTTACAACCACTTTTATAAGCTAATAAAAAGACCTTTTCAACATCACCGACGGTAGCATTTTTTGGGAAATTGATAGTCTTCGAAACACCATTATCAATATATTTCTGACAGGCTGCCTGTATCTTTACGTGCTGTTCCGGTGAGACATCCCTGGCAGTAATAAATACCTTTTTAACGTCTTCCGGGATATCAATAATGTTTTGTATCGATCCTTCCTTTGAGACTTTTTCAATAAGTCTTTCTGAATAAAAACCACGTTTTTTTGCAACTTCCACAAAGAATGCGTTTATTTCGGGTAGTCCCTCCTCTACCAAAACATGGCGTTTGTAAGCAATCGCAAATAAGGGTTCAATGCCACTGGAACAATCTGCGATGATACTGATAGTGCCTGTTGGCGCGATAGTCGTCCGTGTTGCATTTCTATATCCCGGCCCATTCTTTTGAGCATAAATGCTTTTCTGATAATTCGGAAAGGCACCACGTTTGGCGGCAAGTTCGACTGATGCTTCATTTGCCTTTTGAGAAAAGAAACACATGAGTTTGTCAGTGAAATGAATTGCTTCTTCGGAATTGTATGAAATACCAAATTTTAGTAATAAATCAGCAAGTCCCATGACGCCTAAGCCTATTTTCCGGTTTCCCTTTGTCAGATGCTCGATCTGGGGTAACGGATATTTATTCACATCGATAACATTGTCCAGGAAGTGTACGGCAAGTTGTATTATTGTTTCAAGGCGATTCCAGTCAATTTCATGTTCTCCATGAGTCAGCTTAACCATTTTCGAAAGATTGATAGACCCGAGAACACACGCTTCGAATGGTAACAGTGGTTGTTCTCCACATGGATTAGTTCCTTCGATTTCTCCAAGAAACGGAGTGGGATTGGCGGCGTTAATGGTGTCCAGGAATAAGACGCCTGGCTCACCATTCTCCCAGGCGGAATGTATAATTTGATCAAAAAGCTGTTTTGCATTAACGGTTTTTACAACCGCTCTTGTTCGGGGATTGATCAGTGGAAAGCGCTGATTTTTCTCAACAGCTTGCATAAATGCATCGGTAATCCCAATGGATATATTAAAATTTGTCAATACACCTTCGAATTGTTTGGAATGGATAAAACCAAAGATATCGGGATGATCTACACGCAACACGGCCATGTTTGCACCCCGTCTGAATCCTCCCTGGTTGATGGCCTCTGTGGCCTCATTAAAGACCTTTATAAAAGATATAGGACCGCTAGCAAAACCACCTGATGTGCTTACGCAGTCGTTTTTGGGCCTTATCCGAGAGAAGGAGAAACCTGTGCCTCCGCCGCTTTTGTGGATTATCGCGGCTTGTTTTACCGTTTCAAAAATATTCTCAATAGAATCTTCTACAGGAAGTACAAAACATCCAAATAATTGTTGAAGGTCTCTACCCGCATTCATGAGTGTGGGAGAGTTTGGCATAAAAAGAAGGTTAATGAAAAGATCGTAAAATTGTTCTTCAATGGATACAATATCTGCCTTCTTATCGTAAATTAAATCTGCCGATGCAATATTCTTGGCTATTCGCCGGAACATATCTTCAGGCGTTTCAATAGGATTGCCCGCAGCGTCTTTCTTTAAATATCTTTTTCCAAGCACTAATCTCGCATTTGGTGTTAAAGAAATGGTGTTTTCCCCCATAGATGTTCCACTCATCAGGATAATTGTTTTCTAAATAATCATCATGCAATCGCCGTAACTGAAAAATCGATAGCCTTCATTTTTGGCTATTTCATAAGCATTCAGGATGTTATCTCTTCCAGCAAAGGCAGAGGCCATTACTACTAAGGTGGTTTTGGGAAGATGAAAATTTGTAAGCAAGACATCAACATACTTAAAATTATAAGGAGGATATATAAATAAGTTTGTCCAACCGGATAGTTGCGATGAGTTGTTATTTCTGGCAATCGTCTCAAGAACACGGCAGGAAGTGCTCCCCGTTGCGATTACACGTCGGTTCTGCTCTTTTGTCCTCTTTATTTTTTGGATAATCTCTTCAGAACATTCGTAATATTCCTTGTGCATAAGATGGTCGCGGACATCATCTGTTTTGATGGGTAAAAACGTACCCAAACCGACATGTAATGTAACAAACCCGATTTCTACCCCGCGTTTCTGTATCTTCTCAAGTGTGTTTTTTGTGAAGTGCAACCCTGCCGTAGGGGCAGCGATTGCTCCTTCTTTTTGAGCAAATATAGTCTGATATCTTTCTCTATCTAAAGAAAATAATGCGTCTTGATTTTTGGTGCGCTTTATATAGGGGGGAAGGGGCATTCCCCCAATTCGATGAAGGAGTTCTTTTACGGTATTATTTTTTATGTTAAATTCAATAAGCCATGCGCCTTCTTCAGTCCTGTCGAGCAGCCGTGCAGAGATATTGTTGTCGTTGACATAGATTTCCTCACCCATTTTCAATTTTGCATTTGACTTTATTAATACCTTCCAGCGATTTTCTCCTATTTCTTCAATGAATAATAATTCAATTGAAGCGCCGCCAATCCTATTCCCAAGCAAACGGGCAGGAAGTACCTTTGTATCATTCAAGACCAAAAAATCCCCTGACGAAAAATAATCTGTAATTTCATAAAATTTCCGGTGCTCTATCTTGCCTGTATTCCGATAGAGTACCAATAACCTGGAATCATCGCGATTTTCAAGCGGTTGTTGGGCAATGAACTCCTTTGGAAGATTATAGTCGTAATCGGATAGTTTGGTATAAATTTCCACAAGCCTCGTTTCAGTTGTGCAGCATTTATTTAAAATAGGATACATCTTAAAAAATAATATCAGATTTATACAATTTGTGAATTTAAAAATAATTTTTAAATATTTTAAAAGAATACTATAACAAGAAATACACAATATATTGTATTCATAAAAATAAATAGTACAACGATTGTGGTAGCAAATAAATACAACTAATTTGTGTTTAAAATAACAATAAAAATATTTCTTGACAAATAAATAAAAAAGTATATTGTCATAGCCGTATGTGGTAAAAAGTGTGGACAAGTGGGGAGAAATGACAATGTTCACTGGTGAGTACCATCACACGATTGATGACAAAAATAGACTGGCCATACCAGTTCCTCTTCGAGATAGTATTGATGTGAAGACGGAAGGAAAAGGATTCTTCGTAACACGAGGACTCGACGAGTGCCTGTTCATGTATACTCCCAGCGAATGGCAGAAGGTCGTTTCGAGAATAGAACAAATCTCTTTTACAAATAAAAAGGCGCGTCAATTCCAGCGCCTTTTTTTTTCTAAGGCACAAAAAATTCCTGATAGTGACCAACAAGGGCGTATTTTGATTCCGCAATATTTGAAAGAACTCGCTAAGATTCAAAAGAATGTTGTAATTGTCGGAGTCAGCAGTCGTATTGAAATCTGGGATGAGAAAAATTGGCAGAATTACGAGTCAGAACATGAAAAGGGATTTGAAGAGATAGCAGAGGATTTATTTTCAATTGGGTAATTCCCTCCCTGAAATTCGACAAAAAGAATCTATACAATTGTAAACAGAATGATAAAAAATGGATAACATAACAGATACGCCTCTGCACAAGCCAGTAATGGTTGAGGAGGTGCTCGATTACTTGAATCTGCAGTCAGGACAAATAATTTTGGATTGTACTGTAGGAGGCGGTGGACATGCGAGCGGAATACTGGACAAAATCAAACCCGATGGATTTTTGATTGGTATCGATAAAGATATGGAAATATTGCAGACGGCTAAGCAAGCTCTATCAAAAACAACAGGTAAATTTAAGCTTTATCATGCAGATTATTCTGATATCGATGAAGTATTGCGTCAGGCAGAAGTTGATAAGGTTTACGGTGTGTTACTTGATTTGGGAGTATCCTCTCTGCAGTTTGATCAGGCAGATCGCGGTTTCAGCTTCGCGAAAGAAGCCCCGTTGGATATGAGAATGGACCGTTCGCGCGGCATTACTGCACAAAATTTAATTCAGCGGCTTTCCGAGACAGAGTTAGCAGAATTATTGTGGAAATACGGAGAAGATCGGTGGTCGAGAAGAATTGCGAGGGCCGTAATAAAAGAAAAAAAGGGGGTAGGTATTACCTCAACAAGACAGTTAGCTGCTATCGTCGAACGAGTTGTGCCAAGAGGCAAAAGCAAGATACATCCCGCAACAAGAGTATTCCAGGCGCTGAGGATTGCTGTAAATAAAGAGCTGGATAATTTAGAAATCTTCTTAGATAAAATCTATAACTATATGGCAGTAGGCGCACGCATTGTGATTATCAGTTTTCATTCTCTTGAGGACAGGATTGTAAAGAATAAATTTATTGAAAAGGCAAAACAAAATATATTCAAGGTGCTTACAAAAAAGCCTATTACTCCTCGTGAGGCTGAAATAATGGAAAATATAAGAAGCAGGAGCGCAAAACTAAGGGCAGCGGAGAGGATTTGATATGGGTATATCAAGAATATTGTTAGTGTTTACTATTGCCATCATGATGGCAATGTTTTTGGTGTGGGAGAGAAATAAGATTATAGAATTAGGATATCAGGTAGCCAGGCTCCAGAAAAATTGCACTGAATTATCAGAAAAAAACAGAAAATTGAACTATCATGTTGATCGGCTTAAATCACCACAAATTATTGTTTATAAAATACAATCACTAAAAATGCCCCTTGTTCCACAAGATGAAACGTCAGGAATTATCATGATGGGACAGGCAAAGTTCCAGGAGAATATGGCTAAATCACTGAAAACCAGCCTGAATAAAGACTTATATACCCAAAAAGACCAAATTTTAAATTGCTGTCCATTACACAATTAAAACGTGAATTAATTAATGTATTAAGAGTAGTTTCTGTTGTGCCCTCCTCCCGGACGCTTTCGGGGTAATGATGTTTTTATCTCGAAAGCGTTCGTAAATTTGTTCATATTTAATTGTTTTAGTTTAGCGTACTTTTAAGGAATTGCCAACGTGCTACCTTTAAAAAAACATAAATTTTGGGCAAATATTATTGGCGTTTTTCTCATTATAGTTTTTATTACGCTCGCTGTTCATATCGGGCGTATCCAGCTCGTTGATCATGAGAAATATATTAAACTAGCAAAAGCGCAGCAATGCAAAAAGATCGAATTGCCCGCCAGAAGAGGTTCAATCCTGGATAGGAATGGAATTAAACTTGCCGAATCTTTACAGGTAGGATCTGTTTATGTAGATCCCTCAGAAATTGAAGACATCTCTACTGTTGCATATCAGTTAAGCAAACTCTTAAAACTTAATTCATCAAAATTAGTAAAACAACTTAACAGAGACAAGCGATTTATTTGGATTAAACGGAAGGTTAGTGATGAAGAACTTAACGCAGTCGCGAAATTGTCTCTAAAAGGTGTTTATATTAAATACGAGTATCACCGATTCTATCCCAATCAACAGTTAGCCAGTCATATTCTCGGGTTTACCGATGTTGATGAGAAGGGACTTGAAGGTGTTGAGCTGTCGTTTGACAGCGTATTATCCGGAAAACCAGGGTTCAAACTAATTAATCGAGATGCGCTTCAACGCCAAATTATCACCCCTGATGCCGAGGTACAAATGCCGAAGCACGGAGATAATGTGATGCTGACGATTGACGCCAATATCCAGCGTTTTGCCGAAGAAGAATTGGAAATCGCTTATAAAAAATGGGAGCCAGCCTCAGCAACAGCCATTGTAATGGACCCAATGATGGGTGAAGTGCTGGCGATGTGTAATTACCCTACGTATGATCCCAACCATTTCAAGAAGTATCCTCCAGGCAGCAGAAGGAATCTGGCTATTACTGATTGTTATGAGCCTGGATCGATAATGAAGCCCATTGTAGTTTCAGGGATATTCGAACAGGGGCTGGTGAAACCCGACGATGTTCTCTTTTGTAATAATGGAGCTTGTGAAATAGAAGGCAGGGTTCTGCGTGATACTCATGGAGGGCATGGCAATCTTACTGTTTCTGAAATTGTTGTTTACTCCAGTAATATAGGAATGGCAAAGTTAGGTATGCTTATGGGAAATGAAAAAATGTATCAATATCTCAAGCAATTCAATTTTGGAGAAAAAACGGGAATTGAGTTGCCGGGAGAAATTAGAGGTATCTTTCGTCCTTTAAAACAGTGGTCAAGAAAATACTCTCTCATCTCTATTTCAATAGGACACGAGATAGCCGTTACTCCGCTTCAGTTTGTTACAGCTTTTTGTAGCATACCAAATGGAGGGCTATTGCTTGAACCAACAATAATAAAATCAACGACAAATAATGACGGCAAAACTAAAGAAGAATTTCAAAGTCTGCAACCTGTGAGACGGGTAATTAATTCAAACATTGCGCGTAATATAATGAACCCTATATTGAAGAAAGTCGTTACAGAAGGCACAGGGAAAAATGCAAACCTGCTGGAATACGATGTTGCCGGAAAGACAGGAACATCGCAGAAAGCCGACGGCGACGATGGTCGGTATTCTCACGAAAAATATGTTGGCTCCTTTATTGCCTATGCGCCTGCAGAGAATCCTCGCATTTGTGTGTTAGTAATGATTAATGAGCCACGAAATGGCGCATACTATGGCGGTACTGTTGCAGCTCCCGTTGTAGGAGAAATTATTAAACGTTCATTACTTTATCTAGGTGTAGAACCTTCAAAATTTCAAATAGCAATGCAATAATGTAATCTCTTATATACTGGAATAAGGAGGTGATGAGCGACTTTAATGGCTTGAAAATGCATGAAATTATGTGATAAAGTATCTTTAATATAATGATTTATGAAAAGAATCGGGGATAAAGATGACAAATAAGGAAATTGAAAAACAGAATTTCATTTTATGGTACAGTCTGTATGCCACGGAAAAAGAGTTGGAAATGGCGAGAACCAATAACACGGAAACACTTAATAGGCTTTTGAAAGAATATGCTGAAGAAATTGATAAAATTAACAAATCAAGACGTTTTTACGAACGGATTATTCAGCCAGCAAGCGGACAAATACAGGGTTTCGATGCAGCATTGGAAATAAATTATTTTTCATACGAGAGAAAAAGTACCGTTTTGGAGGGGATGTGCCAATAGGCATGAAATTAAGTGCGCTTTGTTCTTGTTTAAAAGAACGCCAATCTTATGATTTTGTTGAAAAAGAAGTTTGTGGAATAACACATAACTCCAAAAAGGTAAAAAGGGGTTATGTATTTGTCGCCATTAAAGGTCATAAGTTGGACGGGCATGATTTTATTATTGATGCAGTGGGAAAAGATGCTGCTGCTCTTGTTGTAGGAAAAAGGATAGAAATAACTCCACGGATATCACAAATTGTTGTACCGAATACCCGCAAGGCTTTGGCGTTTCTTAGCAATCATTTTTATGGTGAACCTTCTTCTGAAATGACGGTAATCGGTATTACAGGAACGAATGGAAAAACAACAACTTCATATCTCACAAAGTCAATAATTGAGGCCTCCGGCAAGAAGGCAGGACTGATTGGTACAATCCAATATCAAATAGGGAACAGGGTGATACCGGCTCAAGAAACGACCCCTGAATCCGTTGAAATTCAGAGTTATCTTTCCGAAATGCTTAAGTCAGACATAAAATACGCCGTAATTGAGGCATCCTCTCATGCCCTCTCTCAGCACAGACTAGATAGAGTCTGTTTTAGTTCAGCAATCTTTACAAATTTATCTATTGAACATCTCGATTATCATGAAAACATAAGAAATTATAGAACAGAAAAACTCAAACTGGTAAAAGGGCTAGGTAAAGATGCATTTGCTATACTCAATGCCGACGATAATGCCAGCAAACATTTTGCTGAGTGTACGAAATCACAAGTAGTATGGTATGGTATAAAAAGAAAGAAAGCAGATGTAACAGCAGAAATTATAAATATGAACGCCGATACAACACAATTTTTATTAAATTCCCCCTGGGGCAAAAACATAATCAACTTAAACCTGGTAGGTAAACATAACGTTTATAATGCACTGGCTGCTGCTACAAATGGTCTGGCGCTAGGCTTCAAAATCGACGCGATAAAAACCGGTATTGAATCTTTAAGCGGAGTACCTGGACGTTTGGAAAAAATTGACTACGGGCAGGATTTCCACATTTATATTGACTTTGCACACACACACCAGGCGTTACAGACTATTCTGAGTACTATCCGTGCAACAACAACAGGACGCATCATATTGGTCTTTGGATGCGGTGGAGATAGAGATAGAAAGAAAAGACCCAAGATGGGGCATATTGCAGAAAAATATTCAGACCTTTTCTGGATAACAAGCGATAATCCCCGTTCGGAGGATCCTCTCAAAATTATCCATGAGATTCAAAAAGGAATAAAGAAAAACGCTTCTTGCCGGGTACAACCCGACAGAAAAATCGCCATCAAAGAGGCCATTTTGGAAGCAAAAAAGGGGGATGTTGTAGTCATTGCTGGAAAGGGTCACGAACAATATCAGATATTAAAAAATACCATTATTCCATTTGATGATCGTGAAGTTGTGATACAAACCTTGCAAAACAATATGGCCTTACACAATTAATAAGGTAAGGGTAATAAAATGGAAATCCTATCCCTCGATGAGATTGTAAAAGCCTTTTGCGGACAAATAATATCCGGCGATAGAGACACAAAAATAAGGGGCATATCTACGGACAGTCGAACTGTTAAGCCGGGAGATTTGTTTTTTGCACTCAAAGGAGGGCGGTGCGATGGTCACCAGTTTGTCATGCATGCAATGAATACAGGCGCAGTGGGGGCTGTTATTTCAAATGAATTTAAATTAGAACCAGAACATAAAAACTTTTCTGTAATTCGGGTAAAAGACACCACGACGGCGTTAGGAGATTTAGCAAGATATTATCGTCAAAAATTGAATACAAAGATTATCGGTATTACCGGAAGTAATGGTAAAACCACTACCAAAGAAATGACATATCATTTATTGTCCCATTTTGGTCCTACAGCAAAATCACAGAAAAGCTTCAATAATTTCATTGGTGTACCGGTGACAATATTTGAAATAGAAAATAGACATCGATACGGTGTGCTGGAAATGGGTACAAATGCTCCCGGAGAAATTCGACGTCTGTCTGAGATTGGCGCTCCTGATGTAGCAGTAATTGTTAACATTTCTAAAACGCACCTGGAAGGTCTTAAAAGTATCGAAGGAGTTGCACAGGCAAAAGCAGAAATATTAGAAAACCTTAGCAAGGGTGGAGTATTTGTATATAATGCCGATAATCCATGGTGTGCTAAAATTGCCAATTGTTTTAAAGGGAAAACCGTAGGCTTTGGTTTTAGTTCCCAGGCACATATTAGGTGTACGGACGTAAAGAAAAAAGATAAAGGGTATGTTTTTGAACTCAATGGACATTTAAACGTTCCCCTTCCCATTCCTGGGTATCACAATATTACGAACTGTTTGGCTTCTTTTGCGATTTGCAAAGCACTAGGTCACGATATCTGTTGCGTAAAGGATGCCTTTTCCTCTTTTAAACTACCTTTAATGAGAATTGAACAGCAACGAATAGGAAACATTACCATTATCAATGATGCTTACAATGCAAATCCTGAGTCTGTACGTGCAGCCTTACAATATCTGAGTGAAATTGATGAAGAGGGACGAAAAGTTTTTGTATGCGGTGACATGCTGGAATTGGGAAATGAGTCTGCCCAGTTACACAAGGAAATTGGGGAAACAGTATCTTACCTGAATATTGATTTATTATGGACTGTAGGAAAATATGCGTCTGAAATTGCAAAGGCGGCAAAATCATCAGGTACGCCTGAAAGGCAAGTCGTCAGTTTTCAGGATGTTTCAGACATTACGGCTACAGAAATAAATGAACTGAGAGAGAATGATATAGTATTAATCAAAGGCTCCAGAGGTATGCATATGGAAAATATTATTGAGAAGTTTAAGGAATTTTTCTCAAGGTGTGTGCCGGCCCATAATTGTAATTAGCAAATAAATACTCACTATGGAAAACCAGAAAAAGGTACTGTTGGTGGAAAAAGACAATGCCATATGGCATTTTGTACGAAATATACTTAAAAAAGAGCTATATGATTTGGACTTTGCCGATGACGCTAAATACGCACTCACAAAAATTCAAAATAATACAACGGACCTGATTCTTTTTGACTGCGATTCTTTAGGAGTAAATATGTCCGAATTCATTTCCTTAATTAAAAATTCAACAGACAATATGCCCGGTATTATAGCGTTAACAAATAATATAAACGACGATGTTCATAATTATGTCCAACCCGCTGTAGATGATTTAATCGCCAAACCGCTCAATTCGACTGAATTACAATACCGCATCAACCGGGTTTTCGATCGTAGGAATATGATAGATTTATTGAATAAAGACCGGGCAGATTCAGAAGCGCTTCTTCAGATATCAGAAGCTGTATCATCAACACTGAGTAGCAGAGAAATTCTCCACATTATTGTCAAAAAAGTTGCTTCTCTTTTTGAAGCAACACGTTGTTCTATTTTTCGTGTTGCGCATGAGGAGAAATTCGCCCAGGTGATTGCTTCTCATGATAATCCTGACATTGCGTTGGAGATAACGATTGATAATTACCCGGAGGTGAAGAAGGCGCTGGAGACAAGAGAGATGGTGATCGTTCAATATATTCTCCTTGATCCATTAATGAGGGATGTGCAGGAAAATATAAAATCTCTGAAAAACAATGCGATTGTTGTTATTCCAATTATATTGAAAGACAACGTCATTGGAACTCTTTTTTTAAGAAGTGTTCGAGACAATAAATTCTTCAATGAAAGAGAAATAAAATTTTTGAAGGTAGTCGCTCGTATAGCTGCGAATGCCTTAGATAATGCCTTTCTTTACGAAAATTTAGAGTCCACACGGTTGCAGTTGATACAGTCTGAAAGATTAAGGGCGCTGGGAGAACTTGCTACTGGTGTAGCCCATGATTTTAATAATTTGTTGAGTGGCATCCTGGGGCACACACAAATGTTGCTTTCCAAGGACATCGATGCCTCAATCCATGAAAGATTGCAAATTATTGAAAAACTCGTGTTAGATGGAGGTGAAATTGTCAGAAGGATTCAGGAATTTACGAGAATTCGTACTACAAAGGATTTTTCAGCAGTCAATTTAAAGGACATTATAAACGATGTTGTTCGAATGACAGAGTTGAAATGGTCCGGGGGGCATAATACCCCGAAGATAATGTTACGCGTTGATGCCAATCAGATGGAAATTCCTATTGTAGACGGGAATGCAACGGAACTGAGAGAGGTATTTATCAACGTTTTATTTAATGCAGTTGATGCTATGCCTAAAGGAGGAGAGCTTAGGATTAGAACAGAAACTAATGGAAAGAATGTTTTTGTCTATTTCATTGATACAGGCGAAGGTATGTCAGAAGAAACCAAGAAAAGGGTATTTGACCCTTTTTTTACAACGAAGGGATCTAAGGGCGCCGGTTTGGGGATGAGTGTCGCTTATGGAATAATAAATAGGCACAATGGTCAAATCAGTATAGACAGCGAACTGGGTATAGGTACTACTGTTACTGTCCAATTGCCCGTATCAGAAAAAGTTATTAAAGAAATTGAGTGTAATTACGATCTCAGACGCGAAGAAAGAACAAGGATACTTCTCATAGAAGATCACAAAATTACCTTAGACATACTTGCCGAGAATTTAGTAAATCTTGGCTACTATGTCCAGAAGGTCGAAAGTGGTATGGCGGGTATTAAAACATTCAAGGGTGGGAATTATGATATTGTTATAACAGATGTAGGTTTGTGCGATATTTCTGGATGGACGGTCTCTAGAAAAATAAAAGACATGTCACCTCATGTGCCGGTCGTATTTATTACAGGCTGGGGCAATCAACTCAGTTCATCTCAGTTAAAGGAATGTGGCGTGGATTACGTACTTACAAAGCCTTTTAAGATAGAAGAGATTTCAGCAATTATAAAAAAGGCTATTGATTCTAAAAAAGATGTCTAAAGCAGACAAGAAAAGAGGTTAAAAGGACTTTGCTATACAATTGGCTTTATTCGATAAATTCATTAGAAATATTTAAATACATATCTTTTCGTTCTTGTCTGGCTGCTTTTACTGCTTTTTTAATCAGTATTTTTTTTGGTCACTGGTTTATTAAGAGACTGCGGATTTTAAAGGTTGGTGAGGATACAACAAAAACAGACTCAGAAGAACTCAAACGTATGCATTTCGATAAAAAAAATACACCGACAATGGGAGGGATTGTTGTGAATGTCTCTATCCTGGTCTCCGTTTTGTTCTGGTGTAATATCTACAATGAATATGTCCTCTTAATGATGTTTACGTTGATCTGGTTCGGTGTGCTTGGGTTTATCGATGATTATATCAAGCTTACGCAGAAGAATGCAGCCGGTTTGAGCGATGTATCAAAATTATTATTTCAATCAGCATTGGGGCTCATACTGGGGCTGGTCTTATATTTCCATTTCAGTAAGTTTACCTGGGGCACACAACTGGTAATTCCTTTTGTAAAAGATTTTAGACCTGACATAGGTCCCTTTTACATATTGGCTGTTGGATTCTTTATCGTTGGGATGTCTAACGCAGTAAATCTTACTGATGGCTTGGATGGCTTGGCAATAGGGTGCAGCATTATTGCCGGAATTGCTTTTACTGTTATTGCCTATGCTTCAGGCAGGGTCGATTTTAGTGATTATTTAAGAATTCCTTATGTCCCTGGAAGTGGAGAATTAAGTGTTTTTTGCGCTGCACTGGTAGGAGGAAGCTTGGGATTTTTGTGGTATAACTGTTTTCCCGCACAAATTTTTATGGGCGACACAGGTTCATTGACATTAGGCGGTATGCTGGGACTAGTTGCTCTTATTGTAAAACAAGAACTGCTGATGGTTATTATAGGGGGTATCTTTGTCGCTGAGGCAGTTTCTGTACTTGTGCAAAAATTCTTTTATAAGATGACAAAAAGAAGGGTCTTTCGTTGTGCGCCTTTACACCATCACTTTCAGTTTAAGGGATGGCCAGAGACGAAAATTACCCTCCGGTTTTGTATTATTGCAGCAATGCTGGCTGTATTTAGTCTTATATTGCTATAAAGGGGATTTATTTGAAACACTGGCATTTTATTACATACATTATGGTTGCTTTAATAGGGTTCAGTATTATCACTGTCTATAGTACGGATCTGGCAACTTTTGGGGCAGGGGGAAAAAGTTATCAATTAACGAAACATCTCTTATGGATATTAATAGGTTCGATTTTGTTAATAACCATGTCAAAGGTGGATTATCGTTATTTGCAGAAATTGAGAATTCCTATTCTCGTTGTGTCCTTTATGCTTCTTTTGCTTGTATTGATACCAGGGATTGGTACAGTTACCAATGGTGCACGCAGGTGGATTCGATTAGGCCATATTTTGGGTATACAGCCCTCAGAATTTGCAAAATTAGCAATTATAATATTTGTCTCTGCTTACATTGCCAAAAATCAAAGTCGCATGTCTGAGTTCAAATGCGGTTTTATGATACCCATTGTTATTATAGCGTTAGCGGGTGCTCTTGTAATCAAAGAGCCTGATTTTGGGAGTGCTGCGTTCATTACAATTCTTTCTATAATTATGCTCATCGTTGGTGGAACTAGGTTCATTTATGTTTTTTTTACGATTATAGCTACTGTACCATTTGTGCATAAAATGTTATTCGAGGTTTCGTATAGAAAAGACAGATTAATGGCCTTTATGGATCCATGGCAAGACCCTTTAGGAACAGGATATCATGTAATTCAGTCGTGGATTGCCCTTGGTTCTGGTGGTTTGACAGGATTGGGTGTTGGTAGCAGCAAACAAAAACTATTCTTTTTACCAGAAAGCAGCAGTGATTTTATCTTTACCATTATCGGTGAAGAGTTTGGTTTTATTGGAGTGTTAGTTATTATATGTCTATTCTTGTTATTAATATGGCAGGGGTTAAAAATAGCACATGCAGCCAAGGACGTATTTGGATTTTTTTTGGGATTTGGAATAACTGTGATGTTTGGATTACAGGCAATTATCAACATTGCAGTTGTCTCTGGTATTGTTCCAACCAAAGGCATCCCCTTGCCTTTTGTTAGTTCAGGTGGGTCGTCCTTGTTATTTTCGATGATAGGAATTGGAATACTAATTAATATTGCAAAACAGTCTTTGGAGTCAGGGGCTTTAAATCCACAGATGAATATAGAACCAGCAGAAGATGAAGTTGCTGGATTGCTGCCTGCGAGAATTTGGCACAATATAACGTCCAAGATAGCGAGCTTTTCTTGGCGGTAAAGGGGTAAATTAGCACGCAGAATGCCGATTAGACACAAATTTTAAACATATTTTGTTTATTTTCTGTATAAAGCAGGGTTCGGTTAAGGGAAAAAGGGGTGTGAAAATGAAAATCGCTTTTGCAGGAGGTGGTACCGCTGGACATTTAATGGTGGGGTTGAGTACTGCCGAAGAGATCCGTTCAAGGTTTAATGAGGCAGAAATCATTTTTTTTGGCACAGACAAAGAATTTGAAAAACGATGTGTAGAACAGCGCGGCTTCAGGTTTCGACGGATGCATGCTAAAAAGTGGGGAAAATCGTTCAAGCATTTATTCACGTTTATCATTGCAACATGTATCGGCATTATTGAATCACTCATTGCGCTTCGCAAATTTAACCCGGACATTGTGGTTGGATTGGGTGGATATGCCTCTTTTGCCCCAATTATCGCCGCAAAATTACTCAGCATACCGTCTGTATTACTGGAACAAAATGTAATTCCCGGGAAGGCAAATCGGTTCCTGGCTAAATGGGTTGATGAGGTATATTGTCATTGGCGAGGATCTCTCCAGTGGTTCAACAAGGCGAAAGTTGTACGGGTAACAGGAACTCCCATACGGAAGGATATCTTATCTAGCCAAAGATGCCGTTCTGCCGAAATATTCGGACTAAGTTCTTCTAAAAAAACGATACTGGTTACAGGTGGAAGTCAGGGTGCACAGGCAATCAATGAAGTTATACTAAGATGTTTGCCCAAATTAGAGCCGTTATCAAAAGAACTACAAATAATTCACTGTACGGGTGAATATGGGTATGAAGCCGCAAAAGCAGCGTACAAGCAAACGGATATCAATGCGTTTGTTTGTAGTTTTTTAGATGATATGGGGGCTGCTTTTAGTATGGCGGATGTAATTATTTGTAGGGCTGGCGCAACTACCATTGCTGAAATTACTGCGATTGGTATTCCGGCTATATTGATACCGTATCCGCATGCTGCGGATAATCATCAATACTGGAATGCAATGGAATTGGCAAGCAACGGCGGTGGATATTTATTGCAGCAGATTGATTTGACACCTGAAAAAATCATAGAACTTATTACAGATCTTTTCAACAATAAAGAAAAGTACGACAGAATGAAGATGTTTAACAAAGGGTTGGGAATACCAAATGCATCCACGAAAGTTGTTGATAACATTTGCAGAGTAATTGGTTTCAAAGGCACACAATTTGCGCCTATATTAGGCTAATTTATATTTTTATGATTAAATATATATCAAACTATTCCGATATATATTATATAGTAGCGCTAAACCCCGATTGTTTGTAATACTGATTCAACAAAATAAATTGAGGGGTAAATCTATACCACTACATACTATTTCTATCCAAAAAAAGGAAAATTACTATGAATCTATCAGAAGGTATGGACAGGATGCACACGCATACATCATCGTTAGATAACCAGTTCAATTATCGACCTATGCGTGGAAATTGTGTATATTTTATAGGAATAGGTGGTATCGGGATGAGTGCTGTTGCACGCATTCTTTTAAACGAGGGTTGTGTTGTTGCGGGTTCGGATATACGGCCATCTTCTTTGACTTCAACACTGGAAAAAATGGGAGCAAGGATTAATACAAGACAAGATGGCAGTTTTATGACATCAGATACGGATATGGTAGTAATCTCAGCGGCTATTTCTGAAGACAATCCAGATCTTAAAACTGCTCGCGAAATGGGTATAAAGGTAGTAAAATACTCTCAAATACTCGGCTCGTTAATGAAAGAAAAACGTGGTATTGCAATCAGTGGTACTCACGGGAAAACAACCACAAGTGCAATGATTTCTAGCGTATTAAAAACGGCAGGATTGGATCCCACATTTGTTATTGGTGGGGAAGTACCTGATATTGGAGGTAACGCACATTTAGGAAAGGGCGATTTATTCGTGGCAGAGGCATGTGAATATGACAGGTCTTTTTTAAACCTTGTTCCACAAGTAGGTGTAATCACCAATATCGAAGAAGATCACTTGGACTATTATGAAAATATTGAGAAAATAATAAATGCGTTTGGTGATTTTGCATCATTGGTTTCAAAGGAAGGTTTATTAGTCGTAAATAATCACGATAAGAATATATCACTCGCAATTCAAAAAGCAAACTGCAAGGTAGAAACATACTCTCTAGATAGTACCTCTGATTGGTGCGGCAAAGTTCTTTCTTCAGGTAACGGGACAAATAGATTCAGCATCTTTAGAAAGAATACTTTTTTTGATGATTTTACTTTGAAAATACCAGGGTCCCATAATATCTTAAATGCGTTGGCCGCAACTGCAGTATGTACATTTATTGGAGTTGATAAAAATTCTATTAAGGCTGCATTAGCTTCATTTCGTGGGGCAAATAGACGATTTCAAATTATTGGAGTAAAAAACAATATTACGGTAATCGATGATTACGCCCACCACCCAACAGAGATACGTGTGACGTTAAGAGCTGCCAGAGAGCTATATCCTGAAAAAAAGATATGGTGCGTGTTTCAACCTCATCAGTATAGCAGAACACGCCATTTATTAAGGGGTTTTGCAAAATCCTTCCAAGATGCGAATAAAGTACTTTTTGCCGATATCTACTCAGCACGTGACAACGACTATGAAAAAACTACAATGAATTCTTCGAGGTTGTTTGAAGAAACCCGAAATGCGGGTGTTGATGTCCAGTACATTCCACAATTGCGTGATATTGTCAATGCACTATCATTAGGTGTAAAACCAGACGATGTTGTTATAACAATGGGTGCCGGTGATGTGTGGAAAGTTGCTTATGATTTAGTTGCAAAATTAGAATAATGGGTTAAGATTAATCCTTAATAATGTTGATTTTAAATGTTAGGAGAATATGAAATGAAGCCAAAAAATGTTGTTGTACTGATGGGAGGCATATCTCCTGAACGAGAGATTTCATTACGTTCCGGTAATGCAGTAGCACGGGCATTAAAGGATGCTGGATTTAACGTTACTTGCATCGACGTGCAAGACGAAAAGATAGAAGAACTTGATCGCATGGACATCGATGTCGCATTTATTGCCTTACATGGGTATTTTGGTGAAGACGGAGGAGTACAACAACTTTTAGAATTAAAAGGGATTCCATATACTGGTTCAGGTATAAATGCCAGCAGGCTTGCAATGGATAAATTAGCAACAAAAAAATGTTTTATTGAGGCGGGACTTAAAACGCCAGATTATATTACAGTGACAGAATTTCAAGAGTTACAGGAGATACAGCGGGAAATAAGCAAACTAGGGTTACCGGTAGTTTTAAAACCTACGAGAAATGGTTCTAGCATAGGCATATCGATCATTAAAAATATTAACGATCTTCAAATTGGTTTAGAAAAGGCGTTTGAATTTGGATATGAATTGCTAGTTGAAAAGTACATAAAAGGCAGAGAGTTGACCGTTGGAATTTTGGATGACAAGGCGCTGCCCATTATTGAGATCAAACCGGCGGTGGAATTTTTTAATTATGAAGCGAAATATAAGGATGATAGAACAAAATATCTTATTGTAGAGAAAACCTTAAGCGAACAGAGAAACACGGTTGGTGATTCTTCACGCACTATTGGCTTTCTTTCGCCTGCTACGTATAATAACGCACAGGAGCTTGCTATCAACGCACAAAAAATCCTTGGCTGTAAGGGATTTTCAAGAGTAGATATGTTGCTGGACGATAGAGATAACTTGTATTTATTGGAAATAAATACCATCCCCGGTTTTACAGAAAAAAGCTTGTTGCCAAAGGCGGCAAAGGCAGCTGGCATGTCATTCCCTTCATTATGTGAAAAAATTGTTGATCTTGCATTTCAGAATATTCTTGTCAGTATAGATGAACCAGTACAAAATTAAGGATATTATCAATAGCACATTCAACTATAAGCTTTTTTTAGAAATCCTTTTCTCTAAAATAGGTTCAATAAAAAAAGTTCTATACCCCTTTTTGCTCCAATTTGTTGTTTTTGCAGGTATAATAATTTTTGGAATATGGGGTATTAATAAGACATGGCACTCATTAACAGATTTGAATATTTTTAAAGTCAGTCCTTCTACCTTCTCCTTTCACACACCATCTTGGGTAACCGCCCGTTTTTCAGACGACATAAAACACGTAGCAGCCCTGAACGAACAGTACAGCATGTATGAAAACGATTTGACTCAAAGAATAGCAGACGTTTATGGAGGGATTGTTTTAATAAAAAAAATAGATTCGATCAAAAGGACATTCCCCAATAAGTTAAATATTAAACTTGTGTTACGCAAGCCAGCGGCTATCGTTAAAACTGGAAATTATACGTATCTTGTGGACGATGAATGTGTCTTATTACCAAAAGAATATTACACATTACAAAATGCTGAATATGATACACCCTGCATCCAAAGTAATAAGCTAGCAAGATTACCTTTATACGGAAGCACATGGAATGATAAAGGAATTAAGGCGGGGATAGATGTCGTGAAATTTCTCAGGGCAAATAACATTCATAACATTTTTAAGATCCTAACGGTAGATGTATCAAATGTGTGTAAAAGGCGGTTTACTGGTAAAAGTGATATCGTTTTTTGGACAGAGAACAATACTCAGATACGGTGGGGATGCTCTTCCCTATGTAACGAACCTAACGAACTCTCCAATGAAGAGAAGCTACAAAACCTGCTGAGTATTGCAAAAACTGAAGGAACCAACCTAAAGCAGATGGAGTATGTTGACGTCCGCTGGAAAAAACCTTCGGGAAAGCGATGGGCAAAGATTAATGATGCAGTAGAAGAGCGTTAAAAATATTGGTTGTAACAACACCTCAATATAGCGACAATAAAATAGAAATTATAATTTATCAGCTAAATGTTAGATTTTATGCGCTGCCCAGAATGATTGATTATCATACTGAGCCACGCCATCTGAGAGGAGTCGAAGGGTAAGTTTATAATGGACTGGATTTTTCAGACCAGTAGTTAAGAGTCATTTTAGTAGAATAGGAAGTCAAAGGAGGTCTGAAAAATGAGAAAGAGTTTTAGTGCAGAGTTTATGGCAAAGGTTGCATTG
>Ga0082335_1003844_pt1 | contig 23792 bp, 24 predicted proteins | sample Subgrocontami58m_FD_72375 | JGI IMG/M metagenome (GOLD analysis project Ga0082335, IMG submission 72375) | Subsurface groundwater microbial communities from S. Glens Falls, New York, USA - GMW37 contaminated, 5.8 m (SPADES assembly) (version 2) ...
AACGCGCGCGAGCGGCGCGCCGGTCGCGAGGTCGTCGCGGAGCCCCGCCGTGAGCCGGCGCAGGACGACGAGCGCGAGGACCGCGAGGCCGGCCAGCACCTGCGGGGTCGTGCCCTCCTGCTCCCAGATGACCGCGGGCCAGACCGCGAAGGACGCGAGCGCGCCGATCGGGAGCAGGCGTGTGGGGTGCGAGGGCACCGCGGCACGGAGGAGGAGGGCGCTCACGACCGGGACGGCCATGACGAGCGCGGCGATCCCGTCGACCGCGATCGCGAAGCCCCACCCGGTCGCGTTCGCGCGGCCGCCGTCGAAGCCGTGGAAGACCGGCCAGAGCTGGCCGGCGACGGCGGCGACGCCCGCACCGAGCTGCGCCTCGAGCGGGAGACCGAGCGCGCGCGCCGCGAGCACGGCGACGAGACCCTTGAGACCGTCGAGGATCCCCGCGGTGACGCCGAGCGAGGCGCCGGCCTGGCGGATGAGGTTCGAGCCGCCGAGCTTCCGCGAGCCGGTCCGGCGGAGGTCGATGCCCCTCGCCCGCGCGAAGAGCGCCGGGAACGAGACGGAGCCGCCGACGTAGGAGAGCAGCACGGCGGCGACGAGGTGGAGGCTCATCCGCGATAGAGTGCCCCATCGTGGACTGCGTGTTCTGCGGGATCGCGGCGAAGACGATCCCCGCGACCGTCCTCTACGAGGACGAGACCGTCCTCGCGTTCCGCGACCTCAATCCCCGCGCCCCGCTCCACGCGCTCGTCATTCCGAAGGTCCACGTCGCCTCGCTCGCGGACGCGACCGACCCGGCCGTCGTCGGGCGCGTCGCGCTCGCGGCGGCGGCCGTCGCGACGGCGGCCGGGTACGGCGAGCGCGGGTACCGCGTCGTGGCGAACACGGGCCCGGACGCCGGCCAGAGCGTCGGGCACCTCCACTTCCACGTCCTGGCGGGGCGCCACCTGGGGTGGCCGCCGGGCTGAGCGCGGCGGCCCCTCGTCGCCGGTCGCCAGCCGCACTCGTGCCGCCGACGGGCTGAGTAAAGTTGTGCGCTTTACCAGCGCGGCGAGGTATGCTTCGCGGGTCGGCGTCGCGCCTCCGAGCCGGAGGGACGGGGCCGGCGCTGTGTCTGGTACGACCGAAGGGCGGGTGATCCACTCCCAGATGTCCGAAGTCATCATCGGCGACGGTGAGCCGTTCGAGGCTGCCCTGCGCCGGTTCAACAAGAAGATCCAGCAGGCCGGGATCCTCGCGGAGGCCCGCCGCCGCGAGTTCTACGAGCGCCCGGCCGCCCGCCGCAAGCGGAAGGAAGCGAAGCGTCGTAAGCGCTAGCGCGCCGGCGCGAGAGGCGCGCTCCGATCGGTAGTCCGCTGAGGGAGCGCCTCGAGCGCGACGTGGTCGTCGCGGTCAAGGCGCGCGACGAGAACCGTCGCGACACGCTTCGGTTCGTGCTGGCCGCGGTGAAGAACGAGTCGATCCTCCGCCTGCAGCAGGCGATCGATCGCCTCATCGCCGAGGGCAAGGACGAGGCCGCGCGCCGCGTCTGGCTCGACGCGAACGCGCCCGCGGTGCTCGACGATCGCGCCGTCCAGGACGTTCTCCAGAAGCAGGCCAAGATGCGCCGCGATTCGATCGAGGCGTTCGAGAAGGCGGCACGCGCCGACCTCGTCGCGCGCGAGCGGGCCCAGCTGGCGGTCATCGCGGAGTACCTTCCCGCGCAGCTCGACGCGGAGACGATCCGCGCGATCGTCGGGCGCGTCATCGCCGAGACCGGCGCGAGCGGCCCGCGCGACATGGGCAAGGTCATGCCCAAGGTGCTCGCCGAGACGAAGGACCGGGCGGACGGCAAGGCGGTGGCGGCGATCGTGGGCGAGCTGCTGAAGGGGTCCTGACCGTGGCCCAGGGCGCGCAGATCACGATCCTCATCCCCGATCCCGACGAGATGATGTTCGTCGCGGGCGACCACGAGTCGAACATCGACCGTATCGAGCGCGAGTTCGGCGTGAAGCTCGTCGCGCGCGGTGCCGAGCTGCGGATCAGCGGCGAGCCCGCCGCGGTCGCGCGGGTCGGCGATCTCGTCGGCGCGATCCGCGGGCTGGCCGGCCGCGACGCGAACCTCCGCCGGCCCGCGCTCGACCGGCTCATCGGCGACGCGAAGGAAGCGCCGGTCGCGCCTCCGTCCGAGCTCCGCGAGGCCGTCGCGACGAGCGTGCGCGGGAAGCGGATCGTCCCGCAGTCGGAGAACCAGCGCGCCTACGTGGAGGCGATCCGCAAGCACGACCTCGTGTTCGCCACAGGCGTGGCCGGGACGGGGAAGTCCTTCCTCGCCGTCGCGATGGGCGTCGTGGCGCTCCGCGACCGGAAGGTCACGCGGCTCATCCTCACGCGGCCCGCGGTGGAAGCGGGCGAGCGCCTGGGCTTCCTCCCCGGCGACCTCCAGGAGAAGATCGACCCGTACCTCCGCCCGCTCTACGACGCGCTCTACGAGCTCATGCCGCCGGAGCGGATGGCGCGCGCGCAGGAGCGCGGGGAGATCGAGGTCGCGCCGCTCGCGTACATGCGCGGCCGTACGCTGAATGACGCGTTCATCATCCTCGACGAGGCGCAGAACACCACCGCCGCCCAGATGAAGATGTTCCTCACGCGCCTCGGCTTCGGCTCGCAGGCGGTCGTGACCGGCGACATCACGCAGATCGACCTCGTGAACGGCGAGAAGAGCGGCCTCAACGTGGCGCGCGAGATCCTCCGTGGTGTCGAGGGGATCGCCTTCGTCGACTTCGACGCACGCGACGTCATACGCCACGAGCTCGTCGCTCGGATCGTCCGCGCCTACGACCGCTCCGAGGGCGGGAGCGGCGGACCGAAGTGATCAGGCTCGCGCGCCCGCGGCGTCCCGCGGCGCTCCTGGCGCTCGTCCGCGGGGATCAGCGCTGGCGGATCGGCGCGTTCGTCGCGGTCGTCGGCGTCCTCTCGGCGGTCGCGCTCCTCCTCTCGCCGCCGGCGGTCGTCGCCTACGACGCCGGCGTCGTGGCCGACCGCGCGATCCGCGCCCCGCGCTCGGTCTCGTACACCTCCGAGGCGTTCACCGGCGTGGAGCGCGAGAAGGCCGCCGCCGCCGTGCCGAAGCACTTCTCGCGGAACCCGGCGGTCGTCGTGGCGGAGGCCGGAAAGCTCCAGAGCGAGATCGCGGCGATCGGCCGCGTGCGCGAGTCCACCGCGGCGCGCGAGCAGAAGATCGTCGCGCTCACGCGGCTGCCGGAGGTCGCGCTCGCGCAGCCGGTCGCCACCGACCTCGTCGATCTCCCGCCGACGGAGTGGGACGCCCTGGCGCGCGAGCTCGAGAAGTCCCTGCAGACCGTCTCCACGCCCGACATCCGGCCCGAGCAGCTCGATCTCGTGCGGGCGGACGTGCCGAAGGCCGTGCCCGCGGCCTGGAGCGACCGGCAGAAGCGCGTCGCGGTGGAGCTGGTCAGGCCTCACGTGCTCGCGAACGTCGCGTTCGACGCGGTCGCCACCCAGCTCGCGCAGCAGGCCGCGCGCGCGGCGGTCGGTCAGGTCCAGGTGCAGGTCACCGGCGGCGAGGTCGTCGTGCGCGAGGGCCAGGTGGTGACGCCGCAGGACGTCGAGAAGCTGCGCGCGCTCGGCCTGGCGAACGCCGACATCGACTGGAAGGGCGCGATCGGGCTCTTCCTCTGGGCGCTCCTCATCGCGGCGGTCCTCGCGCTCTTCGTCTCGCGGTACGACGAGGACGCCTGGAGCGACGACCGGCGGGTCGTCCTGGTGGGCCTCTCGCTCGTGGCGCTCACCGTCGCCGCGCGCGTCGTCGTGCCGAGCCACGCGCTCGCGGTGTACCTGGTGCCGTACGCCGGCGTCGCGATGGTGCTCACGGTCCTCGTCGGCGGCCGCACCGCGCTTGCGACGCAGATCGCGGGTGCGCTCCACGTGGGGATCATGTCGGGCCAGGTCGAGCTCGTCGCGTACGTCCTGGTGCCCGCGCTCCTCGGGATGGGCGCGGTCCGCCGGGCGACCACCGCGCGCGAGTTCGTCGCCGGCGCCGCGTTCGTCGCGGGGGGAAACCTCGGCGTGGTCAGCGCGTTCGTCCTCGTCGGGCGCTTCACCGACGTGCTGGGTCTGCTGCAGCTCGGGTCGGCCGCGATCGGCAGCGGGCTCGGGTCCGGACTGGTCGCCTTCGGCGGCATGGTGCTCCTCGGCCACCTCTTCCGGATCACGACCGTGTTCGAGCTGCGCGAGCTCGCCGACCCGAACCATCCGCTCCTCCGGCAGCTCCTCCTCCGCACGCCGGGCACCTACCACCACTCGCTGCTCGTGGCGAACCTCGCCGAGCGTGCCGCGGAGGTCATCGGCGCGGACCCGCTCCTCGCACGGGTCGGCGCCTACTACCACGACGTCGGGAAGATGCGGAATCCGTCGGCGTTCATCGAGAACCAGACCGGAACGAACCCGCACGACGAACTGGACCCGCTGGTCTCCGCGGGGATCGTGTCGGCCCACATCCGCGACGGGCTCGCGCTCGCCGAGCGCTACCGGCTGCCCGAGGTCATCCGCGAGATGATCCCCGGCCACCACGGCACGAGCGTGATCCGCTACTTCTACCAGCAGGCGCTCTCCCGCGGTCAGCGCGTCGACGAAGCCGCGTTCCGCCACCCCGGGCCGAAGCCGCGCACGCGCGAGGCGGGCATCGTGATGCTCGCCGACGGCACCGAGGCGTCGGTGCGCTCGCTCGCCGAGAAGGCGCCCGGGGCCATCCGCGCGATGGTCGAGAAGATCGTCGGCGAGCGCGTCGCCGACGGCCAGCTCGACGAGTGCGACCTCACGCTGCGCGACGTCCACCGGGTCAAGGACGCGTTCTGCGAGCTCCTCGCGGGTGTCTACCACGAGCGGATCCCGTATCCCGAGGACCGCATCGCGCTGCTCGCCACCCACGCGGCGGCCGATCCCGACCGTGCGGATCAGCGTTCGCGGTAGCGCGCCCTGCGACCTCGGGCCGGTCCGGGCCGCGGCGCGCGCCGCGCTCCGGCCGTTCGGCCTGCACCGCGACGCTGCGCTGACGATCGCCTTCGTCGACGACGCCGCGATGCGCGAGCTGAACCGCCGCCACCGTGGCAGGGACCGCACGACCGACGTCCTCTCGTTCGGCCACGACCTGCCCGCGGGCATTCGCGGCGCCGCCGCCGTCGCCCACCTTCCGCGCGAGCTCGACGGCGGCCTCGATCTGGGCGACGTCGTGATCAGCGCGGCGCAGGCGACCCGGCAAGCCGCGCGGCGGGGCCACCCGCTCGTCCGCGAGGTCGCCTTCCTCGCGGCGCACGGCGCGCTCCACCTCGTCGGCCACGAGGACGAGACCGGGGCCGGATACCGCGAGATGGTGCGTCTCGGTTCGGCGGCGATCGCCGCGGCGGGGCTCGTCCCGGCGCGGGCGGCGCACCATCCCGTCCGCCGCGCCGTTAGCCGGTAGCGATGCGTCTTCGCGGGGCGGCGCTCGCGCTCGCCACGGTCGTCCTCGTCTCCTCGCTCCTGGCGCCCCGCCCCGCCCGGGCCGGGACGCAGGACCTCGTCCGCTCGCTCGACGCGCTCGTGAAGGGCTTCCAAGGCGGCGCCGGACTCTGGATCGGCGACCCGAGCGTCTCGCAGCCGCTCTATGCCGTGCACGCCGACGACGGCGTCATCACGGCCTCGCTCTACAAGCTCGCGATCCTCCTCGAGGTCGAGAGCCGCGTCGAGGCGGGGACGCTCTCCTACGCCGACACGATCACCATCGAGGAAGAGGACGTCACCGACGATGGCTCGGACGAGCTGCCGGGCACGGTCATGACGGTCGATGCGGCGCTCGAGGCGATGACCACGTTCTCGGACAACGGGAGCGCGCTCGCCTTCTGGCACACCCTCGGGCCGGAGAACATCAACGCGACGCTCGTGGCGCAGAAGATCGACGCCTTCCACGTGGCGCGGGACGACACCGAGGACAACGTCGCGACGCCCCGCGCGATCGGCGCCTTCTTCACGCTCCTGGTGCGCGGGCAGCTCGTCTCGCCGTCGGCGTCGAGGCGCATGCTCGCGCGGCTCGAGCGCCAGAAGATCAACGACCGCCTCCCCGACCAGCTCCCCGAGGGCACCGTGGTCGCGCACAAGACCGGCAATCTCGCCGGTCTCAGCCACGACGCCGGGGTCATCTTCACCAGGTCCGGACCCCGGGTGGTCGTCGCGATGACCTGGGATGCCGCGGAGGAGGCGGCGAAGGAGTTCATCGCCGACGTCGGGTCCCTGGTGTACGGGGCGATCCTCGAGCCGCCGACGAACGCGCGCTACGTCGCGCCGCGCGTCGCCGGCGCGGACGCCGGGGCGCCGACGACGGTCACGATCGCGGTCTCGAACGCCGGGCCGAGGCCGTGGACCGCCGCGGGTCTCGAGGCGTACGGCCTCGTCTGGGAGATCGCCGACGCGGTGAAGCGCCCGGTCGCGCGGAGCGACCGGCCACTGCAGCTCGGCGCGCTCGAGCCCGGCGCGACGATCCGCGTGCCGCTCGTCCTCCCCGCGCCGAGCGTGGTGGGTGACTACACGGTCACGGTCGGCCTCGCCGACGCCGCCGGGCGGCCGCTCGCGGCAGCCGGTGCTGCGACGCAGTCGTTCCGCCTGCGCGCGCACCCGCCGTTCCTTGCGAACGCGGTCGTGCGGATGCCGGCGATCCTCCACCAGGGCGAGGCCTCGCTCCTCGTGGTCCAGTACGCGCCGCTCCCCGCCGCCGGGACGAGCGGACATCCGCTCGCGCTCGGCTACCGCTTCGTGGACCGCGCCGCCGGGCGCCAGGTCGCCTCCGGCCAGGTCGCGCTCGGGACGCTCGACAAGGGCGAGAGCGGGACGTTCTTCGCGCCGATCGTCGCGCCGGCGCTCGGCGGGACCTACCGCGTCGATTACGAGCTGCGCCAGCGCTTCTTCGGCACGCCGCTCGGCCCGCTCGCCGGGCAGACCGCGAGCGCGGTAGTGACGATCGAGGGCGCGCGGACGTACCCGGGCGACGAGACGAGGGTCGCGCCGCGGATCCCGACGCGGCCGGCGACGGCGCAGCCGTCGCCGAAGCTCAAGCTCCCGACGTTCCCCTGGCTTCCGTCGCTCCTCCCGAAGGGCAAGACGCCCGCACCGTCGCCGCGGCCCTGAGCGCGGCGGCTACCGCCACCGCACCTGCTTGAGAGGTGCGGCGGCTACCGCCACCGCACCTGCTTGAGTTGTGCGGCGGCTACCGCCACCGCACCAGGATGTTCTCGCGCTGGAAGGCGATGCGCGCGGCGACGAAGACGACGATGTCGGCGACGAGGAGCAGGAGCGCGGTCTGCGCGAACGCCTCGCCATTGAGGACGACGCGGCCGGAGATCTGCGCGATGCCGAGGCCGAGGACCGGCACGACGATGAGCCCGCCGATCTGCTGCGCGACGCGAACGTCGTTCACGCGCGTCGAGATGAAGATGCCCAGGTTCACCGAGAGGAGCGTCAGGAGCGGGACCATGACCACCATCGCGAGGAGCCAGCCCGGCGCGGTCACCGCCTTCGCCGCGGCGCGGCTGCCGAGCGCGAGCACGCTCGCGAGGTAGATCGCGTAGGCGAGCCAGGTCACGAGGACGGCCGGGATGGTCGAGGCGAGGCTCTTCGCGAGGAGGAGCTGGCCCACGCCGGTGGGGGTGGCCAGGAGCGGCTCGAGCGTGTGGGCGCCCTTCTCGCCGATCACCGAGTAGATCGCGATCGTGAGCGGCACGACCGTGGGGATCATCATGAACAGGATGAGGAAGTAGGTGGCGATGAGCCCCTGCACCGCCTCGACCGGGTCGAGTCCGGCGGTGGCCGGCGCGGCGGCGTAGATCGCCTGGACGTCCTTCACGCTCGGCGGGTTCCGCGCCGCGACCGCCACGAGGAGGATGCCGACGGCGAGGATGACGACCGGCGGCAGGAAGGTCATGCCGACGAGGAGCTTGTTCCCGGCGGCCTCCCGCCACTCGCGGACGCAGATCGCGCGCACGATCGCGCCGCGCTCGGGGCTGCGCGCGAGCGTCGCCGGCGCGCTCATCCGCGAGCCTCGGGCGCGGACCGGGCCTCAGGCGCGGAGCGTGCCTCGGTCGTGGAGCGTGCCTCGGTCGTGGAGCGCGGCGCGGTCTCCGGCTCGACGATCCGCAGGTAGACGTCCTCGAGGTGCGGCCGGCGGTCGGTGACGTACGTGACCTCCGCCCCGCCGTCGACGAGCACCCGCACGACGCGCGGGTTCGTGACGAGCGGGTCGTCGCTCTCGACCACCAGCGCGCCGTTCTCCCGGAAGACCTCGCGCACGCCCTCGACCCGCGCCACGCGCGCGAGGTCCTCGGGCCGGGGCTCCGGCAGGATGTCGAACACGGTCGCCCGGCCGTAGAGCTCGGCGCGGAGGTTCGCGGGCGTGTCGAGCCGGATGACCCGGCGGCGGAAGAACGCGATGCGGTCGCAGAGCCGGTCGGCCTCGTCGAGGTTGTGCGTGCAGAGGAAGACCGTGCGGCCCTCGCCGCGCAGCGCGACGATGAAGTCGCGCACGGTCCGCGCCGCGTCGGGGTCGAGACCGGTGGTCGGCTCGTCGAGGAAGACCAGCCGCGGCTCGTGGAGCACCGCCCGCGCGATCGCCATCTTCTGCTTCATGCCCCGTGAGAACGTCGCGACCGCGTCGCCGCGGCGGTCCCAGAGGCCCATGAGCCGGAGGTACCGCTCGGCCTGGCCGCGCGCGGTGCCGGGCGTGAGGCCGTAGAGGGTGGCGAAGAAGAGGAGGTTCTCGAGCGCGGTGAGGCGCTCGTAGAGACCGGGCTGCTCGGTCAGGATGCCCACCGCGGCCCGGATCCTCGAGTCGTCGCGTCCGAGGCGGAACCCGGCCACCTCGGCCGTCCCCGCGCTCGGCGAGATGAGCGCGCAGAGCAGGCGGAGCGTCGTCGTCTTCCCGGCCCCGTTGGGCCCCAGGAAGCCGAACACCTCGCCCTCCGGCACCTCCAGCTCCAGCCCGTCCACGGCGCGGAGGCGCGCGAAGTCCTTCGTGAGGCCGCTCGCGCGGAGTGCGGTCGCCATCGAGGCAGTGTATTTCCGAGCGAATCCATACAATCCGTCGATGAGCGCCCCAGACGCCGAACGCGAGCTGCAGGAGCTCTCCTTCCTCCACGAAGTGGCCCAGCTGGCCTCCTCGGCGCGCGATTGGGACGAGATGCTCCGGATCGTCATCGACCGCACGAACGCGGCGATGCGGGCGGAAGTGTCCTCGCTCTACCTCCTCGAGCGCCGCGAAGGCCTCCTGCGCCTCGTCGCCACGAACGGTCTCAACCGCCGGGGGATCGGCCGCGTCACGCTCCGCGTGGGGGAGGGCATCACCGGCTGGGTCGCGAACGCGCGGGTGCCGCTCGCCGTGCGCGACGTGCGGACCGAGCCGCGCTGGAAGCGCGTCGCGACCGTGGACGCCGGCCGGTTCAGGTCGATGCTGTCGGTGCCGCTCATGGCGCGCGATCAGGTCATCGGCGTCATGAACGTCCAGACCGTCGAGCTGCGCGATTTCCCGCGCGAGGAGATCGAGTTCCTCCAGACCATCGGCAACAACGTGGCCGGGATCATCGAGAAGGGGCGGCTCCAGCGCGAAGCCGAGCGGAAGCTCCGCGAGGTCTCCGCGCTCTTCGAGGTCTCGAACGTCCTGACCTCGACGCTCGACCTCGGCGAGGTGCTCCAGCTCGTCGTCGACCGCCTCGCGCGCGCCTACCCCGACGCGTCGGCGGCGCTCCTCCTTCGCGAGGAGGGCGGCGCGTACGAACGGGCGCGCGCCGGTGCTCTGCCGCGGGCCGCGCTCGCCGCGGCGCGCACCGCCGTGGCCGAGGCGCGCACGGTCGTCGGCGCGGCGCACGTCGCGGTCCCGCTCCTGGTCGCGGATCGGATGCTCGGCGCGATCGTCCTCCACGTGCCGGGCCAGGACGGGCTGGCGCCTGAGGAGGTCGCGTTCGTCGGGGCGCTCGCGAACCAAGCCGCCCTCGCCATCGACAAGGCATCGCTCTACGCGCTCGAGCGGAAGACCGCGGAGAGCCTCCGCGCGGTCGAGCGCGCCCGCGCGGAGCTGGTGGCCGTGGTCACCCACGACCTCCGCACGCCGCTGTCCGTCATCCGCGGGCACCTGGACCTGCTCGCCGAGGGTGCCGCGCGGCGCGGGTCCGCGAGCGACGCGATCGCGCAGGTCGAGCGCCTCGACGGCATGGTGGACCGCATCCTCGCCTCGGTCCGCGACGACCGGCCCGGGCTCGCCGTCCGCCTCGCCCGCTTCGATCTCCGGGCGCTCACCGCCACGGCGCTCCGTGACGCCGCGCCGCTCGCGCGCCGTCACCGGCTGTCGGGCCCGCGCTCCGGCGATCCGCTCTGGGTGCGCGGCGACCGCCGGCGCACCGCCGAGGTCATCGCCGGCCTCGTCCACAACGCGACGAAGTACGCGCCCGAAGGGACCCGGATCGTCGCGCGGCTGACCCGCGGCCGCGACCGCGCGATCGTGCGGGTCGCCGACGAGGGCCCGGGTGTCCGGCCCGAGGACCGCCGGCGCATCTTCGAGCCGTTCGTCCGGGCGAGCGACTCGTCCATCCCGGGCTCGGGCATCGGGCTCTACGCTTCGCGCCGGGTCGTGGAGGCGCAAGGCGGGGACATCTGGCACGAGGACGCCCCGGGGGGCGGGAGCATCTTCGCGTTCAGCGTGCCACTCGCGCGGGGCGATCGGGCATGACCGCGATCCTCGTCGTCGACGACGAGCCGGCGATGGTCGGCATGATCGCGGCGCTCCTCGGCAGCGAGGGCTACGAGATCGTCACCGCCTACGACGGCGACACCGCCCTCCGCCGCTACGCCGACGAGCACCCCGACCTCGTGATCCTCGACCGCCAGATGCCGCGCCTCTCCGGCGACCAGGTCGTCCTGCGCCTTCGCGCGCTCGGGAGCTCCACGCCGATCCTCATGCTCACCGGCGAGAAGGGCACCGACGAGCGGGCGAAGCTGCTCGATGCCGGCGCCGACGACTACCTCGAGAAGCCGTTCGGCAAGAAGGAGCTCGCGGCACGGGTGCGCGCGCTCCTCCGCCGGGGCACCCAGGTGCAGCGTCCGCCCGCCGCGCCGACGGCGATCGGCCCGCTCACGGTCGATGCCCGCGCGCACGTCGCGTCGGTGGGCGGCGCCGCGCTCGAGCTCACGCCGACCGAGTTCCGCCTCCTCGCCGCGCTCGGCGCACGCCCCGGGCAGATCCTGGACCGCCGGGCGCTCCTGCGCGCCGGCTGGCCCGAGGAGCGCGATCCCGACCCGGAGTGGCTGAAGGCCCACCTCGCACGGCTCCGCGCCAAGCTCGAGGCGGCGGGCGCGCCCCTCCCGGTGAACGTGCGCGGGGTGGGGTACCGGCTCGGGTGAGCCGGCTCTCGGGCTGATGCGCGGGACCATCCGCGCGCGGCTCGTTCGCGGCGTCGCGCTCGCGCTCGTGCTCGGTGGAGCGATCGTGTTCTTCACGCTTCCGGGCGGACCCAGCCTCGGCCTGCTCATCGGCTTCGCGCTCGCCGCGGTGTTCGCGCTCGTGACGACGGTCGTCCTCGCGCGCGGCATCGCGGACCCGATCATGCGCCTCACCTCGCTGGCGGCGACGTCCGGCGAACGTCAGGTCTTCGCGGTCGAGGGTCCGGACGAGGTCGAGCGTCTGGCTGCGGCGCTCCGAGCGATGTCGGCCGCGATCCGCTCCGAGCGTGGCGTCGCCGAAGCAGAGCGCGACAGGCTCGCCGCGCTCGTCGACGAGCTCGACGACGCCATCGTCATCGCGGATGCGCAGGATCAGGTCGTGCTGGCGAACGCCGCAGCCGACCGGATGCTCGGCATCGGCGCCCTGGCCGGCCACCGGCTCATCGAGGCGCTCCGGGACCACGAGGTCCTCGACGCCGTCACGCGCGCGCGGGCGGGCGCGCAGGCGACCGCGACCGTCGACCGCGCGGAGCCACGCCGCTTCGTCCGCGTGCTCGCACGGCCGCTCGAAGGCGGGCGGCTGCTTCTCGTGCTCCAGGACCTCACGGCGCTCCGCCGTCTCGAGACGGTCCGGAGCGATTTCGTCGCGAACGTCTCGCACGAGCTGCGGACCCCCCTTGCCTCGCTGAAGGCGATGGCCGAGACCCTGGAGGAGGGCGCGCTCGACGACCCACCCGCCGCGCGCGACTTCGTCGGGCGGATGCATCGGGAGATCGACGGCCTGACGCAGCTCGTGAACGAGCTGCTCACGCTCACGCGCATCGAGTCGGGGGAGGAGCAGCTCCGCCTCGCGACGGTGGCGCCACGGGATCTCGCCTCGGATGCGATGCGGCGGATGGCCGCGCTCGCGGCGCGCGCGGGCGTCGAGCTGCGGGCCGAGGTGGGCGCGGAGCTCCCGCCGGTGCGTGCCGACGGCGAGCGCATCGCACAGGTGTTCGCGAACCTCATCCACAACGCCGTGAAGTTCACGCCCGCGAACGGGACCGTGCGGGTGCGTGCGGCGCTTGCCCCGGGCGCGGTGGCCTTCGCGGTGCAGGACAGCGGCGCCGGGATCGCCGCGGACGAGATCGACCGCGTCTTCGAGCGCTTCTACAAGGGCGATCGGGCACGGGCCGGCGGCGGCACCGGGTTGGGTCTTGCCATCGCGAAGCACATCGTCCATGCCCACGGTGGGACGCTCGCCGTGGTCAGCGACGGCCCCGGCCGCGGCGCGACCTTCACCTTCACCCTGCCGCTCGCCTGACCCGGGCCTTCACCGTCCGTTCACCTGAGGCACACCCGCCGCGCACCCCCAGGCATGCCGTACACACCGACCATCATCAAGGTGGACGGCAACGAGTGATGAACCTGTGGGAGGAATGCATGTCCGGTCCGATCGGCCGTCTTGGTGCGGTGCTCTGCGCCGTCGGTATCGTTGCCGCCGCCTGCGGTGGTGCGACGAGCACGCCCGCCGCCACGAGCGGAGCGTCCAGCGCACCCGCCGCCACGAGCGTCGCCACGTCCCTCGCGAGCGCCGATCCCTGCGGTGTCCCGGTCAAGGGCAAGTGCCCCGCGGAAGCGACGTCGCTCACCGGCGCAGGCGCGACGTTCCCGGCGGTCATCTACACGAAGTGGGTCGACGAGTACAGCAAGCTGACCGGCGTGCGGGTCAACTACCAGAGCATCGGTTCGGGTGGCGGCATCAAGTCGATCATCGACAAGACGGTCGAGTTCGGCGCGACCGACGGACCGATGAGCGACCAGCAGCTCGTCGACGCGAAGGCGCCGATGCTCCACATCCCCATGGTCATGGGCGCCGTCGTCGCGACGTACAACGTTCCGGGGGTGACCGGCAACCTGCGATTCACCGGTGACGTGCTCGCGGGGATCTTCCTCGGGACCATCAAGCGGTGGAATGACCCGAAGATCGTCGCGACGAATGCGGGAGTGACCCTCCCGGATCGACCGATCACCACCGTCCAGCGCTCCGACGGCTCCGGCACGAACTACGTCTGGACCGACTACCTCTCGAAGGTCAGCCCCGAGTTCAAGGCGAAGGTCGGCTTCGGCAACTCGGTGAACTGGCCGGGCGGCGTCGGTGGCAAGGGCAACGAGGGTGTTGCCGGCACGGTGAAGCAGACCCCGTACGCGATCGGCTACGTCGAGCTCATCTACGCGATCCAGAACAAGCTCGGTTACGGCATCGTCCAGAACGCCAAGGGCAGGTTCGTCGAGCCGACCCTCGACTCGGTCTCGAAGGCTGCCGAGGGCATCACGCTCGCGCCGGACCTGCGGGTCTCGATCACGAACTCCGACAATCCCGACGCCTACCCGATCTCGACCTTCACCTGGACGCTCACCTACGTGGAGGTCCCGACGAAGAACAAGGCGCTGGCGATCGCACGGTACTTCTGGTGGAGCACGCACGAGGGTCAGGCCTTCGCGAAGGACCTCGGCTTCGCACCGCTGCCGAAGGACGTCGTCACGCGGGCTGAGGAGAAGATCCGCAGCATGACCTCCGGCGGCCAGCCGGTCCTGCCGAAGTCCTAGGTCCAGGGAAGGGTCCCGGCCATTGACCCGGGCGACCGATCGCGCGTTCGCGGCGGGCGTGGCGGCCCTGGCGATGCTCGTGCCGCTCACGCTCGCCGCGATCGCGCTCCTCATCGTCATCGACGCCTGGCCTTCGGTCACGACGTTCGGCCTCTCCTACCTCACGACCACGGTCTGGGATCCGGTCAAGCTGGTCTTCGGCGCCGGCGCCTACGTCTACGGCACGCTCGTCACGACCACGCTCGCCGTGCTTCTTGCGGTGCCGGTCGCCGTCGGCGCGGCGATCTACCTCACCGAGTTCGCGCCGCGCCGCCTCCGTGGACCGGTGTCCTACGTCATCGAGCTCCTCGCGTACATCCCGAGCATCGTCTACGGCCTGTGGGGCTTCTTCATCCTCGTCCCGCTCATGCGCTCGCAGGTGGAGCCCGCGCTCCAGGCCACGCTCGGCCGGCTCCCGGTCATCGGCCGGCTGTTCAGCGGTCCCCCGGTCGGGCTCGACCTGCTCACCGGCGGCGTCATTCTCGCGATCATGATCCTGCCGATCCTCCTCGCGGTCACGCGCGAGGTGCTCCTCGCCGTTCCGCCGACGCAGCGCGAGGCGATGATCGGACTCGGCGCGACGCGCTGGGAAGCGGTGAGCAGGGCGGTCCTGCCGTACGCGCGGCCGGGCATCGTCGGTGGCGCCGTACTGGGTGTGGCGCGGGCCTTCGGTGAGACGATGGCCGTCACGCTCGTCGTCGGCAACTCGTCGCGCGAGATCAGCGGCTCGCTCTTCACGCCCGGCTACACGATGGCCTCGGCCATCGCGAACCAGTTCACCGAAGCCGACAGCGACCTCTACTTCAGCGCGATCGTCGAGATCGCGCTGGTCCTGCTCCTCGTCGCGATCGCCGTGAACACGGTCGCGCGCCTGCTCATCCGGCGCGCGATGGCCGGTCGGCCGGCCGGGGCGGTCGTGTGAGCGCGGCGGTGACCGGCGCCGTGCCCTCGCCCTTCGCCGCGGCGCGCCACCGCGTGTCGGCGCGGCGGCGCGCGGTCGAACGGATCGTGACGACACTGCTCCTCGTCGCGACGGTGCTCTCCGTCGCGCTCCTCGTCACGATCCTGGGCTACGTGATCCAGCGCGGCCTCCCGGCCCTCGATCTCGACTTCTTCACGCAGCGGCCGAAGCCGTTCGGCGAGGCCGGAGGTGGCGTGGGGCCCGCGCTCGTCGGCACCCTCCTGCTCGCGGCCGTCTCCGGCGCGATCGCGATCCCGGTGGGCATCGCCGCGGCGATCTTCGTCGTCGAGTATCACTCCGGCCGTTTCGCCGCGACGGTCCGCTTCGCCGCGGAGCTCATCGCCGGACTGCCCTCGATCGTCGTCGGCGTCTTCGTCTGGGCGTTCCTCGTACGGAGCGTCATCGGGCACTACGCCGGTCTCGCCGGAGCGATCGCGCTCGCGATCATCATGGTGCCGATCGTCGCGCGGACGGTCGAAGAGGTGCTGCGCCTGGTCCCGCACTCGCTCCGCGAGGCGGCGCTGGCCCTCGGCGCGCCGCGCTGGCGCGTCGTCCTTCGCGTGGTGCTCCCGACCGCGCGCGCCGGCGTCGTCACCGCGGCCGTGCTCGCGCTCGCCCGCTCGGCCGGTGAGACCGCGCCGCTCCTCCTCACCACGTTGGGCAACCAGTTCTTCAGCACGGACCTCCTCCAGCCGATGGCGGCCCTACCGCTCCAGATCTACCAGTACGCCGTCGCGCCCTATGACGACTGGCACACGAAGGCGTGGGGCACCTCCCTGGTCCTCGTCATCGTCATCGGCCTCGTCGCGCTTGCGCTGCGGCTCGCGATGCGCGACCGGGTGCGCTGACCGTGCCGGCGAATGGGAGGATGATGACCCTTGTGCCCCAGACCGAGTCGGTGGTCGCCACAGCGCGGGGATCGGGCCGGGCCGTGCCCGGACCGCGCGAGGTCGCGCTCCGGGTGGACGTGCTCTCCGCCTACTACGGCTCGACCCGCGCGGTGGCCGACGTGAGTCTCGCGATCGAGCGCGAGGCGGTGACCGCGATCATCGGGCCGTCGGGCTGCGGGAAATCGACCATTCTCCGCTGCCTCAACCGGATGCACGAGACGACCCCCGGTGCGCGGGTGACCGGGCGCGTGCTCCTCGGCGATCTCGACGTCTATGCCCCGACCGCCGATCCGGTCCAGGTCCGGAGCATGGTCGGCATGGTCTTCCAGAAGCCGAACCCCTTCCCGATGATGTCCATCTACGAGAACGTGATCGCCGGTCCGCGCCTGCGCGGGTGGAGGCTGTCGCGGATCGAGCAGGACGACCTCGTCGAGCGGAATCTCCGCCGCGCGGCGCTCTGGGACGAGGTGAAGGACAAGCTGCGCCGCTCGGGCGCGGCGCTCTCCGGCGGCCAGCAGCAACGGCTGTGCATCGCCCGCGCGCTCGCCACCGATCCCGCGGTGCTGCTCATGGACGAGCCCTGCTCGGCCCTCGACCCGATCGCGACCTACAAGATCGAGGAGCTCATCCGCGAGCTCTCGCACGACGTCACGATCATCATCGTCACGCACAACATGCAGCAAGCCTCGCGCGTGAGCACGAAGACCGCGTTCATGCTCGCCGGTGACGACGGGACCGGCAGACTCGTGGAGTTCGGCGACACCGAGCGGCTCTTCACGCTGCCGACCGATCCGCGGACCGAGGCGTACATCACCGGGCGGTTCGGCTGATGGCCGGCTCGATCCACTCCCGCGCGGCACTCGACGACGGCATCGCGCTCCTGCAGCGCGACCTCCGCGCGCTGGCGAGCCTCGTCGACGTCGCGATCGAGCGGAGCATCGGCGCGCTCGGGCGGCTCGACCGCGAGCTCGCCGAGACGGTCATCGCCGACGAGCGCGAGATCAACCGCCTGCGCTTCGTCCTCGAGGATCGCGCGATCCATCTCATCGCGACGCAGCAGCCGATCGCCGGAGACCTCCGCCAGATCATCGCCGTGCTCCAGATCGTCGGAGAGCTCGAGCGCATCGGCGACTACGGCGCAGGCATCGCGAGGATCGTCCTGCTCCACGGCGACCGGGCGCTGCTGAAGCCGCTCGTGGACATCCCGCGGATGGCGACGCTCGTGCGGGAGATGCTGCGCGCGGCGATCGACGCGTTCGTCGCGCGCGATGCGGCGAAGGCCGAGGCGGTCGCGAACCGCGACGACGAGGTCGATGCGCTCTACGACCAGGTCTACCGCGAGCTCTTGGTGTTCATGCGGAACGATCCGCAGACCGTCGACCGCGCGACCTGGCTGATCTGGGTGGCCCACAACCTCGAGCGCATCGGCGATCGAGTGCAGAACGTCTGCGAGAGGACCGTCTTCGAGGTCACCGGCGTGATGCGCGAGTTCTCGAGCCCTTCGGCGACGTGAGCGCGGCACCACCGGTGCGCCACGCCCACGTCGAGGGGCCGGACGCGCGATGAAGCGCCTCCTCGTCATCGACGACGAGGTCAATCTCCGGCACACCCTGGGCTACGCGCTGCGGCAGGAGGGCTACGAGGTGCTCACTGCCGAGGACGGCGAGAGCGGCATCGAGGTGTTCCGCCGCGCGCACCCCGACCTCGTGATCCTCGACGTCATGCTCCCGAAGCTCGACGGGCTGGAGGTCTGCCGGCGCCTCCGCCGCGAGACGGACGTGCCGATCATCATGCTCACCGCTCGCGACAGCGAGCTCGACAAGATCGTGGGCCTGGAGATCGGCGCCGACGACTATCTGCCGAAGCCGTTCTCCGTGCGCGAGCTGGTCGCGCGCGTTCGCGCGGCGCTCCGCCGTGCGGTGCGCATCCCGCAGGTCCGGGCCGAGGATGTTCATGAGAGCGACGGCCTGCGGCTGGACCTTGGGCGCCGGCAGGTGCTGCGCGAGGGCGCGGAGATCTCGCTCAAGCCGAAGGAGTTCGAGCTTCTCGCGTTCCTCATGGCGGATCCGGGGCAGGTCTTCACACGTGACCGCATCCTCGCGGGCGTGTGGGGCTTCGACTACTCCGGCGACTCGCGTACCGTCGACACGCACGTGAAGACGCTGCGCGAGAAGCTCGGCGACCACGCCGTACGGCCTCGTTGGATCGAGACCGTCCGTGGCGTGGGGTACCGCTTCCGCGAGGTGAGCGCGGTCTGACCGTTCTGGCGCGGCGTCTCGTCCCGGCGAGGTGGTACCGCAGCCACTCACTGCCCTAAGAGGAACTGCCACCTGCCGGCGGCGACGGAGAGTCCGCTCGCGCCGAGGGCGAGCGCGACCGCCGCGGCGAGCCAGCCCCCGTCCCCGAGCGTCATCGCGCGCGGCCGGGCGATCGTGCGCGGGAGTCCGGAATCGAAGCCGCGAGCGTCCATCGCGGTCGCGAGGCGCGTCGCGCGGCGGATCGCGCCCACCAGGAGCGCGAGCGTGCGCTCGGCGAAGCCGCGCAGGCGGTCGCCGAGCGACGATTCGTCGATGCCGCGCGCTCGGCGGGCGAGGCCGATCGTCTCCCACTCGCGCGAGAAGATCGGCAGCAGGCGGAGCGCGGCGAGCGTGCCGATCGCGAAGCGCGGCGGCGCATGGAGGTGCTCGACGAGCGCGTCCGCGAGGTCGGTGGGATCGATGGTCGCGAGCGACAAGAGGCCCGCGAGGGCGATCGCGGCGAGGCGCAGCCCGATCGCCACGCCGCCGGCGACCCCCCCATCGCCGAAGAGCGCGTTGAAGAGCCCGATGCTCGCCGCGGCGAGGGCGAGCGGCGCCGCCCGGGTGGCGAGGGCGCCCGGCCCGAGGCCGCTCGCCGGCAGTGCCGCGAGGAGCACGGCGAGGACGATCGCCGGCGTGAGCGGGTCGATCGCGAGGAAGAGCGCGAGGAAGAGCGCCGCCGCACCGCCCAGCTTCGCGAGCGGATGAGCGCGAGCGAGGGGTGCCCGCGGGTCCGGGGTCAGCGGGACGAGGAGCTTCATCGAGCGGCGCCGCGCCCCGCGACGAGCGCGAGCCGCTCGTCGGCGAGGGCTTCGACGAGGAGCGCGTCGTGGCTCGCGACGCAGAGCGCGCCGCCCTCGTCGCGGAACGCCGCCAAGAGCGCGAGCAGCTCGCCGAAGGTCCGCCGGTCCTGCCCGAACGTGGGCTCGTCGAGGATGAGCGCGGGCGGTGCCGCGGCGAGGGCCGTCGCGACGCTCAGCCGGCGCTTCTCGCCGCCCGAGAGGGTGAACGGGTTCGCCGCGGCGAGCGAGGAGAGACCCATGCGCTCGAGCAGCTCGCCCGCGCGCCGGCGCGCGTCCGCCGCGCACTGCCCGGCGCGGAGCGGACCGATCGCGACCTCGTCGTCGACCCGCCCGGTGACGAACTGGTGCTCGGGATCCTGGAAGACCGAGCCGACCCGTGCGACGAGATCCCGCGCGCGGAGCCGCGCGAGGTCCGCGCCGCGCCCGTCGCGGGCGGCCCCGCGGCTCGGCCGGAGCAGGCCGCCGAGGAGCAGCGCGAGCGTCGACTTGCCGGAGCCGTTCGGGCCCACGAGCGCGAGCGTGCGTCCGGACTTGATCGTGACGCCGACACCGTCGAGCGCGGGCGCCGCGGCCCCGGGGTAGGCGAAGGCGAGGTCGCGCGCCTCGATGACGGCCGCGCGCGCCGGCGCCGCGCGGCGCGGCGGGGGCTGCGGCGGCGGGCCGGGCACCCAGACGCCGGCGGCGGCGAGCGCCGCACCCCGTGCCGCGAAGACGCGGTCCGGCGGTCCGTCGGCGACGACGCCGCCGCCCGCGGCGATCACGACGACCCGGTCCACCAGCTCGAGCGCGTCGGCGACGCGGTGCTCGACCATGACGCAGGTCATCGCGCCAGCCGCGAGGACGCGCCGCAGCGTGTCGCGGACGAGCGCGGCCCCCTCCGGGTCGAGGTTCGCGGTGGGCTCGTCGAGGAGGAGGATCCGGGGACGGAGGGCGAGCGTGCCCGCGATCGCGAGTCGCTGCTTCTCGCCGCCGGAGAGCGCGGCGGTCGAGCGGTCCCGGCCGTAGCGGAAGCCGACGGCGGCGAGCGCGGCGTCTACCCGCGGCCAGATCTCGGGCGCGGGCACTCCGGTGTTCTCCAGGCCGAAGGCGACGTCGTCGCCGGCGCGCGCGAGCACGAGCTGGGCGTCCGGATCCTGGAAGACGATGCCCGCGCTCCCGTCGGTGCGCAGCGTGCCCTCGGCCTCACCCGCGCCGGAGCGCGCGAGGAGCCCGGCGAGCCCGGCGAGGAGCGTGCTCTTCCCGGCACCCGAGGGTCCCAGGAGGAGCACGCGCTCGCCGTGCTCGACCACGAGGTCGAGCCCGCGGACGGCCCACGCCTTCCGGCCGGCGTGCCGCCAGCCCCAGCCGCGGGCCTCGATCGCCGGTGCGGTCAGACGCGCCGCTGCGCTCGGCCCGCGGTGAACGCGGCGAGGACGCCGGTCCGCGTGAGCGAGGCGAGGAGCGCCTGCGAGCCGAGGCCGGCGATGACGCCCGCGCTCACGAGCATGAACGCGCCGATGACGAGCTGGTCACCGAGCGCGAGCTTCGCGTAGTAGACCGGCATGTCGTGGATCCACGCCCCGAAGCCGGCGGCGATCCCCGCGAGCACCGCGACGAGCGGCGTCCACGAGCGGTAGAGCGTGACGGCGAACACGATCTCGGCGGCCGCGCCCTGCACGAAGCCGGAGAGGATCGTGTCGAGGCCCCACTGCGATCCGAGGAGCGATGCGACGACGGCGGCGACGAGCTCCGTGAAGAGCGCCGCGCCGGGCTTGCGCACCACGAGCGCCCCGAGCACCGCCGGGACGAGCCACATGCCGTAGATGAGGTTCCGCGCGGGCGGCATGAAGACGAAGATCGGCTTCAGCACCTCCCAGACGGAGTTCCACGCGAAGAACACGACGCCGAACGCCACCGCGATCGCCGCGGCCACCACGATGTCCACGGTCCGCCAACGTTGCTCAGCCACGTTCGTTCCCTCCATCGCGCGTTTCGATGACCAGCAGCACGCCCAGGTCGCAGGACACGGCGGCAGGCGCCGCGCGGATCTGGTTGCTGACGCCGCGGGCGCGCCCGAGCGTCAGCGTCTCGCCCCGCAGCGGGTAGACCAGTCCCTCGGTGCGCACGCCGGTCACGTCGCCGAGCGGCACGAGGCTCACGACGTCGCCGGGCAGACCGGCGAGCGTGCGGCGCCCCGGCCCGCGGAGTGCCGACACGGTCGTCGCCCCGCGCACCGCGCGGAGGACGACCCCCTCGTAGGCCCGATCCGCGAGGAGCATCGCGTTCGCGAATCCGTGATCGAGCCGCGGCCCGCCGAACGCGCCGAGGACGGTCACCTCGTCGGCCCCCGCGGCCGTCGCGCGCGCGAGCGCGAGCTCGAGGTCGGTCCGGTCCTTCGAGCGAGGATGCCGCTCGATCGCGGCACCCCGCGCCGCGAGGCGCGCGAGCGTCTCCTCGTCCACCGAATCCATATCGCCGACCACCGCGAGCGGGACGACGCCCCACCGCTCGAGGGCCAGGGCACCGCCATCCGCCGCCACGACGACCACCGCGCCCTCGAGGTGCGCACGGTCGGCCGGGTCCACGTCGCCGTTCGCGACGACCACTGCCCTCATCGGCCGGAAATGCGAACGCGGCGCCTGAGCGCCGCGTCAACGTCTGCCATCGGTCGCGACTCCCTACGCTGACATGACTCAGATCAGGTTCAAGGGTCCGCGGTCACCCCGCGTCTCAGCGCCCGGTCGGGCGCACCCCTGTCGTATTCGGTTGTCCGCCGAGCCTACCACCACGAGCGTTCGAGCGGAACGTCCCGCGAGCCCCCCGCTCGCGGGACGTCCGCCCGTCGGACTGTCGGGGCGACCGGTCGAGGCTCAGATCGTGTAGGCGGCCTCCCGGTGCTGGCTCGCGTCGAGGCCGAGGACCTCCTCGGCCTCGGGGACGCGAAGGCCGACGAAGAGGTCGAGCACCTTGAGGATGACGAAGGTCATGACCGCGCTGTAGCCGATCACCGCCGCCACGGCGATCGCCTGGATCCCGAGCTGCGCGGGGTTGCCCTCGAGCAGGCCGCCGGTCACGACCGGGTTGATCGCGGCGCTCGCGAAGACGCCGGTCGCGAGCGCGCCGAAGGTACCGCCCATGCCGTGGACGCCGAAGACGTCGAGCGCGTCGTCCACGCCGAGGCGCCTGGTGACCTGGATCGCGAAGTAGCAGATGAGACCGGCGCCGAGGCCGATGACGATCGAAGCCGAGACGTCCACGTAGCCGGACGCCGGAGTGATCGCGACGAGCCCGGCGACCGCGCCCGCGGCCGCGCCGAGCACGCTCGGGGCGCCCTTGTGGATCCACGAGACGGTGAGCCAGGTCAGCGCGGCCATCGCCGCCGCGGTGTTCGTGACGACGAAGGCCTGCGCCGCCAGCCCGCCCGACGAGAGCGCGCTGCCGGCGTTGAAGCCGAACCAGCCGAACCAGAGGAGCGACGCGCCGAGCACGACCATCGTCGCGTCGTGCGGCTCGATCGGCACCTCGCCGTAGCCCTTGCGACGGCCGAGGACGAGCGCCGCGACGAGCGCCGAGACGCCCGAGGTGATGTGCACGACCGTTCCGCCCGCGAAGTCGAGGGCACCGAGCTTGCTGAGCCAGCCGCCGCCCCAGACCCAGTGGGCCACCGGGTCGTAGACGAGCGTCGCCCAGAGGAGCGTGAAGATGACGAAGGCCTTGAAGCGCTTCCGCTCGGCGAACGCGCCGGTGATGAGCGCGGGCGTGATGACCGCGAACATCATCTGGAACACCATGAAGGCGAGGTGAGGGACCGTCGGCGCGTAGGGGGATGGCTCCTGGCCCACGCCCTTGAGCGCGAGCCACTGGAGGCCGCCGATGAGGCCGCCGTTGTCGGGCCCGAAGGCGAGCGAGTAGCCCCAGAGCACCCACTGCACGCTGATGAGCGCGAGGATGAAGAAGCTGTGCATGATCGTCGCGAGGACGTTCTTCTTACGGACGAGGCCGCCGTAGAAGAAGCCGAGCGCGGGGGTCATGAGCATCACGAGCGCCGCGGAGGTGAGCAGCCACGCGGTGTCGCCCGAGCTGATCTTGTCCATGAGCGTCTCCTTTGCCGAGGTCGCACCATCGTCGGTGCTGGTCCGCGCGCCGGCAGTGCCGAGATGGCGCGGCGTGGGTTGCGGTTCGGTCACGAACGAAAGAGCGGCGCCCCTACGGGCGCCGCTCTTGTTGACCTGCGATCTGCAGAAGGCGGCTAGGCGGCGACCGCCTCGCTCACGACCTTCTTGCTCACGCTCGCCACGTGGACGTGGGTGACCGTCTCCGTCGGTGCGACGAGCCAGCCGAGCACGAGCGCGGCGAAGGACGCGAGGGCGATGATCGTGACACCGTCAAGCTCGGGCATCGGTCTTCCTCCGTGGCTGTTTCGCTGGGCTGGCGCCATCGTGGGGCGCGGGCGGCCCGCGCGCGGTGACGGAAGGGCGCGAGAACGGTTGCGATTCGGTGCCGGAGGACCATCCGTCGGCGCCGCGACCGAATCACGACCGAAGCGCAACCCAGCCAGCGGGACGCGGGCTCGCCGTTTCACCTAGCGTTTCCCCAGAAGCAAGGGCATACCGGGCCACTCGCCCTGCCCCGAGAAACGACCATAAGGAGTGCGAGCCGCCGACGGCTTTGCCGGCGGCGGCGAGCTCGGCCGGAGGCTGGCTCGCCGTCCGGCGGGCGGAGAGGGGGGGGGGCGGATGAGGGGCGGCGTCCAGGGGGGGGACGTCTGGGTCGCCGGCGC
>Ga0082335_1003846_pt1 | contig 23788 bp, 30 predicted proteins | sample Subgrocontami58m_FD_72375 | JGI IMG/M metagenome (GOLD analysis project Ga0082335, IMG submission 72375) | Subsurface groundwater microbial communities from S. Glens Falls, New York, USA - GMW37 contaminated, 5.8 m (SPADES assembly) (version 2) ...
GTTCCTTCCATAATCACGTTCACCACCGACCCGGGGACATTCGTTACCCGATCTTGTAAGAATAGAGCAGAAGGATTGGTTACTTCCAGTAGTCCTCCTTCTCCCATTTCAAAAATTCCTACCTCTTCAACCGCTCCGAACCGATTTTTGAGAGTCCGAAGGATTCTGGCGTTGGCAAACCGTTCTCCTTCTAAATAAAGAACGGTATCCACCATATGCTCGAGAACTTTTGGTCCGGCGATCGCACCTTCTTTGGTCACGTGACCAATAATGATGACGGGTGTCCCTCGCGACTTGGCAGCAGCGATAAGGATCTCTGCCGAGTGGCGAATCTGGCCCACCGACCCCGCCATGCCTTCAAGGTCGCCCGATGAAAGGGTCTGAATAGAATCAACAATAACAAGTCGTTCTCGAATGTTTTCTGCTATCGTTTCTGCATTCGTCTCCGAAAGAATCATGATGTTGTCTCCACTTATCCCCAACCGTTTCGCCCGGAGCTTCACTTGCTCTGCAGATTCTTCTCCTGATACATATATCCCGCCAATCTTGGCAAGCACATGGAGAACAAGTGTGGATTTTCCGATCCCCGGGTCTCCGGCAAGAAGGGTGACCGATCCCGGCACGATGCCACCCCCCACCACCCGATCAAACTCCCCATACCCGCTCTTGAGCCTATTTTTTTCGATGTGTCTGACTTCCGAAAGTTTCTGCGGTTTTGCTCCTTCTGTTCTTCTATTTGTAGATTTGCCATTTGCAGATTTGTAGATTTCTTTGGTCGTCTCAACCAAAGAGTTCCACTCCCCGCACTGCGGGCAACGGCCGTACCACTGCGGCGTCTCATACCCGCACTGCTGACACACAAATGAAGATCGAAGTTTCATGTGTTACCGATATCCTACCGGCTTTTCGGTTAAGGTCATGGAGAGGCTGACTTTGCGCTGGTCCGGCTTGATTTCCTCAATCGTACAGGTAATCTCTTCCCCTGCTTTTGGCTCCTGCCCGGGGGCAAGCTTGCTAATGTGGATGAGGCCTTCAATGCCGGGGCTAAGGGAAACAAACACACCAAACGGCGTCGCTCGTGTGACCATGCCTTTTACGACACTATCTTTCTCAAACATGTCCAACACATGATCCCACGGGTCCGGAAGGAGCTGCTTGAGCGAAAGGGTCAGCTTGCCGGTCTGTTCGTCCACGCCCACGACTTTGACTTTGAGTGCGTCGCCGACCTTGAGGTATGCGTTTGGATCATCCACTTTTTCCCAGGCGATTTCAGAGATGTGAATGAGGCCCTCCACATCATGACTCTTTCCTTCTTTTGTGACGGTAAACTTGGCAAAGGCACCAAACGGCACAACGCCGGTGATGGTGGCAGCCACGCTCTCCCCCACAGGCACCAATGCCAGAATTTCTTTCTGCTTTTCAAGTGCTTCTCCCTCGACTGCCTGCCGCTGGGAAAATACCAAGCGATTGGTCGCCTGATCGACTTCGACGACTTTCACCGTCGCGCGCCTGCCGGAAAGCTTATCCAGCTGTTTACTTGATTCGCTATCAAGTTGTGATTGCGGGATATACCCGCGGATCCCGCCATAATCAACGAGGATCCCTCCGCGTACGGGCTCTTTAAAGAGTACCTCGACTACTCCTCCACTTTTTTGCTTTTGCGTAAGTTCCGTCCAGCGCTTCTCAAAGATGTTTCGCCGTAACGACACGACCGGGTTACCGCGGTCATTCTCCTCGACAATTACCTGGCAGATCACGTTATCCCCGGGTTTAAGCGCCATGAGTACTTCTTTGTAGGTTTCCAGTTCGCGGTCGATGACCACGCACTCGGTTTTCCGGCCGATGTCCACGGTGATTTCTTTGGGAGATACACGGCGAATCACCCCTTCCACCACATCGCCCTTTTTGAGGCCTTTGAGGGTATAGCCCGTTAAAGCAAGCAACTCCTCCATGGTCTGGGGTTGTTTTGATGATTTTACTGAAGTTTTTGGGGTAGTATCGTTTTCTTTTTTACTTTTGACTTTTTTTATTGCCATTCATTCATACCGCCTTTCGTTTAGAATATGCCTATTATACCCGATCCCCGGGTTTCATACAATAACAAAAAGCCCCGCAATAATTGGCGCGTGGCCAACCTGCGGGGACTTTGCTCTTTTACTCTCCCCCTCTCTTCTCATCCCCTACCCCGTAGTCGGCGGGGCAAAGGACGAAGAAGAGAGGTATTACTGGATGGTGGCAAATGAAGCCATCAGACTCTTCTTCGAATATTTTTTGTTATGTGGGATGGATATGAGTATTTAGCTAACCTCTTGCTAACCCTAAGGCCACACCAATAACAACCCCTGCCACCACAGCAAGGCACGCTAAACCCACAAAGTCCATTAAGATCTCCATTGTTTCCTCCCCTCTCGCCTCTTTTGAACGCGAAAGACTATTCCGATCGGCGCAGTGGGCTTCCCCAGTTGATTATTAGAAGGATCGTCACACCCACCACGGTGGTTAACAGGTATGCCCATTCTTTGCCTTCTCCATAACCAAGAACATTGGCAATCGGCCCGCCAAACAAACAAACGAAGCCGATCAAACTCGACACCAGAGAAGGACCGGGTTTGTTACGGAGCCAACGCACCAAACTCACGAACAACTTGAACGTGCGTAACCATGGGAAGTAGTGTATCGCGATAGCGGCTAAAACCAACAATCCCATTATTACCACAAAAAGGCGACTGTTCATCTTGTCCTCCCGTCCCATTTGGGACTAAGCTATTCCAGCTCGGATAATAGTCTTTCAGTGAGCTAGAAGTGCGAAAACAAAATTTGTTTCCCCGCTTCCAGCCCACTGATGGAGGATTTCTCTATTCGAAGATTAATCTACACCCAGTATGTTAAGGAGCAAAAGAGCAAGGCGAGGATAACATACGCGGATAAAAAACACCACACGCTGTACAGGGCATTGACATAGTATATCAAAACACTATAATTATAATATATGAATACTACACTTCAGATTCCCATGGATACGACCCTCAGGACGAGAGCCACGAAAGCGGCCAAATCCATGGGGTTTTCCTCGCTGCAGGAATCGATCCGTGTTTGGCTCGCGGGTATCGTGCAGCAAACGCCGATAATACGCTATGAGGAGCCGCCCGTGCATCTCTCGCAAAAAGCCATCCGTCGGTACAACAAGATGGTAGATGATATCGAGTCCGGCCGCGTAAAGACAAAATCTTTCACCACGGTCGATGCACTCATGAACGACCTTAATTCATGACGATTAAGCGGCACCCAGGTTTCAAGAAGTCTTACAAAAAGCGCATCGCGGCGGACGCAAAGTTGGTGAAGAAAACAAGAAACCGGATCCAGATATTTATAGACAATCCTAGCCACCCGCTCCTTCGAGACCATGCACTCAAGGGTGCTAAGGAAGGCCTCCGCGCATTTTCCGTCACCGGCGACATACGCATCACCTACCATCGTACGAGCGACAGTGAAGCCGAATTTCTTGACATCGGCACCCATAACCAGGTCTATACGTAAAAAATTTCTCACCAATGCGATGAAGAGGTTAGTCTTTTTTTATTTTTCTTCATCTTCGTTGCCTCTATCCGCTTCCCTTCTTCCATATAGTCCTTTGCCATCTCCCAATAGTTCCAAAAAATCTGTTTATACATATCCGCAAAACCCGGGTTAGTCACTTCTACCCCCACTTTATTGCCATCTGCCCAATTCAATATTGAAATAGTGTCATTAAATATCACCTGATATTGCTGGATATTGAGTACTTTGGGCGGAACATACCTGGATTTATAATATTTCCCCCAATGAGGCACGCTGGTATACCAGTAATCTCCCTGATCCGTCGCGTTTTCGATCTCAATTTTGGTGATTTTACGCTCCACCTGTTCGAAGCGTATAGTTTCGGCAAATGCTTTCCCTGCGATATTGTTTCTGTTTTCGTAGCCAAATACGAGAATCTCTTTTTTAGCAGCCAGATGGTTCCAAAGCATCTGCTTTAACCCTTCCGTCCCATGATAATGTTTGACTTCAAACCCGCTTTTTGTCATCACAGGGAGAGCGGTAAGCTCCTTTAAAAGATCCGGCAAAATGTCTTTTTGATTTTTTACCTGCTGCTCTTTCTCCAGGATGAGAAGTTGGAGGCTATCGGGATTGGCAGCTTTGATGGTCAACCCCCTGCCCTTATCGGCCTCCTCAATAAGCCGTTTTTGCTTCAAACGGTCAAGATACCGGTAGATTTTTGATCGGTTAATGCTTGTTTCACGCGAAAGATCAAGTGGGGTCTTCGCCCCTCCGGAGAGCAAATTGAGGTATATTTGAACCTCCACATCATCTAAACCAAACTGCTCAAGCTGGCTGGTAAGTATTTGTTTGTTCATATAAACGAACAGATATTTTACAACCTATAGTACATCTACTACACTCCGTTGTCAAGATGCTGCAATCAGTATCCCGATGCCGCAAGCCTGCGACGTCTTCGCATCAGGATCGCGCAATCGCGCGCGACACCTGGTATTAACATATGCCTGAAGGAGGCTAAAATGGGACTCGTAAAAACGCACGTGTATTGGCCGACCATCCAGATTCCCCAGTTTAATGGGGATGACTTAAAACTCTACTCCTTGAGATGGCGTCAGATTCTGTCTTTCCCTGAAGTCGGATTGCTCAAGCCTGAATCTTCTGAAGGAGACGATGTTCTCATTGTTGAGCATCCGATCCATATTCCGGCAGCGTCAGCCTACGGCGTCGTGATTCCTATTACATGGAGCAAGCTTAACCCTGATTTTACTCTGGAATCACAAACCATATCGCTGCTAGATGTAAAAACAGCGCTCAGGCTACCCGTGGAGAATCTCATTGTGCGTTTTTATTTCCCCGACTTAATCGGAGTGAAATATGCAGTCAATGTATGGCTCCAAAGACTCGACGGAGGATTCGCCATGATCTAGCCTTCAGGCTCAAAAATCGAACAGAATTCGACACCCCAAATATACCGTGTTCGGTTCCGACGAAAGTCAGAATCAAGGTAGGGGTGTCATTTTTTCCATCAAAAAAACCGCTTCCCTGTTCCACCGCCTTGACCTATCTTCCCGCAGCCTTGCGGCTCAGGTATTGTCGGCGCTGACGCGTTTCACTTCCCAGTTCGGAATGGGATGGGGTGGGACCACGTCGCTTGAAAGACGGCAGAACACGAAAGCGGTAATCTTTAGTAGTTGCACGTAAGGGAGAACCCAATCGGGAAATAAAACCCTTTATTCTCCACAACTTCGACCGATTAGTACGAGTAAACTAAACACGTTGCCGTGCGTACATTTCTCGCCTATTAACGTTGTCATCTACAACGGGTCTGAATAACGATTCTTCATCTTGGGGTGGGCTTGGCGCTTGAGATGCTTTCAGCACTTATCCCGTCCGGATCTAGCTACCCTACGATGCCGGTTGTCCGACAATAGGCACACCAGGGATCCGTCCCTCCCGGTCCTCTCGTACTAGGGAGAGCTTCCCTCAAGAATCGAGCGCTTGCACTGGATAGAGACCGAACTGTCTCACGCAAAATACTCAATTATTACTAATTGTTTGGACTATATCTTCACCCTCCGAATCGGAGGGGTCGACGTGTTATCCACCATCTGGCGGATCTGTTCCTCGCGGAACAAGTCTCTACGGGATCAAGTATGTTTCGAGTCTAAAAATGCTTTTAGCTTCGCCGAAGTATTTACTCGTCTCTTGGAATAATTTAATTCTAAAAAACGATCAACTTCCTTCGCTAACATAAGCAATTTTTCTTCAGTCATTTTTCTTCCGGATCCAGGCATTTGCGAAATAACATTAAGCGCTATCTCTGCCTGTGGTTTTTTCAACCGTAAATATGGAAGCAACAACTGTAAAATCTTTCCTACGTCCGCAATGCCAACTATTGTGTATTCGCTCATACCATCATTTCTATTACGTATGTAGCCAACACCATCAAATTGATCTTGTAGCCAATGTAAGAAAGACTGATATTGCTGCTTCTGATAGAAGACTACACTTGCGCGTATCTGGTAGCCCAACACATAATCATGTCGGTACACCAGTTGCAACATTATGCAACCGTCTCCATCAAGAAATCCCGCAATATAAGCCATCTCCTCTTTTCTCATACTTGTCTTACCCTCGGTATTGCCCAATAAAAACGTTCGGTATTGTATTGGGTTTCACCGATTTTAGTCGATTCTTTCTATCTTTTTCCTCGTTCGGGCGATAGAAAGCAGAAGTCTCTGACTTCACTTTTTATTATATGTCATTACTGACATAGAACGCAATGAGAATTACGTTCTGAACCCAGCTCGCGTGCCCTTTTAACCGGCGAACAGCCGGACCCTTGGGAGCTTCTCCACCCCCAGGATAGGACGAGCCGACCATGTTTCTCCCTGATTTCTCAGGGCATAGACTATACCATCACCCCGCCTAGGCGGGGGCTCAGCGTGTGATAGATGGAAAAATCCATCATCTATCTCACCACGTTCAGTTTCCATGAACGTGGATCAGTCGTTACGGGGTCCCGATGGTTCGCCATAGGCGAATGATATCGGGACTTCCCTCGGTATTACCCTTCTCTCCGGTTCAATAGAGAATGAGGGTTTCACCGATATGAGCTGAATGATTCAAAAAGGATTGCTCCTTTAGGCGACATAACCCGAATACTCGGGTCTATCGAGGTGCCAAACCGCCTCGTCGCTATGGACGCTCGGAAGCGATCAGCCTGTTATCCCCGGGGTAGCTTTTATCCGTTAAGCCCGGTCCCTCCCACGAGGGATCCGAGGATCACTAACACCCACTTTCGTGCCTGTTCGACCTGTACGTCTCACAGTCAAGCTGGCTTGCCGCGTTTGCACGACACGTCCTGGTTTCCATTCAGGATTAGCCAACCTTTGTACGCCTCCGTTACTTTTTTGGAGGCAACCTCCCCAGTTAAACTGCCCGCCAGACAGTGTCCTCCTCCCGGATTTTTATGCGGGAGTAAGTCAGATTTCCCCATTTCGAAGAGTGGTATTTCATTGATGACCGAAGTCTCCCACCTATACTCGACAGTCAAAATAGAGTCCTCAGTGTCTAGGTGCAGTAAAGCTCCACGGGGTCTTTTTGTCCAAGTGCAAGTAGGCCGCATCTTCACAGCCATTTCAATTTCGCCGGGTAATGGTTCAAGACAGTCACTACGTCGTGCTACCTTTCGTGCGGGTCGGAACTTGCCCGACACAAATATGTTACTCCCGACGGAAGCGTCGGGATGCTTCGTTAGTTCCGCTTCAGAAGCTCTTCGTATCGCTACGAAGTTCAGACTATATCTTCACCCTGCACCGTCTGGTGCGGGGGTTTGGCGTGTAGTCGTTGAGGGATCCCGAGTGTTAATCGAAGGACTTCCCTGCTGATTGACTCCACTCATAGATTATTACCCTCCGAATCGGAGGGTACTATGAGATACAGAGTTATTCCAGCATATAGCCAAATATTCAATCCACCTTACAGTGAAAGGTCCCCTGTCGAGGAATTTCGCTCAAATCTTCAACATTACTTGAAGCTTGGACTATATCTTATTCACGGTTTTCTTACCGGAACCCTGACGTATAGTCTCTGAGGATTCACGATCCTTAAATTGCTTACTAAACTTTTCGAACTGCCCACGTTTAGAAGTATGCAATTGATATTTTTCAAAAAAAGGAATGATTTTTTCTTTCAGATCGCTCCTTTTTCTTACGCAATATCGTAGGAGATTGTATTTATGATTGTCATACCGCCGATTGATGTAAATTCCTCCGCAATCAAAATAACGTTTGATTGCTTCCATCGCACTTTTACTTCGCTCTCCTTGTGTGACTACGAATTCAAAAAGCGTCTGATAGCCACTTGTTGTTGTTCTATTTCTAAAAGTGCTTACAGAAAAACATCCTTCGCCATCGACAAACCCTACAATCCACCATGGATCGAGTCTTTCCTGCTGATTGTCCCTACTGGTATCATTGTTACTATGTGTAGTTGTTACCATAGTAGATCCAGATTACAGGAGTTCCCAGCATATAGTCAAGTTTTTCCCGCCAATTTTATATCGCACGAAGGCGGGAGAGGTTTTTCGCCTCACTATGGCAGCGGACCTATTTTCTTAGGTCTACCATAGAACAATTATAGTTATTGCTGCCGTTCACCGGAGCTTAAAAAGCTAACTTTCCGCCAAAGGCGGATCATTTACCTTTTTTAACTTACCGGCACTGGGCAGGTGTCAGCCCCTATACGTTGCCTTTCGGCTTCGCAGAGACCTGTGTTTTAGTTAAACAGTCGCGTAGTGTCATTTACTGTGACCCCGCCTTGAGCGGGGTAGGGCATCTCCCAAAGGTTACGCCCAGCTTTTGTTGCCGAGTTCCTTGAACCACTGTCGCCCGCTTGCCTTGGTGGTCTACCACCAGCGCACCTGTGTCGGTTTGCGGTACGGAAAAGAAGTGCTCCCCAACGAAACTTTTCTCGAAAACGGAACTATCTGTGTTGTCCTTGCCTTGCGGCTTGGACTCCTATTCGCTTCTTCAATTAAACGGAGTTACGGATTTACCAGTTACTCCTATTTCAAAGCTTAAAGGCCGACGAATCAGCCCACAGACACATCCCACTTTGTCATTCCTTTGGGTTTTAATCGACACTTCCCTGTAACGGAATATCAACCGTTTCTACATCGAGCTACGCCTGATTGGCCTCGCCTTAGATCCGACTTACCCGAAGTCGACGAACGTTGCTTCGGAAACCTTGCGCATTCGGCATGGAAGATTCTCACTTCCAAACGCTACTCATACCGGCATTCTCACTTCTGTCCGCTCCAGCCCTTCTTACAAAGTGACCTTCACTGCAAACAGAACGCTCCCCTACCACCACGCCTTGCGGCGCGATCTCAATCTTCGGCCCTTTGCTTGAGCCTCGATCATTTTCGGCGCCACGGCTTTCATCCAGTGAGCTGTTACGCTTTCTTTAAAGGATGGCTGCTTCTAAGCCAACCTCCTGGGTGTCTGTAAACCATGACTTCCTTAACCACTGAGCAAAGAGTTAGAGGCCTTAGATGTGAGTCAGGGCTGTTTCCCTTTCGACGCACGAGCTTAGCCCCGCACGTCTGACTGGCCGAGTAACGATGTAAGTATTCGGAGTTTGATTGAAGTCAATTCCTTGCGAAACTGATATCATTCAGCGCTCTACCACTCCATCGCTTGATCGACCGCTATACCAAAATATATTTCGGGGAGAACCAGCTATCTCCGGGTTCGATAGGCATATTACCCCTAACCACAGGTCATCCCACAGATTTGAAACTCTGACGGGTTCGGGCCTCCTCCCGACTTTCGTCGGGACTCACCCTGCCCATGGTTAGCTCACCCGGTTTCGGGTCTCATCCGTGCTACGAACGGGCTATTCACCCTCGCTTTCACTGTGTCTCCTCCCGCTTAGCGGGATTAAACTGCAACACGGAAGAACTCACCGGTTCATTCTTCAATAGGCACGTGATTACCCCTTACGGGGCTCTCACTGTTTGTTAGCTGACAATTTCAGGTACTATTTCATTCCCCTTCCGGGGTGCTTTTCACCTTTCCCTCACGGTACTCGTTCACTATCGGTGCACTCATGTATTTAGCCTTGGAGGATGGTTCCCCCTGCTTCCCACAGGACCTTCGTGTCCCATGGTACTTGGGAACGGGATAGAGGTATTTCAGATTTCGGATACGAGGCTTTCACTCTCTGTGGCCACCTATTCCGAGATGTTCTCCTACCTTCAATACTCCCTGCGTCTCCCGCCCCACAACCCCACGCCTTGCGGCGTGGTTTAGGCTCTTCCGCTTTCGCTCGCCGCTACTTACGGAATCTCGTTTGTATTTCTTTTCCTCACCTTACTGAGATGTTTCAGTTCAGGTGGTGCCCCACGCATCACTATCATTGCCTTGCGGCTGTCTTTATGATGCGTTGACCAACTTGCGTTGGACGGATTTCTCCATTCGGAAACCGCCGGATCAAAGGATCATGACTCCTCCCCGACGACTATCGTGGCCATATACGTCCTTCCTCGGCATGAGCGCCCTAGGCATCCATTGTCAGCTTGTAGCGTTGCGGAGAACAAAAGGTTTTTGTTCCCCTTCTTCATTTTTTCGGCTGAAGGGTATCCACATTTGGATTCCCCCTTACGATGCAACTACTTTACATATTCTATTCGAACAGGAATTGCACCTATTCGAATAAAGTCATTTGTGTGTATTGTTAAAGAGCAAGTGGACTCAAGGAGATTCGAACTCCTAACCCCCTCGTTGCAAACGAGGTGCGCTACCGTTGCGCCATGAGCCCAAAAATAAACCCCGCTTGTGCGGGGCTACTATAGTTCTTCGTAAGAAGCGACCTAATCAACACCAAAAATATACCGGGTAGCGGATTGGTTTATTTGATTTAGATAGCTTCTCATGAAAAAGAAAAAGTATACTCCTGCCCTGCCAAGCAATGTGTATTCTATCCCAGGTTTGCATGGAGTGTCAAGAGGAGATAGAATTATAGTCATGCACCTCTGGGATTACCGGGAAAAAGACCTCAAAAAAACCGCCTGGGGACGGCGGTATATCCTCCAGAATATGATCAACTACGGCCCAGGCAGGCGAAAGATATCGCTCAAAGAGGTTAAAAAAAACTGGGGCCTCCTTGATATCGATCCGCTCCGTCGACGGCTCTTCCGATTACTCATATGGGGAAAGTAGACACGTTTCACTTTACACCGATTCAAAAACGCTTTCTGTTGGCTCTCTTGAGCGATCCGTACATGCCAGCAACCTTTTACCTCACCGGAGGCACTGCTCTTGCCGCCTGCTACCTCAATCATCGGAGGAGTGAAGACATCGATTTATTCTCCATCAAACCACTGGATGAACAACGCGTTGCTGCTGTTATCTCCCAGCGTATCGGCCCAATCGCAAAAAAGATTGACTACGTCCGCATTCATGATCGGCTGGGATATACGATTATCTTCCCAAGTAATCAAAAACTGAAAGTTGACGTCGTTTCCTATCCCTATGAACAATTGGAACATTCGGAAAAAACCTTCCAGGGGTTGCGTATAGACAGCATTGCAGATATCGGGGTCAATAAGCTCATGACCATCTCACAGCGCACCGCGTCCAAAGACTACGTGGATCTCTATTATATTCTCAAAAAATACACGATGTGGGACTTACGACACGGAGTGGAACATAAATTTAAAATGGATATCGAACCGCTCTTCGCTTCGTCACTCTATACGAACGTCAATCAACTCACCACCATGCCCATCATGAAGAAAAAACTCACCCTCGAAGTACTTAAAAAATTTTTCTTAAAAGAAGCCCGCACCCTCGCCGCCCCAATGATGAAGGCGTAAAACATGATGATGAGGGAGAGTGAGGTGGTGAGGCAGAGAGAAACTTCGCCGATCTTCTGGCGAAGTCTCTTCTGTTTGCCGAACGGCAGCTTCTTATTGTGGTTGACTGGCAAACCACGCGTCAATCTCGGTTTCGAGGACAGATTGGAGTCCCCGCAATGGTTCGGGCATATGAGCCACCTTGCCGAGCTGATAGATTTGTACCACGCCCTTCTTCACCTCATAGGCATTCACCTCGTCAACGAGCCGGACATCCACATTTTTAAACCATATGCCACCATTCACGGTGACGTTGATGAAGCCGTCTTTTGGATGCGACCATCCAACGGCCACCGGGTATTCCGACCCATCAACCTCGAGGATCACTTGCCAATCTATTCCTGACATCTCTCTCTCCTGTTTGTCCTACTGCGGATAATCTCCCGAAACGCTTCGGGGTTTTTGTTTTGGGGATACTATTCTTTTAGCCTCCTTTCTTTTTGATTGCCCCAGAACGAAGAAATCCCATCCCGGTACCACACCGATACAGAATCTCTTCGTCCTGAAACAAAAAAGAAAGTCATCTCTCCCTCATCATGTTAAGGTGCTCTTTATTGGCGAAAAGAGGCGCACTATGCCCCTTCCCCAAATTTACGAGAAACAGGAGGGAGTATACCGCGATTAAGGCGTTCTGTCAAAGACTATGGGGTATTTTTTCTTGCTATTCGTTCCAGTGCCACACAGAATGCAGCAGTGCGAAGCGTGGTATGTAAATGTTCAGATGCTTCCCATACCGCCTCGGTCGCTCGTTCCATCTTACGCTTTAACTTTTTATTAACCTCCTCTTTTATCCAATGCTCGCTTTTCAAATTCTGCTCCCACTCAAATGCCGACACGGTCACGCCGCCGGAGTTAGCTAAAATATCCGGTATCACGGTCACGCCTTTTTTTGCCAACATCTCATCCGCCTCTGGCGTCGTCGGCCCATTGGCCATCTCAAGGATCACTTTTGCCTGTATCTTCGGTGCATTTTCGCTGGTTAAAACATTCTCAAGCGCGGCGGGAACCAGAATATCAACTGGTAATTCCAATAATTGCTCTTGTGTAATCGGCCGGCCTTTCGATAGATCGCACACCGACCCCGAGCAGTAACAACCCGCAAGATACCCGTTTTTCCTTTTGCACACCAAGGTAAGCTCCGGATTAACCCCGTTTGGCACATGAATTCCGCCTTTACTATCTGACACGGCAACGACAGAAAAACCGTTATCAACAAGAAACTTCACCATGTTGTATCCTACGTTTCCAAATCCCATCACGGCGGCTGTCAATTTTTCTTGTCTCTTGTTTCTTGTTTCTTGTCTCCGTAGCTTTCCAAGCACGGCTTGCAAAACATACAATCCCCCGAGCCCCGTCGCCTCTTCCCTACCCTCGCTCCCCCCGTTTTTTATCGATTTTCCGGTGAATGTTGCTAACAATTTCTTGTCACCCTTGCCAAATTCATCACTCATCCAGTCGATAATAGTGCTATTTGTATTGACATCCGGCGCCGGTACGTCCTTGTCCGGTCCAATGACATCAGCGATCGCCCTGGCGTATCCTCGGGAAAGCCGCTCCAGTTCTCCAGTCGAGAGCTCCTTGGGGTCCACGACCACACCACCTTTACTCCCACCCAACGGCAAACCTGCAACTGCGCACTTCATCGTCATCCAAAACGCGAGCGCCTTCACTTCGCTCAAATCCACATTCGGATGAAACCGTATGCCGCCTTTATACGGTCCCCGGGCATTGTTGTACTGCACGCGGTACCCCGGGAATATTCGTAAGGAGCCATCATCCATGACGACGGGAATATTGACATGCACTTCCCGCTGCGGAACTTTGAGTATCTCAAGGGATGTGTTGAGTATTTTTTCTGCTTTCGCAAGCTGTGCTAATGCACTATGAAATGGGTTGTTTTCCATATTAAAAAAATGCTTCTGTAAAAATCTGGCCTTGCGGTACTCCATTGTATACGAGGAGCTCCCTCATATCAACGATCATCTCCCGGGTTCCGCAAAGGTAAAACTCACTCTGTGCAAGTTCTGGTGTCTCTTCTACGACATGCACTGTTACTCTCCCCTTTTGCCCGGTCCATGGAACACCCGGCTGAGAAAGCGTTATAATCGCGTGGAAATTTGTATACCGTGCGGTTATATCTTCAAATTCTTTCTGCCAAAATACATCCGTCTCATGCCGGAGTCCCCACCAAAGCGTGACGGCGGCTGTCCCGCCGGTCTCTAAGTAGTCAAGAATCATCGACCGTAGGGGCGCTATTCCACACCCAGTCGCGATAAATACTTTCGGTCGCAGACTTTTTTTCTGTAAAATGAACTTTCCCAGTGGACCTAAAAATTGTACCGTATCTCCCGGTTTAAGCCCAAGCATCCACTTAGACCCTTCCCCCATGGGAGCAACGCTTTGAAGGATATCAATAGTTTTGTTGTCCGCCGGAGAAGATGTAATCGACAAGGTATGACGAATTTTTGGCGGTCCGATTTGAAAAATAATATACTGCCCTGCCTGAAACAGCATTTCCTTTGGACCCGCAAGTGTCAACTTCGCCACGTAAAAATTCCCGGCGACATTGACAACCGAAGAGACCGTGGCTTTAAATGTTTGGGGTTTATCCATTTTGTTGGCTCAGCAAATGTTGTACGTCCATCGCCGCCATACAACCCATGCCTGCAGCAACGATTGCCTGGCGGTATTTATGATCGACACAATCTCCCGCGGCAAAAATACCGGGGACAGATGTAGCGGTCTCTTTGACTACTATGTATCCTTTTTCATCCAACTCCACAACGCCTTTCAAAAACTCTGTACTTGGCGTGTGACCAATGGCCAAAAATACTCCGTCCGTCTTTACGTCTTCCTGTCTTCCTGTCTTCCTGTCTTTCAGTCGTATTCCCGTAACCACGCTCCCTCCTAAAATTTCTTCAACTGTTTTATTTGTTAAAAACGAAATTTTCGGATTTTTCCGGGCCCGGTCAAGCATGACCCGCGACGCACGAAATTCTTCTCTCCGGTGTACTATCGTAACTTTATTCGCAAACGTCGTCAGAAACGTCGCCTCCTCCATCGCCGTGTCTCCTCCGCCTACGACCACGATGTCTTTCCCGCGGAAAAAAAATCCGTCACACGTCGCGCACGCAGAGACCCCTTTTCCCATATATTTCTGTTCTGACGGAAGCCCAAGATATCGAGCTTGTGCCCCCGTCGCCACAATCACCGCCCTTGCCTCGTATGTTTGCCCTTCCGTTACAACCACAAAATTCTTCCCTGTCTCTTGTCTCTTGACGCTTGTTACCGTCGCCACCGCGACCTCCGTCCCAAACCGCTCCGCCTGCTTTTTCATCTCCATCATAAGTGCCGGTCCTTTGATGCCTCTGGGAAACCCGGGGAAATTATCGACGTCGGTCGTCGTCGTCAGTTGCCCGCCGGGCGCAGTACCTGCCAGAACAAGCGTTTTCAAAAAAGCTCTCGAAGTATAGAGAGCCGCAGTATATCCAGCAGGTCCGGAGCCTAAGATAATGACATCGTAGAAGTTTTCCATTTGCCTAATTGATAAGTTTATTTAGTTCTCCAAGCAGCACTTCTTTGCTCTGTACCCCGATGAACTGCTTGACTACGGTGCCGTTTTTGAAAATCATGATGGTGGGTATGCTCATCACCATATATTTCTGCGCCGTCACCGGATTCTCATCCACATTGAGCTTACCCACCTTCGCGCGGCCCTCCATGGCCGTGGCTACCTCTTCCACGATCGGCCCCTGCACCTGGCACGGCCCGCACCACACCGCCCAAAAGTCAACCAATACCGGCTTCTTGCTTTTGAGCACTTCGCTTTCAAAATTTTGATCCGTAATGATTACATCAGCCATAGGATATTCTACTCTACACCCAAGTATACCAGCTTTTACCCAGCACCCAAATGCCCCGTTCGTTAGCCCAAGCACCATCCGATGGTGCTGGGCAAGGTCGTGGGTGCTGGGTTTACTCAACCGTCTTCTCTGGGCCTTGGTCGCGATGATAGTCAATGAAACGTTCAATGCGTCCCGCATCAAACTGATCAAATTTGTCCACATACGTCCACGCAGTGAGAGCAATCGTCGTATCAAGCTGTGGCCTGGGTGCAACGATTAGCTTCCAGAGCTTCTTCTTATTGGCCAACTCCGTAAGATTCTTGACAAGCGCCTTACACCCATCGCTTTCATTAACCGCGCTTGCAGTTGCTATCGTCGGATCGACAAAATCCGCCGATGGTGTCGATCCTTCTTCTTCGTGAGCAAAAACCCTATCAACCAACATACTGTTGTCATCCCGGGCTTGACCCGGGATCCAGTGAAAAAGCCTGGATTCCGGCTCGGAGGCCGGAATGACAGAAGAACGTAGATGTACATTACAATTATAACTAATAATAATGTACCCATGCTCCAGAGCATGAAGAAGCCCTCCCTCGCTCTGCGGCCCCTCAAACACTCCGGCTTTCACCCACGAGGGTAAATGCTGGCCTGACGTCGGCGGATTGCTATTATATTTGAATTCACTAACCGCCTGAGGCGACACGTGCTCTCTCCCCTGATCTGCCATTTTTGTTCCCGGTACCGGCCGGCTTACATACCAGCCTATCCACCCCAATACTCCGACAATCACGAGAGCGATACCAACTTTCCACCAATTCATAAAGGGTAGTATAATGGTAATCTTGTCCCAAGTCACTATGAGAATATTTTTCGCCGGACCGCTTACCGATCTTAAAGACCCGGAGGCCACCAAAGCCTTCTATATTAAACTTGCCGAGGTTGCACGCGCAAACGGCTTTGACTATTTTTTGGCGTTCATGAGCGGCACGGATCCGATCGCAAATCCGGGTGTAACGCCGCGTGACGTGTACGAGCGTGATATTGCCCAACTCGAGAAAAGTGACGTTATGATCGCCTACGTGGGTGAACCATCCACCGGAACGGGACTGGAAATCGAACATGCAAGAATCAAAAACATCCCGGTCTATTTGCTTTATGAAATAAACAAAAAAATTTCCCGCATGCTCCTCGGCTGCCCGGCAGTCAAAAAAGAGATTGTCTTTACGGACGAACCCGACGCCCTCCGTCAAATTAATAGCCTCCTTAAAACACTAAAGTAATGGTATTGGTATTGTCACTTCTGACAAACCATGATAGAGTGTAGGTGGTGAGAAAAACGTCTTCCAAACAAAAAGAACTTATTGCTGAATTTCTAGGGAATATCGGGGTCGCGTGGTTTGCAGCCGGAGTCATCGGCGTATTCTTAAGCGGATCAAGAAATCCTTTAGAGATAGCTGTTTCTGTGACGTGGGGCGTGGCGCTGAGCATAGCGTTTCTGTATGCAGGGACGTATCTTATGAAAGGAGTACCATCATGACATTTGATCAGCTGATTGTTGTGTTTACCGCGGCAAGTTTTGGCAGTGCTATGCTCCTATTTATCGTTTACCTGTCCGTACGGAGAAAGGAGTAACACATATGCTGTACCTCATGGCAGTTCTTTCCATCGTTTCTGTCTTGATCGCATTTTTTCTTTTGCGTCGGGGACTTCAAAGATGAACGCTGGGACCCATCCACCTGTCAGGTGAACTAGCTTCGCACCTGTTCTTTTTTGACAAAAACTTCTAAGAAATTATCCTTCGTGATGCTTTGCCACTCGGAGGTGGGATACGCCGCAAGCCAGTTTTTCGGTGGTCGAAGCTTTCGTTTCTTCCACTTGATTTCATAGGCATACAGTGTCCCCCCCTCATCTTTCACCAAATCAACTTCCTCACGGGCGTACGTCCGCCAAAAGTAAAGCGGCGCTGTTCTGGCTGCCCAGAACTGTTGCTTCTTAAACTCTGATGCTACATAATTCTCCCAGAGTGCTCCAACATCAGTACGGAGCGACAACGGATTAAGATTATTAATGAGTACATTACGGATGCCCGTATCCAACAAATATACCTTGCGGGACCTATTTATCTCTTGCCGTAAGTTACGAGCAAACGACGTCAACCGATACACGATAAAACCCTGCTCCAGGATATCCAAGTAAGACACAACGGTCTGCTTCCCTATCTGCAGCATGTTGGATAGTTCGTTGTAGGAAACTTCGTTACCGGTCTGGAGTGCTATGGCCTCCGCCAACTTTTGCAATACTTCGCTTTTCTTCACACGGTCAAAACTTAAGACGTCTTTATACAAATAGTCTGACGCCAACTGCTTCAAAAGAACTGTCTTTTCTTCCAGAGAAGAGGCAATAACAACCGCAGGGTACGACCCGTAAATCAATAAATTCGGCAGCTGTACGTGCAACTCTGTTTCATCCCATACGCGGGACAGTTCAACGAGAGACAACGGATACAGTGTAAATTGCACGGTCCGTCCCGTAAGCGGTTCCGCGATTTTGTTGGCCAGATCAAACGATGAGGATCCGGTAGCGATAATCTGCCGGTTGGGAAACGCGTCAATTAATATTTTAAGCTTCAGTCCGATATTCTCTATTCTCTGCGCTTCGTCTATCACTACAATCTTATGATTCCCGACGATACGCCCTAACGTCGAAGCATCACCCGCTCCGGCAAAAAGCCGTTTCGTGCCGGTCTCATCTCCATTGAGAAACTTGACGTCAGAGGAAACATCGGCTAACACTCGTTTGACTACGGTAGATTTCCCCGTCTGGCGGGCGCCATAGATGACAATAATTTTTCCCTTAAAGAGCCACTCTTTGATTTTTGGTTCGATCGAGCGTGGAATATACATAGTTATACCAAATATAGACAGTCAACTATCCAATTTTAGTATAAATTTAGACCATTGTCAAGTTCGGGGATCTCACAAATACAACGCCACCGTCATGTTCCAGAAGACATGGACGAGGATAGGGGCCAAAAGCGATTTTGTGTTGAAATAAAGCAAGCTATTGGCGAGCCCCAGGATAAAGTCCGTCACGAAAAAAAGGACAAGCGTCATCCCCGAAAGTTTGAGACTCGCCACAAGAATCGGCACATGGAGAAGGACAAAGAGGACCGTGGACAGGATGGCCGCATACGGCAAACTTTTCGTTTTTTCCAATATCCTGCCAAACAAAAATCCGCGGTTAAGGAGCTCTTCGGTGAAAGCCGTCGCTACGCTCAAAATCAGAAGCATCACCAAGCCGTACTGCTCAAACGCAGCAATCGGATTGATCTGGATTTTTCCGTACTTGATGGCATTTGCTGCTATTCCCTCAAGAGCAAACACAAATCCGAAACCCAACCCCACATAAAGACTCGTAAATAGGTTTTTGGTCGTTAGACCCAAAGAAATCAGATTCCTTTTTTCCTTTTTCAAAACGTACCAGAGGACGGGGGCAACAAATATAAGAGGTTTGGCGATAAACTCATCGACTACTTCAGGAAGCTTGAAAAAATAACGGTACAAACTCCAAGTGAGGAGGATCCACCCCCAGAGTTGATACACGGGCTCAAGGGATTTTGTTTTCATATATCTACCATACTCACTTTCCCGTGCTCTTTGCAAGAGCGGGTTTTTCTTTGCGTTGCACTCCTGTAATTTTCACCGCTTCCTCCATCGCAGATACGATCATCTGGGTAAGCTCAATTGCATCAGAGCGTTTCAGCGCCCGGAGGTTTTGTGGATAATAGTGGAACACGAGGTTTCTCCCTTCCTTCCATCCATTCCAGAGCGTCCCGGCAAGTCCGTCACCAAACCGCTTCACGAGTTGCCCAAAAGCGCTTCGGTTTCCCAGCCGGCGGACGAGATTAGGGCTTAATGCTTTACCGATACGGTAATGGTTGCTATAGTACTCACGCTCACTGATAATTCCGAGGTCGAGGAACAGGTCTTTCAAAAATCCTTCGTAGAGCTTTGCAAAGGGAAATACGAGGTAAGAATAGTCCGTGGGTTCCTGGTCAGGGTGCCGTGCGCTGTCTTCTATAAGAAATGCGCCATCCCCTGCCAGCACGCGCTCTTTGGAGCTTAAATACTGCCACAAAAGAGATCCTTCGTTAATCACAATTAAGTTACCGAATAAATAAATACGTCTCTATAAGAAAAACAGCCGTCAATACGACGAATATCCACCTCTGCTGGATAAAAGTGGGCACCCCGGCAACCATCCGATACCAACTATTCAAGTTACCAACAACTTGGAACTCTCCTATCTGCCAGAGAATAAGAGAAAGAAAAAGCGATAATACTAGGCCGCTTCCCACAAAGCTTCCCGAGCTCGTCACGATAAAAAAGCTCACTACGGAAAATGCCGCCATAAATACGATGGAACGAAACGGCGAAGGGGAAAGTGCAAAAAATACTTCCGCAGCGTCCAGAAAATAGACGCCCAGTAAGCTGCCGGCAAAATACAGTGCTGCCTGCGGCGGCCAGGCTATCCCCCACTTTATAACCCCGACCCCAAGCGCGTAACCAATAGATACCGCTAAAAATAGAGTGGGTTTCTTCTTAATAATCTCCATCACTTTTTCCATAGTCTTTAGTATACTACTTCAAACTCCACAAACTCATCCGTTGGTTCTTCCCACGTGACATCAACGCGTTCGACCATTGCTATATCTGGTCCGTCGTGACAATCCATAATCAATTTTTCGAGATCCGACTTGGGTCCTTCCGCTACAACCTCCACCGCCCCGTCCTCCCGATTCTTCACCCAGCCCGTGAGGGCAAGATCCTGAGCATGTCGAAGGATCCATGTTCTAAACCCCACCCCCTGTACATCTCCGGAAATAATCAGATGGATACGCTTCACTCCTCCCCCTTCTTGAGCTTCCCCATTTTCCACATAAACAGTTTCGGGCGGCTCGTGGCATTGGCATCCTTCACAAATGACAGTGCTTTTTCCAAAATTGCTCTCGGAACGGTTTTCGCCAGGCGAATGTAGAGAGATTTGTGCTTATAATCTTCGAGTGTTTCGGCTAAATAGATTCCGAACGCCTGAAACTCTCGGGAAATGTACTTGTCTTCGATGGGATTAAACTTTTTTAATATGTCGCTGATCGTCTGCATATCATTGACAAACGTAATGCGGCCGCCGTTTTGTTGTCAATCGTTAATGGAATCGATTCATCGCTTTATCGATCCCGTCCAACAATGCAACTCGCACGGTTTCTGAACCTCGTTTGATCAGGTGCTTCATCTGCCCGGCTTCACTCCTCCGAAATCGCGAAAGGACAAAGTCGATGACCGCACGATGATGGAGATTTTTATCTTGGGTTCCTGCTGCCCCCTCTCTCCCCCGCCCGATCCCCAATCGAAATCGGATAAATTGATCGGTCTTAAGCTCATGCATGATTGATTCGATCCCATGATGACCGCCCGTACCACCATTTTCCCGTATGCGGATTTTGCCTAATGGCAAGTCAATATCGTCATGCACCACCCACAAATCACTGACAGAAAGTTTATAAAAATTCATGATACTTTGTACCGGAATACCAGAATTATTCATAAATGTAAGTGGTTTAGCAAAGATGATATCTCCCTTCTTATAAAGCAACGCTTTGTGTTTTTCATCTTCTTTCCACGTGACCGTGCCCATTGTTAACTCGTGGGCAAGCTTCTCCACCACCATAAACCCGATATTATGCCGGGTGCTTTCATACTCCCCACCAGGATTACCAAGACCAACGATTAATTTCATTGAAGCAATTCTACCACTTCCTCATCCGTAATTTGCCGAAAATCTTTATAAAACTGTCCCACGGATCTGAACTCTTCCGGAGTTTCTAAAACTACTAACGAATCCACCTCCGGGACAATTTTGGGGAGAAGTTCTTTGGGAACGACAGGCAAAGCGACGACAATTTTTTTAGCGTGTTTCTTTCGTAGCCATTTTATGGCTACCTCCATGGTCGCCCCGGTTGCCGCCCCGTCATCGACCAGAATCACGGTTTTTTCTCTAAACCGGTACGGCTTCCTCCCCTTCCTATACAAAAGCGTTTTCTGTTTAATTTGGTCATTGAGAATTGCGATTTGTGATTTGACAAAATCTTCATCCACCCCCAACCTTTGTGCAAACCGCCAGTCTATGGAGCATACCCTGTCCGGAGCAAGAGCGCCGAGAGCCAGCTCCTCTTGTCCGGGAACTCCGATTTTTTTGACGACCAAAACATCCAGAGGAATTTGGAGTTCATCTGCGAGCGTTCTTGCTACGGCCACACCACCACGCGCAAGTCCCAAAATAGACGATGCCGTCCCACGATACGAGGAAAGTTTTTGCCCAAGTTGGACACCGGCTTGGTGACGATCGTTAAGTACCACGGTTATTTACTCATCTTCGCCAGTTGCGCCTCAGCTATATCGCCTACCTTTGGCACTTTATACATCTCCCCCTGAAATGCTTTCCACATGCACACAATCCAGAGAATAAAAGCGACCAAAGAAAGAAGGAGCCCGACGAGCCATCCCAGGATTGGGATGAATCCGAGAGCAATATTGATTACGAATATCCCTCCAAACAGGACCGTGGATTGCATTGCGTGAAAGCGTACAAACTTGCTCTGTTTCTCGAGAAGGAGAAAGATAATTCCGGTTACAAAGCCCAACAGGTAGCTTGCCGCCGCCATCAGATTTTCATTGCCTTTTGTTGTTCCGTTTGCCATTTTCTATCACCTCACTTTCTATCCATCACCTTACCACGAAAAAAATCCCCCCGTCAATCACGAAAACATGGAGAGCTGCTCTTTAGATGCATCCACGAGCGGTTTCTCTTCGCCTTCTTTCCAAAGTTTAACCACCCCAAACACGCCGTCGTAGCCGGGATCGATGACCAGATCCCCGCGGCGCACCTTGTCTATCCCTTGCGCAACGCGATCACCGACAATCTTGGTAATTTCTTCAATCGAAGCCTCAAGAAGAACGGCAAATTCCCCTCCCAGCGCATCAGTCAGTGCGCTATACGGCCCCTGTACTTTGGGACTGGCTACCGGCGAGCCGATACATTCACTGATAATTTCTTGTAAGGGCACAAGCATCACAAACGGCGGCCGATTTGGAAACGTCCTGCTTCCTATCATCATGGGCTTCACTTTGAATAATTCTAAGTCTTTCTCGCTTCTTGAGGCGAGCTGGTTAACGCGCTGTTCTACTCCTTGTACAAGCGGTTTGCCGCAGACCGGACACGTCGTGCCTTTTACCTTCGTATCCTCCGGTCCCCAGCGGATCCCGCAGGCCCGGTGCCCGCTCCAGTGGTACTTCCCTTCTTCGGGATAGAATTCGATGGTATAAGCAATATGAGCTTTCAGCTGTGAGTCGTCAGTCTTCAGACTTAAAGAACTAATTGCATCATAAATCATCTGATAGCTGATAGCTGACGACTGATGACTAGTCTCAAACACTGTGGCCTCCCTCCCCAGCTTCGGTCCCGAATGCGCATCGGAAAAAGACAGGATAGACCTATGATCGAGTTCCTTAATGCGCCAATTCATGGCGGGGTTACTGGAGAGTCCCGTTTCTATAGCATAAATATATTTCGCGTACGGCCCGAACGCTTCATCCAGACTCTCAAACCCGCCCTTCTCGCCATATACAGAAAACCATGGTGTCCAGGCGTGCGCAGGAATAATGAGTGCTTTGGGCTCGATGGAGAGCACAAGCTCGGCAATGTGGATGCAGGAGAGTCCGATAATCGGCCGACCGTCGCTCATGAGGTTACAACCCCTCTTGGTCATTTCAACTGCGATTTTCCGTGCCGATTCAATCGTCGGCACCCAGATGAGCGTATGCACCCGCCGGACTTTCCCTCCCTGGGAATAAATAGAAGAAACTTCCGTTGCCAGCATAAAAAAAGGCGTGTGGAGTACAGTGTCATTGCGAGGAGCCGTAGGCGACGCGGCAATCCCCTTTGGGGAGAGATTGCTTCGCTCCGCTCGCAATGACAAATCTTTCTTAAGTCTTAACAGTCCATTCCCCATCTCCTCCAAATCCCTCTCTATCTCCCGAAACCAAATTGGGTGCATCCAGTCCCCTGTTGCCACAAGTCCTATCCCTTTGCGAGCCGCCCACGCGGCAATATTTGGCAGTGTCATCTGCGGCGACACCGCCCGGGAAAACCTGGAGTGAAGTTGTAAGTCAGCAATCACTTCCATATCATCTCTTTGGCCTGTTATACAGTTGTCCGCCCATCATGTAGTCGGATACACGACGAAACGTCCGACCGGTAAGAAGAGCCAGGAGCGCAGCCTTCGAATAGAGACCTACTACTTTGAGTTTTCCCTCCGCACGTAGGCGCCGAAGCGAATGAACATAGAGCGTTTCACGCAGTATCCGAAGGGAAACGCCACGCGCTACCAGTCTTTGCGTCAGATCATAATCCTCTCCCCACGCAACGG
>Ga0082335_1003849_pt1 | contig 23784 bp, 24 predicted proteins | sample Subgrocontami58m_FD_72375 | JGI IMG/M metagenome (GOLD analysis project Ga0082335, IMG submission 72375) | Subsurface groundwater microbial communities from S. Glens Falls, New York, USA - GMW37 contaminated, 5.8 m (SPADES assembly) (version 2) ...
CCAAGGTTTTTTGCCATCATAGAAATTTTGTCTCTATAACTGAATTTTGTGGTTGTGGGAGTTAAAAAGTACACATTTGCAGATTTTGTTGCAGTGACTGGTTTGCCTTCAATCGTATCGATTTGAAATTTGAAGCCTGCGCTGGACGTTGAATCTTTAAACGCTGCTTTGGGAATTGGACCAAAAACTGGGTTAAGAACAATATTTTGACCGCTTTTATTTTTGTAAAGAACAATCGCTACTTTAATTGAATAAAACAGGATAAAAATTATTATTACTCCCAACAATGCAAACGGAGCGTATTTCTTTATCAGCCCTATAAGTTGTGTCAAGCTCATACTCTAATGATAGCAAACTATGATATAATGTCGTATCCTTTTTATGAATATTCATCAAAGTAATCCTTGCATTAGATGCGGTACAGAAAGAATTATTAAAAAGTCTTGGAAAGAAAAAGTAGATAATTCTATTATCATAAACACTCAAACTATTTGTCCAAATAAAGATTGCCAGAAAAAAGTAGACTTTGACATCAAAAGACAAAGAGACAAAAATACTGCTATGAGAGTTCGAAACGAGCAAAGAATCCTTGACCGCAAACTCGGCAGAAAACCCGCTGTCTACACCAAAAAACCAAACTAATTGGATACTATATAATTAGAAATACTTAATGAAATCTTTGTTTACATAGGATTATTTATATTCTTCTTAGGTAGCCTTCCATATATTGTTCAAACAATCAAAGGGAAAGTAAAACCCAATCGAGTAACTTGGTTTTTATGGTCGATTGCTCCATTTATTGCATTCGCCGCTGAAGTAAAACAAGGCGTTGGAATTCAATCTTTATTTACTTTCACTGTTGCTTTTATACCAGCAATTGTATTTCTAGTATCATTTCTAAATAAAAAATCGTATTGGAAAATTGGCGTTCTTGATATCACGTGTGGTATTCTTGCAGTAGTTGGACTTGTGTTATGGCAAATAACTAAAATTGGAAATATTGCAATATTTTTTAGCATTATTGCAGATTTTCTAGCTGCATTACCAACTGTAGTCAAATCATGGATCGAACCAGAAACAGAAAACTCTACTTTATATTTTGCAAATGCATTTAGTGCTTTGTTAACAATTCTTACGATAAAAATGTGGAATTTTGAAACCGTTGCATTCCCGCTTTATATATTTCTACAAGTGTCACTTATTGGAATTTTAGTTAAGTTTAAAGTAGGAAAAATTTTCAAAAAATAAGTTGTGTCCACTCTGGCTATAGCTCTGAGCGAAGTCGAAGAGTTAGAACTTATTATCGAGAGAACTTATAAGTATGCATACGGTAATATTTTTTCAATTGAAATTAATTGTAAAATACCTTTATTGTCGACAATTACTTTAAGACCTTTATGATTTATAGCAATTTGTAAACATTCACCACACATATTTATAACTGAGTATAAGTTATTTTTGGGATAATATTTAACCGTTGCAATAGTATCAAACTTTAAATCGTTGTTTTCGAGAGCTTTAGCTATTGCAACCCTTTCTCCACAGATGCATTTCCAAATATTTTTATATTTAACATTTACTCCTGTATAAAAAAATCCTTTTTTTGACAAAAGAATTGAAGCCATACTTGAAATATCTTTTTTGTATGATTTTTTTATGATTTTTTTTGCTTCTTCCAAAATATTTACGTATTTCTTATTAAGATTTTTAGTATTTTGCATTAGTAAATTATATCAAGAGTTCAAATCGTTCATTTGTTTTATGATAGTGTCAAACGATAGGAAGCAAGTCCACGCTAATTGAATGTGTTAGAACTTTTTACGCACAAATTTTGTGTTAGATATAATATCTCTTGACAAATTGTACAACATATTGTACATTTATAGTATATGAGCAATCTTGTTACCATATCAGATGCCAGAGCAAATCTTCCAGAGCTAGTAAATAAAGTAAATAAAACTATGGATCGTGTAATTATTACCGTCAATGGAAAACCAAAGGTAGTAGTTCTTAGTGCAGATGAACTAGAGTCTTTGGAGGAAACTGCAGAAATTCTTGCCATACCAAATGCAAAAGTCAGTATTAAGAAAGGATTAAAACAGGCAAAAGAGGGACAAGGTTTTCCTTTATCTAACTTGAAATAAAGCCATGCAGGTTGTCATCACTCCTGAGGCCGAGAAACAATATCAACGTCTTTCACAAAAAGAGCAAGTAAAAATAATAAAGAAACTCTCATCTTTAGAGAAAGATCCTTTCGCAGGTAAAAAACTATTAGGTAACTTATCTGAGCTTAGATCATTAAGAGCTTGGCCATATAGGGTAATTTACTATCTTAACTTAAAAAATAAGAAGATCTATATAACCTCAATATTGCATAGACAAGGAGCTTATAAATAAAGAGCTATTCCCAGGCTGACTTGTCCTGAGTGAAATCGAAGGATTGCTTGCCCTTCCGAAGCCAGATACTGTACAGTATCTGGCGAAGGAGGGAATATGTTGGAACGTTTTATATAGGAAAAATCTGAAAATCTTTACCGACAGTTACCTGTTTTGAAAAGCCTGATTTCTTAACATCTTTAATCATTTCTTCATCTGAATTAGTCCCATGATAATGAACTAATATAAGATGTTTCGATCCTGCTTTATTTGCTATATCTCCTGCTGAATGAGGAGATAAGTGTAAGTTATTTTGTTCGCTCCCAACATCTTTTGTTGATTCACAAAAGAAATAATCTGAATTTCTTGCAGCCTCTATTAAGTTCTCCGAATAACCTGAATCACCTGAATAACAAATAGTTTTGGTTTTTAATTCAAACCTCATAGCAAAAGCATCCATATCTTCATGAACAACTTTATAAGGAGTTATTTGAATATCTCCATCAAGGATAATTTTTTGTTGGTTTTTAAATTCAACAAAATTAGCATTAATTGTATTCTTAAACTTGTTTAAATAATGACCTTTATTGTGCATGCTATCCCACATAGCTTCAAATCTCTGTTCAATCTTAGGTGGTCCATAAATTATTACCTCTTTTTTTTCATTTTCTTTTCTTATTCTGACATAAATAGATTGTAGAAAAGTTGCTAGACTAAAGTGGTCTGGATGAAAGTGACTAATAAATATTCTATTAATTTGATAATAATCAAACTTGGTTTTTTCTAATCGTTCTTTAATACCTTCACTACAATCTAATAAAAAATTATGCTTTTTAAATTGTAAGAAATAACCTGAAGGATAACGGATAGCAAAGGGTTTGTGAGATGACGAAATGCATGTTCCTGATCCAAGTATTGTAAATTTATTTTGCATCATGCTTATTATAACAGAAGTTCTAACTAGTCGATTTATCTATTTAGTTTTGGAGCGTCAGGTCGCGGGTCCAGGCTGCCCTGTCCTGAGTAAAATCGAAGGATTGTTTACCACTCGTAGCACGAAGTGCGAAGTGTGGAATGTGTTGGAACTTTTTATTCTTCTATCAAAATCCCTGATAATATAAAATCTATTCGTTCAATTAATTCTTCAACGCTTTGGGGAGGATTATCCCATAAACGATTAAAATCATAATGAGCTCTTATTACTGGTATATAATTTTTGTGATCTCCATTGCTTCTACCATCGGGTCCAAAATAATCAAACAGTTTATTTATCTCGATCAAAACAGCATCCATTAAATCTCTTTCATTTCTTCTACTTGATAATTGTTCTAATTCACCAAGGACATCACCATAAATTAGATTAGTTGCTTCCCATATTTCTGACCCATATTGTCCTTTTCCGTCAGGAGAAGCCTCCCAAAAAGTTTGACCTATTACCTCAACCTTTGTTGCTGATGAAGAGTCAATATTATCCGCAGGAGCTTTTTTAAAATCTCCTCCTTCCATTGCGTGAAGTGCAGCAGCAAATCCAACCGCATATTTGGGTCTTAAAACACCTAATCCGAAACTTAAAATCTGTTCTGAAAATAAAGCAGTAGGCCATCCTTGCGCTGCTTGGATTCTAACCTGATGCCTACACCGTTTATCTGCGTCGGCGCCGAAATAACCGTTTGGATAAAACCATTCTCTTTTTTGTTCAGTCGACATTTGAAGAATTTCTGCGGGTTTTAATTTACATATTAACGCTAAATAATCATTTATAAACGTTTTGGCTTCTGGACCTTTCCAATCATAATTGATACTTGATGATGATAATTGATAATGTTCAACTCTTAAAGGGACAGTGCTGCAACTTTCACGAATAAAAGATTGCACAGGATTAAGTACACAAACAAACCTGTTACTTGATAAAGGTTCATGTTCTGCCATATTATGCAGATTATATCATCAGAACGACCTAAAACGAAGTGGTCCAGAGGGGAGGATTCGAACCTCCGTAGGGAAAACCCGCTAGATTTACAGTCTAGAGCAATTGGCCACTCTGCCACCTCTGGTGTGATTTATATTATAACATTTAAGACTATTTGAACTCCTGATATAATATAGTCGTGGAAAAAAGTAAAAAGTTTAATCATCTTATTGGGTATATAGTCGTTGCTTCTGCCCTACTTGTTGGCCTTTTGATAAATATTTCTGCAGACATAATATTTGAAAAGATAAAAGACGATTGGAATATGCAATCAATAATTCTTTTATTAACCTTGATATTTTTCGCAATAATAATCCTTACATATCACCACAAATTTAAAAAGCCATTTGGAAAACTCCTCCAAGACTTCGAATAATAAAGAAATGGCAACAATTCAGGAATTGGAAAAAGAGATTCAATTAATTAAAGAAAGAAATAAGCGTGTAGAAATTGATAAACGATGGGAAACTAGTTTAACTAGAAGAATTTTATTAATTGTCTTTACATATTTATCTATTGGTATTTATCTTAATGTGATTAATATTCCAAATCCTTGGATAAATGCTATTGTTCCTGCATTAGCTTTTTTACTTTCAACATTAACCTTGCCATTTTTTAAACGCATTTGGGTAAAATACAGACAAAAATAGCCAACCTGCTGTGTAGAAGAATTGTCTTATTGATATAATTCTTTTTAACTAAAATGAAATTTCAAAAAATAAAGGCTTTTTTTATGTTCCTTCTTGTTCTATCAATTATTTATATTTTCTTTGTTCATACGGGATTAATGGCTATAAGTAACTCCGTAGGAGATAATTACAGATCTCCCGACCAAGAAATAAATTTCACAAGCGCCCTTCACATGTTCAATGGAGAGGGACTTTATAAGAGCATTAACAATGTTTATCCTCCCGGCCGCTTTATCGCGCTTTCTATATTTTTTAAAATGCTCGGTGTATCGGTTCCGACGTCAAGTTTCTACTTTATATTATTGCCGACTGCATTTTTTCCAACTTTTTTATTTTTCCTTTCATACAAACTGTTTACAAAATATAAATCGAAATTACTTAGTTTTACTCTGGCTACTCTGGCAACTTTAATCTATCTTTTTTTTATTTATTCAGCCCAAGATGTTCACGTTTTTGCTGCGCTATTTTTTATAGTTTTATTGAGTAACTTCCGATCCGAACGTACAAAAAATATTATTCTGGGGATTCTTTTAGGAATTGTACTCTTGTTTAGGATAGAAGCAGGAATTTTTCTTCTTTTATCGATCGTAGTGACTCTCTTTAATGAAAGAAAAAAGTACAAAAAACTAGCTTCTGCTCTTTTAGGATTTCTTGCGGTCTGGATTCCAGTTTTGATTTTTTTTATTTTCACGGGGTCTTTGAGGTATTTTATTTCAGATACTCTCTATCCCGGGCTCATAGCTCAACCTGAGTTAATAGATTTGCCTATAACTAGTAGTTTAAGATACGTTTTTATGGCAGTATTAATTTTTCTTCTTTCTACGGCATTAAGTCTTTATGTAAAATTCCCCAATCAAATAGGTATTAGAATTTTCGCACTTTTTTCAGTATTAAGTTTCGCCGGGGCGCTCGTGCGATCTGACGAAGGACACTTGTGGTATGGCGCAGTATGGCTTCCTGTTTATATATCGTATGCCGTATCTCAACTAAATAATTTCAAAAAAATCTTTAAGCCAAAATTTTTGTTATTAACCGTACTTATCGGTTTCGCCTTTTTCGCGATAGGAAATATTATTATTGAATTTAAGTCTTCGTCTGTTTTTATAATTATAACCACTATAATTTTTTGGTTTTTTACCAGCAAGTATAAGAAAGATTACTCTTTTTTGATTTTAATATCGGGAATCGCCGCTTCTTTAGTCGTATTTCATAGTTTGTCGTTTATACAGCTCCGTTTTACAGGCTTACCTATCGTATCATTTAAAAATACCTTTTCTACCGATTTTTTTAGTTCAGAGGCCAATGAAATTCATGGTCTTAAATTTGATAAAACTGATATGAATATCCTAAAAAAAATTAGAGAAAAATTGGATACCAAAAACAAATGGCTTTTTATATATCCCGACCATGTTCTTTTATATGATTATTTTAAATTAAAGAATCCTACAAGGTATTATTATTTCGCCATTAGATTAACAAGTGAAATGGAAGCAGAAATTATCAAAGATTTAGAAAAAACTCATACAAACAACTTTATTTTTTTTCCTAACGAAGAAATGAGTCAAAAAAGTATAAAAAAATGGATTATAAAAAACACATTAATTGACCAAGTTTTTATGTTTGGGAACGAAAGGCTTGAGTTAAGAAAGATATCATTATGATAATAGACATAGTAATTCCGGTTCATAACGAAGGCTTATTTATAGAAGGATTTTTAAAGGAGTTGTTTAATGAAGATAAGTCTTTACAGTCAATAAGAAATATCATATTTGTTGATGACGGATCAACAGATAATACACTAAGTATTATTAAAAACTATAAAAATAAAAAAATTAAACTTATTAGTAATAAAAGAAATTATGGCAAAGGTTACGCTATGAGAGTTGGCCTAAAAAAAGCAAAGGAAGCAGGAGCCGAAGCGGTAATATTTATGGACGGAGACAGACAACATCATCCAAAACATCTTTCAAAATTTATTAAATACATACATAATCATAGGATAGTATTGGGATACAGAAAACTTACAAAAGAAGCGCCTTATTTTAGAAAACTCGGTAATAAGATAGCAAAGTTTTTATTTAGGGTTTTTTTTAATATTAAAAGACACGATCTTTTATGTGGATTTATTGCGATAAGAAAAGACACTTACGATCAGATCATGTGGGAGTCAGATGACTATGGAGTAGAAATTGAAATATCTGCAATAATAGCTAAAAAAAGAATTCCTTTTAAGGAAATACTCATAGATACGCTATATTTAGATATAAAAAAAGGCGTGACACTAACTAAGGCTTTTTTTATTTCGTTAAAAATTCCATATTGGTATATAAGCTATAAATGAAGAATTTTGTTTTAGTAATATTAATCTCAATTTTTGTACTTCTTTCATTCAAAAAAGTATATACGTCAGATACATTAATTCCCAATTTAGAACCATATCCAGACACTCTTTATTATTCTGTCCCTGCTTGGAATTTCGTACACGGCGACGGTTTTGTAATGAAAACCCAAGACACTGTTATTAAACAACAAACCCCTCCACTTCTTGGAATATATCTCGTTCCATTTTTCTTTCTCTTTAAAGATATTCGTGCTTTTTATTTTGCCAATATGATTTTGTCAATCAGTACTATTATTTTTTTTGTTTTTGCCATAGATAAAATTTTTCCTGGGAAGGCTTTATATAAAGGAGCGCTTACATTTTTTCTTGGGTTTTTTCTCGTAACTAACTTTTACTTCTATTCAATGCCTCAACTTCTAATGGCAGAACCACTTACTCTTTTTTTAGTTACTTTGGGTATATATTTATATGTATCTGAAAATAACTTATTTAAAACGTTTGTTTCAAGTCAATTAGGAATTTTGTTTGTTTTAGTCAAGCTTTCAAATGTTCCCTATTCTCTTATATTTACTATTCTATTTTTTATTAAATTCTTTCCTAAACCAAAACCAAATAAATATTTTAAATTGTTTATGATTTTCACAGGCCTTGGACTTCTATATTTCGTAGGATATATGTTCACAAGTCAATTATTAACAAATCATAAAAATTTAGGAGGAACTGACTTTAATATCATTCATTTTAAAAAGGGAATAGAAATATACACAAAGACATTAATAGGAAAAGCTGGGATTAGATACTTATGGTATACGGAAAAATTTATCCCTTCACTTGTTACTTTAATAAGTTTTATTGGATTGGCTGCCGGTCTTTATAAACCTAAAATAAGAAAAACTGCTGTAGCGCTTTTTTCAATAGTCCTTTTTACCGTCATATTTATGTCTTTTTTTGTAACTCAAGATCTCCGCTATATTATTGCAGTTTTACCCGCATATTTACTTCTTTCAGGATTTACATTTCAAGAGATAGCCAGAAAAACAAGCAAAGCCATATCAATTGTATTTATGATATTAATTATCCTTTCAACCCTGTTTCTTAAAAACCAGGGCTACAAAGAAAACGAGATCTCATTATTAACTTTTAAAAAACAAGTTGGTCTTAATTTTAGACATAGAGAGGTGCCATGGAATTATGAAGCGGTTCAAATATTTAATAAATTTACTCAAAACTCAGACCCAAAAAAAACTTATATCGCTACATTTTTGCCAGCTCCGTTTATAGAAGTCTATTCAAATAATAATTATCAAATTCTACCAATATCAACATGGCAGGAATTTTATTGGCTTGAGCCAAAGTTGTTACAAAAAGTGATTGGTAGTAATCTCATATCTCGTTACAAAAAGTTAATCAGTGAAGGAAACAATGTTTATATCACATATTACTATCAAAGTAATGTTCCAAGCCAGTGGCCAAAACAAATAAGCGAGTTGGTCTCAAATTTTTCGACGACAAAGGTTTATGGCGGATGTTTAAGCTCTTGCGATATTTATCAGTTAAATAATAAAGAATAATTGTTTAAAAAAAATGTTTCTTTTGCTATTATATTTGGACTATCTGTTTTTTTTCTCATCAGTTTTAAAATAAATAGCTCTTTAATATTTCACTCGGATTTTGCAAGAGATTTATTTGAAATATTAAAAATTTCTCAGGGGAATCATACACTTCTTGGCCCGAAACTCTCATTTGGCGGTCTTTATCCAGCTTCTTATTATTTTTATTTATTTGTTCCTGCATTTTTGTTTTCAGGCTTTAATATTATGTCGCTTGTATATTTCAACGCATTTCTGTTTGCATTGGCAATATCTTACTTTTTTATAAATGCCATAAAGAAATTTCCGTTTTGGAAATCTTTTGCGGCGTCACTTGCAATTATGTTAATTCCAATATTTTTATTTGCGTCAAGAAATCCAAGCGTTTCAAATACACATTTAGCGTTTCTATTAGTGGTACTAACTTATATTTATTTCAATAAGATGGAAAGTTCTTTTGTTCTTGTGCTTTTAGGATTGGTATTTGGAGTAATTATTAATTTCGGATTCATAAGCATTCTTATATTATTACCAGTTTATTTAATGATATTAAATAAACTTAAGTACAAGTTGTCTTCTTTTTATTTTGTTTTAGGAATTGCCGTATCTTTTTTACCACTACTTCTTTTTGAGATAAAAAATAACTTTGTAATGATTAAAAATACTTTTATTGATAAATCATATCTTTCCTGGATTGATAATAAAAATATTATTCAAAGCATTTCTGGTAAGAAAAATATCATTGAGAATCTATGGTTTCTTTCAAATGAAATAAAACAGCTTTTATTAATAAATCCTATTGTTGTTTTATTGATTTTAGGAGTATTAAAGTTTTTCGATAAAAATATAAAAGGTAAAATGTTTTATATTCTCAATGGTTTAATGGCGCTTATTATATTAGCTGGATTAATAAGATTTCAATTTGCCATTCATTATCTGTACCCTACTGCATTTTTTCTATTCTTTATGATAATAATCTTGTTATTGGAATCGAGATTTAAAAGTCTTCTTTTTATACTATTATTTGTTGAAATAATATTGTTTCCAAGACATATTTATAGTAAATCAAACATAACTTCCAAACCTTTTGAAAAGGCTGTAAAGTATGTCATAGAAAATAAATTGATTGATAAAAAAACAAGTTTTAATGTAGCGATGATCGCGCATCCAAACGCAATTGTTGGCTTTGAATACAGATACTTTTTTCAGAAAGATGGTTATCTCCCACTTTCTGAGTTTGAATACTCCAAATCAGATGTGCTATATATTTTTACCCAAAAAAAAGATTTAGACCTATCGACATTAAATTCTTGGGAAATCCAACAATTCGGGAAAAGGTTCTTAAAAGACGCTCAAAAATACAAGTCAGGTAAAACCATTATATTTAAAGCGATAAGAAAGTATTAAGAAATCCGTTAGTTTGACCTTTTGTATCAATCTGCTATACTAACTTTTCCTATGACCGAAAGATCTGCTTCATCACCATTTGAGATTGTTAGTCAGTTAGATAGTTTTAAAGGCACTGGTGGATACAGATTACATCTTGTTGATGGTGATGGTAAAGTACTAGGAACTGACGACCCAAGATTAATTGATTTAAATATAAATGTTTCTGAGTTAAAAGTAGAACGCCCCAGCCCAGATGGAAAAGTTTTCGCTTTTTCATCACCTAATAGAAAAAGTGAGTTACTTGCTATTATTGATCCCTATACCCAAGAAGAGGTTATGATTGATCGTGATGGTGAATTAGTTTCTGCCTATAAAGCTGGGTCTCAAGCAGATTTTTGGTTTAAAGAACCTTGTGTTTTCTATATAACTTTGCAGTTTAATAAGCAAGGAATACCAATTCTACAAGAACGCAGGTTTAAAAACGGAACTGAAGATATCACAGTAGTTGCAGTTCCTATTACATAAGCAGTTTAGTATTTTTACGCTCTGATATAATTTCTCCTATGCAGAAAGTCTTTTTTAAGAATAAAAGTGGATTAAAATTGTGTGGGATTTGGCATCTTCCTAAAAATAAAACAGACAAAGCAATAATTCTTGCACATGGTTTTAATGTAGACAAAGATGAACTTGGCATATTTGTTCACTTAGCAAACCGACTCCAAGAAGATGGTTATGCTGTTTTCCGATTCGATTTTAGCGCACATGGCGAAAGTGAAGGTGAACAAATTGACATAACAATTACTAGTGAAATTAAAGATCTAGAAAACGTAATCGATTATGTAGCTAATAATGGTTATATTAAAATAGGAGTACTAGCTGCGAGTTTTGGAGGTAGTATAGCTCCATTATTATCACAAGATTATTTAAATAAAATGTCAGCGTTATGTCTTTGGAATCCTACTCTAAATTTTGATCATGTTTTATTAAATCCTGTTCTTCCGTATTATAAAGCAAAACAAAAATTATGGAAAAAAGATTTATTAGAAAAAGGTTATGCAATAACTGGGAGGAATAATTTTAAGATGAGTCAGGCTTTGTTTAATGAAATGAAAATTCTTAAACCATATATAAGTTTAAAAAATATTAAGGTACCAGTAATGATTATTCATAGCAAAATAGACACTTATGTACCATACGAAGATTCAAAAGAATATGTGAAATATCTTAAAAATGGTGAGTTAATAACAATTGAAAATCTTGGTCATGGATTTCAAGAAAAAAATCCTGGGGATTACAAAACCAACGAACCTATTTTAAAAACCGTTGAGTTTTTTAAAAAGTATCTATAATCCTCTGCTATACTTTTTTAATGGGTAAAAGAATTAATTATTTTATTTCTTCAGTAATGCTTTTTATTTTATTTGTAGTATTTTCGTATACAGTTTCAACCGATATTTTAAATCAGTTTGATTTTGACATCGCAGTTAGAATTCAGGATAATATTTCCCATAAACTCGACTATTTCTTTTCTGTTCTTAGCTTATCTGGAACTATTGAAGTTTATTTATTCATATTATTTCTGATTATCGCGCTAAGAAGAAAACTTCGGGGGCTTTTAACAATTATAATTTTTATGGGAATTCATGTGATAGAACTCGTAGGAAAGTCTTTACTCTACCATCCTGGTCCTCCGTTTAAATTCTTTAGATATAACCTTGATTTATTTTTTCCATCTGCATATGTTAAACCAGGCTTCTCCTACCCTTCAGGTCATAGTATGCGCGCTGCTTTTATAGCAGTCTTTCTTTTATTTCTTATATTTAAAAACAAGAAGATTAACTTAATGTATAAATCTTTGTTATCCATTCCTGTTGTTTTTTTCTCAGTTGGAATGTTTATATCTAGAGTTAGTCTTGGTGAACACTGGACGTCTGATGTAGTTGGAGGAGTACTGCTGGGTGCAAGCGGAGCCTTGCTTGCGATATCTTTGGATAAAAGTTATTAATATCCGCCCATTCCGCCCATACCTGGCATTCCGCCACCTGGCATATCGTCTTTCTTTTCAGGAAGATCAGTGATTAGAGCTTCTGTTGTAATTACCATTATTGCAACGGATGACGCATTTTCAATCGCTGTACGAACTACTTTTGCTGGATCAACAATTCCTTTTTTATACATTGATCCAAAATCAAGTTCCATTGCGTCAAATCCAAAATCTGATGTTTTTGATTCTTCAACTTTTCTAAGTACCCAACCAGCATCTGCTCCAGCATTTGCAGCAATCATTCTCAAAGGTTCAGCAAGAGCGTTGTAAACTATATCAACTCCAATTTTTTCTTCTTCAGCAGAAAGCGAATTTTTTAAAGGTATTAGAGCTTTTCTTGCCTGAAGAAGAGCTGTTCCACCTCCTGCAACTATTCCTTCCTCAAGTGCAGCTTTTGTTGCAGATACAGCGTCTGTGACTCTTTCTTTCTTTTCTTTCATTTCTATTTCTGTTGCTGCACCAACATTTATTACAGCAACTCCACCAGAAAGCTTTGCAAGTCTTTCCTGTAGTTTTTCTTTATCAAAATCCGATGTTGATTCTTCAATTTCTCTTTTGACTTGTGCTACTCTTCCTTGAATTTTTGATTTATCACCTTTTCCACCAATTATTCTTGTGTTTTCTTTATCACACCAAACCTTATCAGCTTTTCCGCAATCTTCAATTTCAATATTTTCTATTTTCTTTCCTAAATCTTCAGATATTACAGTCCCCCCTGTAAGGATCGCGATATCTTCAAGCATTTCTTTTCTTCTGTCGCCGAATCCTGGTGCTTTTATAACTAAAGTATTAAAAGTTCCTCTTAGTTTATTTACAACAAGTGTTGCAAGAGCTTCACCATCTACTTCATCTGCTAAAATTACTAAGTTTTTTGAAACCTTAAGAAATTTTTCCAAAAACGGTAAGATATCTGCGACTGCGCTAATTTTTTTATCAGTAATTAAAATGTGTGCATCTTCAATTTCTGCGACCATTTTTTCTGTATCTGTTGAAAAGTAAGGAGATGCGTATCCCTTATCAAATTCCATACCCTCTTTGTAGTCAACTTCCATCATAAGACCTCTACCTTCCTCTACTGTAACTACCCCGTTTTTGCCGACTTTTTGTATTGCATCTGCTATAAAATTGCCGATTTCCAAGTCTCCCGCAGATATTGTTGCGACTTGAGTTATACCCTCTTTATTATCAATTGGGATTTTCTTTGACATTTTTCCGATTTGTTCAACTATTACAGCAGCTGCTTTTTCTATACCTCGCTTAATAATCATTGGATTTGATCCTGCTGTAATATTTTTCAAACCTGAATTTACCATGCTTTGAGTTAGAAGTGTTGCTGTAGTAGTGCCATCCCCTGCTACATCATTTGTTTTAGAAGCTGCTTCTTTGACAAGCTGAGCTCCCATATTTTCAAATGGGTCTTCAAGATCAATTTCTTTTGCAACAGTTACTCCATCGTGTACAACTGCTGGGGCACCCCATTTTTTATCAAGGGCTACGTTTCTTCCTCTTGGACCAAGGGTTGTTACAACAGCTTTTGCTAATATGTTTACTCCTTGTGAGAGTTTTTGTCTTGCTTCTTCTGCAAATTTAATTTGTTTCGACATAATATTTTTAAATTCGAATCTCTAATTTCGAAATCCGAAACAAATTCAAAATTCCAATTTTTTAAATTCTAAAATTGTTTCGTGCTTCGAATTTCGTACTTCGTGCTTACTCTATTACGGCCATTATGTCTTTTTGTTCTATCAAAAGCCACTCCTCTGTTCCTACCTTAACTTCATTTCCGCCCCATTTTTTATAAAGAACTTTCTGCCCTTTTTTTACAACAATCGGAGTAAGTTTGCCGTCTTCTGAAACTCCCCCTGGTCCAACTTCCATAACCTCACCCATTTGTGGTTTTTCTTTTGCGCTATCAGGAAGGACTATTCCAGACGCTGTTTTTGTTTCACCTTCAAGTGGTCGAACCAATATGTAGTCGAAAAGTGGTTTGATGTTTGATGTATTTTTTGACATATTAAATTTAAAAATAAATTCCTTGTCTACTAAAAGTAGCAAACAAGGTGTTAGTATGATAACGAAAGATTTTACAAATGTCAACCCCGATTTAATCGGGGTCAAGAGTTTAATTAACCAAATAGCTCGATACCCAATATATTGACGGGTCCTGTCAAGAGTTTTCTTCCCGCCAGTGCTCGTCATTGATAGAAACAATGAACTGCGCGCGTGTCGGGATCCCTTCAACTCTTGCCACCCGTCAACTAATATTGTGTATTAAATAGCGAAGATACCAATTTACTTTACGCTTTGGGACAACTAAAGGCTTAAGTTAAGCGGAGGGCTCCCACTAAGTAAATAAATTCGGTATCGAGCTATGAAAAGACTAGGTAAGATTAGTCGCGGGAGATTTTTTCGATGTTGTAACTTTTAAGCCTTTCTTTTAGGTTTTTATTAATCAATTTAAAGTTAGAAACCACATTCTTAGTTTTTTTTATTGTAGCAAAATCATTTAGTTGCGCTATTTTTAATTCAAAAAGTCCGTGTTGTCTAGTTCCAAATAATTCACCATATCCCCTATGTTGAAGGTCATATTCGGCGATTTTTGATCCGTTGTTATTTTTTGCAAAAAATATTAATCTCGATGTTATTATTGGATTTTCTTTCTCTGCAAAAAGTAGGCAATAAGACTCCCTTGTTCCCCTACCAATCCTACCACGAAGTTGATGAAGTTGTGCAAGGCCAAATCTTTCAGCCCCTTCTATTACCATAATCGTTGCGTTTGGAATATCGATTCCGACTTCGACAACAGATGTTGATACTAAAATTCGAGTCTTGTTATCTTTAAATTTTTGCATCACTGCATTTTTTTCTTTGGATTTCATTTTTCCGTGAAGAAGATCTATTTTAAGGTCGGGAAATATCGTCTTTGATAATTTTTCATATTCTATTGTTGCAGCTTTTACAGATTTCATTGTTTCGTGTTCAGACTCTTCGATTAATGGACATATAATAAAAACTTGAATATTTTCTTTTTCAACTTTTTCTTTTATCCATTCATACATTTGTTTTCTTTTTTTCTTTGGAACATAATATGTTTTAGTTTTTGCTTTGTTTTTTGGCATTTCGTCAAGTTGTGATAAATCAAGTTCGCCATATATGGTAAGGGCTGCTGTTCTTGGAATTGGAGTTGCCGTCATTGTAAGTAGATGTGGATTTATGCCTTTTTCTTTAAGTTGAGCTCTTTGAACTACGCCAAATCTATGCTGTTCGTCAATTACAACAAATCCAACTTTTTTAAACTGTAAATTATGAGTAAATAACGCATGGGTACCAATTATGATATCTGATTTAGCCAGTTCATCTGGCTTAAGTTTTACAGATCCAGAAATAAGTGTGATATTTGGGTTATTTTTTAACTTTATAAATAAGCTTTTTAATGTTTGTAGATGTTGGTTTGCAAGGATTTCAGTTGGCGCCATAAAAAGCGACTGGAACCCATTTAAATAAGACATGTAACATCCAATCGCCGCAACAACAGTCTTTCCAGATCCAACATCTCCTTGCAAAAATCTATTCATAGGATGCTGTTTGGATAAATCATGAAAGATTTCTTTAATAGATTTTTTTTGAGCATTGGTTAATTCAAAAGGTAAGGACTTAATAAATTTTTTGATTTCGTTGTCGAAATCTTTAATTTTTAAGTTATACCCGGTTTTTTCTTGCTGCCAACTATTTCTGACAATTTGAGCTGCAAGCTGAACAACAAATAATTCGTCAAAAGACAATCGTTTTATAGAAGATTCAGATAATAATTTATTTTGTGGAAAATGTATTTCCTTATATGCCCTATCTTCTGCAATCAAATCGTATTGAGAAATAATATTTTGTGGAAAAAATTCTATATCTGACAAGTCTGTATTGTTTAAAACATAAAATATTTTTTCTCGGAGTGTTCTTGAAGACAATCCTCTTTTTTCCGGATAAACAGGAACAAATCTACCAGTATGAATTGTTTGTTGGTTAAAAGCCCTTAAAAGTTCGTAATTTTTAGGAAACAACTGTCTTTTTTTACCCCTGTATTTAACTACTCCGCTGACACTTATATAGCCACCTTGTTTCAATAATCTATTGAGATAATACTGATTAAACCAAACAAGAGTTAATTTGTCTGTCCCATCAAATATTTCAACATTTTGTATATTTAGTCTGTTTCTTGTAAATTCGTTTTTTATAGATTGAATTTGCCCTTTGACCGTAACTATTTCTCCTTCTTGGACACTGCTTATTTCAGATATTGTTGTATAGTCGTCGTATCTGAAAGGAAAATAATTTAAAAGATCCCAGTATGTTTTAATTCCAAGCGACCGCATTTTTCTGATTGTTAGAATGCTCGTATAGGGTAGATTATCAATTGGAGTATTTAACATGGCATTAATTTACCTCAAAAAGAAAAGCGGAGCAAGTGAAGAAAATAACAAAATTATGGAAGAGACTACTATTATTATTTTAACAAGATTTTTTTTCACTGGTTGATATACAAGATGATATAATTATTTAGATGAAATTTCAATCTAGAAGGCTTCAACTGCGAGACAGATATAGAAGACAAAAAAGATCTCAAAAATTATTTTTTTATATCACCGCACTTATTCTATCAGGCTTAATTTTTGCGTTTTTAGGTTTTGCGTGGTTTGCTAAAGATTTACCTGCACCAGGAAAACTTTCACAGGTTAGTGGCGCATCAACAGTTTTTTATGATCGGGAAGGTGAAATACTTTTTGAAACCTATAAAGATAAAAATAGAGTGCCAGTTGAACTAAAAGATGTATCAAAATATTTAAAAGATGCGACAGTCGCCATTGAAGACAAAAATTTTTATAAACATCAAGGAGTTTCTCAAACAGGTATATTACGAGCGATTGTTAATATTATTTTTAAAAGAGAAATTCAAGGAGGGTCAACAATAACCCAACAGCTAATAAAAAATGTACTTCTGACATCACAAAAAACAATTCCAAGAAAAGTTAAGGAAATTATTCTTGCTGTTATGGTTGAGCAAAAATATAATAAGAGCCAGATTTTTCAGATGTATTTAAATGAAGCTCCTTATGGTGGTAGTTTCTGGGGCATAGGGTCTGCCGCTAAGGGATATTTTGACAAATCGCCTAAAGATTTGAGTATTGTAGAATCTGCCTTTTTAGCAGGACTTCCTCAAAGACCAAACTTCTACTCTCCATTTTACGGAAAGAATGATGCGTGGAAACAAAGAGCTAGGGACGTCTTAAGAAGGATGAGAGAAGATAAATATATTACACGATCAGAAGAAACAGCCTCATTAAAAGGACTTGAAAAACTAAAATTTGAAACTCCAAATCTTAGTATAAACGCGCCGCATTTTGTTTTTTATGTTAGAGATCAAATTGAAAAAGAATTTGGTTCAAAAATTTTAGATCAAGGTATAAAAGTTACAACTACGTTGGCGCTTGACGCGCAAAAAATAACAGAAAAAATTGTAAACGAGGAAATTAAAAAACTTAAATCAGCAAAAGTTGGAAATGGAGCTGCAGTTGCAATCGATTCTAAAAATGGAGAAATTCTTGCAATGGTTGGTTCTTATGATTTTAACAATAAAGATTACGGCAAATTCAACGCGTCAACAGGTTTAAGACAACCTGGTTCTGCAATCAAGCCATTGACATATGCTCTTGCACTTGAAAAAGGATATACAGCGTCAACAGTAATTATGGATTTGAAAACTACATTTCCAAATCAAGGAGAAGAAGATTATATTCCTGTAAATTACGACGGCAAATTCAGAGGGCCAGTTCAGATGAGATTTGCTCTCGCAAATTCTATTAATATTCCAGCAGTCAAACTGCTTGCAATGGTTGGAATTAGAGATTTTTTACAAAAAGCAGAAAATCTAGGTCTTGATACTTTAGCGCCAACTGAAAGTAACTTAAATAGATTTGGACTTTCATTAACTCTTGGTGGTGGTGAGGTAAGGCTTCTTGATTTGACTTCTGCATATTCGAGTTTTGCAAGAGGAGGGTCATACCTTGAAGAATCAGGAATCCTAGAAATAAAAGATAGTAAGGGAAGGTCTATATTTAAAGCAAAAAAACCAAGAGAAAACAGAGTCTTTAGCGAAGAAACATCTTTTATCATTTCGCATATTTTGTCAGACAATATCGCAAGGTCTGCAGAATTTGGACTGAATTCATACCTTAATGTTGGCGGAAAAACTGTTGCTGCAAAGACAGGCACAACAAATGATAAGCGAGATAATTGGACAATAGGTTTTACAAAAGATATTACAGTTGGAGTCTGGGTTGGGAATAATGACAACTCACCTATGGATCCAATAATTTCTTCAGGTGCAACCGGCGCTTCACCCATATGGCATAGGATTATGACACAACTGCTAAAAAGTTATAGTGATGGAATTATGCCGCAACCTAAAAAAATTAAAGCGCTTACTGTTGATTCATTTCTTGGAGGACTTCCCAAAGACTCATACCCTACCCGAGCAGAATATTTTAGAGAAGGTACAGAACCTAAAGAAATTTCCCCATTTTATAAAAAATTAAAAATTTCAAAATCTGGCGGAAAGCTTGCAAATGATGTAGAAATTAGAAGCGGAAATTATGATGAAAAAGAATTTATAGTAATTACAGAAAACGATCCTATATCTACAGATGGGAAAAACAGATGGCAGGAAGCAATAGATTCATGGTCAAGAGAACAAAGTGACGATAAATTTAAATACCCTACTGAAGAATCTACAGAAAATTCGGAAATCGTAGTTGTATCTTTCAAATCACCCACAGATAAGCAAAAGATTGACAGTAATAACGTAGAAATTATAGTTAGAATTACATCGATTCCAAATATTAAAAACGCGAAATTATTTGTCGACGATATTGAAGTAAACAACTACAGCGGTGACAGAGAAGAAATTAAAGAAACATTAAATTTAACAGATGCCGTACATGTAATTAAAGCTCAAGCCATTAATGAAAAAGATAAACAAGCTGAAAGCTCTATAACAATAGGTATTAATACACTGGTTCCTGATTAAACTAAATTACTTTTTTAATTTTTCCCAATTCCAGTAGAGCTTCCTTTTCTGTGAGGTTTTTTTCTGGTGATGAAAATAAAAATCTAATTGTTAAATTATCCATATATTTATCAATAATATTCATACCTATCAATAAATTAGAAGATCCAAATGATTTATTTTTGAATTCTTCATAATTTGAAATCGGTAAAGTCAAATCAAGTTTTATTACCGAATAAATATTAGGTTTTTTATATTCTGGTAAAATTTTTGAATTGTCAACAAGACCCATAACGTCTAATTGTGCAAAATAAACTTGTTTTGAAATTTCAAAATTTTGAAGAATATCGTTTTTTACAGCACCCATATATCCTATTCTATTTTTATTTACGAATAACTCTGCTTGTTTATTATTAACAAAATAATTATTTCTAGACGTAGAAAATCTAAACATTGTTATATTTAAATTATTAAATATTGCTTCGATAATTCCTTTAAGATCGAAAAATGAAATATCAGAAATAATTCCTAGAACTAATTTTTCATCTGGAAGTTCTGATTTTTTATTTATAAATACGTTTGCCATTTCAAATAATTTTATATTGTTAGTTTTACCTTGATTTGATTTAACATTAGATAAGAGTGAAGGGAGTAGATCTATCCTGAGATATTCTAAATCTTTTGAAATAGGATTTTTTAATTTTAAAAAATTATTTAGATTTAAGTCAACATTTTTAATTTCCTTTTCTGAAATCATTGACAAATTAATTACTTCATTTAATCCCAAATGCTTAAGGTGAGTTTTTATATTTTGAATTTGCTCTGTAATTTTTTCTGTATTTTTTTGAGGCTCTATATATTCCATAGATTGGAGTTTTGAGGGGATTTTAGAATATCCATAGATTCTCGCTACTTCTTCTACTACATCCTCGTTTATAAAGATGTCGTTCTTTCTATATGAAGGGATGGTTATATTTAATGTGTCTTTTTTTCTTGTAACGTTAAAGTTTAATCTTTTTAATATTTCTATTACGTTTCTCTTATCAAGACTCTGCCCTATTAAATTATTGATTTCAGAAAATGTTACGTTAATTTTTTTTGGTTTATATTTATTTTCATAAATATCTATTATTCTTGAAGATACGATTGCCTTTGTATTTTCTTTCAATAGGGATACACCGTAAACCAATGCTGCTTCTGTTCTTTCCTCATCAAGTCCTTTTTCAAAATAAGAAGCAGAATCACTTCTTTTGCCAGTAAGCATAGATGTCCTTCTTACCATTTGACCATTAAATACTGGAACGAAAAGTACAATATTTTTTGTATCAGCTTTTACAGATGAATTAAATGCTCCCATAATTCCTGGTTGATCTATGAGATTTCCCATTGCGTCTGAAATGATTATATCGTCACCTGGTAATACAACTTTTTCCTTATCAAGCGTTGTAAGCGTTTCGCCTTTTGTGCTTTTTCTTATTATCATTTTTGCACCGCCAATCGAATCATAGTCAAATATATGACATGGTTGACCAAGAGCAATGCGGATATAATTTGAGACATCAACGACATTGTTAATCGGATTAACCCCGCAGTCTATAAGACGTTGTTTTAACTTTTTTGGGGATTCCTTGATTTTGACACCTGACAAAACAACAGCTGATACTCTATAAATAAGATTGGAACTTTTAATTTCAATATTTAATTTTTTTTCAGCTTTTTGTTTTATTTTTTGAAACACGAAATTTTTTAAGGGGTCAAACTTAATAAATGTTTTTTTATTAAACTGCGGTAAAATTGCCAGAGCCTCTTGTGTAATCCCAAAAACTGAAGCAGTATCGATTCGATTTGAAGTTATTTCAATATCAAACACAAAATCATCGTGTATTTTTTCTACACTTTCAACAGAAGGGCCGCAAAGAGATAAATATTTTTGTATTTCAAATGGATCAGCTTCAGTGTCCAAATAATCAAGAAGCCAGTTATATGTTATTTTTATATTCATTTTAAAATTGTCTTAAAAATTCTAACTGACCAGAATAAAGAATTCTTATATCATCAAGCATTAATCCTTCTTTCATCATATAAACTCTTTCTATCCCGAAACCAAAAGCCCAACCTGTGTATTTGTTAGGATCAATCCCGCCGTTTTTTAACACATTTGGATGAATCATGCCAGCTCCTCCAAGTTCAAGCCACCCAGACTTGCAAACACTACATTTTTTTGACGTGTTCTCTAAAGTTCCCGTCCCATTGCAAATACCGCATGATATGTCTACTTCAAATGAGGGTTCTGTAAATTGGAAGTGAAATGGACGAAATCTAGTTTTTCTATTTTCGCCGAAAAATTCCTTTACAAAATAATCGATTGTTGCCTTCAAATTAACAATGCTTATATTTTTATCAACGCACATACCCTCAAATTGATGAAACATAGGCGTGTGAACTGTATCCCAGTTTGGCCTGTAACATTTTCCAATGCTTATCATTCTTATTGGAGGTTTTTCAAGTCTCATCATTTCTCTTATTTGCCCGGATGAAGTATGTGGGGTGAGAATCATTTTTCCATATTTTTCACTTGGTGGTTGATCAATAAAAAATGTTTCAAAGTCGTCTCTTGCAGGATGACCTTTTGGCATATTTAAAGCGTCAAATGCAAAATATTCCCATTCAACTTCAGGATAATGTGCTTTTGCAAAGCCAATTTTTTGAAATATTTTTGTTATTTCATAAATTGTTGTTGTTGTTGGGTGAAGAGACCCTTTTGGATATTTTTTTCCAGGTAATGTAATATCAATTACGTCTTCTTTCTCTTCTTTATCAAGCAATTGTTTGGATTTCAGATCTATTTGGTCAGTAATATATTTTTTTAGTTTATTTATTTTTGGACCGAGTTTTTTTCTTTCTTGGATATCAACTTTTTTTAGTTGTTCTATAAATGAGTTAATCAACCCTTTCCTTCCTAAGTATTTTATTCGTAAATTTTCAAGAGATTCTGATTTTTCTATTTTACTTAACTGCGATTTGAAGTCTGAAGAAGCTATGTTTATGCCCATTCACAAATTATACCTTATTTTGTTTTTGGGCTGGATTGTACTTTTTCAATTAATTCGTCAAATACTTTAGGATATTCATTTGCTATTTTAGATAATATTTTTCTGTCAAGTTCTATCTTTTGTTTTTTTAACATATTGATAAATTTACTGTATGTAAGACCTTTATTTCGAAGTGCAGCGTTGATTCGCAAAATCCAAAGACTTCTAAAATCTCTTTTTTTTAACTTTCTTCCTGCAAAAGCATATTTACCTGCGTGAAGAACAGCTTCGTGTGCTTTTTTATATTGTTTTCTACGAGACATCCAGTATCCCTTGGCCTTTTTTAGTATTTTATTGTGTTTTCTTTTTCTGACTGTTCCTGTTTTTACTCTAACCATATAATATATTGAAATTATTAATTTATGCTATCTTTAGCATTTTTTTTATTTTTTTTGCATATCTTCCAGTGACAGTCTTCATTTGTTTTAAACTTCTGATTCTTCTTTTACTTTTACCAGCTCTTTTATGGCGCAGTTGATGCGATCTATGAAGGATTTTTCCACTTTTCGTAACCTTAAATCTTTTCACTACTGATTTTCTTGTTTTAGTTTTTTGTTTTTTCATAAGTTTATAATATACCTTATTTTTTTCTTGATACAACAGCTCTTATAACTCTACCTTCAAGTTTTGGTTCTTTTGAAATATTTATCTCACCCAAAGCTTTCATATAATCTTTCACTCTGCGTATTCCAAGGTCTCTTTTTGCCATTTCTCTGCCCCTAAGTAAAATATTAATTCGTAATTGATTGCCGCTGTCTATAAACTCCTTTCCTCTTTGTATAAATCTTTCAAGATCAGCTTGCCCTATAAATAAGGAAATCTGGACATCTTTAACTTCACCTTTTCTTGCGCCTTTTTTTGCTTCTTTTAATTTTTTCTCTTCCTGATACAAAAACTTATTTATATTCATAAGCTTTGCGACGGGTGGTTTTGCATTTGGCGCTATCAATATCAAATCAAGCTCTTTATCTTTTGCCATTTTAAGAGCTTCTTCTGTTTTGACAACGCCTACTTGTTTAACATTTTCATCAATTAATCTAACTTCTGGTACTTTAATATATTCATTGATTGTGTAGGAAAGTCTGGGAGATCTTCTATTTCTCAATTTGTGTTTTTAAAGTTTGAATAAACTCATAAAGATTCTTGAAGCCAAGATCTTTTCCTTCTCTTGTTCTTACAGAAATATAAATGTCTTTTGATTTTTCTATATTTTTTCCCGACTTACTAACTTCTTTATC
>Ga0082335_1003850_pt1 | contig 23780 bp, 22 predicted proteins | sample Subgrocontami58m_FD_72375 | JGI IMG/M metagenome (GOLD analysis project Ga0082335, IMG submission 72375) | Subsurface groundwater microbial communities from S. Glens Falls, New York, USA - GMW37 contaminated, 5.8 m (SPADES assembly) (version 2) ...
ACAGCTTATTTGGCAATATTAGAAGCAATCAATGAAGCATTACTGAAAAAAGGATTGAGCAGGAAAGATCTGCCTAAATCAGTTGATGGATACCGGAATGCATTGCAGAAATATTATGGTGCATACAACGGCAAGCTTGCGAAAAAGTTTGAGCATCTTTACGATACTCTACATATTGCAGGATATTACAGGGGCCTTATCTATAATGCTAATGTAATAAAAGAATACTTTAAAGTCACAAAAGAATTTATAGACAAGTTCAAATAGGGATTTGGGAGAATAAGTGTATTTTCCGGTGAAAAAATATCTTGTAGTTTTTATTATTTTTAGTCTCGTTAGCATGCTTCACATACAAGTCCTGTTTGCAGACCGGGATGATGAAGCGAATAAATGCTATCTGGATGCGTACAACCTGTACAAACTGGGGAAAATGGATCAATCTCTTGAAATGCTGAAAAAAGTTGTAGAGGTTAGTCCTGATCATGCAGAGGCGCATTTTGGCATGGGTAGTATTTATTTCAGGCAGAACATGTTTGATGACGCCGTTAAGGAATTTACAAAGGTCACCAAGATTAAACCAGAATATGTCGAGGCATACCAGCGATTATGGCTGGCATACAAAAAACTAGGAATGAACGACAGGGCCGAGGAGGAACTCTTAAAATACAAGAAATTGATTGAAGAACGTATGCAGAGTATGGGTGGAGGTTCTCCCCAGGTAGCAAAACCTGTCTCGCCACCACCACAAAAGGAAGAACGGGTGGAAGAATCTAAACCGCCGGAAACAAAGGTAGAATCTTATCGACCACCAGAGGCACGACCGCCCGAAACAACTGTCCCGGAGACGAGAGTTGCTGAATCCAGACCATCGGAAGTAGAAACCGGACTGGGAAAATCAACCGTAGTAAAACCAGTAACACCTCCCTTGCAGGAAGAATACAGACCGCCTGTTGTTGCACCAGCGCCTCCTCCTGTTGTAGCGAGGCCGGTTGAACCTCCCCAACCACCACAGGAAATGAAATCTGCCACAAAGCTTGAAGAATACAAGTCGCCGTATATAAAGTTGGATAAAAGTGATCCTGCCTATCAAAGTCTGTTTAAACCATTTAAAAAAATGGGTTCTGCCTTATTCCAGAGCCCTCAGAAAAAGAGTGGCACGGTGACGAAATTGCATAGGACGTATTTTGGTAAACTGATTAAGGGTTTCTTGTACTATATTGTAGTTGTGCAAATCTGGTTATGTATTGTCGCCTCTTTTTGTATATATTTTTTAAAACCAAAGGGGAATAAATTATGAAGAGATGTCCTTATTGTGCAGAAGAAATCAAGGACGAAGCGATTAAGTGTCGTTTTTGCGGTGAATATTTAACCCCTCAAGCCGCTGATCAGGGGAAGTCCGCCGCGCAGGAGAAACCAGAAGTCAAGCCGCAACAAAAGTTACAAACTCCTTCGGCTGAGAGGTCAAAGATTGAGACTAAGAAGCCTCAAAAAATGACATCACTGCCTCTGGAAAAGGGAAAGCGTCCGGAAATAAAACCTGCCGCTGTAGCCCCGGAACGGGCTGGCGTTGAAATGAAAGAGGCAACGGAAGCGAAAACCATTGCCCCCGGCGAAGAACCCACTCTTGCTGCTAAAAAAAAGAAAAAAGACTGGGTTTTAATAATTGCTATTATTGTCTTTGGTATTTTGTTGCTGGTAATACAGTTCAGCAAACAGTTAGGTATCGAGGGATTCCCGTAAGGTCTATCCCGAACTCACCCATTATTACCGGAACAATGGCATATCTTTTGATTCAGAGAGGAGCGTAGTAACAATTCGAGTTACAGCCTCCGTGTCACTTCCAACGTAACGTACCTTGCTTTCCCTATCCAGTAAAACCATGGAAGGTATCGCCTGTATATGGTATAAGCTTGGAATTGCACCCAGCCAGCGCTTCCCGTCAAAAATCTGTGGCCATTCAACTGCAAACTGCTTCACAAAACCACGTAAATCTTCAATATCGTCATCAAGACTGACACCAATAAACTGAACTCCTTTATCTTTGAATTTGGTGTATAATTTTTTTGCATTTGGAAATTCCTGGATACACGGGTCACACCACGTAGCCCAGAAATTAATGATAGTAACATTCCCTTTATATTGTGCAAGGTCGATAGGTTTCCCGTCAACGTCTGTTACCTTAAAGGTCGGAGCCTCCTCGCCTATCCTCAACATTCCGCTTAACTCATTGCCAAAGGCATCGGCTGCCCTGGGCTCAATCGTCCGCAATTCAGCAACAACCTCTTTTGCCGTTGCTACGTCTCCTTTCCCTAAAAGAGACTTTGCCTTAAAATATAATGTGCGCGCCTTAAAATTTCGATTTATATCTCCCTGACTCAGCACGGTATCAAAACTTTTAATTGCCTCATCAAAATTATGCATCTGGTTGTGCGCAGCGCCCATGAAAAACTTTGCTTCCAGCGCCTCTTCTGTTTCGGGATACTTTCCGATCAAAGTACTCAGATCATTCAATGCCTCGTTATAATATTTCTTTGCATCGGCAGACTTCATTTCTGTAAGACTGCTTAAGTTTCTTCTGATAATCTCTAACTGTTTTGCTGCAGTAGCGTCGTGCTTCAACTCACTGGCATGAACTGCATATCCTGCCCAGATAAAAAAAACAGATGTGATTACGGTTAAACCTAAAAGACACCTTTTTTTCATAATGACCGGCTCCTCGTATATATTTAAAAACACCCCTTTTAACGAAATAATATCTTAATGTTAAGTATTTTTAGTAATTGCTATTCTTTAGGTTATATTACATTTTCGAAAGATGATTGATCGCTCTGATGTAATGTATGGAACAAATCAGAGAGACTAATTTGTTGATAAATATTACCATGAGTTCTCCTTATAATGCAAGAGTCATTTCTTGCATTTGCTGTTTACGTGCTAACAACAAACTTTCTGTTGTCTGTGTTCCAGAAAGATGAATATATTTTCATGAAGAGGAAAAGAAATCTGGAAAATTTACATTGCAAATGTATACACTTTCGCTTTAGAATTCTAATCTATAAAAAGGTTCTTCCAACAATACTATGAGGAGTACAGAGAAAATGAAAAAAAAGACAGTGGTATCAATTCTTTCTTTTATAACGTTTATTGTGCTTTTTACCAGTGGCGTATTTGCTGATCCGCTGAAACTTGACGTAAAGGAGTACGTGCTCAAAAACGGTTTGAAATTACTTATGCTGGAAAAACATGACGTACCTATTGTTTGCCTTCGGATTAACTATAAGGTAGGTTCTGTGGATGAACGACCGGGAATTACAGGAGTTTCCCACCTCTTTGAGCATATGATGTTCAAAGGTACAAAGATATTTGGGACAAAGGATTATAACGCAGAAAAACCTTTGCTTGACAGGGAAGACGAATTGGTGATGAAAATCTCTGAAGAAAAAAATAGTGGAAACGCCGACAAGAAAAAGATTGAATCACCTGAAAAAGAATTGGAGGAAGTAAGAAAAAAACTCAGGGATTTGGTAGTGAAAGATGAAGTCTTTTCGTTATATTTACGGCATGGGGGTTCTGGCCTGAATGCCGCAACCGCAACCGATGGTACCTACTACTTCTGTGACCTTCCGGTAAATAAATTGGAACTGTGGGCGTTTTTAGAATCTGACAGGATGAAGAATCTTGTGCTCAGGGAATTTTATTCGGAACGGGATGTCGTTATGGAGGAAAGACGGCTCAGAACGGAGAACAGCCCATTTGGTTTGTTGGTCGAACAGTTGAATGCGGTGACCTTTATTGCACACCCGTATCGTTGGCCCACCATTGGGTGGCGGTCAGACATACAGAATATTACCAAGGCTGAAACCTCAGAATATTTTAAGAAGTACTATGCCCCCAACAACGCGGTAATCGTAGCTGTGGGGGATTTTAATCCTGCTGACATGATAAAACTCGTTGAACAGTACTTTGGCGATATCTCAAGCCAGTCTGCGCCTCCCCGGGTGAAGACCGTAGAACCGGAACAGAAAGGGGAACGGCGTGTAGAGATCGAGTTTGATTCGAATCCATATATTGCAATTTCATATCATATTCCGGAAGTCGGGCACCCAGACCTGTATGCGCTGGATGTGCTGAGTTCGCTCCTTTCAGATGGTCGAACTTCAAGACTGTATAAATCCATGATTGAAGAAAAACGGATTGCCGTCATGGCGCATGCCTATGATCAAATAGGAAAGTATCCCGATACCTTTACGTTTATTGCAGCGCCTCGTGCGCCGCATGCGGTTGCAGAGGTTGAGTCTTCCATTTATGACGAAATTGAAAAACTGAAAAACACCCCGCCGTCTGATTGGGAATTGCAGAAGATCAAGAATCAGTTGGAAGCGGACTTTATTCGAGACCTGAATTCGGCTGCCGGGCTTGCAAATGAAATAGGGCACTTTGAAGTTCTTTCCGACTGGCGTTACATTAATACCTTTATGGATAAGATAGCGCAGGTAACTGCTGATGACGTAATGCGGGTAACAAAAAAATATTTAACGAAGAGCAATCGCACGGTGGCCATACTGGTAAAAAAAGAAAATAACAATAAGACAAAAGAAACAAAGGAAAATAGTAAGCCGGAAAAAGCAACCGTTGCCTACTAAGTTTCTGTATGGGAATTTCAACCCTTTGGATTCCCCTCTAAAAAGAGGGGATAAAGGGGTGTGTAAATTTTCAAGGCTGGTTCAATCTTGCAGATTGAACCATATAGTTTGAAGGGTACGCCAAGACTCGAACTTGTGCGGTGATAAGGATTCCTAAATATTTCGGTTCAATCGAGGACGATTGAACCAGCGAAGGAAATTTCAAATAAAGAGTAGGATGGGACAAGCGAAGCAGACCCATCGAACAATAACTTGGGAGAACTAAAGTGAACATGCATAAATATTTTGTATTTCATGTAGTATTCATAGCATACGTATTGTCGCTTGCCTATTCCTCCAATCTCCACGCACAACCCCAGGGAGGACATGAACGCGTTGTTGCCCCATCAATTGGAAAGCCTGAATCAGAAGGGGCAAAAATCGTTTCGGGTTTCAAATTCAAGCCCCTCAATTTTGTCCCTCCAAAAGCTGATAGGGTCGTCCTCGAGAATGGTATGATTTTGTATCTTTTAGAAGATCATGATTTGCCTATATTTAATATCACCGCCCGTATCAGAACTGGCGCAATTTATGAACCTCAAGAAAAGGCAGGACTGGCCAGTCTGACAGGATATGTGATGAGGAGTGGGGGTACAGTATCCATGCCGGATGATAAGATGAACGAGGAACTTGAATTCATGGCGGCATCTGTGGAAACCGCCATTGATCGTGAATCCGGCAGTGCAAACCTATCCACGCTCAAGAAAGACATTGACAAAAGCCTGAAAATCTTTGCTGATGTGCTTATGAACCCTGCCTTCCCGGAAGACAAGATAAGGATGCGGAAGGACGAAGTCATTGAATCCATTCGGCGCGAGAATGATAATCCAGCACAAATCGCACAGAGGGAATTCCGCAAGATTATGTATGATAGCAAACACCCATACAGCAGAAAGGTTGAAGGGACATTGGAATCCATTGAGAAGATTGCCAGGGATGACATGATTGCCTTCCACAAAAAGTATTTCCGTCCCAATAACATTATTCTTGGTATCTCAGGCGATTTCAATAAGGACGAGATTATCAAGAAGCTGAATACGGTATTTGCAGGTTGGAAGAAAGAGGAAATTCAATTTCCCGAAGTGCCAAAGGTCGACAGACGTTTTGAGAAGGCTGTGTTTTACGCGTATAAGGATATTAATCAGGCGAATGTAATCATGGGACATCTGGGAATTCACCGGAAGAGCCCCGACTATTTCCCCGTCATGATTATGAATTTTATCCTGGGCGGTGGCAGCTTTACGGCACGCATTCCAGGCAGGATTCGTTCGGATGAAGGACTTGCCTATTCTGCGTATAGCGCTTTTCAAACTTCGAGAGACATTGGTATGTTCTTTGTGTCGTGTCAGACCAAGTTGGAATCGACCAATCGCGCCATCTCGATTGCATTAGAAGAAACTGAAAAAATTCGTAAGTCACCGATTGATAAAGAGGAACTAACGCAGGCAAAAGAAACCTTCATGAACCAATTTGTCTTTCGGTTTACGACCAGCGCCAGTATCGTAGGGCAAAAGGTCGATATTGAATACGAAGAACTGCCTTTGAACTATCTCGAAACCTATATAGCTAACGTACAGGCCGTTACCCAGGAAGACGTTCAGCGGGTAGCCAGAAAGTATTTGCATCCGGACGAGATCAAGATTCTCGTGGTCGGCGATAATGAAAAGTTCGATAAGCCACTTGACAGTTTTGGAAAGGTTAACGTTATAGAGTTAAAATAATGGAAATCAAGACCGTTACAATGGAAATACCTGATGGTGCCAATATCATCATTGGTCAAACCCATTTTATTAAAACGGCGGAGGATTTATATGAGGTCATGGTCAATGCCGTACCAGGGATTAAATTTGGAATTGCATTTTGTGAGGCCTCAGGTCCATGTCTTGTCAGGGCTGAAGGGAACGACAGTTCTTTAAAAGAAATTGCTATTCGAAATGCCAGTAACATCGCAGCCGGCCATACGTTTGTTATCCTCATCAAAGAGGCATTCCCTCTGAATGTGTTAAACTCCATCAAGGCGTGTCCGGAGGTGTGTTCCATTTTTTGTGCGACGGCAAATCCCGTGCAGGTCATTGTGGCAGAAACTGAACAGGGCAGAGGCATAATGGGTGTCATTGACGGTTATAGTCCAAAGGGTGTTGAGAGCGAAAAAGACGTCCAGAACCGCAAGCAGTTCCTCCGCAAGATTGGGTATAAATTATAATACAACCCTAACCCGAACGAGTCGGAAGGAACGAAATCCGAAGCACAAAATCCGAAACAAATTCAAATCTGTTGAAACGAAGCGTTATACCGCAGCTTCGTTGGGAAGTTCCCATCCGGGGAAGACTGGAATACCTGTGTGACACTTCAGTGCCCGATCCAGAACCTTCGCACGCTCTACCCCAAGGCGGACTCTGTCATTTTCGATTGAGATGAGTTTATTGTTCCAGCCGGATTTTTGTCTGCCTCGGAAGTCAAACAACGGCAATTGATCCGGATTATTTTCAACCGCGAATGAACGCGAATGGCCGCGAATGCTTTTCCCTGATGCGCGTGTATTGGCGTCCATTAGCGGTTTCGACTTCCGCGGTTCGTCCACCTGTTCAATCACCTGAAAAGGCAGAACGATGTTGGTCACTTCGCTGGTCTTACCGTTCCAGACCAGTTCCACCTCGCGCTTATCGTCAAAGAGCATAAAGCGGTATTTATCAGGGAGCGGCTTATTCGCTTCAATAAGTTTCAGTATTTCGCGTTTTTCGGTGTCAGTAAGTTTCATTCACAACATCCTTTTGTGTCTGGTCACAGGTTATTTCAGCAGGCTAACGTCTCAAGGGTCACTGGATGGATTTTCGCTCCCGTGCACCCGTTGGTTAGCCGCTGCCAACGCGTGCCTTGAATTCTGGGTACTCCTTGGCGATCAAGTCTAAGATTTTGTCGGTTAACTTAATCGCATCAGGCATAACGTCCGGCAGTTGACGAGGGAGAAGTCTTGGTATTCGATGGAAGCGGTGCAGAGGGTTTATGCAGTTGTCGAAGACGGTATCTCGTTGCGCACCCCACTGCCCGTGTATGAATGTTGAAGGCCAAGGGTAATACCGATCATATTCGTCTTTGACTTCTGCGTCTTCACTGATCTGTCGCAGGTTTGCCTTAGCCCAATGTCCGAGATCAATTGGTAAAAATTCTTCCCAAGCGTCTTCGTTTACAAGGTTCTCAAGTACATGCAAGTCTAGTGAAGCCGGTATGTCTTCAGCATCTTGAAACTTTAAGAGTGCAAGTTTAGCCTGCCCCGCGCCATACACCCTGTAAGACCTCCATAGTTCGGGGTCTGCCTTCTTAATAAGATAAGCTAGGGTGACGTAACACTCGAGTAGTACGCGTAAACCTAGCCTGCCACTGACAGAGATGCCAAGTCTGTGACTGCAAATCTCTTGCAAAACTATGAGCGCATAAAGGCCTGTTCCAAAGACAGTGTCATGTTTTGCATCTATGTCACTTGTTGTCGCAGTTGTTATGGTGTGGCTACCCAAGGCTGTATACACGTCCCATATACGTTTTGCCCTTTCAGTAACCGCTGCACGTACTGAATCCGTCTCTTTTTCAGTAGGTTTTTGTTTGCGCGTTTCTAATTCATCTATTTCGAGGCTGTAGCATTCCGTCTGATTGAAACACTGACGCCAAAACGCCTCCGGCCAATTTGACTTGGGTTCGTCCGACGCAAAACTTATTTCGTTGGCTCGTATGCTGGGACGGACTTCCCTTATGTCACCAAAGTTTGGATATTCTGCAATTTGACGAATCATTTCTTCGCTGGGGAGTTGAAGGTACCCTGAGACTAGGCGCACCAAGATTTTTACCCATCGGCAGTCAGTGGCCTCTTGCGATTGGTGGTCATAGCATCTAAAGACCGCCGCTGAGAGCTCCGACCATGACTTCTTTTCGGGCACCTGACACAAAGAGGATTCCCACATGTCCCGAGATGGCAAGCTGTCAAGCAAAAGAAGAGGGGTAAGCGCCGATGCAGATTTGGCATCAGAGCATATCACTCCTACCAGTTGAGTTGCGATGTCATGCGGGAGCGTTGCGATTCCGGTGTGTGTGATATCGCAAAATTTGCTGGCTTCTGGGAGATGAAAGACAAAATTTGCTATCTCCCGAAACCGCGGTAAAGCATGATCTCGCCCGATATCTGTCACCAGCAATGCAGCCCAGAGCATCTCAGGGAGGCGTACATTGGACCAAGAGGAGAAGTTCCAATTGAGGGAGTGGCTTAGCATCGGTGGAAGCAGTTTTTTCCCTTGCCGCTTGTGCTGCGAGAGTGTTGATGTCCCTTTCTTTTTCCTGCCACTTTGGAATTTTTTCGACATAAATATCTCATCTAAAAATTAATGGGGTCACCTTCATTATTCAAACACTATTTAATTTTAGGAATCTTCAATTTTCTTTTGTGATCCCTTCGGGCCAGTCTTCTGCCGACATAGCATGTGAAACCTATGGAAATATTTTGTAAATATCTTTACGATGCGCTACACGTTGACAGACAACTACTTGATTATCTTTATCTATTGTGATGCCTATCCTGTAATCTCCAAAACGGATTTTATATTTGTCTGAATAACCAGTTAACCGTTCAACATATCCGAGTTCAAAAGGATTGGAAGAAGGTAATTTATTAAAAACTATCTCCTCCACCTTCGTTTGTATTCCCTTCGGTAACTTGACAAGTTCTTTAAGAAAACGTTTTGTATATTCAATTTTCCACATGCTGTTTTAGCGATTGATAATATTTTTTCGCGTCTTCCGATGAAAGCCGTTCATCATCTTTAACCTCGTCCATTAACTTTGCTAATCCGTAATTTTCTATAACCTCTTCCAGCCGCTCGAATTCCTCAATCGGTATCTGAACTGCAATTGGTTTTTTATTTTCATCAATTACTATTTTCTTATGAATTTCCAACATGATAAGCCTCCTGATATTTTTTTCATGGTATTTGTCATATAACATTTACTTTTATCTTTATTCTATGATTGCCGGCATCCTATCGTATGATATAGTGGATGTCAAACAAAAATCGGCAGGATTTATGTTGAAAATATGACAATATTTCTATATAAAATGCAAAAACTTACATTGAATTATGATAAGGTTTTAAAAACTTATTTTACTGATGATTTGCCTTGAATTGGTTCATACTATCTCTGCTCTGTGCCTTTTTTTCAGCTTCGGCCGATGCGCTCTCCAAGAAATCACTCGTTAAGAGTAACGAGTACCTCGTTGCCTGGGTGCATGTCGGGTTTGCAGCGCCTTTCCTGCTGTTACTTCTTCCCTTTATAGAAATTCCCAGATTAGACATAAATTTTTTTATTGTCGTAATCATTTTAATGCCGCTGGAAATTACCGCCCTCATCTTATATACGAAGGCTATCAAATTATCTCCTTTATCCATAACATTACCTTTTTTGGCGTTGAGTCCGGTCTTTATGATCTTTACATCAAACCTCATTCTTGGGGAAAGACTGGACAAATTCGGGATCATCGGTATATTACTTACCGCGGTTGGGGCATACTTGCTTAATATAAATACCGCAAGACAGGGCATATTAGAGCCATTTAAAGCCATTCGCAGGGAACGGGGATCCCTGTATATGATCATCGTTGCCTTTATATACAGTATTACCTCTAACCTGGGGAAGATGGCAATATTGCACTCAAGTCCCTTATTCTTCGCCGCTGTTTATTTCCCAGTGCTCTCTGCAGTCCTCTTTCCTGTTTTGATGTGGAAGAATCATGGTAACGTTAAACACGTGTTTTCTCAACCTACACTATTTAGCCTGATTGGGTTGGTAGTCGCCTTTGCAGTAATTACCCACCTTTTAGCGGTAAGTATTATTGAAGTGCCCTATGTCATTTCAGTGAAGCGTACGAGTCTCCTTTTTGGTATCATGTATGGCGCCGTATGGTTTAAAGAAACGAACATCCGAGAACGGTTAATCGGCGGGATTATTATGATTATTGGGATAAGTATCATTACATTATTTTAAAAAATGCTTATTGAGTTAATTTTGATTTCCGCAATGTATAAAAACATACATACAATGTCATCACATCATACGGGTACTTGTTGAGGCAACTCAATAAGTATTTTTTAAAATGACTAAAATTATTGAATGTGTCCCAAATTTCAGCGAAGGCAGAGATGCCAGGAAAATAGCGAAGATTGTCGGTGAAATTGAGAAGGTCAAAGACGTTAAATTACTGAATGTAGAATCAGACGCAGACTATAACCGCACCGTTGTTACCTTTGCGGGTAAGCCAGAGGCAGTCAAGGATGCAGCCTTTTATGCCATCGAGATGGCTGCTGAGGTCATTGATATGTCACATCACAAAGGCGCACATCCCCGTATTGGCGCTACCGATGTCTGCCCGTTTGTTCCCGTATCCAATGTAACGATGAATGAGTGTGTTCAGATTGCGCGTACGTTGGGTAAAGAGGTCGGAGAGTGGCTAGGTATTCCTGTTTACCTTTACGGAGAGGCTGCGATTCTGCCCGAACGTCACATCCTGCCTGACATCCGAAAGGGTGGGTACGAAGGTTTGCCGGAAAAATTCAAAGACGAAAAATGGCGACCCGATTACGGCCCAAATGAGTTTAATGAAAACGTAAGAAGGACAGGCGCTACGGTAATTGGCGCACGGGAATTCCTGATTGCCTATAATGTGAATTTAGATACCCAGGACATTCAGATAGCCAATAAAATTTCTGGGATTGTAAGGACATCCGGGACTGTTCGGATTAACGAAAAAGGAGAGAAAGGGCGTGTTCCGGGGTTATTAAAATTAGTACAGGCGATGGGTGTCTATCTAAAGGAACATAATATTACTCAGGTTTCCATAAACCTGTTGAATTATAAGGTTACTCCCCCTCATGTGGCCTTTGAGGAGGTGGAGAGGCAGGCCGGAAAATTTGGCGTACGTGTTACGGGAAGCGAGGTTGTTGGCCTTATACCAAAAGAGGCATTACTAGCCGCCGGTCGATTTTACGCTGGAGAATTATCAGAAAAGCAGCTTATCGCCGCTACTGTGGAAAGATTAGGTTTGAGTCAGTTAAACAAATTTATTCCAGAGAAGAAGGTGATTGAGTATATGTTGGGGTTGGATTAATGCCGATATTTTCAAATTACTCTTCCAAAAACCATCGGTCTTGATTTTCTTCGTAGAAAAGCTTAAAAGTAAGTCCCACATCTGTTTTTATAGTGTACCTTTTCCTTAATCCTTTGCCAGAAATATCTTCGTAAGCTTGGCTTATTATCTCATTAATTTTGTGCTTTTTCCCTTTAAAGGTAAACGCAAGTGGCCTTTCGTCCGCCTTGTATCCTGAATATGTACTTACATGAACATCATGTAATTTCATAAGTGCATTCAATTAAGAGTACCTCAATGTCTCTCTTATCTCTTCATTCATCTTAATCACAGCCGCCTGTGTAGCGTCTTTCCATGATTGTATGCCGTATTTTTCCTTCCAGGGTGGATTATTGTATGCATAGAGGATGGAGCGTGAGGCATTGATGATGGCACCAAGACCGTCAGGATTAAAACAGTATTTTATATCGTTTGCAGTAGCGCCCTGAGCGCCATAGCCGGGTACGAGGAAAAAAGCTGAAGGCATGATTTTCCTCAAAATTTCTATTTCTTGTGAATAGGTGGCTCCCACAACAGCCCCAACCGAGCTATAGCCCTCCTTGCCAACCAAGTCTTTTCCCCATTCATGGGTTTTTTGCGCGATGATTTCATGAAGCTTTTTTTCTCCGCACAGGAGGTCTTGAAACTCGCCAGAAAGGGGGTTTGAGGTTTTTACCAGGACAAATATACCTTTGTTATGCTTTTTTGCTGTCTGTATGAAGGGGAGTAAGCTGTCTGACCCCAAAAACGGGTTGACAGTTATGGCGTCTGAGGCGAATGCGGTTTCCAAAATATCGTCTATGTGGACTTCTCCAATATGCGCCTCGGCGTACGCCTCTGCCGTACTGGGGACATCGCCTCGTTTGACGTCCCCGATTACGATCAATCCCTTATGTTTGGCGTATTTGATGGTTTCTGCATATGCCCAAATGCCCCACCAGCCATACAGTTCGTAAAATGCAATTTGAGGTTTGACGATGCCTACGTGGGGCGCAATGAGGTCGATGGCCTGCAAGTTAAATTCCAGAATTACACGCGCTGCATATTCAAGGCTGGGTTTGTGCGATATTATGGGCTTTTTCTTAACGGTATCGGGAATGAGCTTGAAGTAGGGGTCTAGTCCCACGACCACACAGCTATTTTTCCTGCGAATGGTAGCAATAAGCCGATCGGCAAAATTTTCCATTTAGTTGTGCACAGTATGTTTGGTCAGACCGAAGGATTTAATCTGTATTTCGATTTTATGGCTATTTATGTGTAACTACAGTGCCAGGAAATTTTTCAGGAGTTTTGGGCCTTCTTCTGTTAAGAAAGATTCAGGGTGGAACTGGACTCCTTCCAATGGATATTCCTTATGTCGGATGCCCATGATCTCATCATCGTCTGCCCTGGCGGTGACCTCAAGACAATCAGGCAGTGTGTCTTCCTTGACAATGAGAGAATGGTATCGTGTCGCGAGGAAAGGACTGGAGATCCCTTTAAAGATGGTTTTGCCGTCGTGTTTGATCATAGACGTCTTACCATGCATAAGCCTCCGTGCCCGAACAACATCAGCGCCATAGGTATATGCAATACACTGATGGCCGAGACAAACCCCGAGGATAGGTATTTTGCCAGAGAAATTTTTTATAATATCGTTCGAAATACCCGCTTCTTTGGGTGTGCATGGTCCGGGGGATATGATGATATGGTCGGGTATTTTTTCCTCAATTTCTTCAATACAGACCTTATCATTTCTATAAACTTCCATCCTTTCACCAAATGCACCGATTTGTTGTACTAGGTTGTAAGTAAAAGAGTCATAATTATCAATAATGATTATCATGGTTTAAATAGTAACAAAATAAATTTTGAATATCAAAGATATTTTAAGTGGCATTTAAACAAGTCCTTGCATCCACTTACATTGAATGCACTTGCTGTAAAAATAACTTGACAATGGTGGTTTTTCTGTTAGAATTTTCCATAATATTATTGATAATAAAGAGAAAGGGATAAAACAGATGCGTTATCCTTAAAGGGTTTCGCAGCAGTCGAAATAAATAACTAAAAGGAGGTTGCAGGATTTCAAAAAGTGGGGAAGACCCACTTTTTTATTTTAAGGGGCATAGTTTTTACTTAAACGGTATTCTTGACTGGTATTAATATAGCTTAGTTAACGGTAAAAAGGTAAGTATGGACAAAGAAAGTTTATTGCGCCTGGTAGATAGTTTGCACAGGGATAAAGAGATTGCAAAGGATGTTGTGTTTCAAGGCATCGAATCTGCCCTGGCCACCGCAGCCCGAAAGCATTTTAAATCCTCGGAAGCGATATCTATTCAGATTGATAGGCATACGGGAGAGATTGTGGCGATGGAAGGTGACCGTAAAATCGACCCTTCCGAGCTTGGCAGGGTCACTGCACAAACTGCAAAACAGGTGATTATTCAGAAAATACGAGAAGCCGAGCGCGACGTTATCTATGAGGATTTTGTTAGCCGAAAGGGTTCTATTGTTAGTGGTACGGTTCAAAGGTTCGAAGGTTCTACCATGGTTATCAATCTGGGTAAAACAGAAGGTGTCTTACATAAATCAGAACAAATTGCAGACGAGCATTACAATACAGGTGAGCGAATCAGGGCTACTGTATTTGACGTGAAGAAGGTAGGGACACGGGTAAAAATAATGCTCTCAAGGGCACATACCGATTTTGTGAGGAGGCTTTTTGAATTAGAAGTGCCTGAAATAGCAGAAGGTACGATTGAAATTAAAGCAATGGCAAGAGAGCCCGGCCATAGGACCAAGATCGCTGTATACTCAAGTGATTCGAATGTTGATTGTGTCGGAGCATGTGTGGGAGTGCGCGGATCTCGGATTAAAAATATTGTAGATGAATTGAATGGAGAAAAGATTGATATTATCAGGTGGAGTGATGAACCAGAAGCGCTGTTGCCCAATGCGCTGAAACCCGCAGAAGTTTCCGGGATTATTCTGTCATCAGAGAATCAGGTCGCAACCATTGTGGTTCCGAATGACCAGCTTTCTCTGGCAATTGGCAAAAGGGGACAGAACGTACGTCTTGCGTCTCGTTTAACTGGATGGGACATTGATATCATAACAGAATCAGAACTTGAAGAAAGGCAGAAAGCCAGTGTCTTAGAAACCACAGAAGTTGCCGTGTCGAATAAAGCACCCTCTGATAATTTAAATGTAACTCCGCCAGATGCTGGGACTAAAGAAGTCGTTGAAACTGGCGGCGATAAGGAAGATGCATAATTTTACTAGGGTATTGGATTTATGAGGTTAGGAGTTTAAATGGATAAAATTCGGATCAGTTCACTTGCTAAAGAGCTAGGGGTAAAGAGCGGTCTGTTAATTGAAAAGTGTCATGAAAAGGGGTTGACTGATATTAACCACCATGCAAATACCTTGTTGCCTGAGCAAGCAGAAATGATAAGAAAATTGTTCCAACCAGCGGTAAAGGTAACTCCTCAGAAAGAAGTGCCTAGAGTAAAAGAGGCTGCCACGACACAGACCGTTGAACAAAAGAAAGAAATCAAAGTGTCGCCGCCGCCTGCCAGTCCGGCCGCTCATGTTACTCAGGTTGTTCAACCGCACAAAGTTGTTAGAATTCATAAGGGTATACCTCAACAACCACACGTTGTAAAGGTAACTCCAGTAAAAACAATGTGGAAGAAGAGACATCCGTCAGGTTTCGTACCACAGAAGAGGAGGGAGCATGGAGCGGAAGTTGCAGAATCAAAGAAGACGACAGTTAAAAAAGAAACAAAGGTTGTCATGGATGTGCCTATAACTGTAAAAGAACTTTCTTCTAAATTGGGGATTCGTGCAAACGAGATTATAACCAAGTTACTTCTCGAGCATAATATTCGTTCAACAATCAATCAGATTCTCAGTGAAGAGATTGTCCAATTACTGGGTGTAGAATATGGAGTAGATATTGAAATTAGAAAAAAGGAGAAGGCAGAAGAACAGGACTTTTTAAATGAGCAGATTTCAACAAAGGCCGAAGATATGGTAAATCGGGCTCCTATTGTAACTTTCCTGGGGCATGTAGACCATGGAAAGACCTCGCTCCTTGATAGTATTCGTCAAACAAATGTAGCTGCAGGAGAGGTGGGAGGGATAACTCAACACATAGGCGCTTATAAGGTCGAGATGAACGGGAAGCATGTTGTGTTTCTGGATACGCCTGGCCATGAGGCTTTTACCGCAATGAGGGCAAGAGGTGCGAACATTACCGATGTGGTCGTGCTTGTTGTGGCGGCTGATGATGGTGTTATGCCGCAGACGGAAGAGGCGTTAAACCATGCCAAGGCAGCTAATGTCCCGATTGTTGTGGCGCTGAATAAAATTGATAAACCAGGCGCCAACACGTTGCGAGTCAAACAGCAACTTGCAAGCTTGGATTTGAGTCCGGAAGATTGGGGCGGAAAGACACAGTTTGTTGAGACTTCTGCGATAACCAAAAAGGGGATTGATACCTTACTCGAAAGGCTCTTGTTAGAAGCCGAGATTCTTGAATTGAAAGCAAATCCAAAGAATCCGGCGCGAGGCGTTGTTCTAGAGGCACGCTTGAGTGAGGGACGCGGGGTTGTTGCTAATGTCTTAATACAGGACGGCACATTACATCAAGGGGATGTAATCCTCTGTGGTAAAACTTTTGGCAGGGCGCGTCTGATAACTGACGACAGGGGCGTTGAACGAAAAGAAGCCGGTCCGACCACTCCTGTGTCTGTTTCAGACTTTTCTGAAGTTCCTGAAGCTGGGGATAGGTTTTATGTGGTGAATGATATTCAGAAGGCACGAGAAATTGCCTTAGAAAGACAAAAGAAAGATCGTGAAACCTCTTTGTCAAAACACCAACACGTCACGCTGGAGAGTCTTTATTCCAAGATTGCCGAAGGAAAAGTAAAGGAAATCAAGGTGATATTGAAGGCTGACTATAAGGGTTCTGTGGAAGTGCTCAAAAAAACATTGGAAGGGCTTTCTGATCCTGAAATCAAGGTGAAAATATTACACTGTGGTGTCGGTGGTATTACGGAATCAGACGTGCTTCTTGCAGATGCATCGGATGCGATTGTGATCGGGTTTTATGTGACGACAGAGGACAAGGCACGGATACTGGCAGAAGAAAAAGGGGTGGATATCAGGCTGTATAAAATTATCTATGATGCAACGAACGAGATGAAAGCCGCTATGGAAGGTATGTTAGAGCCTGAGTCCAAGGAAGTTGTATTGGGTCAGGTTGAAATACGGCTAGTGTACAACATCTCAAAGTTTGGTAATGTTGCAGGTTGTTATGTAAAAACGGGTAAGATTACAAGGAATTCCTCTGTCCGATTAATTCGCGACAGCATTATTATTTATGATGGGAAATTGGAATCTTTGAAGATTGCTAAGGATGACGTCAGGGAAGTGAGGGCGGGTTTTGAATGCGGGCTGAAGATTGCTAGTTATGACGATATCAAAGTGGGTGATGTCGTGGAGGCATACGAAGTGCAAAAGATTGCCAGAACCTTGGCGGTTTAATAGTTGAGAATTAATCTGTAAATTTGCTTTAAGAAAAATATTTTATAAACTTTTAATATTCCCTTTAGAAACAGGGATAAGGATTTGATAATACAGTTCTAGTTTGCTGCGCAATGAATCTGGAATTTTACGAATCTGATGATACGGTAGTTGGCGTTTTAAATATTCGGCTGGTGATCAGGAGTGCAAATACTTTAAAAGAGAAACGCCGCATTATAAAAAGCCTGAAGGACCGTATAAAAAATAATTTTAATGTATCTGTCGCTGAAACAGGTACGTTGGATCATTGCCAGTATTCCAAACTGGGGATTGCAATGGTTGGAAACGACAAGCAGTATGTGAACAGTACCCTGTCAAATTTAATAAATATGTTCCGATGTGCAGTTTCTGTTGAGCTTGTGGACTATCACCTCGAATTTATTTAACCTCACTCTGAAGAAATGCGCGTGCAGATTTTAAATCCCTCTTTGTAGATAATTACTATATATTTGTTGTGTATTCATAATTCGTAAGATCGTAAGAAGAAAGGGGGTTTGTTATGTCATCAAGAAGGATGGAAAGGTTGGCTGAGGCCATCAAACAAGAAGTAAGCAAAATCATACTGCATGAACTGAATGACCCCCGGATAAGCTTTATTACGGTAACAAAGGTAGAAATTGCACCTGATTTGAAAAGAGCAAAGGTATATATCTCTATATTGGGGGATGATGTTACGCAGAAAACGACCCTAAGGGGGTTAGAAAATGCCAAAGGATTTATTCAAACAAAAGTAGGAACTTGTTTACAGATAAGATATACCCCTCTTTTGACATTTTGCTTGGATGAATCGGTCAAAAAGAGTGCGCATATTTTGAAACTTATTGACGAGGCAGTTAAAGGGAGCGACATCGTTATAAAAAGTGAGTTAGAAGAATGAAGAAATTACATTTAGGTATACCGAAAGGAAGTCTCCAGGAAGCAACCATCGATATGATGAAAAAGGCGGGTTATACCGTCCGCGTGAGTTCCAGGTCATATTATCCTACGATTGATGATGATGAAATTTCTGTAAGACTAATCCGACCCCAGGATATGTCACGATATGTTGAAAAAGGTATTATTGATGCGGGTCTCACTGGCGCCGATTGGGTTAAGGAAGCCGGTTCTGACGTGAGGGTAGTCGTGAGCCTGGTATATGCCAAACAGCAGCTAACAAAGGTCAGATGGGTTCTTGCTGTTCCTGAAGATTCGGCCATACGGTCTGTAACCGATTTACGTGGTAAAAGGATTGCAACAGAACTGGTAAATGTAACGCGACAGTACCTGGCAGAACGGGGGGTTGTTGCTGATATTGAGTTTTCTCACGGTGCAACGGAGGCGAAGGCCCCCGACCTTGTCGATGCAATTGTAGAACTTACCGAAACTGGCAGTAGCCTGAAGGCAAATAAACTCCGTATTGTAGAGACTATTATGGAATCCTCGACGCTGCTCATTGCCAACCACCATGCCTGGTTAGATGATTGGAAGCGCACCAAGATAGAGAATCTCGCTATGCTCTTTGAAGGGGCAATCATTGCCCGTGAAAAAGTTGGATTAAAAATGAATGTTCCAAGCGGAGCGCTGGATGAGGTACTAAAAAGATTACCTGCACTGAGAAAGCCCACAATTTCTACACTATCTGAAGGGGCTGGTTATGCGATCGAAACCGTTCTGGATGAAACGGTAGCAAGGAAGATTACGCCCGAACTAAAAAGGGCGGGTGCTGAAGGGATCATCGAATATCCATTAAATAAAGTTATTCTTTAACAGATGGCCTTTACGACGTAGTACGAATAAAATAAGAAAAAAGAAATATGCAATGTTATTTGGCAGATCTTTTAATATTACTTTTGTTTTCATAACGCTCTTATCTATAGGTTTTCAGGGATGTAGTAGTGTTACTGCAAAACAGGGAATTCAATCCGTATCCAGAGTTAAAAGTCAGCCTTTATCAGACAAGGACATGGCGCACGTATATTTCTGTACTGGATATGCTTTCATGCTGGATAGGGATTGGGAAAATGCAACTGTTAATTTTGAAAAGGCAATTCTGTTAGACCGTTCTTCCGAAAGAATCATCCGTCATTTAGCTACGTGTTATTTCCAATTAGGCAAGAATGAAAAATCGATTGATTTTATTGAAAAGTTAGCCAGGCTCAAACCCCATGATTTCAGCGTTCATTATACCTTGGCAACCCTTTATGAAACCGTAGGAAAACATCAGGCCGCAATTGCAGAGTATGAACGTGCCCGACGGTGTAAGACAACCAAATTAGATAACGTGTTTTTGGCGGATGCCCTATACAGACTTGCCAATCTTTATATGCAGGATGGGATGATGGAAAAGGGCGCCGAGTGTTACAAGAATATGTTTGACCTGAAACTTGTAAGTGAACCGGCAAAAATATATTATGAAATAGGCCAGCGATATTTTGAAAAAAATGATATAAAAAAAGCCCTGGAATATTTTTTAAAGGTTAAAGAGGCTGATCCCAAACTGAGCTTCGCCAGCTTCTATCTTACGCTGTGTTATGATGCGCTCAATGATTACAAAAATGCCTTGAAGGAATCAAATGTCTTTTTGGAAAAGGATCCGGATAACTGGGTCATGCATCTTGCAGTGTCCGAAATATATGGAAAAATGAAGAATGAGTCGAAAAAAAGTGAGGAGATCGGGAAAACCCGGGAAATTCTTAGGAAAAATGTGGATGCCGGAAGCAAGAATCCAAAGGAATATTTCATGTTATGCCAGATTTACCGAAATCAGCGTAAGATCGATGAGGCAATTGCCGTTATTGAGAACATGAAATTGATTCCAATGGATAAAGAAACAAAACGGGATACTCATTTTCTGTTAGCGAATCTTTATTACGAGGACCAAAAAATCGATAGAGTTGAAGAAGAGTTGCAGATGTCCTTAAAGCTCGATCCGGATTTTCACGAGGCAAGTAATTTCCTTGGATATTTGTTTGTTGAAAACAATAAAAATTTGGACGAGGCCATACAACTCATTAACAGGGCATTAAAAGCACAGCCCAGGAATGGCGCTTATATAGATAGTATGGGTTGGGCTTATTATAAAAAGGCACAGGCAGAAGGAAGAATCGATTATTTAAATACGGCGCTTCAAATGTTATTAGAAGCTGTTCAACTCATGGAAGAGCCTGACATCTATGAGCACATCGGGGACGTCCATTACAGTATGGGACATTGGGATGAAGCTGTTAATGTCTGGGAAAAAGCCCAAACCTTATACAAAAACATGCGCAGTAATGAAGTGCAAGTTGAGAATATTACGACAAAACTGGAAAAGGTTAAAAGGTTAATTTCTTTAGAGGAAACGAGTTCAAAGGTTATTGCAAATCATCTGGAGGTTGAAACAATCACTCGGCCTTAAAGACGTTTTTTAATGAAATGATTTGTAGAGGAATAGAGGGAAAATGGCTGGACATTCACATTGGGCAAGTATAAAGCATAAAAAGGGCGCTGCTGACGCTAAAAAAGGCAAAGCATTTTCTAAGATAGCTCGTATGATTACGGTAGCTGCGAGAAAAGGTGGCGATCCCGATATGAATCCGAAACTGCAGCTTGCACTGGATAAAGCTCGTTCTGTTAATATGCCTAAGGATAATGTAGAACGCGCTATTCAGAAAGGGACAGGGGATTCTTCCGGAGATATAGAGTTATTTGAATGTTTGTACGAAGGATACGGGCCGCATGGTGTTGCCCTGATGATAGAAATTCTGACGGATAATAAAAATAGAACCGTCCCTGAAATAAGAAAGATATTCGAACGATTTGGCGGAAACATGGGAGAAGCGGGTTGCGTGTCATGGATGTTTGAAAAGAAGGGGCTTATTATAGTAAATAGCAGCAATCTCAATGAAGACGACTTGATGATGTTGGTACTGGATGTTGGCGCCGAGGACTTACAGAAGGTTGGTGATATTTTTCAGGTGATATGTTCACAAGCAGATTTAGGCAAAGTCAAAAAAGCCATCGAGGGTAAAAATATAAAAGTTGAAACTGCCGAAGTGAGCTGGGTTCCCAAGAACAATATTGATGTAGAAGATGCGGCAGGCCGTAAAGTACTGAGGCTTATGGAGGCGCTTGAAGAGCACGATGATGTGCAAAACATATATTCTAATTTTAATCTTCCCCAGAATCTTTTAGCAGAAATGCAACAAACCTCAAAGTAAATAAATGGAAGTAGTTTGTTCCTTTTTACTTTTTATCGGTTTCTTTGTTTATGAATTGCAGGTTTTGTTGGGGCTGTTCGACTGGGGCAATAGCTACTTCTTTATGAGTTCTTGGACGTTTCTTTTCAATGTTTAACAATTCTAATATCTGCTCTCCCTCCAGAACTTCTTCCTCTTCCAATTTCTTTGCTAATAGTTCCAGTTTACCTTTATTATCGTTGAGTAATTTTTTTGCTTTCTCGTAGCTTTCCATAATAACATGGGTAACTTCTTCATCAATCACAACGGCTGTCTTCTCGCTGTATTCTTTTTCCTGGACGAGATCATGCCCAAGGAAGATATTTCCCGATTGTCTGCCAAAGGTCTGAGGTCCTAACTTCTTACTCATTCCGAATCTGCATACATAATTTCGTGCAAGTTGTGATGCCTTCTCCAGGTCGTTTTGTGCGCCCGTCGATATTTCATGGAGGACGAGTTCTTCGGCAGCGCGGCCTCCGAGTAACACACAAAGGGTGTCAAGGATTTCAGACTCACTTGTCAGGTATTTATCTTCCATCGGTAGCTGCATGGTATAACCCAGCGCAGCAGTTCCTCTCGGGATTATAGATACCTTATGTACGGGGTCAGTGTTGGGAAGCAATGCAGCTACAAGAGTATGGCCTGATTCGTGGAATGCAACGGTCTTTTTTTCAACATCGCTCATAATCCTGCTCTTTCGTTCAGGACCGGCTATCACCCTGTCGATGGAGGATTCTAATTCCTCCATACCTACAAAGTTCTTATTGTGCCTTGCCGCAAGGAGTGCAGCCTCATTGATGACATTTGCCAGGTCTGCACCTGAAAAGCCAGGTGTACGTTTTGCAATGACCTTTAGACTGACTTCAGTAGCCAATTTTACGCTCTTTGCATGCACTGCCAATACAGCTTCGCGACCAATAAGGTCTGGCCTGTCAACGGTTATTTGACGATCAAAACGACCCGGACGCAGTAACGCACTATCCAAAACGTCCGGTCGATTGGTAGCTGCTACAATGATAACGCCTTTCTGTGAATGGAAACCATCCATCTCTGCAAGGAGTTGGTTGAGCGTTTGTTCGCGTTCGTCATGACCCCCACCCAAGCCGGTGCCTCGTTGACGACCAACGCTGTCAATCTCATCAATAAAAACGATACATGGCGCCTTTTCCTTTGCCTGTTCGAACATGTCTCGTACCCGCGCAGCGCCCATTCCAACAAACATCTCGACGAAGTCTGATCCACTGATTGAAAAGAAAGGTACCCCGGCTTCTCCCGCTACAGCCCTGGCCAGGAGCGTTTTACCTGTTCCAGGAGGACCTATAAGAAGCACACCTTTGGGAATTTTCCCACCCAGTTTTTGGAATCGTTCGGGATAAGAAAGAAAGTCTATAATTTCCTTTAACTCTTCTTTGGCCTCATCACACCCTGCAACGTCGATAAAAGTTGTCTTTTGTGTCCCGTTGTCTGAGTACAGTTTTATCTTTGCCTTCCCAAAAGACATGAAAGGAGAACCCATCCCACCAACTTTCCTAAAGAGAAAGAACCAGCCTAACGCCATAATGCCAAAGGGAAAGACCCACCACATCAGGACGTTTTTCAGGAAATTGTTTTCTACGGCGCCTTTAAATCTAACCTTCTGGGATTCAAGTTCATTGACGAGTTCCATGTCTTGTATTGGCACGGTAGCAAAGGCAACTTTTTCTTCTTTATCGCCTTCGGCGGATACTTTTTTATAATTACCACGAATAAGGTTTGAGCCAACGGTACAGTCAGATATATAGCCATTCTTTAAGTAAAGCCTGAACTGGCTGTACGATATTTCTTCAGCCTTGGGAGATAGAAACATCTGTACGACGTACATGACGGCAAGGAAGATTAGGATATATCCGATAGAAAATGGTGTTTTTTTAGATGTGTTTTTAGTTTTTTTAGCCATGCATTAAAAAGATAGAAATGTAACTATAGAATACAGAACGGTTTTCTTAACAAGATCCAAACAGATTATATTAGAAAATAAGAGTAATGTCAAAGTTAAATTCAGAAGGGATTTAAGTTGATAATAGATAAAAAGGCAATATAATATGGCTAAGTCGGGGTGTAGCGCAGCTTGGCTAGCGCGCTTGAATGGGGTTCAAGAGGTCGTGGGTTCAAATCCCGCCACCCCGACCA
>Ga0082335_1003851_pt1 | contig 23778 bp, 40 predicted proteins | sample Subgrocontami58m_FD_72375 | JGI IMG/M metagenome (GOLD analysis project Ga0082335, IMG submission 72375) | Subsurface groundwater microbial communities from S. Glens Falls, New York, USA - GMW37 contaminated, 5.8 m (SPADES assembly) (version 2) ...
TTGGTAATCCGATGAACACTAACACCCCGCCAATCACTACCAGTGTTAAATAACACCAGAACGGTACATAAGGCACAGGGCGATCAATGATAGTAGTCTTACTTGTATCCATCCGGTTCTTTGTTACAAACGTATCCCGCTCAAGAATACTTACACTCCATAGATCAGCCGGGTATTTATACTTCAACCGCATCCGCACACCCTGCGTAGTAGTCTCAACCACAGCAGTAAACCCTTTCAATCGTGTCTCCCCTTGTTTTATCAGGGGGAGAATAGAGGGGGTATCGCTCTTAAGCACATCATCAGCCCATTCCGCCGCTCGTCTCGAAGCTTCACGAGCTTCTTGCAACTTTTCTTGTAGAGACGCATTGCCATGCGTCTCATCACTATCAAACACAACACTATCCGACGGCATCTCAAGCTCAAGCACTTTACCCGGTACATTCACCGTGTCCGTCACTTCTCGGATCCGTGTTTCCTTCGTAATCACTGAACCACACCCAACCAAAAAACAAATCGCAACGATAATCAATATGATTTCTCCCCACTTCACAAGGGGGAGATTAAAAGGGGGTATCATTCTCATATAAGGTCCTCCCCCAAATCAAACGCTCTATTTCCCCATCCGCGCAAGAACCGTAACAACACAGGCTTACCAATTACTAAATTGATGTACCGTTTCATCTGCATTTCCGCTAACTCGAACACCGCTTCTTGTGTATCTTTCGGCTTTTGCAACAACATGATAAACGACATCGCAGTCCCAACGCCCTGATTCACCGCTATATCAAACAACTTCCAACGGAACTGAATATTCGTATAACTGTCAAGGTGCAACTTATTCCAATAATGTTCCCGGTACAATTCAACTGCCATTTCCTTCGTCAGGTTTTTAATATCAACGTTCGGAAACGCTTTCTTCGAGATCCCGAATTTCGTCTCACCGCCATTATCGGCAGGGTCACAAACGTACCCGCCCTCAAGCGCTATCGTTTTCTCAATCTCCTTCAACTTAAAGCCTTCCCATTTTCAAGGGGAAGGTTTGGAAGGGGTTTCGCAGTCGGTCTCTGCGCCAACCATTCAGCCGCATTCCCGCCAAAGAACATTGCGCTCACACCGCCGATTGTCATAACCATAACTGTGATATCGTTACCGCTAAACACAACACCCTTAAACAAGGCAATTACTATCACTGCAACAATACAAATCTGTGTTGCATAAAACGCTTTCAATTTTCGGTTACCTTGGTTCATCTTCTTTTCCGTTCACAATTGGCTATTGACAATTAACAATTCTTAAAAAAACGGGGGCAGGTGAATCTCAGAGCAAGCATACTCTACTAATCCCGCCCCCTACTCATTCATCTGGGGGGCATTTCTGTTTTACTCACGGCTCACATCTCACCGCTCAAATCTTTACTAGTTGTTTCTCTTCCACGGGTGCAACCGTAGCCTAACCACATTATCGCTTCTGTTACCCGGTTGACCGTCAAAGATGATTCTGTAATATGCGTAGAGTGGTATCGTACCGGCAGGGTTATTAGTGTATAAAAATAGGTTCCCTGATTGCAACGTCTCAAGCGTACTATCAACAGCGGTTGCGCCGAATATCGTCTGAACAGCCGTCCAGTTGCTATCACCCATAGATCCTTGCAGATATACCTTACAAGCCGCCGTTCCGGCAGATGATGTTTGTTTATACGTGTACCCCACGCCAAACCGTGCAGTGCTATCGATGTAAAACCCATCAAGGGAAAACGTCTTCGATGTATCATTCTCAACCGAATCAACCGTTGTCTGGAACGCGAACACACGCCCCGAACGATCAAGCCGTATTTCCTGCGCATTCTTTGTCCACTGTGCCTCTGCAAGTGGCACGAAAATGACGAGGGCGAGCATAACAATCAATAAGGATTTCCCAATCCCAAACACATCAAAATTAAAAAGCTTCATAGCAATGTTTCCTTAAATAATTTGTAAATGATAAATTTCAATAATTCAAACCTTGTAGCCTCAGGCTTTACGCCTGAGTTATAAAATCCCGCCCGATGAGAGGAGATGAAGCAATCACCGAGCGGAACCCTAATCCTAAACTGCAACCTTACCGAATCGCAAGCCCTTCAAACGCCATGCGCTTGTAGAGGCAAGAATTGCCATATCGATATCAAAGTCAACCATTGTCACAAGTTGTGATCCAACCTGATCGAGGTTCTGAACCTGAACACCAACGTTTGTTGCAAATGTTACGTACTGCTTTTCACCAAACTTTGGAGCGTAGATCGAACTGCAATCTTCGCTTGCACCGCACACTTCTGTTTGCGGTATGACTTCAGCCGTCAAATCTTTGTTATAACCGGCTGGTACAACCTGAACACCCTTATACGTTGTGATCTGTTGCGAAACGCCAAACGCATCATTCACGTTCGAGACACTCACTAAACCGCGCCCGATCGATTCGAGATATGATTTCGCCGTTGCATTCATGATAAGGCAAGACGCTCCGCCGGCAACCTTATTGAGAAGTTGATCGAGGTAGAATAAAAACTCTTCCTGGCTTGTCTTTGCATCGTCGCTGTTACCAAAGCGGACAAGTAAACCGTTCTCATCACCGGCAAGAATCTGCTGTCCTGCCGCTATGCTCTTTTTCAAGCCGTTAAAATACTTTGCATCATCATCAACATCACCATTGATGATATGATCGGTAAGGTGTCGTCCCAACCCTTGAGAAAACACTTCAAGGTCTGCCGCCCGTAAACTCCCGATATCCTGACCGCGTCGGATATGGGCAATGTCGGTTTTAATCTTATCGCCGTAGATCTTTAAGGCGATAGAACCGAATGTCGGTGCCGTTGTTTCACCGGCATAATCGTTATCAACTGTACGGGATGCCCCGCCAACCGATGCCGATGCCTTTCGTGGTGTATCCGCATTCCCCGCCATCTGATACAGCTCAATCAAATCCAATAACGGAGATGCGCCTAACATTGCATTTAAGGCGAGAGCGCGTAACCTGGGATCGCTGTTCCCGTTTTCACCGCTCTGCCCTGATAATTGTCGTAACCGCATTTGTAGTACCCTTTAAGTTTTTAATAAAAATTTATTTTCAATTTCTGTACTAACCTCCCCCTTTTTTCCAAGGGGGAGGATGGAGGGGGTATGGTTATTTCGTCCCACTTCCAAAAGCCGCCGCCGCCGCCGCTCTCAAATCACCCGGTGTCTGTGCCTGTTGTCCGCCTTGGCCACCCTGCTCACCCGCTGGTTTACCCTTATCATCAACAGCAGGCTTAAACCCTGCCATAACAGGAGCATCATTCACAAAGCTTTCAGCTTCATCGTATGCTTTCTCGGCAAGCTTCGTCAACCACTCTTTTTTCGCTTCCGGAATTTTTCCTTCCTTCAAAGCCTTCGCAATCAACGCTTCACGTTTCGCTTTCAACTCGTTTTCGGTTCGCTCCTTCTGTGCAACGATGCCCTGCTGACGTTCAGTAACTTCCTTATTCAAAAGGTCTTTCAGTTCCTTCACTTCTTTACGAAGTGCCACCGTTTCCACGTCAGGCTCTTGTGTCGTTGTCGTCTTAGCCGGTGGCGTTACTTCATCCACCTTGAACGCATCCAGCGTAGCTTTCATTTCAGCGATCTTCTCATCGCTCACCCCTGCCGCTTTCAACAATGCAATCAACTTTTCTTTCACAGCCTTAATCCTTCTCGTTAAATAAAATTTTCGTATGTCCCATCTCACTCTTTTTTTTCTCCTTGCTCACATCTCACTGCTCATAGCTCAGAGCGTTTAAGTACAATGCAAAATACAAACCCCCGTACTCTATATTTAGTCACCTGTACCCCTGACGAAATAATTGCACTTTTACTTTTTACATTAACAACAAATAAATACAACTCCGCTCTTCTCCCTCCCCGCTTTATAAGGGGGAGGGTTGGGGAGGGGGTCGAAATCAACATGGAAAGTGAGATAAGCGTTATGTCATTCATCAATCAAGATATTCTCAAATCCTTCGTCCAGAAAAACAGCTGGATAACAGCCGCAACAGAACCCGAAGGCTTAGCCGAAACAATCCTTCAGGTGGATGATATTATTTCCTTGACACTTCAAATTCCCGTTCCGGCAGATCCTGCCGATGCGCGCCCCATACTTCGCAACATCGCATGTGCGCTTACTGTCTGGTACGGTACAGGTCAACAGGGCACTATCGATAGCGCAGAATACCAGAAGCGTAAAACACAATACGATAACGCAATGGCAACACTTGAGCTCATTGCGCAAGGATCAATCAAGCTCGATAACGGTGAAGAGGGCGCAAAACCAACATCCGTATTCAAATCCGATACACCGGCTATTGTAAAACTCTAATTACTGACTACTGTTTACTGACTACCGACATACTGACAATGATTATTCCTGATAACATCGCATCAGCCGTTGCAACGCTCCTCACAACCAATGCCGCAACGCTTGGTATCGAAAGCGCAGGCGAAATAGGCGAAGAGAAACCCGCCGCCTTCCAGCCTCCATATATTGCCTTTTACATAGATACATCCGGTCAATCGGTAGCTAAACTGCAAGGAAGCAATAGCATGGCCGTCCCGTTCGATCTGAACCTACTGGTAACATCGGCAAGCCTCGAATCCATTCAAGATTCATCCGCTCAGGCATGGACTATTGCCTTCAAAGCCTTCAAACTCATTACCGGTACAGTCATTACTATCGATGGCAGTAAGTTCATCCTAAAGCCACATGACCAACCGTTTCAGATCATTCAAAAAACAGCCGATTCATGTGTCATAAAAATCAGTTTGTATTTCTTCCTCAACAAATGGGATTAATCCAATGAGCAAATCCGTAGGGGCGATTCACGAATCGCCCAAATCGCCAGAACCGCCCAAGAAAAAACAATCCCGTTGGACTTCCATACCCAACCGTAAAAAAGCCGTCACGCTTTTCAATCAGGGAAGAACCATTCAGGAGATCATGGCAGAGCTTGATCTAACCTATTGGCAGGTCTATAACGTCGTGTCCGGTCGCTCAAAATCTAACTACCGCGCCCGTTCCGATAAAGGACAACGTCGTGTAACACTTGAAACCACGAAGGTGAATGAAAACGCCCCGACTGATTTAACAGCGTTTGAAAATGCAGACGACTTCCTTGAGTATCAGGCAATTCAAACAATGGAGAGAATCAACACTTCAAATCTTCAACCGGCTGATTCTATTAAGGCTCTAAAAGATTGTTCCGTCGTATTACGCGATGTTCATAACCGTAGGATGCAAAGCAAACTCAAGCGCGGTGACGCTGAAATAATTGCTAAACTCATTCGCCGCTTCTTACCCGATGCAACCGATGAACAGGTCATTGATATCTATGCTGAAGAATTAAAACGGTATGAAGCTGAGGCAAACTAAATGACACCGTTCAATACAGGTCGTGAACTATTAAAATCTCTCGAAGCAATGAAAGTTGCAAACGAGGAACGCAAAGAACGTGAACTCAAAGCGCGAGAGCGCAATGAAGCCGAAAGGAACGAACGCGAGCTCCTTGAACTCCTTAAACCCGTTGATGGATGGACTGGCGAAGATGCCACTCCCGAAGCTCGTGAGAGACGCCTTGCTGAAAGCGATGCCGATTTTTGGGCATGGGACGCGTACTATTACCCAACGTACCTCTACGATGATTATGCCCCCTCAGGGCAATTCCATCGTAACCTCGTTTCAGTTGCCGATTGTACTGATAAATGCGCTCACATCTGGATGGGACCTCGTGAGTGTGCAAAAACCGTCACGATGAAAAAGAAGTTCGTCTACAACATGCTTCACGGCAAACGCAAGTACATGGCTCTGGGCGGAGAAACGCTATTACCCGCCATGAACGCCCTCGAAGACATCATGACATTCATCGATACGAATGACCGTATCAAATACGACTATAGCATCGTGTGGCTACAAGCAAGCCAGAACGCTCTATTCATCAAAACAAATATGAATAAGCACGGTACGTATGTCAGCCCCGTATCCCTCGACCGTTCAACAAAGGCGATGCAACGTAACGTCTCACGTCTCGACTTCGTGTACGTTACCGATGCTGAGAACATCACAAGCTCTCTCACAAAGGATGCCATCGCTCAACGCATCGCGTGGATTAACGAAGCCCGTACATCGTTAACAAAAAACGGCACACTCCTTTGGGAAGGAAACAACTTCGATCCCCGATGCGCTATGAACCATCTACTCACAGAGCAAGAACGTGGCATCCTGTCGGAATATTTCATCCTCCACATTTACCCCGCTTGGGGTGTATTCCCCTCTAATGGTAATGTAGCCGCAGGCTTTACGCCTGCGGACGTCACCCTGAGCGGAGTCGAAGGGTCAGTCTGGCCCGAACGTTACCCTGCCACATCCGAAGCCGAAATGAAATCCATGTGCAAACCGATGGATGAATACGATTGGTGTGGCAACTACCAGCAAAAGCCACGTATCAAATCCGGGGACATATTCCCCGACACGTTCTATCAGGAATGGAAAGAACTACCAGACGATCTGAAAGGTGTTATCTATGCCGATCAGAACTGCTCACTCAAAGGCAAAGGCGATACTACTGCCGTCACTGCCCTGGCATGGTCGCCATCAACAATGAGCTATTACGTGTACGGCGCACATTGTAAGAGCTACAGTAACCCCAATAAGTTACTCATGGATATTATCGTACTGAGAGGATTGACTGAAGACATCGTAAGCGGGCGACATGTCGGCTTCGATGGCAACGTATCACAGGAAGCGACGTGGACAAATAACGTCCGCAACTTCGTGCAGATAAACGAATTTCCGTTTCCGCCGATACATTACAAAAAATACAAAGTGGATGATATCACAAAAGGCGTACAGTCAGTCTATCAGGATGGGAAACTATTCTTCCCGCCGGGCTTCCGAATATTGCCTGAAGGAAAAGAATACACAGATCAACTCTTCGCATTTCAAGGCAAGAAGGCAGGCAAAACAGATGATGCCCCCGATTCGCTCGTTTGTGCGTTCGAACTCTTAACTGAAATTTTCCATCCCTCGAAACGGAACAAAACCGATAAGCCGATACAATGCTTTTCAAAACGTTCCAATACAGGTAAGCTCTAATACCGTCATACTGAGTCCCGCAAGGCGGGAAAGCACGAACAACTTTTTTTAATTTTTATTTTTAACTTTTGAATTGATTAATCATGTATAAAAACCCCGACTTTGCAACCAAACTTACACCCCCGCTCGCGAACCTTGCGAAGTATATCACCTCCGCTAACGCTGATGGCCAAGGGCGCGATGTGCGTCAACTCATGTCATGGCTTATGCAGATAGGCCAGATTGACCTGCACTTCATGGGCTTAGTCCAAACCCGTAAGCTTGCGCTCACAGGTTTCACGTCACGTATCGATATGCTCGAAGGGCTCACTCCTAAAGACACCGATAAAAAACGGATGGATGAAATGAGAGCGCGCTATGCGAAATCGAAAATATCCTCACTCATTCCAAAAGTCATTAATGGGTATATCTTCGGTCAGAACGCAACACGTTTGATATGGGAGAACGACAGCCTCCTCGGAACACGCGTCAAAACAGTTCAATGCTACGATCTGTCAGAACTTGATATCGATAAAACCGTCATTGGCGGTTTACTTCACATTGATACAAACGTGAAAACCGGAACATTCACGAGCCAACCGCTCGATCCCGAAATACATCTCATCGTACGCGCCAACCCACTCGATGGAGTTGATGAAAACTTTATCGGATCGCTTGCCCGCGTAAGCATGATCTATGCTTGGTTGAAGTACGACGATGTATTTCATTGGGCGCGGTCTAACGAAAAATTCGGAGATCCATTGCTGTGGGCATCGTTCATAAAAGGCACGGATCCAAAAGAAGTAGATGCTATCGTTGAAGGCTTGGATCAAATGGCTAGCCATTCCCGCGCCGCCTTTTCCGATGATGTGAAACTTCAACTCCTTGAGACAGCAAGAACTACGTTTGCAGATATGCACACAAAATTTATCGGGCTGATCGAAGACAAACAAGCTATCTTAATACTTGGTCAGGCAATGACAACCGATTCTAAAGTCGGGGCCAACTACGCAAAGTCCCTTGCAGGTAATTTCGTCCGGGAAGATTATCTCTACGGTGATATCATTTTCTGTCAGAACATTTTTACAGAGCAATATTTAGCGCAAGACTTCAAGAACAACTACTCAACTACCGAACCATGCCCCTACGTTTTCCGCTTCAACACCGATGAAGTACAGGACACAGAAGCCAACGCCCGAAAAATCCAAACAGCGTTAGATTCAAACATCCCGCTCCGTCAGGATGAAGTCTACCGCCAGATCGGCTTCACACCTCCCGGACCCGACGATGTCATTTTCGGCGCAATCCCCACACCGCCCACAATTCCACCAACTTTGCCATAACTGTAGCCGCAGGCTTTACGCCTGCGGAATAACCTATGAACATCCCTGAACTCCAAACCAAACTTGCCGCCCTCCCCGGCAAACTCGTAGACGAAATTATTTTACAACGTCTCGGGTTGGGAGCTGTAGCTATTATCAGAAAGAGAACATTAGAAGGGCAATTCCTCGAAGGAAGCTCTCCCGATGCAAGCCAGTATTCCTCAAAGCCGTTCCCTATTCCATTAGGGTTATTAAAAAACAAGGTCTCTAAAACGGAGTTAAAGGATAAAGAGAAGTACGTCATCTTTCAAGCTAAAAGCGGATCTACATGGGTTGTCGTGATGGGCGGATACAAATTTTATCGAAAATTGGGAGGAAGGCAGAACGATCATGTAGATTTAAGTTGGAGTGGCCGTATGCTATCAAACATGGGCATAACCGAAATGAATCAGAATGGTCTAACTATTGGGTTCAGTCGTGAAGAAAACCAGAAATTAGCCTTATGGCATAATGTCCTTGGTGCAGGGAAGAGTCACCGCAAACACGTTTTTTTCGACCTTACAGAGGAAGAGCGAAAAAAGTTTGCCAAGTACGCTGGCGAGGAAATAACAAAACTTTTCCTCCAATCCCTCAAATAAATTCCCTCCGTCGTGTGTACTACACGAATTAATTCCATGACACCGGAGCATCTTCCCTAAAATAACTCCGGAGTGGAAATGCAAAGCCCCCTCAGTTGAGGGGGCTTTCTTTTTATCATTCACCATGAAAACGGTACCACGGTCCATTTTCTTCAAGCCGTTTTTTCTTTTCATCTAATTCACTCTTTAACTGTTCCGCTTCCAATCGTGCATTACGTACGGTTCGAAAATGCTTCTTAATAACATCTCTCGACGGCAACCCATCATAACCATTACTACGTATCATTCTATCACTGATTTTTATTCTATTGTTTTCTTGAAATTGTATTATTGCCAACAATATTCTTCGTTTGCTCCAAGTGTTATGTTGTAACCCTGTCCTATAATCACCGGGTTTCGTTGGCTTAAAACCCGCCGCTTCGACTCCTTTTGAAAAACAACCAAATTCACGGCAATAAGCACCCCTTGACGGATAACCTTCTTTCGGGGTAAATTCGTAAGCTCGTGGTACACGACCATTTTTTTTATAAAATTTCTGTACGGCGTCAATGAGTTCTTTTCTTGTCCATCTATTTACGCTCCAATTTTCCTCGAACCCCGCGACCTTTAAAATCGTTTTATAATCACCAATCATTCTTCGGTATGCTTCTAAGCTATGTAGTCCAAATTTATTTCTAAAATCTGGTGTCTTAGGCAGACGATTATTTTTTTTAACAAACTGCTGAATTGCCTTTATGAGTTCTTCTTTAGTATATGCCCTACTCATTGCGGTATCCTTTCTGGCACTATGCCATCTTGTATTGCTTTAAGTTGTAAATTGATTTCCGTGAGATCGCTCTGTAATAAACTGATAAGCGTCATATCCGAGTGATAGGTTTCATCTTCGTTACACTCGATGCTTCTAGAGAGTGTATTCATCATACTGATAACCATGTCGAGCTCGTCTCTGCAATTGCGGAGCCTGCCGTGGGCAGATGTTTCTGGCGGTGATTGTGTAAAGTACATCATGAGGTGTACTCCTTTTTGTATTGTTGGTCAATAAGTGATTTAAAATAAAAAACCCTAGCGCGACCAATAGCACAAAAAGCGGCTACCACCCAGACAAAGCTGGATGACGCTAGGGCGATAAAACAGTAATTCCACTCTAACGGGGTGGATAACTTTACCGCGATTTGTTTTTTTGGTCAGGGACAATATACCAAAGCAAACCGTTAAATCAAATTAGTCGTTAAGCCCTTCTATAATCGCGGTTAAATAATGACGGCAATTCCACGCGCCTAGGTACACACTCACAGGTTTCAAATCCGTTCCGTTATCTAATTTATCAAGTTCAGCAATGGTATATATCTTCCCAACATGTTTTCGGCAAAAATCTCTGGTACTCGCATCTAAAACCCCATCATACTTAAAACGGGTGATATTAGCCTGTTGCGCATAGGAGATCATCACGCTCGTATCAAAAGCCCCAAGCGATGTGTTTGCCAGTGTTTGGGCAGTTGCCGCCCCCATACCTCTTTTTTTGAGGTTTTCTCTCAATACGCTAATACCGTTTCCCTGCCCAATCGCTTTTCGTGTTTCCTCAACAATTACATCCTTTACATCACCTTGTAGGCTTTTAAAATCAACCGTATATAAAGCCCTCATTTTCTCATAGTCACCCGCCTTCAGTCGTATTTCCTCACCAATCACCCCGCTAAAATAATCCTTCCACACCTCTGCAATCTGCTGTTGTCCGCTCTTCACTTCCCTCAAAAACAAATCCTTACTAGCTCCCGTAATCCTAAACTCATTCGCCACAGATTCAGCCAAATATTGCAAGCGTTCCTCTTTATCCGCCGCACCCACGTAATCCGTAGCCCTCCACAGCGCATCCACTTCACGAAGCAACTTCCGTTTATAAATCAAAGCGTTATCTGCCAAATCCTTGGCAATCCGTTCCCGTATCGTATTTACTAATGGTCTACTCATAAATTTTTTTCTTTATAATAATTCCCCTCTGGAGAGGGGATCAAGGGGTGTGTTATCAATCTGACTACTGACATACTGACTACTCAAATACTTGCTTCTAAAACATCTCCGCACAATACCTAAAACCCTGAAACCCCGACATCGGTATATCATACGGAGCCTTAACCACGGGACCGCATAACAACATCCAGGCCCTTGGGTGAAAACTTCTTCCATCGGCAAACGTTTTCCTGTGTGAAGCTTCAAACATTGCAATGTTCGCTCGATACCGAATCTTACCATCAAACAACACATAACAATAAAGCACTTCATTCTTAGGCTTATTACAGAGACAATGATGCCAAATTGAATTATCGCTCGCATTCAACGACGTAACAAACTGCCTGATGAATTTATCATACCCGATGTCCTTATAAATCATTTCCTTAGAAAACGTTACAATAATTCCCACAGGTGAAGTCATGCACAGTGCTTTTTTCTTCTTACTCATAACTTTCTCTCTGCTCTCGACAGCGTCCTCGCTGTCGATTTACTGTTTACTGTCATACTGACTACTGTTTACTTATTTTCTTCAAACATCTTTATTTGGTTCGGCGATTCACCCGGCGCTCTCTTATGGTATGGCGCGCCTGTTGCCCGTTCAATCGTTTCAAACATAAATCCGCAATTCGTGCAAACCCGACCCCTACGTATGTAGGGCAGTCCATCAGATGGATCCGTTTTATGGACATACCCGTGCATCTTATGCCTTGGCACATCGTAGAGGTCACGCTTGCAATCTGGATTCGGACAAATCACTTACTTTTTTCCATCCTGTGGAATAGTCTTCGGTACATACCCGTAATGCTCCAACGGTTTCCCCTTATACCAAATCTTCCGTTTCTCAGGGCAGGAGATCGTTACCTGTTCACATGCAAGCAAGAACGCTTCGTGTTCCGTTTTCGCTTCCACATCGGTAACATCGATATAACGATCCATTGTATCAATCCCCTTTATAACCATAAACGTGAACGTAAATGTTTCATTCCCTTCTGGAGGAGCTGAAAGTCCCGACTTGGCGGGAGCGGCGGGGGGTGTGTGATCAGCGTCATCCTGAATAGCCTGTCCTGAGCCTGACGAAGGAGAGTCGAAGGAATTCAACACCTTCTTAACTTCCTCATGGTTATGCGTATCAACTTTCGAAATCTCATCATTAATATCCTTCAATGACGTTGGCTGTACCGGCTCCCCGAGATTTTCAAGCGCATCATTAAACGCTTTTTCCTTTTCCGCTAATACATCAGGCTGTTCAACTTGCATATCAAGTAATTCGATACTATACCCCTGTTGAAGATATTGGGAACACTCAATATCAAACTTACTCCCTGCGTCCAGTTCATTTTCAGCCTCAACAATAAATTCCTTGATATCACCTTCAGGAACCCCTTCTTTAACTATACCATAATAAAACTTATACTTCATAATATTACCCTTCGTTAATTGTTAAATGTAATTTGTGTTTTTAATCCAAAATCAAAATTCTAAAATCTAAAATCATAATCCCACTGCCACATTCTTGAGATTTTCTTGCCAAACCACTTGAAACGTCACCCTGAGCGGAGACGAAGGGCATCAAATACTATCACTAGCCCAAAGCCCCGCCATCGGTCTGATGCTTTTATACTTCCGTGCCCCACGCTTCCCGTTCGTCACAAACTTGCGGATTCTGAAAAGAACCTTCTCACCAAGAGTAAACTCGTCACCATTAGCCCCTTTTTTGAGTTCATTGAACGTCGAAGGGTCAATTCCTATAAGTTTAGCTCCCTGCCGTTCCGACAGACCTTTGTTTTTGAAACGTTTTAAGCATATATCCAACCATACGTTCAATGTATCGGTTGAAATTCTTCCAACATTATCCAACGCATTCCCGCTCATTTAACGCCTATTCTGTCGTCACCCTGAGCGGAGACGAAGGGCGCCATCCTGAGCGGATGGAAAGGATCATTCATTGCCGCCAAAAAACCCTTAAACTCCGTCAATTCATCTTTGCAATGTTTACACATAGTCAATATCTTACCGTTCAACGCCCTGTACTGCACATAATCACCTATATGCTTATCGATATCACCTATCTTAGCAGCGTTATAGCTGGCACAAGCCGTTGTTTTTGATGGTCTCTTATAACTCATTTTCCCATTCCTTTTTTATTTCAGTAATTTTCCGCCGCACATCCTCAGGTTTTTCTTGCTCACCGCTCACCGCTCCCTGCTCTACGCTGTTTTCACCATCCAAAAATTCAATCGTACACTCATGCCGTCTATCATTCCAATAACTTTCATAACACTTCGGACAATGCACCATCTTTATTTTTTTAGCTGTCGCTTTTTCTTTCGCCTGTACAACCCGCTTATCCAAACTCACTTCCACGTACCGATAATTTTTCTTATCCATCTCAGCCGCAAACTTCACAACATCATACAACTCAAGCCATCCATATTTTTCCCCAAGATTTTTAAGTTGTTTTTTTATCCCGAAAGGCATCCGCGTAGCCGTCGCGCCCCACCAATAGTGTAAAGCCTCTTCGAAATGAGCGCCATCTTTGGTCCTGAATTCTTTGTCAGGATCAAGGGACGGCGCTCCATCACGTAAATATTTTTCAAAGTCGGACATTGCAATAATTACATCGATGAAAAATTCAAGTTCATTGCCTTAAATTCATCTTCACAGCTCGAACGTTTCCTGAACGCCAGATACTTCCGTGTACCGCCGATGGCAATACTCTCACGAATCATGTTCATTGCTTTAACCCAATCAGCGTCCTTAATCTCGATACCAAGCAGACGCATGATCATCATTTTATTAACGCTTCCTTTTTTATCCACGTTAAATGCTTCATCAACAATAGCTTTAATGTTCACATTCGATTCACCCGTCCATTTGCGTAAACATTTATCAATAATACCCTTCGCAAGGTTCAGCCGTTCGTCAAAGACGATGATGTCATTCACCGAAATTTCCACCGCCTGTAAATTCGCATAATCTGAAAGCGTCATATTACCCTTCGTTTCAACATCGGTAACATCCGCGTGGGCTTTTAGCCAAGTCATGTATGCCTCAATCTCAGCTTTCACCCATGCCTTATGCTCTGCCATCTTAACATTCAACGCCTCAGTCCGTTTCATAATTTTGCAAACAACCTTATCGCGCTTTTTCATCGCTTTATTAATTGTTGAAGGCTGAACAAAACGCCCGTTCCGGTTCAACCATTCGCCATTACCATTTATTACAGCCATAACATGTTTCCTTTATATTGTATTTTTTGTAGCCTCAGGCTTTATGCCTGAGTTAATTAAAATCGATGCTTCTACTAATGTTGCCCGCTTCCTCTCAACCCGTTCCTTCAACAGCGCAATAACCTTGATTGCATGATACGCCGATAACTTCTCAACACGTTTATCATAAATTTGCCAACGGTTCTTTAACACAGTGGCAACATAATTCTCACTCCAACCGAGTTCATTAATCATATCATTGATATACTTCAACTGCGCTTCACTCAATAACCCCGGTTCACCAAGAGCCGCATTCACTTGTTTTCCCCGTATTTTGATTTGTTTCTCAAAACCCTCAAGCAACGCTTCCGCTTCCTTATCCGATAATTCACTGAGCGAGTCCTTAAAAAATGGTGCCTGTTCAATCGTAAGGTGTAACATCTCATGTGCTCGTTCTTTCCCCACAAGCGCAGTCGCCGCCGCGTGCAATTTCCTATTCAATTCCGCTTTCATAATTATTCCTCTGTGTATGCTTTCTCGATATATTCGTCCTCAATTTTATCGTAATAAGATTCACACCTACACACAGGACATAAATATAAAGTGGCACTCCCTTTCAGGCGCATAATACGAGCTGAGAACAAATGCTTATCATCGCAATTCACACACCGTACTATTTTGTTATCTTCAGTCGTCATAATACTTTTTCCTTTCATTCAGCAATCAAAAATCTCACGCCTTGCGTGATGGCGCAAAATGCGCTCATAAAATCAAAAATGTTCTTTAATAACCTCCCGTCACGCCCATGTGGCAGAGCCATGCGCCTCTGGAGCACGCGTGACGGGAGATTGTGGAGTAATTCACCGGAGTTTGCTTAAATCAATTAACGGAGAGGACTCCGAGGAGGGATCCGATGAACTAAGTTTATTACTATCTATTGCCGTCCCGTTCACGGGGCGGATGGGAGCGTCAGTAACAGCCGCTATCGTCACAGGCATTTCACTATAACACCCTCTAAACTCTGTATTCCGTTTCTTCTGATAATGCACATCGTAACACTTCCAACAAACGTACTCAGACGTGTCCGCATCATAGAAGCCATGCCAAACACAACTATTGTTATTCCCCTCTGGAGAGGGGTTAGGGGGTGTGTTATCACTCTCAGGTTTCGTACCCGGATTTATTCCGCAATGCGAACAAAAAGCCAACTCAACTAAAATCGGAAGACCAATAGACTTACTCATCACAAATACCCGCTTCTATAGCCATCTCCATTATTTCTTCCCATGAAAGAAGAAACTTTTTATTCGTTCGCGGGTTCTCAATCATCGGGCAACCGCTTATACTATGTGCCATATCAAACGTGTTACCATTTTCATCTGTGACCGTTCCTGCATGGACTCGCATAATCAATCTGTCAGCCGCAAGTAATTCCCCAACAGGCTTTTTTATGTGCGCCTGTTGCGCCATCACGCGAGGCGTGGCTTTTTCCTTTTGACTTTTTACTTGGTCACTCATCACGCCGCCTCCTCTAACGAATTATTATCAATCCGCTGTACTTGCATCACTCTGTTAATAGCGTCAAAAATATCTCCCGCTTTTACTTTCGACCACTTTAATTTCCCCTCGTCATGGAGCGAAGCGATCCTTCGTATTGACCGCGCCAACGTGTCTATGTCTCCATGCTTTGACACCATTTTAGAGATGATCTTGTATTCACCATCTTCTAACGATACGCCGTACAACGAAAGATATGCTTTCACATCGCCGGGTGTCGCATGAGCCAAAATATATTTATCGTCTGCACGTCTCAAGAACTGTCCGAAGTCGTTATTGTCCAAACGCTCGACACTCATTCGTTCATAAAATTGTGATGATGCCATAAAGACTAACGATACATCTGTCGTGTCAAAGAGGTCTCGTAACGACTCAAGGTTTTTATCGCTCAATTTCTGAGCCTCATCAATAACAATGACACCATGGGTATTCTTAAACATATCCCTCACACGCGTGTACACTAACGAACCGATTCTATCACCATCACGAAAGACATGCATTTGTGGAAATGCCCGTGCAATATCGTTCCATAAACTGAGGCGGGATCTCCCATTCATTTCAGTTACACGCACATAACCAACCGAGTATTCATCTGAAAGATTTTGCACAACCGCCTGACTTGTATATGTTTTTCCCGCTCCCGTAAATGCCACCACAAAAAATAACCGCTTACTTTTTGCCCCGCTCTCGATGACGACAGAGATCATCTTCTTAACGCTTGTATTCGCTAACAAGGCTTTACCGCCGTATCCGGTCAAGCGATAGAGTGCTGAGATAACGCGCTCATTACGGTTGGCAAGCATTGCGTCCACATCCTCAAGTTCAACACCAGCCTCTACTGCCAGTGTCTTTTTCCACGCCGTAAATTTTTCACGTAATCGCTCAAGCGCTTTTTCAAATAATGTTAATCCGTCCATAGTCTTAGCCCTTGAACGATTCATTCAGAACGTTCTGTACATCTTTCATTTCGTTAATTGCCCTTGAAACATAGGTATGTAATCGCGTACGTTCTTCTTGTCTCATTTCGGTAAGGTCTTTTCCTTTCAATTCCCCGGCTACATATCCCGACGCTTCAAATGCTTCCATCGCTTCACGGATAATGTCTTTCGTGTGTGGATGAAGAGTTCCAACAAAACCGAATTGCAACTTTGTACCTGCAAATGCAGTATCAAAAAAGATAGTATCGCAGGTGACTTCAGTAAGCCGTACCAATAGCTCAATGGGTATATTCCGTTTCCCTGTTACGTATGGATAAAAGTCGATATACTCCATGTGCAATTTTCTTGCAATGTCCTCGACGTGATACTTTTTGCTAGGTCCAACAAAAAGGTAAGCCATCACTGCCTTTAACTCTGTATCGTAATCTTTTCGTACTTGATGTTCCATTGGTATTACTCCTCTTAAAAGTAAATTGTTCTGAAATAATTAATTGCTTAATAACTTATTAACCCGCTGCACCGTTTCTATCCATTGCCGTCACATTTATGTGACGGTTTCGAGTTCAAACCCTATTTTGCCACAACTATCATCACCCTGAGCGGAGACGAAGGGCGCACACATTGCGTTTTCAATCCATTTTCAGCACTTTCCAAACCACTCCGCCCGATATTCCCCTCAAATAATTCCAACGTTTTCCAACGCCCTCCCGCTCTTTTAACCACTATTGTGGCGTCTCATTTCATGTGTCTCATCCCTTCATATGTCACTTCATCTGGGAGGGAGTTCTACTCCCGACCATTACCCGACCAAAATCAGTTATACCTATTCCCGAAATACACCTTCCTGAACTTCCCATTCTCCAATTCAAGCCGTTGCAACTCCAACCGCATCATGCTGTACAACTTCAAAGGTATCTCTATAAGTACCAGATCATCAGGCACACCGGGCGGGACTGTCTCACGAATCCCCTCCTCATGTATCTCAGCTAATTTTGTAATCGTCATCGTCATAGATGTAATTTGTCATTGCGAGTCCCGCTTTAGCGGGGCGTGGCAATCCCCTTCTCTTTTTCACAAAGTTCTTGCAATACTATCATAGCTCGCTTATCAATCCAAATTTCTTCGTCAGCATCCGTGCATACTTCTCTTTTTCCTTCTCACTCTTCACCAGTTCAATTTCCTCAGCTTCCTTCATCGCTTCCACCAACTCAACCGGTGGCACGCTCGGGCTCGATGAAGCCAACAAACCATTCACATCATCCGGTGATCGTAATAAATGTTTGACATGGTCTTTTGCATCTCTGGCAGTTTCGTACTGCTTACGCATAACTCCCTGTATATTCAATGCCTTCGTCGGGTGCAACCGTTCAACCGGCACAGCCTCACAGATGTACTTGCCGTCTATATCATAGACGAGCAACGAATTCGGTAAAAATTCAAACTGCTTATTATCTCCGCGCTTCCACCAATACCCGTCAACGGCATTATACCGTATGTACACAATCTCAAGCCGCTTATTCCAAAGCGCATCACTCCGGTAAAAGAAATGCTTCTTAAATTCTATATGACTGCTCCCGCGTACCTTCCGTGTATCCCCTTCCAAAAAATGAAATCCCAACTCATGCACGTTCGCTTTGCGCGGCGGCTTCTCTTGTGCCAACTCATTCCATATCTGGATTGGACACTTTTTGTCCATTCCAAAGCCATCACTGGGGCGGCTGTTATGATAATTGATGAACTCATTCACCGTAGCCGCTAAACTGTACAGGTCGCTGAAATAAATCGTTTGCCCCGATAGCGGTTCAACAAATGCTTTCCCCTGCCGGTATTTCGTGATAGCCTTAGCAATCGTTTCGGGCATCTCCCAATATTTCGAGCCGATCCAGTCACCGAACTCTTTCGCCCAATCGGTAAACCCGCCCCGCCCGAATATTCTCTCAACAGGTTTCGAGCGCGGATTCTTGACTATAGCGCGCATCCATGTAACTCCCATCGCGGGCAAGAATCCCTTATACTCAAAATCTTTTATCGTCCGTTCAACATCGTCGGTGAAGTCTATTCTATAGTTGACGGTTTCCATCTTGTCACCGGTAATAATAAACCCTTTGAACTCCTTACCGTTATCCATGAACGCCGTCTGGCACACCCCAAACCTTGAAAAGCAATCAAACAAACTTTGTTTTACACCAATGGCATTCGGATGTTTTGTAATAGCCGCCCCCACAATCGCATTCGTCCGCCAGTCCGACCATACGCACAGGTACGGCGTTACGAGTGTCCCGTCATGCCACTTGATGATTCGGTCGATGCGTGTGAAGTCCCCGATGATAATTTCAAGCGGATCAAGGAACGTTTTATCTCGTAAATTCGGCTCCGTATTTTGCCGTAACGTTATCGCCCCCTGATGGACCAGCATCAACTCGTCTTTCAATTCCGTATTCAAATAGTTAGCGATGCGGTACCATGTCCGTTCGCTTAATTTTGGCAATGACTCATCACGTTTGCATTTGCCCACAAAGCTCACAGTTGTATGAGCCTTCAACTTATAGGTATTCACCCGCTCCCGTTGCACTTGCGTCATTTTCGAATACGCTTTTTCCTTCACCGTCCTCAAATCCAAACGGTGATCCCGATACAACCACGAACGCGTTACACCGCACACCTCAATAATACGGGCTATGATATCCCCCTTTTTCATCCGCATCCACCCGGGGCAAACCCTGTTCAACACTTCCACTTCCGTTGCTGTCATCGTTGCCGGCTCGAATCCTTTCATCACAGAATCAGAGCAAAACAATTTGTCGGTATCCAAAATATGCGCCTGCTCGCTATACTGGGAGGGAGTTCCACTCCCGACCTTGGTTAATGCAGAATTATTCGCAACTTCCACCGCCCGCTCATACTGTTCCCGTGTTATTTTCCCCTTCTCAACCCACGGCAACAAATCGGTAACGGTAACAAACCCTTCGCTCCCTTTCTCCGTTGTTTTCCTGTGTTTGGCAATTCCGTCATACCCAAGCCGCTTTCGTACAAGGTTGCCGTTACTGCCCATAATCTCTGCAAGCCGTTTAATGCTTATCACTTTGGGGCTCTCAACTGCCTAATTTCATCAAGAACAGGATAAATATTTATATCCCACGCTTCTTTTACTTCTACTAAATGAACATGGAGTTTTCTTGTTAACGAGGTAACCTTCATTTCAAGTGCATCTAATTGTTGCTCTTGTGTCCTGCCCGTACAAAGCCAATTAAAATTACACCCGTCATCAAGAAGCTTCGCTATTAACTCTGCACCGGGTAACGATCTGCCGTCTACGTACTGATAGACAGCTGACGGACTCTTCATATTCCATACCTCGCGTCCAAACTTCGCAACGTTCCCATGCTTTTCTATGGCATACTCTTTAAGCCGTTGTCCAAATGCTATTTTATCTATGGGCATATTTACCTTTTAATTTGAATTTGAAGTTGTAATTCCCAATATGGTTTGTTACTTTACCCGTGCCAACAAGTGCGTAAACAACGCATCCGCCTCTGGCGGAAATTTCACAAACCATACTGGAGAATACCATGAAACGCGACTGGGACCTTATAAGAAAAATCCTTTTAGAAATTGAACGTAAAGAATCTGCTAAGTTTGAAAACATAACGATACAAGAATTCGAGTTCGGAAAAATCGCCGAGCATGTGGCGATTCTGAAAGAAGCCGGATTAATAGAAGCCGAAACGCCCCGTTCAGCATCGGGAACGTTCAAACTTGCTATTGTCAGCAGGCTCACATGGGAAGGACACGAGTTTATGGAACTCTCTCGTAATGATTCCTTTTGGAATAAAGCGATAAAGCAAATGAAAGATAAGGCGCTCCCTGCCACAATCTCCGTAATAACCGAAGTAATAAAAGAGATCATCAAAAACTCCATCACTTAAACGATGTCCCCTTTTTCGGTCATATGTATTGTCGGTCGACCTGTCAGAGGATGTACTATATAGCTCGTGTAAGAGCCATCCTTATTTTTCTTAGGATAGTCCATGAGCTGTTTGTTATACTGTCGCTTGATAATCAGCCGTAAGTAGTCAACCAACAATACCATGCCAACTACTATAATGATGTCGAGTACTGTAAAATGTGTTTCCATTATTCACTCTCTCTTAATTGTTTGATTTTTAATTACATAAACTATCTATAGTAACGCCTGCATGTTTTGCAATTTTTTGTAATGTGTCAATACGTGGCATCTCTCTTTTGTTGAGATATTTAGATAATCGCCCTTGAGGGATGCCAAGTAATTCCGAACAATCTTTCTGTGTCATCATTAACTTATACATCAAGTTATTCAGAGTGAAAGCAACGTTCTCTTTTATTCTTTTAGTGATCTCGTCACTTGATTTCATCGTCTTATTCTCCTTCTCTTAATTGTTTGATTTTAATACGCGTTTTTACCATATTTGTACTGCTTAAATTCATTCGCAACTCTTCAAAAATCGTTTCAAGTAATCCGCCTCTGCCGACATAATTTTTATGATCTGCTTAATGCGCTTCACTGAATTTCGGTCACCAGATATTAACAGACCGGCATAGCGTTCACTCACGCCTATGCGTCTCGCAATCTCTGCCTGATTCACCAAGTGCTTTATTCTGGGTAATGGGTTGCTCATTTTTTTATCTGTTTTTTGTTCGTTCATTTGACTGAACTAATATAATCAATTTTGGATTATGTGTCAAGTGATTTTCATAATATTTTTTAGATTATTTTGAGTAACGCTGAAAATATTCAAATAGGTAATAGATTGAGGGCTTTTGGAGAGAAAAATTTTTCTTCAATGGCAGAATTTGCGCGCGCGTTAGATATTGCCCCTCAAAACATGAATGGTCTTTTAAATGGGTCACGTAGCATTGGAAAGAATTTACTAAAGAAGCTTGATTCGTTGGGATGTAATAATCAATGGCTTTTATTTGGAAATTATCCTCAAAACAGCGAACTTCCATCTGATGCGAAGGAAAGTGAAACCCCATCAATGTACTTTTCTATGCCCGGTCATATAAGCCCTGAAATGTCAAAGCGGTTACGTGAATTTGTTAATAAGATAGCTCAAGCTCCCGGACATGATCAAGAACTCATCTTAAAAATCGCTGATGATGTTTTAAACCAAAAAAAGTGAGGTTATTGTGAAATGGATGTCATTATTACTGTTATTGTCTGCATTTTGGTTCTCTTCTTGTAAAGTAAACGTGGATTCCCCCGTAACCCCTGAAATACCTGTCGTTCGTAAGGTATACCTGCCGCTTTATGGGGAACGGAACGATAGCACATACATTAAAGTCTTTTCTGATAGCTCATGGATTAAATATGGTGGATGGCGTACTGTAAATGGCAATTCATACCTATCTATTGTTGATAGAAATAATTATCACAATTATTATAATGTCTTTGGAAATTTTTCAGGATATGATTTAACTAACCATACCCCTATCATTTTTCAAACGCCTTTGCCTTTTTTGTCGGATTCGCTTGTTATTGGGCAGGAATATAAAAGAAATACTTCTTTCTTATATCAAGGTTATACTATTAGTTTACTCTACACAGATACCGTAGTTGATACAGTTTCTATAACAATCCCGCTTGGAAGGTTTTCTAATTGCTTAAAATTCAGAACAAAAACTGAGGTATGGTATTCCGGTAATTATCAATCCGCTACTGATTCATCAGTACTTGCACCTCACATGGGTATAATTTTTTTATACTCTTCTGGTATATATTTTGTTCGTGGAACCGTCAATGGTCATACTTATTAATTTTCGGCGCGAGTAGTACGTTCCAGCCACAATTCGGCGCGACCTAAATTTCCGTTTCGGCGCGACCCCCATTCAAAACAAATCAAATTCTTAAATCCTTTCGGCGCGAGTGCTATTTTTCGGCGCGTGTAAAATTTACCACTAACAGCAAACCCCCGCATTTAGTGTAATTAAGCCATCGTTGTCTCAAGTCTATGGCGCAAGTTGTCGTTTCCCTCATATTTTTTGTCGTTTTGTCTCAATTTCGTGTCAGTAACGTATAGTCCGTAATCCCGCCAAGCCCTTGCGCCGATTGAATTTAGCCCGATGCGTGAGTTTGCTGTTTATTCCGATTATTTTGCGTGTGTGTGGCTGTTTGCAACGCCTTGGCGTATGTGAATAATCTTCATATTTGCATATTTAAAAACAATCATGTATATTAAACTTAAATAATTTAAGTTTGAAACATATTACTTTGAAAACAACAGAACAATACGGCAAAAAAGCAGATCGGGCGTTGAGCATGTGGGTGAAACTTGCCCGTGCATCGGCAACGCTTGGCAAACTCAGCCGCGAAAACATCGAGTCATTCGGCTTAACAGAACCCCAATTCGGTGTTCTGGAAGTGCTGGGACATTTGGGTCCTATAACGCTTGGTCAGTTAGGCAAAAAACGCCTTGTCAGCGGTGGAAACATTACCTGCGTAGTTGATAATCTCGAAAAAGAAGGCTTAGTTGAACGTATTCACAGCCTCGAAGACAGACGAGCAATTCAGGTCTCTCTCACCGAAAAAGGAAGAGAACTTTTTATCCGCATTTTCGTTCAACACGCCGAGTGCATCACGCGGTTAGCATCTGTGTTGAATGAAACCGAACAGGAACAACTTGGCTATCTCTGTAAAAAATTAGGCATAGCGTTACAACAAGAGTAATATTTTTTTACCCATATATTTCAAATTTAAATTATTTCAATTCAAATATAAATGAGTATTAATACCATTAGACTGAACAAGGAAATTAAGAACATGAACACTGAATCATTATTAGGACGTTATACATTAGGTACAATTGAATTAAACAACCGTGTTGTTATGTCTCCCATGACCCGCTCGCGTGCTTTGGGAAATATTCCGAACGATTTGATAGCAGAATATTATGGCCAGCGCGCCGGCGCAGGACTTATCATTACTGAAGGAACTTCTCCTTCACCAAACGGACTT
>Ga0082335_1003852_pt1 | contig 23776 bp, 16 predicted proteins | sample Subgrocontami58m_FD_72375 | JGI IMG/M metagenome (GOLD analysis project Ga0082335, IMG submission 72375) | Subsurface groundwater microbial communities from S. Glens Falls, New York, USA - GMW37 contaminated, 5.8 m (SPADES assembly) (version 2) ...
TTATGCAAAAAGCAGCAGGAGATAACAGGTCCGATAAAACTTGAGAATGCTACCTTCTGTCAGTCAGATCTTCGGTGCAGTAAATAATTCTTTGGCGAGCTTCTGGGCCTTCAGCTGCTGTTCATAAAACTCCATATCATCAAGATATAATTTTTCTCCGGGCAGGGCGATCCTGGACGGTTGGATGCCTTCGGTGGAAACGTCCATTCGCCAAGAAGGATTGCCAAATGATTTCGCAAAGATTGCCTGCGTTTCTTTGGTCAGGATCCAGTTAATGAATACCGTGGCGGCATTCGGATTCGCCGGTTTGAAAGGAACCTCTAAATTCCCCGTAGCGGTGTTCAGCATGCCGCCCTCCTGCCATCGGATAATCCCCACCGGTGCGCCGGCCTTTATAAAATCCGAGGTAGCGACCTGAAAGGCGCCGACCGCGATGGGATACTTACCTTTGGCCGCCCATTCCACTTGCTGGCGGGCATCGCTGGTAATTACCGGCTCCATGGCTGCGAACTGCCGGAGATATTTGGTGCCATTTTCCCAGCCGTAAATCTTCGTCAGGACAAAGGTCATCCAGCCTGCACCGGCGCCGACGGTATCCGGTTTAAACAGGCTTATCTTGCCTTTCCATTCCGGCTTCAGCAGGTCCGGCAAGGTTTTTATCTGCCCTTCCTTAACGACATCGGTATTGACGGTGACGTAGGAAGTATAGCCTCTGTTCAACATGATAATGGTCTTTTCGTTATCCAGGAAAGGGATTTTACCGCCGATCCAGACTTTGGGGTCTTTTACCTCCGGCAGGATCAGGTAAGGTTCAATGGGGGCATAAAATCCGTGAGGTTTCAAAGAGGGGGCCAGGTTGAACGCTCCCGGTATGTTGAGGCCGGCGGTTTGCTCCGTCTTATACCTGGCGGAAATTTCACCGCCGATTCCGAGCACGAAATCAAGTTGAATGCCATACTTCTGGGCAAAAGCGCCCTTCAGGGCCTGGGCGGATTGAGGATTGAGGCCGCTGTAAATGACCAGCTTTCCCTCCTTTTTTGCCGCAGCGACCGTATCGTCCCACTTTGCTTCCCAGGGAGCCTTAAGCGACGATGCCACAGCGGGGGAGTTGCCGCCGAGAGAAAGCACCAAAAATGCCGGTACGGCCATGATGATCACGGATATCCTTTTCATAATCATCGCCTCCTTATTTTATTAAGGGAAACTTACCCGGAAGCCGCCCTTAGGCCGCCCCGATTTGCTTGGCCATATCGCCCAAACCAAGTTCCAGGAGCTTCCGTCTGGTCGGTATTCCTTCCTGGTCCCAACCCCGGAAATTGTAATACTCGTCCAGCATTTCCTGGAATTTTGCCTCATTGACGCCGGTGGGTCCCCAGGGGCTTTCTCCTTCCACAAAAAAGGCCCGGGGCAAGGTATCGTCTTTTCGGCGCATGCCCTCGCGGACATTAAAGGCCCGCTCTACGTTGCAGATGCGCTCGCCGATTTTCAGGAAGTCGTCACCCGTCATCGCAACCCCGGTGGCTGTGGAGAAAAGTTCTGCCAGTTCGTCGGGATTCAGGCAACCGCGCCCCTGTCCGGCGCCGATGACGAAATCACAGACATTCAAGCTGTTGAAGAAGGCACAGAAGTCCTGATCCAGAGCCAGAAACACCCCTTTCCCCTCGTAAGAACGGGGCACGTTCAAACGCTGAACTGCCTCCTCGCTGCCCAGGGCTTCCCGCAGGCGGGGCAGCCCGGTGGAATAACGGCAGATTCCCCCCCGCAAGTGATCAGGGCCCCGCGTGGCGGTGGCATAAGCGAGGGCTTCGATCGTATTGGCGCCGGAACCTGGGTAGAGGGCGCTCAGTTCCAAGCCCTTGACGGTTTTGAGACAAATCTCCGATCCCTTGATTTTGTGAGAAGCTATCTGGGAGCCTTCGGCCAGGAGGTCGCCAAAACCCTGGCGATAGGCAATCATGGGCAGCAGCTGGATGACGGCATCGGCGTTTCCCCAGCTTAAGTCAATGTTCCCGGTATCCTGGGCGGTGAGCAACCCCCTTTGCCAGCATTCCATGGCGAAGGATATGGTGGCCCCGCAGGAATGGGTGTCCAGGCCTAACTGATCACAGAGGGTGGTCATGTGCAGGATTGCCGCCAGGTCATCGATGCCGCATTTGGGGCCGAAGGGGTAGGTCGTGCCATACTCGTTGCTTTCACCGTGCGTGGTATAGGGGCCCTCGCCGACCCGGTAATAATGGCTGCAGGAGATGGGGCAGGCGGAGCACCCCTTATGTTTTACCGCAAATTGGGCTTCAAAGGCTTCCGTAGTCAGCTTTTCCCAGCCCTCGAAATACCCCTCCTGCTGGTTTCTGGTGGGCAGCGAATGAAGCAGGCTGCGGAGGCGCATCTGCTGCAGGGTTCCTTCCCTTCCCCGAACCTGACAGGCTAAAGAGTCTCTGAGCTTTTCATAGGCCCGTCTTGCTGAACTGTAAAACTCTTGCGGCCGGGCAATCTTGACCGACCCGGTGCCCCTGATCGCCACGGCCTTGAGATTCTTGGAGCCCCACACCGCCCCCATGCCGCCTTTTCCGCCGCACCGCGTCACGTTGGCGAACAGCTTAGCGAAACGTACCAGGTTTTCGCCGGCCGGGCCGATACAAAATTCGCGTATTTCCCGGTTTCCTAATTCCTTCACCAGTTGTTGATGGGTTTCGCCGGTGGTTTTACCCCACAGATGGGAGGCATCTCGCAATTCCACCTGGTCGTTGTGAATCCAAAGATAGACGGGCTTTGGCGAACGCCCGTAGAAAGTGATCTGGTCATAGCCGGCAAACTTCAATTCCGTGGCGGCGTCGCCGCCCCCATTGCCGTCGCCTAAGCCGCCCGTGGCCGGAGACTTGGCGCTTACGGTCCATCTCGAGGAAGCCGGCGCCAGGGTGCCGTTCAGGGGACCGACCGCCAACATGGAGATGTTGTCCGGGCCTAACGGATCGACTTCCGGGCCGAGTTCATCGAAGAGGAGCTTGGAATTGAGGCCCCGCCCCCCCAGAAAATTCAGTCTCAGATCCTCGGACAAGGGTTCTTGGACTATTCTGCCTTCCGTCAGATATATCTTTAATCGCTTACCGGCCCAACCGAACATTTCCCCCCCTTGCCGCTGCCCGTCGGTCGCCCTGATTATATTTGCGCCAAGAGCCTGACCGCCTCTGCCCGGAAAGACTTTCTTCTCTCCGGGGCGGCATCGCTTTCTTCCCAGGTAATGGCCCCTCGGTTGCACCATTTCACGCACTCGGGATCTCCGCCGCAGAGGTCGCACTTAAGGACGGCCCCTTTTCCCCGGCTCAAGGACAGCGCCCCTACGGGACAGGCTTCGATGCAGACCTCGCAGCCGACGCACAACTCATTCGCCACCACTACGGCTCCCGTTTCGGGATTCCTCTCCAGTGCTCCACTGGGGCAACTCTCAATGCATTCGGCATCTTGGCAATGATGGCAGAGGGCAATCACATTGTTGCCGAATTCCTCATCTCTAAAGATCCGGATCCGCGACTGCGCGGTGCTGCATTCCTGTTCGTGGATTAAGGAGCAGGCCATTTCACAGGTGCGGCAGCCGGTACATTTACTGTGGGATACTTCGATCAGCTTCATGGCAATACCTCCTTAGGTCGCCTTCCGCCAGGGGGGTGGTGTGTTACGCGGTGAGAAATTACATAAGGAAATTACTACAATGGTTTCCCATTGTCAATTAATAAACTTTTGCAGTCAGTAAAAGTAAGCTCGAGAGGACCGGTATTCTAAACGCCGAAGGCCAGACTTTTCACTACCACCGGCACGAACCCCTCTTCCGCGACCACTTCACCGATATCGATGAAGTCCAATTCCGAGAGGGTGACCTCGTCGATGCAGGGCATCTTCCATTTGGCGGCCAGTATGCCGCCGATGACGGAGGCCACATTGTGCACGAAAACCAGCGCGACCGGCCTATCCTCCGCCGCCAGGGTCTCGAAAGCGCGATCGATCCCCCGGGCCATATCCTGGATGGCGCCATAACCCAGAAAAGCCGGGGTCGAGAAGGCCAGGACGAAGGGTGAACCGCAGACCTCGGGGTCACGTTCCCCCAGGGCTTTCTTGACCGCCGCCTCTGTGCGCTCGATTACCGGCGGCTCCCAATCAACAGGTACGACAAAAACCCGGAGGTTGCGCGCCGGGAGATTGGCGCATTCCGGCACGAAGATGGTCTCGCCGCTTAATTGTACGGTATACTGTGAGGCGCCGATGACCGTTGCCCGAATCCCCTCGCCGGAATTAAGGATCGGGAAAGCCCGTTTCTCCGCCTCTTTCCTGACTTCCCTGCCGAACTGCGGCCCCAGGTCGCCGAAGGTCGAGTCTTCCCGCCCGTAGATGTACTCGGAAACGCCGCCTGAGAACATGATGCCGTCCAGCGGCGGCAATTCGCCCAGGCCCGGGGTGACATAAAAACCTTCCCAGGGTGGATTCTGGCCGCTGAGGACATCAAAGATGGCCTCGGCCATACGGCTGGCGAGCCGGTCGCGCAATTCTTCGGAGATCATGGCACCCAGATCAAGCTTCAGACCGAGGGCTTCGAGAAACCGCCGGCCGCCTTTTTCCAGACGGACCAGGGAGCCCACGCTGTCGTAAGCCACCAGGCGGGCGCCGGCATTGACCGCCATAGTGCCGCGGATTCTTCCGTTTTCTATGAGGCTGATTTTGGTCGTACCGCCACCGATGTCGATGTTGACCAGCGTCAAGCCTCCTTCACAACTCTTGGAAACCGCGCCCGAACCGTGGGCCGCCATGATCGTCTCCAGGGTCGGTCCAGCCGTGGCGCACACAAACCGGCCCGCCTCGTCGGCGAACAGTTCGGCGATTTTCTGGGCATTGTCCCGCCGGGCCGCCTCGCCGGTAATGATTACCGCGCCCGTATCCACCTGTTCCCGGGTCAATCCCACTTCCTTAAAGGTACCGTCGATGAGCCCTCTGAGCGGTCCCGCTTCGATGTTCCACCCCTCCGAGAACGGCGTCAGGAGGATCGGCGAGCGGGCGATGACCTTGCGTTCCAGAACGATCGGCTTGCGTTTATGCACCGAGGGGTAACCGATCAACAGCTGCGAAAACATGAGATGGGAAGTCGATGAACCGATATCGATGCCCACGCTGGTTAAATGCGTATGCGGCCCCACCGCCCCTTCATGATCGTGACCGTGCGAATGTGTAGTGATAGACATGTCTTTTTCCTTTTACTGCGAAAATAGGTGTTTAGAGTCATGCCGGCGCAAGCCGGCATCCAGGGTTCTGGTTTCCGGCTTGCGCTGGGACGACGCCTGGATTCCGGGTCAAGCCCGGAATGACTACGGTATTTAAATATATCTTGATACCTTACAGTGCATCGGGGGCTATGGGTTTATCAAATCTTCGTCCAGGGGGAGGAAAAGGTCGGCCATCGTCAACTGTCGCTGCAATAACCCCTGTTCTTTGCCATAACGGACCAAGGTATTCAGTGCCTTTTCGTTGCCCTTGATGCCGTAGCGCCAGGGATCGGGTCCCATGACCGCCCGCTGCTCTTCCCACATCTGGCGATTCCAGACGAAATTCGAATAGGTGGCATCGGCGTCATCCCGCAGGGCCAGCCCTTTGGCCCGGCAGCAGGCCGCAAACATCTCCGCCGCGGCCTGCGGGTGTTGATCCAGGTAGGCCCGGTGGAAAACGACGGCGTGGCTCGTGGGAAATATCTGCGTGCGTCGATAGTAATCCTGCTCCACCGCCTTCGAGTCGCGTAAAAGCCGGCGCAGCCCCTCTTCGTGGGGGAAATCCGGAACGATGATGGCGTCAAACTCGCCTCGGAGCAGGCGGGCGGCCAGTGATCCTTCGCCCGGTACGGTTTCTACCTCTGTTCCCGCCGGCAGGCTTATATCGGCCGGTGTTTTCTTGCGGGCGATCCAGTGGATGTCCCGCAGTCCCACGCCGAACTCGTCGCTCAAAATACCCCGTACCCACAGCGCGCAGGTGTTAAGCCAGCCCGAAATCGCCACCCGCTTGCCCTTCAACTGGGCCGGTTCCTCGAGGGGCGAATCATGGCGCACGAAGATGTAGGAATGGCGGAACTTGCGGTTGGGAAAAACGGGGATCGCCATCAGCGTATCTCCATGATTTCTGAGGGCCAGATAGTTGGCCAGCGAGAACTCCCCCGCATCGTACCTGCCCGCCAGGAATTCTTCGTGCCCCTGACCATCCTCCACGAAGGTCACCGCCTTCAGTTCAAAATTCTCCATCCCGACGCGGCCGTCGCACAAAGGCCTGGCACGCAGATGGTAACCTGAAGCATAAGACAAAACCGGCCGCTTGCTCTCACTCATGCCAACCTCCCTTATCCTGTGATTTGTGACTTGTGATTTGTAATCTGTAATTGTGGTAATCAGCAACTTACCGTTCCACTAATCACCAGTCACAGGTCACAAATCACAATCTTTCACTAATCACCGTCCTACCAGTCCGCCGTTTCCCCTTGCTGGGTGATCATCATGCCGATGTTTTCCATCGCCGGCCGTCCCGTATGGACCAGGAACCGCGCCGGCTCCTTGCCGGTACTGAAGTGCTGGTGCCAGGAAAAGACCGGTATCGCCATTGTGTCGCCCTTCTTCCAGTCGTAGCGCTTGTCGTCAATGATGCTGTAGCCGTCGCCGGCGAGGATATGGTTGACCTCTTCATAGAGGTGGCGGTGTGCCCCGGAGCGTTTTCCCGGCTCGATCTGGGCTACCAGGGTCGACATTACCTTGACGTGGAAGCCCAATTTCGGATCTACCACCGGCGCTACCCATCCCATGGGTGTTTTCTCGAATTTCAGGTCTTTGGCCTTCACCAGCACCCGGCCCTTGCGCCGTGCCTCTTCTTCCCGCTCGGCGAATTGCAGCTGTTCGAAGTAGATTTCCGCAGCCTTCGAACCGGCGTAATCGGCCGGATTCACGTGCTGCGGGATGCCGCGCTGAGCGCCCGGTATTTCCATGGCGCCAGGCAGCAGGCTTTTCATGGCGGCACTGTCATTTTGAGCGAAAACCCAGTATTCCGGATAACGTTCATCTTCGTAAATCGCGATGCCGACACCCATGGACAGCGGTCCGGTCGTGGAAGCGGTATAAACCATGTCCTCATTGGAAAGGTTCATGTGCCGGTGCCAGGCAAAAACGGGGACGCAGAGAAAATCACCTTCCTCCCAATCGTACTGGACACCGTCGATGACGCTGTAACCGTAACCCTTGACGATGTGGATTACAGCTTCCACGGTATGGCGGTGCCCCATGGTCTTCCAGTGGTTTTCCTCGGCGCCGGGGGGAAAACCATTAATCCAGAAACGAATGATGCGGGCATTGAAGCCGATCCGCGGGTCCACCAGGAGCACCCAGTTGCGCCCGGCAAATTCCTTGTCGATCTTTTCCCGGGGAACATGGACCGGGGCCTTCTCGCGGCGCTTGAGTTCATCCTTGGCGAAGGTGACCATTTCCATGTACATTTTTAAGTAGTCTTCATAATTAGGCGGTTTTGTTTCCATTTATTCCTCCGGAACATAAAAATAGTTTTTCTCTGCAGAACGCGCCGGGCCGTTTTGACCTTGCCGCTTGCTCCTAGGACCGATAAATCAGTTTACTGCAGTTAATCCGTTTGTGCTTCCTGGCTGAGGGGATTCGCAGGCCTCTGCGGATATATTGACAGCAGGTGCTAAGGACCTAACCCCGCTAAACGGGATAAGTGCGTTAACGAAATTGCTTCCCACGGCAAAGCAATTTCTAACTTGCTAATGACCGCCACAACGTTAAACGGAATGTGTTTTTGTATGTCGTGTATAGGAGAAACCGCGCTTTCTGTCAAGGGAAAAGGCCCAAAGACCGTCAAAATGGGGGCAATCCCCGGATAGCTCCTCAAGCAAGCTTGAATTGCCTGGGCAGGGGACAGGCGGCATTTCACCTGTTTATCCCCTGATATTTTGTTTCCTCGGTATTCACCGGCAACGCGGTCAGGCGCACACCCGTGGCATCGCATATGCCGTTGGCGATGGAGGGCAGAACCACGGCGCTGGAACCTTCCGACGCCCCCCGGGCCCCGAAAGGGCCGTAAGGGTCCGGTTCCTCGATAAACTCGTGATACATAAAGGGAATATCGGCGAAGCGGGGAATGAGGTATTGCTTAAAGGAGCGGGTCTGTCCGTGGATATAATTTTCTCGCAGCACCCGCCCCAGGCCCATCAAAACACCGCCTTCGATCTGGGCGGCGAGATTCTGGGCATTGAGAACCCGTCCCACGTCGTGGATCGACCAGGTGTTGATTACCCGGACTTCACCGGTTGCACCAATAACTTCCACTTCGGAGATGTGCGTGGCATACTCATAGGATTGATGCGCGATGCCTTGCCCCGTTACCGCATCCAGAAGGGTGGCCCGCGTTTCGTAAGACCCGGAGCAGCGCAGGCTTCTTCCCCGGAGGATTCCGGCCAGGGTGATAGAGCGACCGGGCCCTGTCGCCGAACAGACTCCCTCAGGACAAAACTGCAGCTCAGCGGCCGGAACGCCGAGCTGAGCGGCCGCTCCTGCAAACAGCTCTTCTTTTAGCAACGCCAGGGCCTTGAGCATGGCATTCAACGTAATATAAGTCACCTTGCTGGCACTGGTGTCCGTCGATTCGGGCGAGAGGTCGGTATCGGCCGCAATCACCGAAACGGCCGCCGGTGGAACGTACAATTCCTGGGCAATTATTTGCGCCACCAGGCCGTTCGATCCCTGCCCCAGATCGGTCAACCCGGTAAAAACGCTGACGCCGCCCGTGGGGGATATCTCCACATCGATGCGGACAAAGTCCCGGTTGCCGGTCCGGCCGATGCCAAACCACATGCTGGCGACTCCCAGTCCGAATTTGCTGCCCGAGGCGTTGCGGTTCTTGCCGTCGACGATTTTTCTCTCTCGCCGGTAGATTTCCCCGGCTTGCTCCAGGCTCCGCTCCAGCCCCTTCACATTGGTATCCAGGGCCTCACCGGTGGCCGCCCGGCTGCCTTCGCGGAGGATATTTTTCCGGCGCAGTTCAATGGGATCGAGGTTTAACCGGCGGGCCAATTCGTCCAGCTGGGATTCTACGGCAAAGGTCACCTGGGGCACGCCGAAGCCGCGCAGCGCGCCGGTCGGAATGGTGTTGGTATAGACCAGATAGCCGTCGATCTTGATGTTGGGGATATCATAGGGACCATAGGCCTGGGTGGCAGCCCTTTTCAGGACCGCCGGACCGGTAAGTGCGTAAGCCCCCGTTTCGGCGACCAGGGTCGCCTCCACCGCCGTGATCTTGCCGCTCAAATCCGCACCCGTCTTGTACCTGATGATGAAAGGATGGCTCTTGGGAGTGGTCGTCAAAGATTCTTCCCGGCCATAGATCATGCTCACCGGGCGGCGTAATTTATGAACCGCCAACGCCAGGACCCCCTCGACGGAAAGCTCCCCTTTACCGCCAAAAGAGCCGCCACAGGTCTGGTGGATGATTCTGACCTTTTCCGGCGGACAGGCCAGCATTTTGACCAGGTCGTGCTTCGTGGCGTAAGGGGCCTGGTTGGGCGAACAAATCACCACCTTCCCGTCCTCCCAGTAACCAAACCCGGCCTCACATTCCAGGTAGGCATGTTCCTGCATCGGGAGCCGGTACTCATTCTCCACTATTACCGCGGCGTCCAGAAAGGCGGCCGCCGTATCCCCCCTGACCAATCCCTGCCGCCGCAAAATATTGCTGCCGCCTTCGTGAACGGCGATTTCATCCTGCATGGCCTTTTCCATATCCAGAACATGGGGCAGGACTTCATATTCCACCCGCACCTGGCGGGCCCCGTCGCGGGCGCCCGCATCCGTATCGGCCACCACCATGGCGACCGGTTCCCCCTGCCAGCGCACCTTGTGGGCCGCTAAGACGGGCTGGTCCGGCACTATCTTGCCCAGGGCATTGCTGCCGGGGATGTCTTCAGCCGTAAAGACGGCAATAACGCCTGGGACGGCCAGGGCGGCCACGGCATCAATGCGCTGAATTTTGGCATGATGATGCGGGCTGCGGACGAGCCTGGCCGCCAGCATGGGTTCTGCCGACGTGGCAATGCGGTCGGCCGTAAACTGTGCCGTTCCCTGAACCTTGGCCATGATATCGATCCGGCTCGGTGCCACCTCGGAAGCTTCGAACCACTGCCGGTCCCACAGGGTCGAAGCATACTGGATAGCTTCAATTATCTTTTGATACCCCCCGCACCGGCAAAGATTCGGTTGCATCCAGGCAATTATCTGCTCCCTGGTGGGGGTTGGATTAGCATCCAGCAATGACTTGGCGCGCAGGATCATGCCCGGCGTGCAGAAACCGCATTGGACCGCTCCGGTCTCCGCAAAAGCCTTCTGAACCACATGCACCTGGCCGTCCCGGCTGAGGCCTTCAATGGTCAAGACCTGTTTGCCGGCCAGGTCTTTCATCCGGACGGAACAGGATTTTGCGGGCCGGCCGTCGACCAGCACGGTGCAGCAACCGCAGTCGCTGCTTTCACAGCCCCTTTTGGCGCCCGTCAGGTGGAGATCATCCCGCAGGACGTTGAGGAGAAACCTCTCCGAACTCCCCTGCACGATGGTGGCTTTGCCGTTCAGGGTGAAAACAACATCGCTCATACTACCTCCCTCAGAAACCGTGCCCCCTGATTTGTGGACAGTGATGGGGGACAAACATTATTTTTTGCAGATCGCAGGTCACTGTTTCACTGAGCGCTCGCCTGGAGCGGCGGTTTGCATTCATGATCTTTGCCTGCCACCAGTGAGGTGACGATCCCGCCCGTAGCCGCCAGGGCCGCTACCATGAAGGCGCTGTTCACCGCCCAGACGAAGGCGATTGCCTCACCCCTGTCCTGCCCGCCACCCAAAAAGTTGGCATAGCGGCTGCTGAAAACGGCGCTGCTGATGGCGACGCCCATCACCATTCCCAGGTTCCGGTTACCGGCCAGCATGCTGGAAGCCAAACCCAGGCGGTTCCGGGGAACACATCCCATGATGGCGCTGTTGTTGGGCGACTGGAAGGTTCCGGTGCCGATACCGATCAGAGCCAAATGCAGGGCAATGTAGGCGAAAGAGGTATCCGGGGTCAGGAAGCTCAATCCCCAGAGGCCCGCGGCGGTCAGCGCCATGCCCAGACCGGCGGGGATACGGGTGCCCACTTTGTCGGAGATTGCCCCGGAGATAGGCGCCGCAATGAGATAAAAAAGGGGAAACGATGTCAGCAGCAGCCCCATGTCCCTGGGCGCCATATGCCGGACCCGTTCCAGGTAGAAAGGCATCAGGAATACCAGACTGTATTGGGCAATGTAATTCAAGAACGTACTGGTGTTGGCGGCGCTGAAAAGGCGGTCGCGAAACAGGTCCAGGTCAACCATGGGGGCCGGGGATTTCCTTTCGGCAATAATGAACAGGGAAAACATCAGCAGAAAGGATAAGAGCAGGAGATAGCCGATGCCGGAAGTCCAGCCCCATTGCTTCCCTTTGCTGAGGAACAGGAGGAGCGACGTCAAAGCAAAAAAAAGTGTGACCGCCCCCGGGGTGTCGAAGGCTTGGATTTTCCTGGCCGCAGTGGCGGGCAGGTAATACCAGCTCCAGAGGAAGCCAATCAAGCCTATGGGAATGTTGACGAGAAAAACCGATCGCCAGCCATAGGCGGCCACCAGCAAGCCGCCGATAATGGGGCCCGTTGCCAGGCCCATCGCCACCGTCATGCTGCTGAGACCCAGGGCTTTTCCCCTTTCGGCGGCGGGAAAAGTTTCGGTCACGATGGCCGATACCGTGGCCATCATCATTCCTGCCCCCACGGCTTGGATCCCCCGGAAGATGACCAGTTGCCATAACGCCGCGGCAATGCCGGACAGTCCCGAGGCGACGATGAGGATGATGAAACCCGTGAGATAGACGGGCCGGTGGCCATAAATATCGCCCGCCCGGCCATAGGCCAGCATCAGACTGGTGGCCACCAAAAGGAAGGACATGGTGACCCAGCCTGCATTGCTGATCGTGGTATCGAAATGACTGGCAATATAGGGAAGCGCAATATTGGTGACGCTGCTGTTGAGCGGACCGATATAGGTCCCCAAGAAGAGCGATATCAATACCATCCATTTTCTGTTGATAGCCAAAGCGACGGTCTCCCTTATCCCTATCTCATAAGGGGTTTAAATATCTGTTTGACCACTTCCACACCGGCGGCCTTGCCGACATACCAGTCTTCACTGGTGGAGGAGATGAGCTTTTCCCCTTCCAGCGGTATGAATGCCGGATCGATGCCGCTTACGTCGACGTCCAGCCTGGCGCTGGGGGTGCCGTAGGCATTCTGGAAAATAGTCTGACCTTCCTTGGTCAAAAGCCAGTTCATAAAAACCAGCGAAGCGTTGGGGTGGGCCGCCCGCTTCAGCATGGCCAGGCACCCTCCGCCGGCCAGGCTGGCGCTTCCTTCGTTCATCTTCAGTTCAGTAATGGGCGCTCCGTTTTTCCTGAACTCGCTGTAAGTCTGCAAGTCCGGTCCGATGGCAATGGGGTACTTGTTCCGGGCCACCCATTCTACGACCAGGCGTTTGTCCCGCATGACGACCAGATCCTGTTTGGTCAATTGTTGCAGGTATTCCTTTCCCTTTTCCGGGCCGAAGATGATCAGCATGAGATGGGCCCAATCGTCGGCGGCGCCGGAAACAGTGGGATCGTCCATGACGATCTTCCCTTTCCATTTGGGGTCGATGAGGTCGCGGAATGATTTCAGGTCCTTCGGCTTAATGGATTCGGTGTTGACCGCCACGTGGCTTGCGGTCTGATTGATGAAGGCAATGACCTGATGCTCCCGATCCATAAAAGGCAGTTTTTTGCCGCGCCATTTGGCAGGGTCGGCAACATCCGGCAGGATCAAGGCCGAGTCCAGGTTGGCCATGGCGCCGGTTGGTTTCAAAGTCAACTGGAGGGTGGTACCGCCGGCCAAGAGCACGTCACCCTGATAGATGCCGGCCTGGTTTTCGAGTTTGATGCGCTGCACCAGCTCTTCGCCGCGGCCGATGATGAAATCGACGGTAATACCGTATTTGTCTTTCATCGCCTTGGTAAGCGCCTGTTTCGTTGCCGGATTGGCCGTCGAATACACAATGAGGGAGCCCTCGGCCCTGGCTGCCTGCAGGACCGAGTCCCAGTTGGCGCCCGCTGGGGCTGCCTTTTTCGGTTGTTCCTTTTGCGCCGCCCTGCCCTCGGGTACCAGGCCGAACACCATGACCAAGACCAGGATGGCGCCCCATAATGTTGAATTCTTATTCATCGCTCCCCCCCCTTGTTAGTAGTTTGTATAAAATCAGACCGGCGGTTGGGCCAGAATCCCCGTCAAACCATGTGTCTTAATCCGTTCATGGGCCGCCTGCGGATCAGGACTATAGGTATTGAGGGCCTTCATGCGGTCGAAATAGGTGGTGTGGGCAAAGGAATAGCCTTCTTTCAGCCCCTCCGGCTGGTCCATCATTTCACCGGTAAAGGCGATGAAGTCGCCGATCGCCGTGGTGCGAGGCAGAATCAGCGGGGCCATGTCCATGGCCTGGCGGACGGCGTTGTGGCCGGCCAGGGCGCCGACGACCAGCACCTCCGCGATACCGGTGCCCGGTCCGGCCTTTTCTCCTCCCAGGAAGAGATTGGAAAAGCCGCGGGTCAGGAGCGAGTCATCCCGGGGAGTCATGGACACTTTGTTGATATTATTATAGAGGCCGCCGCCCCAGGGATCCTCGATAATGGCTTCCTCCAGGCCGCGAACGGTGCGCAGGTCCCGCAGGGTGAGAAAGCCGATGCCGACACACTTGGCCGAAAGACCGATATCCACCACGTTGAGAAACTCCATCTGGCGCCGGCTGCGGATGCCGCCGATGCTGTGCTGTTTGGAGTAATCGATGATTTCCTTGGGGAGCGGGATGCTCACTGCCCCTTCTTGTTCCAACCTTTTTTGCAGATCCGGCGCCAGGCTTTCTTTAAAAATCGTAATGGCAGCACCCATAACGCCGGGAGTGCCATCGGGGCGATGCCGCATCAACTCCGGCGCACCCGCTTTGGTGGCGATGCTTACCCGGTCTCCGAAGGTCATGCACCGGTAAGTGGCGCACATAACGCAGCCTTTGCCCCACTTGGTGCAGACGGCCACGCCTCCGAAGGTGCCGGAGCAGTCGATGAAGGCGTCGCCGGCATAACGGGATTTGTCATGAGCGACGACGGCCCGGATCGCTGAACCTTCCTTTTCCACATCGGTGATGCGGGTGCAAAGCTGCAGCTTGACGCCGGCTTTTTCCACGGTGCGCCTGACGGTGGGTTCAACGATCGCCGTGTTGTAAATATAGCCGTGCAATTCATCAACAATATTGCCCCGGTGGAGGATGATCGACTCCAAGGCCTCGAAGACGTCGCCTCCTCCCAGTGCTTTAGCCTCTTCAGCGGCTACCAGCTTGCCGTTGAAGTTCATCCGTCCCGCCCGGAGCCCGGCCGCCGTCAGCATGTCCGTGCGTTCTATGAGTAAAACATCCCCCCCCGCCTTGGCCGCCGTTATCGCCGCTGCGCAGCCGGAGAATCCGCCGCCCACTACCACTATCTTGGGTCTTGCCATGTCTTTCTCCTCTTCGTCTCTACGGAAAGTGACTGGTGATTAGTGATTAGTAATCAGTGATTTGTGATTAGTAAAAACCAGTGGTTACCAATCACCAATCACTGCCTTTCAAGGGACGAGCCTTTCGCCGAGAATGCCCGTGAGTCCCACTTTTTCGATCCGTGCCTGAATAGGCCCCGGTTCGACGGAGTAAAGCCCCAGCTTCTTCATCCGCTCAAAGCCCTCCAGGTGCCCCATCGAATGCCCCGTATTGAGGCCGCCTTCGGTATCGATGGCCTCCCCCACCATGGCGATAAAGTCGCCCAGGGCCGTGGTCGCCGGCAGGATGATCAGCTCCTTTCCCAGGGCCGCCCGTACCGCATTGGTCCCGGCCAGGGCGCCCGTGGCGATGCACTCCGGTATGCCCCCCTGTCCCGACTTTTCACCGCCTTCGAAGAGATTCGTAAAACCCCGCACCTGCATGTTATTGTCCCGGGGCGAAGTGGCCGTATGGTTTATGAAATTGAAGGTAGCCCCGCCCATCGGGTGTTCCACCATCACATTCTCGAATCCGGGGACTTTGCGCCAGTCTTCCAGCTTGAAATAGCCGATGGCCGGGCACTTGACCACCAAGCCGATGTTGACCAGGTTCAGGTTTTCGATCTGGTGCTTTCCCCTGATGCCAGGGAAATTCTTCGCTTCCTTCTCGTGGTCGATCAATTCCTGGGGAAGAGGAATGCTGAAGGCCCCTTCCTTTTCGATCCGCCGCTGCAACTCGGGGCTTAAAGACTCTTTGAAAACCGTGATGGAGGGGCTGAGGCGGCCCGGCATGCCGGGGGCGCGGTAATGGGGCAGCTCCCGGGCGCCCGCTTTCACGGCAATGCTGATGCGGTTGCCAAAGACGGGGCAGCGGTGGATGCACATGACGCAGCCCTTGCCGTAGCGCGTGCACCGGTCGACGCCGCCGAAGCTTCCCGTGCAGTCCAGAAACACATCGCCTTCCACCTTGTCTTTGTTTTCCAGGCGGACGGCGGTGATAGTGCCGTCATTATTTTCGACGTCGGTGACCCGCGTCAGCATCTGCGGTTTGATTCCCGCCTTTTGCAAGGTCTGCCGCATCGCCCAATCAACCTTGGCGATATTGTAGATGTACACATTTTCCTCGTCGACGATATTGCTGCGGTGCAGGACGATGCCTTCCAGGGCCTCGAAGACTTCCGGAAAGCCCAGGGCCTTGCCCTCCTCGGCGGCTACGTACTTGCCGTTGTAATTCATCCGCGCGGCCCGCAGGCCCGCCCCGGAGAGCATATCCGTTCTTTCGAACATCTGTACGTCGGCGCCCGCCTTGGCCGCTTGGACCGCCGCCGCGCAGCCGGAAAATCCCCCCCCCACCACGATAACCTTCGGTTTTGCCATTTGTCCCTCCTGTGGTCATGATTATTGCATCAATGGTTTGAATATCCGCTTGATTATTTCGATGCGACCGGCCGTCCCGGCCCACCATTCTTCACTCACAGTCGATATGAGTTTCTCGCCTTCCTGTGGTATGAAAGCGGGGTCAATGCCGGTCATATCAACGTCCAGTCTGGCACTCGGCGCGCCAAAAGTCTTCTGGAATATTGTCTGCCCTTCCTTAGTCAGCAGCCAATTAAGGAAAACCAGCGACGCATTGCGATGGGCCGCCCGTTTCAGCATGGCGATACAACCTCCCGAGGCTGTAGTGGCGCTGCCTTCATTAAGTTTCAAGAAGGAGATGGGAGCCCCCTTGGCCCTGAACTCGCTATAGGTCTGCGCGTCCGCTCCAATAGCCACGGGGTACTTATTCCTGGCAACCCATTCCACGACCAGGCGCTTGTCCCTGAGGAGAACCAGGTCCTGTTTGGTAATTTGTTGCAGATATTCCTTCCCTTTTTCATTGCCGAAAAGGACCAGCATCAACTGGCTCCATTGGTCGGCGGCGCCGGTTGCCGTGGGATCGTCCATGACGATCTTTCCTTTCCATTTCGGATGGAGAAGATCACGATATGATTTTATGTCTTCCGGGACCACGGAGTCGAGGTTGACCGCTACGTGGCTGCCGCTCTTATTGGCAAAGGCAATAATCTGATGCTCTTTATCCTGGAAGGGGAGCTTCTTGCCCTGCCAGCGGGCCGGGTCAGCAACTTCGGGCAAAATGAGGGCCGCGTCGAGGGCCGCCATCGTGCCGGTGGGCTTCAGGTTCTGAGTAAGTGTAGGGACGCCGGCCATCACCAGGTCGCCCAGAAAGAGGCCGGCCCGGTTCTCCGTAACGATGCGCTGTACCAGCTCTTCCCCACGGCCGATGATGAAATCGACGGCAATGCCGTATTTGTCTTTCATCGCCTTAGTAAGCGCCTGTTTAGTTGCCGGGTTGGCGGTCGAATAGACAATAAGGGCGCCTTCTCCTTTTGCCGCCTGCAGAACCAAGTCCCAGTTTGATCCCGATGACGCTGCCTTTTTCGGTTGTTCCCATTGTGTCGCCCTGCTCTCCGGTGCAATGCCGAACATTAAAGTGATGGCAAGGATGACGCTAATGCTCCATGATATTGAATTCTGTTTCATTGTGTTCACCCCTGGTTAGTAATTTGTACAGCTATTCAGTTATGTCGGCCGTTCCCGCCGGTTGTTCGCAGCCAATTCGATCCGACGTTATTTCGGCAATAATTCCCGCCGAACCGTGCGCCTCAATTTAACCAAGCGTTTTTAAAGTAGTTTCCGTTCGCAATATAGTTGTAGCCTTTAGGTGGACCGAAACCATTGACCTTCTCCGCAAGCCCGAGATAACGGATTTCAAAAAACAATGGCGCATCAGCCACATCATCGCGAATCGTCCAAGCCAACTCCTTGAAGATTTTCAAGCGCTTCTTTTGATCAAATTCGGCGCTCAGGCTATCGAACAGTTGATCAACTTTGGGATTGGAGTAACGTCCCACCTGCACCTTATTGCTGTGATAGCCTTCAAACATGGTGGTAACCGGGTCATCGAAGAGGGTGCCGCCGTCAATATAAAAATCGTATTTTCCCGCAATGCGCCGCTCTATCAAAACTCCTGCTTCCAGAATTTCAACCTTGAGTTTGATTCCCGCTTCACCTAGCATCCGCTGACAGGCTTCCGCGAGTTGGCTTTGAGCTCTTTTCTCAATTAATACGAATTCTTGTCCATTATAGCCGGCAGTTTTCAGCAGGGCTTTCGCTTTCACCAAATCGCGCTTCTGCGGCGGCAGATTAGCCGCCTTGCTCCAAATGCCCTGCGGGTCCATCATTAACTCAGTGGGCTGTGCCGCTCCAAAGAACGCTTCATCCACCAGGCGTTTTTTATCGAAGGCATATAATACAGCCTGGCGCATTTCCTTCTTTTGGAAGAGAGGATTGAGGCGATTAAAACAAAGACGCGAGAACCCTCCCAACGGTTCTTCCAGTATGCCGATGCCTTTTACATCCCCCTTCTTGACCCGGGCTACATCCAGTACCCCGAGTCTGCTCGCCATGTGCACATCGCCAGTGCGCAAGGCGTTAAAACGATTGGCATTGTCGGTAATAGGCCGGAAGATTATTTTATCCAGGTATGCCGGTTTACCCCAGTATTCCGGGGATTTCTTCACTACCATATCAAACCCCGGCATAAATTGTTCAAACATGAAGGGTCCTGTTCCGGGAACAAAGGTGTCTTTATCCAGTTTAATCTGACCAACCTGCAGCGAATTTGCGGGAACAATCGGCAGCATTTGAATATTAGCGAGTAGGGAAATAAAAACCCCGGATGGCTTTTCCAGGACAAATTTGACAGTATAATTGTCAATTTTTTCGATATATTTAACATTGCTGATCTTATTTTGACCATAAGCGCCATTCTTCGGGTCTTTGACATGATTGACCGACCATACGACGTCATCGGCTTGCATCTCCTTGCCGTTATGAAATTTCACGCCTTTGCGCAGATGCAGCGTAAATTCTTTGCCACTGGAGGAGATGTCATAGGTTTTCGCGAGGTTCGCAACAAACCTCCCATCATCATCGCGAGTCAACAGGGATTCATAGGCAGTTTCTTTAACAAACTGGTAGATCGAACTGTTGGCGATAAAAGGGTTGGGATTGGCAAATTCTTTATCCAAACCAAAAACCAGTGTACCACCCATTCGCGGTTGCTCCTTATGAGGCGCCACTGATTGTTGCTTTGGCGCTGACTGGCCCTCACGAGCGACGCCGATAACGAAGAGGATAATAATAATGATGCCCAATAAAATCGGATTCTTATTCATTGTGTTTCCCCCTTATTACAGGCAAATTTTGCAATGTTTCCCCGCCGGACCGCTTTCCATTATCCGGGATTCAACGGGTTAGTCTTGCCCCCCCTGGTCCATCTGCATCATCGGCCATTTGCCGGATCCTTAGGCCCCCTTTTTTCCGGAAGAGGCTTATTGCATCAACGGTTTGAATATCTGTTTGACCAACTCGTTGCCGTATATTTTATTGGCATACCACTCCTCATTCATTGTCGATATGAGTCTTTCTCCCTCCTGAGGTACGAAACCCGGATCAATCCCTGTCGTATCAACGTCCACCCTGGCACTTGGGGTACCATAGAATTTTTGGAATATGGACTGTCCTTCTTTGGTGAGTAGCCAGTTAATGAAAACCAACGACGCATTGGGGTGGGCAGCCCGTTTCAGCATGGCGATGTTGCCCCCTGAAGAAGTGCTGGCGCTTCCTTCGCTAAGCTTTATGTAGTCAATGGGAGCACCGTGAGTCTTGAGTTCGCTGTAGGTCTGCGCATCCACTCCGACCGCCACGGGGTATTTATTCCTCGCGAGCCATTCCACCACCAGGCGCTTATTCCTGAGGACGGTCAGGTCTTGTTTGACTATCTGTTGCAGATATTCCTTCCCTTTTTCAATTCCCGCCAGGACGAGCATTAACTGGCTCCACTCGTTGGCCGCGCCGGTGACGGTGGGATCATCCATGACGATCTTTCCCTTCCACTTTGGGTCCAAAAGGTCGCGAAATGATTTTATTTCCCCGGATTTAACGGCATCCCTGTTTATCGCTACATAGCTGCTGGTCTTACTGACAAAGGCAATGATCTGGTGCTCTTTGTCCATAAAGGGAAGTTTTTTGCCCAGCCAGCGGCTGGGATCGGCAACTTCAGGCAATATGAGGGTAGAATCCAGGGTAGCCATGGTGCCCGTGGGCTTCAGGTTCTGCGCCAGCGAAGCGACGCCTGCCAGCACCAGGTCACCCAGATAGAGGCCGGCATTGTTCTCGGTTATGATGCGTTGAATAAGCTCCTCACCGCGGCCGCCGATAAAATCGACGGCAATACCGAACTTGTCTTTCATCGCTTTGGAAAGCGCCTGTCTTGTTGCGGGGTTGGCGGTCGAATAGACAATGAGAGAGCCTTCCTCCTTTGCTGCCTGCAGTACCGCATCCCAGTGCGGCATCGACGGCGTTTTGGATTGGTTCGCCTTTTTCGTTTGGTCCTTTGGTGCTGCCTTGCCCTCAGGAATAACGCTCAAAGAGATGAGCAGCGCCAGGCAGACGACAAAGATGAAATATTTCTTGCTCATTTTGTTTCCCCCTCTTTGGCGGTCGAAATTCTACAGGTTCCTTCAGCTTAGTATCGGCAGTGCTCCCGGCTGCCAAAGGCTTTTCACCGCCCCCTCGGGGCAGACAAGCATGCAGAGGTTGCACTTTTGACATAGATCCTGATTGATAACGGCGACGCTGTCTACGACCTTTATGGCCTGGCGCCCGCTGATCTCGCAGGGAGGCATGCAGCGTCCGCAGCCGTTGCACTTTTCCCAGTCAACGGTCATGACGCGGGGTTGTAAGCGGGAATCACCCGGATTGGAGTAGACCTGTCCCACGCCGTAGGTTCTGTTGGTCGCCCCCACGAACTCTTTAACGCTCCCGTAACCCTTCCGCGCCATGAATTGCTCCAGGCCCTGCGTCAGGTTCTTCACCATGCGCAGCCCGTAGGCAATGGCCGCGCTGCCTACCTGTACCGTACTGGCGCCCAGCATCATATATTCCACGGCGCTGTGCCAGTCCACGACGCCGCCGATAGCAGAAATAGGTAAATTAACTGTGGAATTGACCAGGGCTACCGATGCGAGGCCGAGGGGTCTGATGCCCGGTCCGGTGACGATCTCCACCATGCCCCTGGTGCGGCCGCTGTTATCCACAAAGGTGCTGATCGGTGCCCCCGTCTCCACATCCACACCCACCACGCCGGGCATGCTGTTGGTGATGGCAATGGCATCCGCGCCGGCCTCCTCACAGGCCTTCGCCCAATCCCGCACCTCCTGGGGAATCAGAAGGGCATTGAGTTTCACCATGAGCGGCGTGTGCGTTTTCTCCTTGATGGAGCTGATCAGGTTCTTGGTCATGCCGAGGTCGCGGTGAAAACCCAGGTGCATCCCGGCGCCCGGCAGAATGGCATAGGAGGGGTTCACTTCCAGGATGTCCGCACCGCCGCGCTCGGCTGCCTGGCAGGCTTTGACCCAGTAATCGATGTCTTTGGTGCCGACGATATTGACGGCGACGGGCAAGCCGCTTTCCTTGGACTTCCTGGTCACCAGCTCGACGCGGTCCGCCGGGCAGGGGTCTTGGACCTTGAGACCCTGCTTGACGTGGGTGCTTTGAAAAGACCAGAAGGCCGGCGCCTTGTCGATATAACTCACGCCGTGAGGCACGCGGTACTGGGGCAGGGCGTAGTCGCCGCCCGGTTCCACATCGCACATTATCTCTGCCGTCCAGGTGACCGCACCGGCCCAGCCGGCCTTAGCGGCCTTGGGCAGGGCTTCCACCCTGGCAGCGGGAGAGGAAGAAAGCAGGAACGGATGCTTGAATTTGACCCCGCAAAATTCGACACTCATGTCTACTGCCATAGCCGGTCTCCTTCTTTGATAGGTTTTGACTGAACGCTAAGAAGCATGAAACGGTGCCCCAAAATAATAACCAGGCGTTTTGCTTCGCCTTTTCTTTTTTACTTGCATCAAGGTTTGGCGAAGATTTCCTTGGCCAGCTTCTGTGCTTTCATCTGCTGTTGATAAAACTCCATATCGTCCACAAATAGTTTTTCCCCGGGGAGGGGGATCCGCGAAGGATGGATGCCATCGGTGGGAACGTCAAGCCGCCACGAAGGATTACCGAAGGATTTGGCAAATACCGCCTGCCCTTCCTTCGTCATGATCCAGTTGATAAAAACCGTCGCCGCATTGGGGTTTTCCGGTTTGGCCGGCACCTCTAAGAGCCCGGAGGCGGTATTGATCATGCCGCCCTCCTGCCACCGGATTATATCCACCGGCGCGCCCACTTTGATGAAATCGGTAGTGGCACCCTGCTGGGCGCCGACGGCAATCGCATACTTGCCTTTGGCCACCCATTCCACCTGCTGGCGCGTATCTCTGGTAATTGCGGGCTCCGTCGCGGCAAACTGCTTAAGGAATTGGGTGCCTTTCTCCCAGCCGTAAATTTTCGTTAAGACGAAGGTCGACCAACCCGCCCCGGCACTGGGAATACTGGCATCAAAAAACGTTACCTTGCCTTTCCATTCCGGTTTCAAAAGGTCCGTCAAGGTCTTTATTTGTCCCTCCTTCACCAGTTGTGTATTGATCGTCACATAGGAGGTGTAGCCTCTATTCAGCATGAGGATGGTTTTTTCCTTGTCCATGAAAGGGACCTTGCCGCCGATCCAGGCCTTGGGGTCTTTAACCTCGGGCAGGATCAGATAAGCTTCCAGGGGAGCAAAAAAACCCTGAGGTTTCAAAGAAGGGGCCAGGTTGAAAGCACCGGGGATGTTGAGACCGGCGGTTTGCTCCGTTTTGTATTTAGCGGCCAGTTCCGCCCCCCGGCCGAGCATGAAATCCAGTTGAATCCCATACTTCTGTGAGAACGCCCCTTTCAGGGCCTGTGCCGCCTCGGGATTGATGCCGCTATAAATTACCAGTTTGCCCTCTTTTTTTGCCGCCGCCACCGTCTCATCCCACTTCACTTCCCAATCCGCCCTGGACGATGACGCCCAAGCCCCCGGGATGCCTGAAGCAACCCCGGCGAGCAGCAGGCAAACGATAGATGCGGCTATGATCTTGCGATGCTTCATAATTCCCCCTCCCTCATGACCAGGTTTGATTGAATATGGTGACTTCGCAGTATATACCCCCCGCCCCGCGGGGCGCCAGGATGCAGGAAAAAAGTCGGAAGCGCAAGGTCAAGGGGTCAAGAAGGAAAGCAGATATGCCAAATTCCGACTCCCGGATTCGCTGTTCCTATCGGATGATTGGTAAGAACTTGTTCTCACTGGCCGGAGTATAAGGGAAGCACTCCTTGTGTGTCAAGAAAAAAGGAGGGGAGGGGAAAAGAGGCTGCTTCTTTGCTCTATCTCAGCCCCGCTGCCTGCTGCAGGATGTAGACGGCTTCCTCGATGCCGATTTTATCATCGCCGTTCACATCTTTCCGGCAGTTTGGGCAGGATGGAGGCTGGGGAGACAGCCCGGAAAGGATCTGCAACACCAGGATGGCGTCGTCCAGCCTGATCCGGCAGTCGCCGGTCAAATCTCCGGGCAAGAAAGTGCCCGCGAGCGCGGCCAAGGCATTGATCCGGCCGCCGGAAGCTATTTGGCCCGCCGCTGCCGGGATTTTGTCTACGGTGTTCAGGATGGCCGCCTTGATGCCGGCATATTCCAGGGCGGGACATTGGGCCAGGATCAGGCCGGCCAGACCGGCAACCTGGGGGGCGGCCATGGAGGTGCCGCTCATGAAGGCATAGGAATCGGCGGACAATTTGTTGATCAGCGTGACAACCGGAGTTTCCATCGCCTTCAAGGCCTCGCCATCAGCCTTGGCAATGGAAACCACCGGCACCCAGTTGCCGAGGCTGCTGCCCAGAGTGCCGCTGAAGTTGCCATCGTCCTTGTTGTAGATAATGACGCCCACGGCGCCGGCGGCTTGCGCATTAGTCACTTTTTCAGAAAAGTTTAACTCCCCCCGTTCAATCAGCGCGATATTCCCGCTCACTGCGGCGGGAAAATCATCTGGCTGCTTGCCAAGGCCGCAATAGTGAGCGGTGCCGGTAATGCCCCCTTCAGCAGTGATGCCGGCATACGTCATGCCGCTGGCCTGGTATGCGACGGGC
>Ga0082335_1003854_pt1 | contig 23765 bp, 20 predicted proteins | sample Subgrocontami58m_FD_72375 | JGI IMG/M metagenome (GOLD analysis project Ga0082335, IMG submission 72375) | Subsurface groundwater microbial communities from S. Glens Falls, New York, USA - GMW37 contaminated, 5.8 m (SPADES assembly) (version 2) ...
GCGGAGGAGCGCGGTGCGGTGGATGTGCGTCGCGAGGTCCGCGTCGCCGAGGCGGAACCAGGTGTCGCGGCCGAGCCGCGCGAGCGCCTCCTGGACGTGCGAGGTGTCGGCGCGGACACCCCATCCGGTGGTCTCGTCCACCATGCCGGCGAGCGTGTAGAGGACGGTGTCGAGGTCCGGCGACACGTGGAGACCGTGGAACACCGCGTCGTCGCCGACGTTGACGATCGCCGTGACGCGCGCGGGATCGACGACCCGGACGAGCCCGCTGAGGAAGCGCGCGGCACCGACCCCGCCGCAGAGGACCGCGATGGGGAGCGCCGTCGTGGCGGTCACTCGTCAACCGTATCGTGCGACGAGCGGGCCGTCCCGCACGGTACGCTTTTCACGATGACGATCCGCATCGGTGCCGGGATTTCCACCGTCGCGGACGGGGTCGCGGCGGCGCGGGCGGCGCTCGTCGCCGCGCTCGCCCCGCTCCGCGGCGCGCGGCCGGACCTCGTCCTCCTCTTCGTCGCTCCGCAGTTCGAGGACGAGACGCGCGCCATCGTCGACCTGGTGACCTCCGCGACCGAGGGCGCCGCGCTCCTTGGCTGCTCTGCCGGCGGGATCATCGGCGGCGGGCGGGAGGTGGAGGACGCGCCGGCGGTCGCGGTCTGGGCCGCCTCGCTCCCCGGCGCCGTGGTCGAGCCGTTCCGGCTCACCTTCGAGCGCGACGGCGAGCACGGCCTCATCGATGGGATGGCAGAGCTGCCCGCGGGCCCCGAGCGGCCGGTGGTCTTGCTGCTTGCCGACCCGTACACCTTCCCCGCGGACCGCTTCCTCGAGCACCTCAATGCCGAAGACCCCGGCGTGCCGGTCGTCGGCGGGATGGCCTCGGGCGCGCTCGAGGCCGGCCGCTCCCGCCTCTACCACGGGGGCCGCGTGCTCAAGGATGGCGCCGTCGGTGCCGTCCTCTCGGGCGCCGGTGCGCGCGCGGTCGTTTCGCAGGGCTGCCGGCCGGTGGGCGAGACGTACGCGATCACGCGTGCCGAGCGGAACGTCATCCACGAGCTCGGCGGCGTCCCCGCGCTCCGCCGCGTCGAGGACCTCTACGGCTTCGCGAGCGACCGCGACAAGCTCCTCATGCGGCGCGGCCTCCACGTGGGGCAGGCGATCAGCGAGCTGAAGCCCGAGCTGCGCCGCGGCGACTTCCTCATCCGGAACATCGTCAGCGTGGACCAGGGATCCGGTGCGCTCGCGATCAGCGACAGCGTCGAGGTGGGGCAGACGGTCCAGTTCCAGGTGCGCGACGCCGAGTCCGCGCGCGAGGACCTCCGGGAGCTCCTCGAGGCCGAGCGCCGCGCCGACGGACGCCCGGTCGCCGGAGCCCTCCTCTTCTCGTGCAACGGCCGTGGGCAAGCGCTCTTCGGCCAGCCCGACGTAGACGTCGGCGCCGTCCGGCGGACCTTCGGCGAGGTGCCCGTCGCCGGCTTCTTCGCCGCCGGCGAGCTCGGCCCGGTCGGCGGCCGCAACTACCTCCACGGGTTCACCGCGTCGCTGCTCCTCTTCCGCGAGGCGGCGTAGGCCCGGTATACTTCGTCTCGTCCCGGCATCGCCGGAGCGCGCGGAAGTGGCTCAGTTGGTAGAGCATCACCTTGCCAAGGTGAGGGTCGCGGGTTCGAGTCCCGTCTTCCGCTCAGGGTCTGTTTGTTAGGAAACTCGCTCCTTCTGCTCCTCGGTGCGAGCCCCACGGTTTGACCAAAGTGAGGGTCTACGCAAAGTAAGGGTCGCACTCCCGAGGTACTTCCCGAACGTCGTCGGCAGGGCCTCGAGGTGCTTGGGGCTGTACTCGCCGAGGTAGCGGCGGAGCATCCGCTGGCCATCGCGTGGAGACCAGCCCATGACCTGGATGACCTCGGAGTCGCTCCAGCCGGCGTCCTTGAGCTCGCGCACGCGGGTACCGCGCAGCCGGGACGCGCAAGAGCCTTTGACACCGGCACTGACGACGCGAGCGCTGAACCTGCGCCACCAGGACTTCCAGCCGTTGGCGTGGAAGGGTTGGCCCGCCTTCGTGATGAAGAACTTCGTGTCGCCGACCGTGGTGTCACGTCTGCGAGATCAATTGGGCTTGTTGCAGCCGATTGTTGACGACTGGCGCGCGCTCGTGGAGAGCGTAGCGATCGACAGCGACTATCACGGGGACGTGTTCAACATCCGCAGCATTGACCTCCCCGCCCGACGGGCTGACTACGTAAGTGGCTCCTACACCGTTCCGATCGCCAACCGGACGGCGCGCATCGCTGTGAAGATCACCGATTGCCTCGGTGAGGAGATCCTAGTGACGGATGAGCCATTGAAATGACCAGCCAGGGTTGCCTTGAGTAGATCAGCCGCCCTCTCAATTGGTCAGGGTGGACGTGAGTCCTGCCCGAGGTCTCGCGAGGACCTGAATCACAGCGGAGAGTTTCGGATGGGCTGACGCCCAGTGCTGATCGTCCTCGGCACCCAGGATCCGTGTTCCGCAATGTCCTGTCGGTGTGCTCGGGTTCACAGCACCGGGCGGAGGTCAATCCAGTGTTCGCGCTCGGCTGGTTCCCGCGCCGGAACCAGGACCTCACAGGTTCGCGGATAGGTCATCTTCGGAGTGCGACGCGCCACGGCCCGATCATCCACCCCTCACGGCGGTTCGGGAAGCGGTCGCCTTGAAGCTCGGCGCTTCTCAGTCAGGGATCGGGGGATGCCTGTCCGTCCGCTCCCTTGATTTGTGCGCGCGCAAAGTGAGGGCCTACCAAAGTGAGGGTCTGGAAGGTTGTTTTCGGAGTCGTTTTGCGTATTTGCTAAGGAATCGTCACGATCGTTCGGCCCACACCTTGCCTAGGTAAGCGATTGGGCCGGTTTCTTCCACAGAAGAGCTCAAGGAAAGGTCCGCCAACGTACAGCAGTCGTCCGATTGGTGGTTGGCCTAGGCGCTAGAACCGCCCAGAACTGATCGAATTGCATGCCGAGCTCCTTGGAGCGGTCGTGCGGCGGCCTGTGCGATCGCCAAACGGATGGGCTGGGTTAGGCGTTGGTGAGCCCATCAGACCTAGCATCACGCTTGGATGAGACGCCGATTCACTACGACCGAGACTCGCACGGTTTGGCCCGAGGCTCTGAGTTGTTTGCTGCGCAGGCGTCGGCCTGCTGTATACGCGCGTGGAGACGGCAAGAACCGATGAATCAGGATGCCGAGCAGGTGGAGGGCTGGATCAAGCAGTTTCAGGCGATGGGACTCGAACCCGACCTGATGGAGAGAATTGCCGCCGCGTTGCGCCGAGGTGCGTCTCCTACCTCGATCTATCTGTACCTCAACCCGCCGAAAGAGAACGTCCGGTCCCGTGTGTCGCGTACTGATCAACCGAAGCGATTCACGGAACAGCCGAAGCGATTCCACGAGCACGAACCGCTGGTGTTTGATTCGCTCGGTCGCTTCGTGGTTCAGTGGCGTGCAGCTGCTGGAGCAAAGAGGGCACTGGGCAGCCCGTTGACCATGTGGGTGCTCGACCTGCTTCGGGTGATTGACGAGCTCGATATCTCGCTTCCTGAAGTCAACGACATGAAGTGGAGAACGGCGCTCAACGACCTAACACGGTCGTTGGCCGATCTCTACCTTGACTGTCACGACTCTCCGCATGAAGAGATTGTCTCAGAGCAGACGTGCCGCCTTCACAGGAGAATTGTGACGTTCGACGGTGAGATGAATATGTGCGATTACCTGATTCAATCAGGCCGACAATTCGTTAGTAGGCGGCTGTCTCTCCCAGGTATCGGGCCAGAAGATGCCTTTTCTAGCGGCTTTGAGTCGAGTCGGCGGCGGCACTAGTAGGGCCTTCGATGCCCGAATCGAGATCGAGCTCAGCCCGGAGTCCGTTCTTGATTGCGGAGGACGATGGTCAGCGGTCGCGCTACATGCGACGCCTCATTCAAGAGGCGCAGGCCAGTGAGGCTCAGCGCGTCCCGTCGAAATTGCCGAGAGTCCTAGTTCAGTTCTGGGACAACCCGACGACGATGCCCGCCGACGTTCGTGAATGCCTGGACAGCTGGCAACCGCTCGAAGAACGAGGCTTTGAGCGACTCCTGTTCGATGATCAAGGAGCTCGAGGATTCATCGCCAAGCACTTCGGTCGCCGTTACTCGGCTGCGTTCGAACAATGCCGCCATCCCGCGATGCGGTGCGACTACTTCCGGCTCTGTTTCATCGCAAGAAACGGTGGCTTCTACGTAGACGCTGATGATTGCTATCAAGGCGGTGACTGCGAGTATTTGTTTCGGGACAACAGACTGAAACTACAGCCGCTCTGCTATGACGTGTCCACCGGAACGATGGTCCAGACCGAAGTCTTCACAAGTCACGACAACGCCTCTCCTAACTGGACCTTTTACGTCAATAACAACCCGCTCATCGCTCCGCCGAATCATCCTGTTATTCGACTGGCGTTGGCCAGATCTACGCACGCGCTCTTGAGTCATGCACACGATGGACTGGATATTCAGTCGACGACCGGTCCGGGGAATCTCACTGCTAGCCTGGTCCGACACGCCGTTGCCTCCCAGCTCGCGGGCAGAGCCCCAGACTTCGCCATCCTGCCCACTTGGGATGTCATCGCTGTGAGCCGATGGCCGCTGAGCTATCGCAGCGACGAGCGGAACTGGAGGTTGTGGCGCCAATCGCAATGAGCGCGAGACCTGGGCTAACTCCCACGCCGCGAAGCCGGACGGGAAATGATGAACACCGGATCATGATTGGCGGTCGCAACTCACGATGAACATCGCATCCTGTTCCGGATTCCTTGATCGACTGCAGTACCGGGTCATGCTTCACACGAGATTCTTAGCCAGGAACCCACGCTCTGTGTCGTTCGCGGGTGAAGACCAAGACGACGTGATTCAGCGCATCTACGTAATCAATCTCGACCGGAAGCCTGACCGATGGCGTCAGGTCAGTCGGGAACTCGGGCGTCTGCGCGACCGGTCGGGTAAGCGGCTTTCCTCGATTAGCCGTCGCTTCTCTGCCGTTGACGCGAGATACGTCGAAGGGTTGCCTGACCGTGCGGTACTGCAGACCAACTACTCGCTGGCTGATCAATTGTTGGTCGAGCCAAGTCCGAAGCTAGGCGATGACATCGATGCGCGAAACCGACCCATAGTCATGACCCCGCAAGAAGTGGCCGTCGCCCTTTCCCACATTGCGGTCTGGAAGCTGATTGTCGCCAGTGGCATTCCCTACACGCTCGTACTGGAGGACGACATCTATTTCCGACGCGGGTTCGTCCGCAGCGTTGACGAAGCCTGGGCCACGCTCATGGAACGATCGGTCGATAGCGGGCCTGTTGACGTGCTCTATCTGTCGTTCAAGGAAGCCGGAGAGGACCCGCCGACCAGGCCATCGTCCAGTCTGTTGCGCAGACCAGAGAGAGGACTGTGGTACTTGTCGGGGTACGTGCTATCACACGCCGGAGCTCAGAAGCTCCTTGACCTCCTGCCGGCGCGCGGCCCTATCGACCTGTGGCTCAACCTTCAGTTCAGCAAACTCAGCGTGCTCACCACGCGGCACCCCCTCATCGAGCAGAGGAGGGATGTCCCTTCCACCAACTCATACTCTGCGCTGCCGATTCTGTCTCAGCTCGGACTGCTAACGGGTGAGAAGCCTCTCCTTGTCCGGGATCGAGCTCTACCGGGTCCGGTCTTCGCTCTGGGCGAGAGCGGATCAGGGCTAACCGCGCTTGCAATGGCGCTCGCGATGCTGGGTTATCGCTGCTGCAGTGACATCAGCGAATTGCCTGCACATGAACAGGCGAGTCTCTTTGAAAAGAAGCGCAACGGCGCATTCAACGCATACGTGAACATTGGCTCGCTGGGTTCTCATGAACTCGCCGAACTAGCGAGAGTTCACCGACACGCACGGTTCATCATCACAACACGCGGAGAACTGCAGCCTGATGCTTCAGCCGCGGGGTGGCATTACGAGTCAGTCGGGCACGAGGCTTTACATGCGGTTGAGGAGAGCTCGTCTCACCTCTTGCACGACTTGCTCGCAGAGCACGCGCCGGGCAGAATTCTGACCCTTCCAGTTCAGCACCGAGATAAGTGGGAGCTGCTGAGTAGGTTTCTTGGATGCGATTACCCGGCGCTCTCTTACCCGTATCGTCAAGAACTTGGTCAGCGACCGCTCATCGGTCGTCATAGCAGGAGTGAGACGCATGTGCAGTCGGAGCGGAGGCTTAGGTTCGACCCATCTCCGTGGATCGTGCCGCTAGAGAACTGGCGCGGCATTGCGATCGCTGAACTGGGCGAAGGAGTGCCGTCGGGACCCGATGTCACGAAGTTATGGAGTGCGGGAGCACGATTGGATGATGACCTCTGGTTACTCCGCAACGACACGTTTCCCAGCAACCTAGCCTTGTTCAGACCCGACAATTGCTCGATTGGCGGTAAGGGCGTCGCGAGGCTCACGCTGCGCGAACAGCACACCTCCGTCCGATCATTTACCTCCGCCGCAATTGCTAGTCGCCAGACCTTCTTGTACGGGCGCTTCGCAGCCGAACTCCAGCCGTCCAATGTCCGAGGTTCGATTACGGGGATGTTTCTTCACCGCAATGCACCACGCCAAGAGATCGATATCGAGTTCTTAGGCAGGGATACGACGAAGCTACTTGTGAACGTGTACTACAACCCAGGGAACGAAGGGGCGAAGTTGGAATTCGGCTACCGGGGAACACCGACCCTCGTCGATCTAGGGTTCGATGCTGCTGCAGAGTTTCATCGATACGAGATCGAGTGGCAGCCGCGCTTCATCCGTTGGCGCGTCGACGGGCGACTCATACACGAGAGAGTCTTGTGGGATCCCACACCGATTCCGGACCTACCGATGCAGTTCAACGTCAACCTCTGGCACAGCAGGTCGAAGGAACTCGCTGGCAGGCTGGATGTCGGCGGCCTTCCTACGCATGCAGAGATCGGAGCCATCTGCATCAACTGAGAACCAGCGAACCGCCTACCTGCTCACGCCCGGAAATGGATTCCCGCGGGTCGGGGATCGCTAACGCTCCTCGAGAAACGTCACCCTTTGTCGCGCGCCATGTCCAAGCTCAGAAGGGGCTGGCCTTGATAGTGCGCGGACGGCCCTGTATGCCCGCGCAGATCACAGTGTCGATGGAAGTTGCCGTGATGCCAATGCTCGGCCCAACGTCCGGCTGGCGTCGGCGCCCAACGTACCTCGTACTGGTACGCGGACATTCGCCAGCCGCCAAGCGCGGCCTCGTACCACTCCTCGTACTCGAAGGTGGCCTCACGGCCACCGTACCCCGGCACCTCGACCAAGGCGCGCAAGTACCACGTACCAAGAGGGCGACGTGGCTCCAGCAGCCAACTGGTGACAGTGCCGTCAGCCTCGGACATTTCAGTCAGACGATCGAGGCGGGCCTGCACCTGTGCGCTGGTAAGCGGCGCAGGTAGCCACTGCTGCAATGGAACTAGGCCGCGACCCGCTTGCGCCGACGAGCACGCCTAGGGAGTCCTTCGCCGCGACCGGGCTCAGGGACTGTTCCAGTCGTTCGGACTGCTGGCCGCCTGATGCGTTCCGGGAAGAACTTCTTCACAGCTGTGGCACGCGGGATGCGGTAGACGCGGTCGGAGAGACGGATGGCGTCCAGGCTGTGCGCCCGGATCCAGTTGTTCACCGTGCGTGGTGTGACCCGTGCAAGGATTGCGAACTCTTCAGGCGTCATGAGCGCCGGCCCGCGTTCTAGTTCCTCGTAGGTGAAGTTGCTCATTTCCGTCCTTTCCGCTATTTCTCATACGGAGCATAGCCTATCTAGCGGTCTGAGGACAAGTCGCGGTGGGTGCGCCGGTCGCCGTCGCGTCCGTCGCTCGCGCTCGTCCCGAGCCAGGCGGATAGTTACAACATCCGCGCCGTAGAGTCCCGTCTTCCGCTCAGAGGTGAGAGGCTTCGCTTCTCTACCGGATCTCGGCTTCAGCAGCCCGTTTCCCGTGCGTGGCAGGAGGAACCTCTCCACGCTGCCAGGCGGGTGATGTCACCGCCGCCGGCGTTCCAGTCGCGATACCCCTGCTTCAACGATCGACTTCACGAATGTCTGATAGGGCACGCCTACCCGCTCGGCTTGGCGCTTGACCCGCCGCAGCAGCTCCGGCGCCACGCGGAGCGACACTGCGACGGTCTTCGGCCGGGTGGCGAAGAGCTGATCGACGTGCGCGTCGAATTCATCGTCCGGCATCTCGTCGTAAGGGGTCGATCCACTTTCGCGGTGCCTTCACCTGTAGTACCTCCTGGCCGCGGCCCTGCCGGCTTGTCGGGCATGGACGGGAAAGCGTCCCTCCGGGTGGTCAATCCAGACGACAACCAGAAGCCGGGCCCCTTTCGTACTCCCGATCACTGTGTGATAGGTGAACGACCTACGCACCTCGGTGGCCTCCAGCCTATATACATCCTGACCGAGCGGTAGCCGCCCTCCTGAGCGCCTGATCGCAACCTTCAGCTCGCCAAGTGCAGCCATCCGTGCCCGTCCCGAGCCAGTCCGACTGTTACCGCATGCGCGCCGTAGAGTCCCGTCTTCCGATCCCGCCGGCGCATCGGCCGCAGGCCGGGACCCGCCCCCCTAGACTGCCGGCGGGGGGGCCGCAGGCGAGGAGTTCGGATGGCACGGTTCTGCAGCGGGTGCGGGGCCACGCTCGGACCAGGTGCCCGGTTCTGCGCCGCCTGTGGAGCCGCCGTGGCGAGCGACGCGTCCGTCTCCGTGCCGACCCTGCCCGCCCCCGAGCCGACACCGCGACCCGCACCGTCTCCGGTGCCGGCGGTTCCCCCCCGCGTGCCGCTTGCGCCGGCGCCGCCCGCACGGCGTGGAGGGCGACCCGGCTGCCTCACGGTGCTCCTCGTCCTCCTCGTCGGCGCGACCGCTGGGACGGCCTGGTACCTGGCCGCGCCGGACCTCACCGCACCGGACCTCGCGCCAGGGGGCCTGCCCGCTGCGACCATGGCTGACGCGCTGACCCTCAGGCCGGAGCAGGTCATCTTGCCCGACGCGGAGTTCCCACTCCCGGGCTACAGCGTCGACCGGGACGAGCAGCTCGGGACGAACGGCTGGACACGGAACTGGCGCGGCGGCGACGCATTCTCGTGGGTCCGCGTCTCCGTGACCGTCCTCCAGCCGTCGGTGCGCTCGACCGTCGGGATCGCGGCGACGAAGTGCGACGACTGGACCTACACGCCAGCCGCACTCGCTGCCGCCGAGATCGTGGCGCCCGTGTTCGGCGATGGGGCGAAGGCCTGCGGCTACGACTTCAAGGACCTCCCGGTGGGTTCGCTCCAGTACCGGACCGGGACGCGGAACGCTCTCGTCACTGTCGGCGTCTACCGGCGGTCGGCCACGGCGGCTGCGGCGGCAGATTTCGTTGCTTCGCTCGCCGACTACCAGCTCTGGATCATCGATCGGGTCGCACCCCTGTCGGGCATGGCGCTGCGTGCTACCCCGGAGGTGCAGGTGCCCGGCGCCGCCACGGCGGTGGCGCCGCGACCCCCGACCGGCCCTCCGCCCGGCCCGACCGCGCCTCAGCCGACCACGCCTCGCACGCCGCCGCCAACACAGGTCGCTCTACCGCCATACCCGACCCAGACGATCGGCGGGATCGTCTTCCAGGTCTCATCGCTGGGGACGACAGACGTCTACGCGGAAGGGACGATCTCTCGGAGCGACGTGGCCGTGATCGGGGCGATCGCCGCAACGGATGTTCCACGCGTCGAGACCGACTTCGGTCGACCGTACACCGGACGGCCGAAGGTCTACGCCCTCGCGACGACCTCGAGCTACACGCAGGGTCTCCGATCGATCCTCGGGCTGACGGGTCCGAACGCGCAGGACATGAGCGCGACGAGTGGCGTTTTCAACTCGAAGCTTTCCGCCGTCTTGGTGAACTGGTCGAAGCTTACGCAGGAGGCGCCGATCTCGACGATCCGCCACGAACTCACGCACATGATGGAGCACCAGATCGTGCCGAGCGGGGTGGTTCTCCCTGCGTGGTTCAACGAAGGCACTGCCGAACTCGAGGATCAGACGGTAGGACGCGTCTCCTACGCGAACCAAAGCCGCTACGCTGCGGCGTCGATGGCAGCCACGGGCGGGCTCTTCTCGATCAGCGCGCTCACGAGCCAGGCTCAATGGAATGCACGGGCGGGCACGCAAAAGGAGTATGAGTACTACCAAGCCGCTCAGATGGTCCAGCTGATCCGGGACGACATCGGCCAAGCGAGCTACCTGCGGATCTTCGACCTGATGGCGCAGCGCCAGACCTTCGACCAGGCGTACCTGGCCGTCAGCGGTCAATCGCTCGCCACCTTCTCCGGAAGCGTGGCGACGCGGCTCAGGGCGCTTGCGCCCGCGTACCCGGGCATCGCGACCGCGGCCTATGCCCAGCAACTGTCGATACAGCTCTACGGGTTCACGCCAGGTTCGTCCGTGACGCTTGCGATCAGCGGCCCTAGCCGAAGCAACTCGACCGTGACGGTGAACGAGTACGGGTTCTACTCGACGAATCTCGGCTCGTCGTGGCGTGCCGGCGAATACAGCATCACCGCGACCGGCCCGAACGGTACCGCTACCGTCTCGGCCGTGAAGTAATTCGAGTCCCGTCTTCCGCTCGCGATACCCCTGCTTCAGCACGGAGCGGCTTGCGGCGCCGAAGCTATGGCCGCCTGAGGCGGTCGAGTCCGCGGCGCTCACGCTTGGTCGGGCGGCCGGCGCCGCGCTCGCGGACGAAGACCGGTGCCTCCCGCTCGATGACCGGGACGGGCGGGCTGTGATCGACCAGGCAGGTGGCCGCCACCGCCGCCCCGACCCGCTTGTTGATGACGGCCACCACCTCGACGATGCGGTCGCGCTCCACGAAGGCCTCGACCCGGTCGCCCACCTTCACCGGCGTCGCCGCTTTGGCGGCGGCACGGTTCACGCGGACATGGCCGCCCCGGCAAGCGGCCGTCGCCGCCGAACGGGTCTTGTAGAGCCGGACGGCCCAGAGCCAGATGTCCACCCGAGTCGTGTCGATGTGGTCCATCGTGCCAGCATGAGCCGTCGGCTGCTCGCGGCCGCGGCTACCATCATGGCCATGACGTTCGAGGACACGCTCGCGCGCCTTGCGGTGCGGCCCGATCCGCTGACCGACACCGACCGGCGCGCGCTGTTCGCGATGCTCGACGCCGAGGAGGCGCAGGCCGTGCGCGTCCGCGCGACGCCGTTGTCCGACGCCAACGCGATCCTCGCGCTCGCGCAACGCGCGTACGGCGATCTGCGAGGCTTGGTCATCGGTCTCCCCGACGACCTTCTCGACCGCGCACCGCGGGCAGGAGAGTGGCCGCTGCGCCAGACCCTGCAGCACGTCATCTCCGGAGAGCTCGGGTACCACGCCGCGGCGCTCTACGCGATCGCTCGCCGTGACGGTGAGCCCGTCGCGTTCCCGCAGGACCGCCGGCCGAGTCCCGACGCGGAGCGGATCGCGAGGGGTTCGGCCGGCGACCTGCTCGGGTACCTCTCCGAGGTACGCGCACGGAGCGACCGCGACCTCGCCGGCCTCGACGCCAAGGCGCTGCGCCGTCCGAGCGTCTACGGCGGCCGCGAGATCGACGTCCGCTACCGCCTCCATCGCTTCGGCGCGCACGTCGTCGAGCACACCATCCAGTGCGAGACGACGCTCGAGGCGCTCGGGTTCCGCGCCGGGGATGCGCGCCGCACGGTCCGCCGGATCTCCGCGGCGCGCGGGGCGCACGAGCATCTCTCCACGCCGGACGCGCTCGCCACGCTCGACGCCGAGCACACGACGAAGGCCGCAGCGCCGATCGCGTAGGCCCTTGGTAGGATGCCCGGGTGCACGACGCGATCATCATCGGCGCGGGCCACGCCGGACTCGCGCTGAGCCAGCGCCTCGTCGCGGCCGGGCTCGACCACGTGGTGCTCGAGCGCGGCGAGATCGGCGAGAGCTGGCGCTCCCAGCGCTGGGACTCGTTCACCCTCAACACGCCGAACGCCATGAACGGCCTTCCCGGCAGCCCGTACGACGGTGACGCGCCGGAGGCCTTCGAGGACCGCGACGCGTGGGTCGCCCGGCTCGAGCGGTACTCGAAGACGCACGGACTTCCCGTACGGGCGCACTGCACCGTGACGGCCGTGGAGTCCGACGGGAGCGGGGGCTTCATCGTGACCGCCGCCGGGGCGCGCCTGGCCGCGCCGAACGTGGTCGTCGCCTCCGGCACCGTGAACGCGCCGAAGCTGCCGGCCGCGGCCGCGGGTCTCGTCGCGCGCGTCGCGCGCATCACCTCCGGCGCCTACCGGAACGCGGGCCAGCTTCCCGCCGGCGCGGTCCTCGTCGTCGGCAGCGCGCAGTCCGGCGTGCAGATCGCGGAGGACCTGCTCGACGCCGGGCGCGAGGTGTACCTCGCGACCGGCCAGGTCGGCCGCGCCCCGCGACGGGTGCGCGGGCGGGACACGCTCGTCTGGCTCACCGAATCCGGGTGGATGGATCAGCGGCCCGACGACCTGCCGGATCGCGGCATGATGCGCTGGGCACAGCCGCAGATCTCGGGCGTCGGTCCGCTCGGCCACACCGTGAGCCTTCAGTCCCTCGCCGCGCGTGGCGTGACCGTGCTCGGCCATCTCGAAGCCATCGACGGAACGCGAGCGCGCTTCGCCGACGATCTCCCGGCGCACGTGGCCTGGGGCGACGAGGCCTCACGCCGGCTGCGGCAGCACATCGACGATCACATCGCGCGCGCCGCGCTCAGCGCGCCGGCGTCCGACCCCGATCCCGCGGACGAGCCCGCCGATCCACGGGCGTTCCGCGCGCTGCCGGAGCTGGACCTCCGCGATCGCGGGATCTCGGCGGTCGCGTTCTCGACCGGGTTCACATCGGATCTCTCGTGGCTGAAGCTTCCGGTCGTGGACGAGAGTGGCACGCCGGTACACGTCGACGGCCGCTCACCGGTCGATGGACTCTGGTTCCTGGGCCTCCCGTGGCTGCGCACGCGCAAGTCGGCGATCGTCTGGGGGGCGGTGCAGGACAGTGCGCACATCGCCGACCAGGTCATCGCACGCACGCGCACCCGGTGCTAGCGGCGACCACTGTGAGTCCCGAGCGGGATGAGCCACGCCCGCCGGCCACCGTCGCGCCCGTCGCTCGCGCAGCGAGCCTCGCACTAGACTGGTCGTGTTCGACGTGCGGCTGCGGGGCGTAGGACCGCGAACGGCACGTCGGTGGAGGGTTCGTCCATGAGAGTCGCCTGTGTGCTCGCCAACGGGTTCGAGGACTCCGAGTTCAAGCAGCCGTACGACGCCCTGAAGCAGGCCGGCCACGAGGTCACCATCATCGGCATGCAGGCCGGGCAGCCGCTGAACGGGGACAAGGGCAAGGAAACGGCGACCCCGGAGAAGGCGTTCTCCGACGTGAGCCCCGACCAGTTCGACGCGCTCTTCATTCCGGGCGGCTTTTCGCCGGATCGGCTGCGCTCCCAGCCGGCGCCCGTGGCCTTCGTCAAGGCCTTCTTCGAGAAGGAGAAGCCCATCCTCGCGATCTGCCACGGGCCCCAGCTCTTCATCACCGCCGGCACCTACAAGGGTCACCGGCTGACGGCCTGGAAGACGATCCAGGGCGACCTTGCGCTCGTGGGGGCTGACGTCGTCGACCAGGAGGTCGTGGTCGACCGCAATCTGGTGACCTCTCGCCAGCCCCAGGACCTGCCCGCGTTCATCCGCGAGAGCCTCAAGGTGCTCGAGACGACCACGGTCTCCTGAGCGCCGGCCTCGCGAGCTTCGGGCCTGATGTCGCGGGCACGAACGCGATGAGGCTGCACGAGCAGTGGGCAAAGGTGGAGGTCAGGGAGCAGGCGGCAGGGTCCTAGACCAGCCGCAGCAGCCGCAGGACCACGAGGACCACGACGATCACGAGCAGTGTGTGGATGAGGTTCGAGTCGCCGCCGATGCTGCCCGTTCCGCGCGAGTAGAAGCGGCCACGGCCGAAGTAGCCGAGTAGCCAGGCCACCAGCAGGACGACGACGAGTAGCTCGATGAGACCCATGACTCCTCCTTCACGTGCGGTCGGGACCGGAGCTCCGCAGTGCGTGGGCCGATCGACCGTTGCGGAGCGCGTTCCGGTGGCCTCCATCGCAGAATGTCGCAGGAAGCCGTTCCCCGTTCATGACGGGACCGTCATGACCCGCCCTAGCCATCCTGATGCGCACCGCCGCGGTCTGTGGCGCCGCCGGCTACGGGCTCGCGGTGCCCAGAACGGTGAGCATCTTGTTCGCCACGGTCACGGTGTGCACCGCGAGCCCGGATGGGAGACCGCTCGCGATCGCCTGATCGAGCTCGCCGGCGAGACCGGCACGTACCGAGTCCGGGACGGCCGCCCCTGCCACGGTCGCGCTGTCGATGCGCACCCGTACGAGGCCGTCGCCCGCGAGCGGCGTTGCGACCACCACTGCGGTGGTGCGGAAGATGGACATGGCCGCAGCACACTCGAGGACGATCTGGCCGGTGCCCAGCCGGACCTGCGGATCGGTGAGGGTCGCCCCGGAGATGGTCTGGGGGAAGTACGCCGTCGCAGCGAGGGTGAGATCACGCTCGGAGAAGGTCAGCGTGATCGGGACGGCCTTGCCGGTCTTCTTCGCGTCGGCGAGCGCCTGCTCGACGACCGCGGCCTGCGGCCCTGTCGCGGCAGGTACGCCCCTCGCACCGGTCGGCGCCACGAGCGGCGCGCGGAGCCATCCCAGCGCGCCGAGGCCGGCAATGGCCAGCAGTGTGCCGAGCGCGATGCCGAGGATGAGGCGGCCCATGACCCGTAGGCTAGTCGCCGCGAGTCGCGGCTGAGTCCTCGCCATCGCGCTGCGCGGCGGTCGTGCTCCTCGTGGTCACCGTGCGGTGACACGACGGCGGCAAGGGCTGAGGCGTCATCATGACGGCGTGCCTCTGACGACGCGCCGACTCCTGGCCGCTCTCGCGACGGTGGTCGTGGCCTGCGGCCCCCCGCCGGTCGCCGCCGAGCCGGTCCCAGCATCCCCCGCGCGTGTCGAGGCGCGCCCGGCGCCGCCGTCGCCACCGCCCGCCGCCGTCGCGAGCGCGACACCGGGCCGCGAGCCTCCGGCGGTCGCGACCGTTACCCCGACGCGCGAGCCGCCCGCCGTGCCGTGCACCGATTGCTGGCCGCTCAGCGGCCGGCCGCTCGCCGGCGGCGATGCCGGACGGCGTCCGCTGGTCGTGAAGCTCGACAACGGTCCGGCCGGCCGCCCGCAGTACGGCATCACGCAGGCGGACATCGTGGTCGAGACGCTCGTCGAGGGCTTCGTCACGCGCCTTGCGGCGATCTTCCACTCGCGCGAGCCGGAGCGCTTCGCGAGCGTTCGGAGCGGCCGCCTCTCCGACCGCTCGATCGCGCCGATGGTCCGCGGCGCGCTCGTCTACTCGGGCAGCGCCACCTTCGCGGACGCGCTCTTCCTCCAGGACGCGCGTCAGGGACGGTACGTCAACCTCAGCGGGGACCACCTCGCGAGCTTTTTCCGCTTCGCTTCGCGGCCGGGTCCGTACAACCTCTACACGACGCCCGCAGCGATGCGGCGCGAGATCGCGCGCATCGACCCCCGGCCGGTCGAGGTGCCGCGCTGGGAGTTCATCGCGGGCGAGCACGCCGCGACCGCGGGCGGCATGGCCGGCGCCGTGGCCGCGGTCGAGATCGTCGTCCCGTACCGCGAGGACCGCTCGCGGGTGGGCTACGCGTACGACGCCGCCTCCCGCACGTACGCGCGCTCGCAGAACGACGACGGCCGCCCGGTGCGGAGCACGGACGCGCTCGACGGCAGTCCGGTCGCCGTCGCGAACGTCGTGGTCATCGGCACGGAGGTCTGGGAGGTCCCGCAGATCGAGGACGTCGCGGGGAACCACTCGCACGACATGCGGCTCACCGGCAGTGGCCCGGCGGTGGTCTTCCGCGACGGGTTGCGCCAGGAGGGGACCTGGAGCCGGCCCTCGGACCAGGCGGCCTTCGTCTTTCGCACGGCCGCGGGCGAGCGGATCCTCCTCGCGTCCGGGCAGACCTGGGTGCACGTCATTCCCTCCGAGTGGAGGGTGACCTCGCGCTGACCGCGAGCGTGCGGCCGAGTGGGATGACCCCGCGCCGCCCGGCAGCGTGCGGCCATATGCTCAGCCGCGAAGTGAGCTCGAGCGCGGAGGCGCGAGATCCGGCTCGCTCGAACGAGGAGAAGAGTCCGAGATGTCGATGAAGGGCACGGAGATCGTCGATCCGCGCAGCCACTACTTCGTGCAGCGCCACCGCCGCTTCAAGTTCCTGGAGGAGTGGCGCCGGGCGCGGCGCGCGTTGGCACATGGCGCCGACGTGAAGATGGTCCGCTCGGAGGCGCGCGGGGCGACCGTGGGGTTCCTCTGCGGCGGCGACAGCGGCGTGCCGATGCGGATGATCGACGCGCGGGTCGTCGAGCTCGCGCCCGGCGAGATGACCAGCACCCACCGGCACTCGCACGACGCCGTGTGCTTCGTCCTCGAAGGGCAGGGCGTGACCACGGTCGGCCAGGATCGCTACCCCTGGATGCGCTGGGACGCGTTCCACACCCCGGCGTGGAGCTGGCACCGTCACCAGAACACCGGGCGCACGACCGCGCGGTACCTCGCGATCACGGATGCTCCGCTGGTCGCCACGTTCGGGATGGCCCGGATCGAGGACATCGGCGACGCGGCGCCGGAGCCGGACGAGCCGCCCCGCGTGCCGGCGTCGCTCGCGAGCGGGGGCTACGACGCGGAGGTCGCGGCGGCGGCACGCGCCTGGGAGGAACGCCGGAACGCCCGCCGGCACACCTCCTTCGGCGACCTCACGCTCCGTTCGAGCCCGCGCGGCACGCGGACCGCGCTCCTCGTCGATCGCTCGCTCGGCTACCGGACGACCGGGATCTCGATCGCGATGTTCCAGATCCCGCCGGGAGGGAAGCAGGCGAACCACCGCCACCCGGGAGAGGCGCTCCTCTACATCGTCGAAGGCGACGGCTACAGCGTCATCGACGGCGTGCGGCACCCCTGGAGCACCGGCGACGGGGCCGTGGTCAACCAGTACGTATGGCACCAGCACTTCAACGGATCCGCGGAGCGCGGCGCGACGGTGATCCGCACGCACATGTGGGAGTCGGTCATCGAGACGATGCAGGCGGCGATGGATCCCGTGCCGCTCTACGAGGACGAGCCCGGACTCGAGGAGCGGATGGCCTCGCTCGTCGAAACGCTCCCGCACGAGTAGCCGCGGGCCGCGAGGGCATTCTCGCGAGCGCGTGGGAGCGCCTCCTGCGCCGTGGGCGTCCTAGGGGACTAGAGGAGCCCCGGGCCCAGCCGCTCGCGCACGGTCTGCGAGAAGGCGGCCTGGACGAGCGGCACCCGGGCGGCCGCCGATCCGGCCAGCTCGTCGAAGAGCGCGAGCGCGCCCTCGATGTTCGACTCCGCGCCCGAGTGCACGTTGAGCCGGCCGTCGTCGATGCCGTCGTGCACGCTCCCCGCCACGCGGTCGTAGACCGGCCGGCGCGCCGGGTTGCGCCCGTCGAACCAGGCGCGAGCGCTGTGCGCGAGCGCGTGGAAGAGAGGATCGCCGGTGACGGTGGCCAGGCGCTCGACGCTGTAGAGCGCGCACGCGACCCCGTACGGCTGCACCACCGGCAGGTCGAAGCCCGACTCGACGATCGGGACGAGGTACGCACCCGCGCTGCGGCGCGCGACCTCGACGAGGTCGGCGCGACCCAGGTAGGCGCCGGCCTCGGCGAGCGCGCCTTCCTGGAGGTGACCCCACAGGTGCGGCGCGTCCTGGTCGGGATCGTCGAAGAGCACGTCGCCGCGCCGGCACGAGGCGATCTCGTCGCTCCAGCGCTCGAGGTCGGCGCGGAGCGAGGGCAGGCGGCCGCCCCGCAGGAGCTCGACGGCCGTGCGAACGTGGATCGCGCGCACGTTCGACGGCGCCGCCACGCCGTCCAGGCGCGCGAGCCCGAGGCGCAGCCCGGACTCGGCCCGCGGGTCGCCGAACGCGAGGGTCGCGCTCGCGAGACCCCGCAGCCCGCGCGCCTGCCAGAACTCGCCTCCGGCGAGCGACGTCCGGGCCCGCACGTTGCGCCGCCCGGACCAGTCCTCGATGAAGTTCGTGAAGAGCCCGCCCGGGTCCTGCATGTGGATGACGAAGTCGAGCAAGCCGTCGCCCCAGGCGCGGAAGAGCGGGAGGCCCGTCGCCTTCCAGAGGTCGCACGCGAGCACGAGGGCTCGCGCGGCGTCATCGACGCAGGCGACGCCCTCGTAGCCCGCCTCGGCGGCGGCGAAGGCGTGGCCACTGTCGTCCGCGTAGACCGCGATGGCGAGGGCTCGGTCACCGACCCCTTCGACCGTTCTGGTCAGACGCGCGAGCTGCCGCAGCACTCAGGCGGGGAGGCGTGCCGCCGCGCCACGTGCCGGCTCGAGGCTCGCGAGGATATCGCGTACCTCGAAGTCCGCGGCCGCGACGAGCGAGTCGGCCGCGCCGTAGTACACCCGGATGCGCCCGTCACCGAGGTCGACGTGGCCGCAGGAGAAGACGGTGTCGTTGAAGAAGCCGGTGCGCTCGTAGTCGGCCTCCGGCTCGAAGAGCGGCACGGGCGAGCGGCCGATCACGCGTCGCGGGTCGTTCCCGTCGAGGAGCAGCGCGCCCAAGGCGTAGCGGTCGTTGTGATCCACGCCGTGGTAGATCTCGAGCCATCCCTCGCCGGTCCGGAACGGCACCGCCGAAGCGCCGGTGCGCTGCTCGTCCCAGCGCTCCCAGCGGGGAAGGCAGAGCGTCTCGTGACCACCCCACGTGAGGAGGTCGTCGCTGTAGGCGATCCAGATGCCCAGGATGCGGCTGAACGACTGGGGCATCGGCCGCGTGAGCGCGGCGTACCGGCCGCCGACACGCTCCGGGAAGATCGCGACGTCCTTGTGGTCGGGGAGGAAGATGACGCCCCGTCGCGTGAACGAGCGGAAGTCGGCGGTCGTCGCGAGGCTCGTCGTGATGCCCCATCGCGAGACCGACACGTAGGTCACGTGCCAGAGCCCGTCGATGAAGGTGGCGCGCGGATCTTCGACGCCGTACTCCTCCATGTCCACCCGCGGCGCGATGGCCGGCGAAGGGTCCACCGCGAAGTGGATGCCGTCGGGGCTCCGCGCCACGCGCAGGTGCGAGATCTGCGTGAGGTAGTCCACGTACCCCTCCGCCTCGCCCTGCCGCCCGCTGCTCTTCCGGCGGTACCGGATCGCGCGCGGGTCGCTGAGGTCCAGGCCGGGGACGCTCTTGGGGATGTAGGCGACCGTCACCTGCGGGGGCTCGCTCGTCGTGTCGAGCACGCACATCCCGATGACGTCCTCCTTGAGGAGCCCGCGCGGCAGCGGCCGCAGCAGCGGATGGGAGCCGTCGAGGTCGAGCGTGAGCGAGCCCGGCGGCGGGTCGATGTCGCTGCGCGGGCGCTCGGCGACGCGCAGCAGGAGGACGACCTCGTCGCCGACCTTCGCTGCGGCGGCGTTGAAGACCGAGACGACCTCCAGCTCCGGCAGCGACGACCGGACGTCCCGCGGCGCGAGCAGCGGATTCTCCGCGAGGCGACGGCCCAAGCTCATGCGTGCGGCTCCCCGCTGCCGGTTCCACGCGCCGGCGCCCGACCGACCTCTAGTCTGGTCCGAGGATGCCCGACACGATCCTCGACCTCCGCGTCGATTCGCTCGTCCGCGACGGCACCCAGATCCTCCGCGAGGTGGCCTGGACGGTGCGCCGCGGCGAGCACTGGGCGCTCGTGGGCCCGAACGGCTCGGGGAAGACGACGGTCCTCCAGGTCCTCGCCGGGTACCTGTGGCCGACCCGCGGCCGGGTGACGGTGCTCGGGCGGCGCTTCGGCGAGACCGACCTGCGCGAGCTGCGCAAGGCCATCGGCGTCGTCTCGAGCGCGCTCGTCGGCTGGCTCCCGGCGGACCTCGACGCCCGAACGATGGTCGCGACCGGCTTCGAAGCGTCGATCGGTCTGCCCTGGGTGCCGATCACCGCGCCGCAGCGCGCCGCGGCCGAGGTGGCGCTCGCGGCGATCGGCGCTGCCGCGCTCGCCGACCGCCCGTACGGCGTGCTCTCGCAGGGCGAGCAGCAGCGCGTCACGATCGCCCGCGCGCTGGTGCACGACCCGGCGCTCCTCGTCCTCGACGAGCCGTGCGGCGGGCTCGATCCGGTCGCACGAGAGCGCTTCCTCCGTGATCTGTCCATCCTCGCCGCGTCCGACGCGGGGCCGTCGATCGTCCTCGTCACGCACCACCTCGAGGAGATCCCGTCGTTCGTGACCCACGCGCTCGCGCTCAGCGGCGGCGCGGCGGTGGCGGCGGGACCGGTGGGCGACGTGCTGACCCCACCGGTCATGACCCGGGTCTTCGGCGTTCCCTGCGCCGTCGAGCGGCGCGCGGGACGATGGACGCTCGCACCTGCCCTGGGGAACGCTTAGGGCAGGGACGCGCTCATTGGCCGTGCCCGGGGCCCCAGAAGACGATGAGCGCGGCGAGGCTCAGCGTGATGACGAAGATCGGGAGGCCGAGCGAGAGGAACACGCGAAGGTCCTCCGGCTTGTGGGGCTTCTCCTCGGTCTCCGCGGCGTGGCCGTCCAAAGGCACCCTCCCGATCGTCGATGCGCGCGGACTAGCGTAGCGGGTAGGCTCGCGTCATCGCGGGCCGGGGCGCGCCCCCGCACCGAGGAGGGACACGTGAACGACGCCGATCTCGCGACCGAGCTGCGCGCGAAGGTGCGTGCGGTCATGCCCGGCGTGCGGGCCGACCTCGAACGGCTCGCGCGGATCCCGTCGGTGAGCGCGCCGGGCCACGACGCCGAGCCGCTCCGCCGGTCGGCCGCCTGCGTCGCGGAGATCCTCACCGCCTCCGGCGCGGCGGTGCGCGTGCTGGAGGCTCCGGGCGCGCACCCCGCGGTCGTCGGCGAGGTCGCGGGGCCGCCGGGCGCTCCGCGCGTGCTCCTCTACGCGCACCACGACGTGCAGCCGGAAGGCGCGCCCGAGCCGTGGCGCACGCCGGCCTACGAGCCGACCGAGCGCGACGGCCGCCTCTACGGTCGGGGGGTGGCCGACGACAAGGCCGGCGTCCTCGCCCACGCCGCGGCGCTGCGAGCCTGGGGCGGGAAGCCGCCGGTCGGCGTCACGGTCTTCGTCGAGGGCGAGGAGGAGTCGGGGTCGCTCCACCTCCGCGAGTTCCTCGAGCGCGAGCGCGTAGCGCTCCTTGCCGACGCGGTGGTCCTCGCCGACTCGGCGAACTGGCGGATCGGCCAGCCGGCGCTCACCGTCTCGCTGCGCGGTGCCGTGCGCTGCACGGTGGAGGTGCGCACGGCCGACCACGCGGTGCACAGCGGCGCGTACGGCGGTCCGTTCCCCGACGCGCTCACCGCGCTCGCCCGGCTCCTCGCGACGCTCCACGACGAGCGCGGCCGCGTCCGCGTCCCGATCGCGACGCGCGGCCACGCCGACCCGCTCGACCTCACCGAGGCGGAGCTGCGCGCGGACGCCGGAGCCCGGCCGGGGGTGCGGCTCTTGGGCGAGGGGACGCTCACGTCGCGGCTCTGGCGCCAGCCGTCGGTCTCCGTCCTCGCGATCGACGCGCCCGCGGTGCACGACGCGTCGAACCAGCTCGTCCCGGTCGCGCGCGCGGTCGTCAGCATGCGCATCCCGCCGGGCGAGGACGCGCCCGCGGCGCTCCGGACGCTCCAGCGCTACCTCGAGGAGCAGGCTCCCGCGGCGACCTGGGGCGCCGACGTCACCGTGAGCCCCGGCACGGCGGGGCAGCCCTTCGAGGTGCGGGCCGAGGGTCCGGCCTACGCCGCCTTCCGGCGGGCCGCCGGCGCCGCCTGGGGACGCCCGCTGATCGACACCGGCATGGGCGGCAGCATCCCGTTCCTCGCCGACTTCGCCGAGCTGCTCCCGGGGGCCGCGCTCCTGGTCACCGGCGTCGAGGATCCCGCCTCGAACGCGCACAGCGAGAACGAGAGCCTCCACCTCGGCGAGTTCGAGAACGCCTGCGTCGCCGAGGCGCTGTTCCTCGGGATGTTCGCCGAGCGTCGCTGAGCGGCCGCCGGGTCGCCGGCCAGGGCGGACGGTCGCCGGGCGACGTTCAGCGGCTCAATACACCCGGCCGCGCTGCTTGCGGATGTCGAAGCGCGCGGTCTTCGCGATCGCCATGACCGTCATGACCCCCGCCTGGACCGGGTCGCTGACGATGAGGTCGGCGGCCTTCGGCGCGGAGCCCGCCATGTTGAGGCTCACGACGAGGATGCCGCGCGCGCGGACCTCCTCGACGGCCTTCGTGATGTCGCCACCCATGAGCGCACCGGCCAGCACCAGGGCTACCGCGCGCGGGAGGCGCGCGACCGCGCGCACGGCATTCGCGAGGTTCGCCTCGCCGACGACCGGGATCGTGTCGACGCTGATCTTCTCACCGCGGATGTTGTGGCGGTCGGCCTCCGCGATCGCGCCGAGCGCGACCTGGCCGACCTGCGCGCCGCCGCCCACGACGATGATCCGCTTGCCGAAGATCTGGAGCATGCCCGGCACGCGCTCGACCTCGTCCACGACCTCGAGCCGCTGGAGGTCGCGCACGAGCGCGTCGTCGCTCCGCGCGCCCCCGATCTCGAGGTAGATCGCGCTCCGCTCGCCACGCTCGACGATGTCCACCGAGGCGATGTTCCCGCCGTGCTTGAGGATGACCCCGGTCAGCTCGTGGAGCACGCCGGGGCGATCGACGCCGCGGCAGATGATCGCGAGCGTCGGCAGCGCGGCGGTCTTCGGATCGGCGACCACGAGATGCTCCCACTGTCGAGAGGGCCATGCGGCGACCCTCGAGCTGTTCTGGTCGAAGGCTAGACCATACCGCGCCACCGGATCGAGTGCGCCCAACGGCCGGGCGGAGCCGTCGAAGCGGAGTGGTAGCGGCGACGTCTCAGGCTTGGCGAAGCAGGTCGAGGAAGGCATCGCCGTAGCGGGCGAGCTTCGCCGGCCCGACGCCGGAGAGCGCGAGGAGCCCGGCCGGATCGCGCGGCCGGCGCTCGGCCATCTGGCGCAGCACGGCGTCGCTGAAGACGATGTAAGCGGGCACGCCCTCCCCGTCGGCAAGCCGGCGGCGGAGCGCGCGGAGCTGCTCGAAGAGATCGCTGTCGTCGTCCTCGAGCGTCCCGGCCGTGATGGCCGTGGCCCCGGCGCCGCGCGCGGCCGCGGTGTCCGCCGCCCGCGGCATCGCCGTGGCGGCCCTGCCGGCGCCCACGCCGCGCACCGTCTCGACGAGGTCGGCGATCGTCGTGCCGCGGCAGACGTCGCAGGAGGCGCCGCAGTCCTCGATCCGCTCGTCGAAGTGGCCGACGATGGCGCGGTGCCGGCAGCCGGCGTCTTCGAGCAGTCGGAAGAGCGCTCGCGTCTTCGCTCGCGACTCGGTGCGGAGCACGTCGTCCTGCCCGTCCGCGAAGCGGTCGTAGCCCATGACGTCGGCCCAGGACCAGTGGACGACGCAGTCGGCGGGGAGGCCGTCCCGCCCGGCGCGGCCGATCTCCTGGTACCAGGATTCGACGTTCCGCGGCATGTCCTTGTGGATGACGAAGCGGACGTTGCTCTTGTCGATGCCCATGCCGAACGCGATCGTCGCGACGACCACGTCGGCGTCGTCGCGCGCGAAGGCCTCCTGGT
>Ga0082335_1003855_pt1 | contig 23756 bp, 26 predicted proteins | sample Subgrocontami58m_FD_72375 | JGI IMG/M metagenome (GOLD analysis project Ga0082335, IMG submission 72375) | Subsurface groundwater microbial communities from S. Glens Falls, New York, USA - GMW37 contaminated, 5.8 m (SPADES assembly) (version 2) ...
CTATAGCCATGAGCGCCGCAGCTATTCCTGGGGCGCTGGCAATCGGCCCGGGTTCCGAGACAATGGTTCCTATGGCCACGGCGGTTATCGGAGGCGTTGCCGTTTCTACTCTTTTAACACTTTTTGTTGTGCCTTGTGCCTATGAGGTATTCTCTAAGTTTGAACACAAGCCGCGGGTTAATGATGAAAAAATAACCAATGGAGGTAATACAAAATGATGAACAAAAATCCACACACAAACAATGTAACTAAAGAAGCGAATCAACCTGACAAAACTTTTTATGGCCTGGGTATTGCGCCTAAGATCCTGGATACGCTTGAGCGCATGAAATTTAAAGTTCCGACCCCGATTCAATTTAAGGCTATTCCTTTGGCTCTTCAGGGTAAGGATATCATCGGCATAGCTCAGACCGGGACCGGCAAGACCCATTCTTTTGCCATACCCATGGTTCAGCACCTCGTGCAAAAAAAAGGCATAGGTTTAATTCTTGCCCCGGTGCGGGAATTGGCCATACAAATAGATGAGGCTTTTCAGAAAATCGCCCATCCGTTTGGGATGCGCACAGCTTGTCTTATAGGCGGAGCGTCGATGCAGGAACAGCTGCAGGCCTTACGCAGGAATCCGCGTATTATAGTCGCGACTCCCGGCCGGCTGATTGACCACATGAGTAAATGGAACGTAATGCCGGATGAAGTAGTAATGCTGGTATTGGATGAGGCGGACAGAATGCTGGATATGGGTTTCCAGCCGCAGATAGAAAAAATTTTGCGCTTGATTCCGCAGGCGCGCCAAACCATGCTTTTTTCAGCTACTATACCTAAAGAGATAATGGTTATGGCTGCTAAATATATGAAGCTTCCTCTTTGCGTTGAAATAGCGCCTTCCGGAACAATGGCTGAACGCATAACCCAGGAATTGTTTATCGTCAAGAAAGACGCCAAGTTACGGCTTTTGAATAAATTATTAGCGCAGTATCCCGGCTCTGTGCTTTTATTTTCGCGCACAAAGCACAATGCGAGAAAACTTACGCGATCTATCCGCGATATGCGTTACAGCGCGGCTGAAATCCATTCTGACCGCTCCTTGAATCAGCGCCGCGAAGCGCTGGAAGGTTTTAAATCCGGAAAATATAAAGTGTTGGTGGCAACTGATATTGCCGCCAGAGGAATTGATGTTACGGGAATAGAGTTAGTCGTGAATTTCGATCTTCCGGAAGACGCGGGTAATTATGTCCACCGTATCGGACGGACCGGAAGGGCAGGGCATAAGGGCCATGCGATTTCATTCGCAACTCCGGACCAGAGCCGGGATGTTAAGGATATAGAAAAAATAATCAGGACATCGTTACCTATAGCAAAACATCCGGAAATATCCCAGGAACAGTTTTCGCAATATTCGCCTCAACCCCAATCGCATTATAGGCATTCAAAGCCGAATTACGGACAAAGGCGCCAGGGATTTAACAAGTATAAAAAATTTCACAGATAGGTGCTCGGTGAATAAATATTTTATATTTGCCATAACTCTTGTTTATATTTGCTCACCTTTTGCGGGTGAATCAAGCGCCCAAGAGGCGCTTTCCTGGCAGGATTGCGTTAAAGAGGCGGCCAGGAACCATCCGGATTTGATCTCTAGTCTGGAGAATATAAATCAATTAAAGGAAAGTAAAAATATAACCGCCAGCACTCTCTATCCCCAGATCGACGCTGATGCCGGCGCATCAAGAGCCAAGACAACAGGTGCAGCAGCCAACTCTTATTCCTACGGCGTTTCCGGCACGCAGCTTGTTTTCGATGGGCTTAAAACAGTAAATGACGTCAATGCCGCGAAAGCGAATTTAAAAGCCGGCCAGAAGGAATATAAGTTTGTTTCAACGCAGGTCAGGATGAATTTACGCACCGCGTTCGTAAGCCTCTTAAGGGCGCAGGAATTGATAAAGGTTTCGGAAGAGATAGTGAAGATCCGCAGGGATAATCTGATATTGATAACCTTGCGTTATCAGTCCGGGCTCGAGCATAAAGGCGCATTACTCACTGCCGAGGCAAATGTTCTCCAGGCGCATTTTGAACTTTCCCAGGCAAAGAGAGACGTTGTCCTGGCGCAAAGACAATTGATCAAGGAAATGGGCAGGAAAGAATTCGCCAGCCTGGAGGTTAAGGGAGATTTTTCCGTCCAGGATAGCGCCAAAGAAAAACCCGATTTAGAGGCATTGGTAAAAAATAACCCTTCTTTATTGCAGGCCAGCGCAAAGACAAGTGCAGCTTTTTTTGGCATAAGATCAGCCTATGCGAATTTTTCTCCGCAGGTCTCCGGCTCAGCCGGTGCGGATAAGAGCGGTTCGCATTGGCCGCCGCAAAGTAACCAGTGGAACATGGGCGTAAGCGTGAATATGCCGATATTCGAAGGGGGCTTGAGGCTTGCTCAAGTAGTCCAGGCCCAGGCAGCATACAGGCAGGCAGGAGAAGATGAGAGGAGCACTAAAGACTCCCTTATCGTCGGGCTTGAGCAGACCTGGGTGTCGTTACAGGATGCCATTGAAACAGTAGATGTGCAGCGCAAAACTCTTGAAGCTACCGAAGAACGCTCTAAGATAGCCGAGGCGCAGTATTCCACGGGTTTTATTACATTTGATAACTGGATTATTATAGAGGATGATTTAGTGAAAGCTAAAAGAAACTATTTGAATACTCAGGCAAACGCTTTGATTGCCGAGGCAAATTGGATCCAGGCGAAGGGGGAGACGTTGGAATATGAAAATCAATAAATTTAAAATACTTTTTGTTATTATTATTTTGATTGGCGCCGGAGTTTTTTTTCTAAGATTACGTTCTAATGGGACCGTATCCGAAGTTAGCCAGGAAATCCATCCGGCCATAGGCTCAATCAAGATTTTTATATCAACCACAGGCACGGTATTGCCGAAAAACCGCCTGGAAATAAAACCTCCGGTCAACGGCCGCGTTGAAAAAATCTTAGTCAAGGAAGGCGATAAAGTAAAGATAGGCCAGAACTTGGCTTTGATGAGCTCTACGGAAAGGGCAGCGCTTTTAGATGCAGCCAGGGGCCAGGGAGAAGAGGCCTTAAGTTATTGGGAGGAAGTGTATAAACCGATATCTTTGTTTTCGCCTATAGATGGAGAGATTATTGTCGCTACCACGCAGCCGGGCCAGACCGTCACGACCAGCGATGCAATCGTCGTGTTATCAGATGTTTTAATTGTCCGGGCGCAGGTGGATGAAACAGATATCGGCAAGATTAGACTGAATCAAGAAGCAAAGATTAGCCTTGATGCTTATCCGGATACAAAATTTAAAGCTATTGTTAAACATATATATTATGAATCTGAGACAGTAAACAACGTGACTATCTACAAGGCAGATCTGCTTCCCGATGAAATCGGGAAGTTTTTCCGTTCCGGGATGAATGCTACTGTTGATTTTATAGCTGATAGCAAAGATAATATCCTAGTTGTTCCTTTAGAGGCAGTACACAAGGAAAAGAGCGAGAGTTACTGCCTGGTAAAACAGAATAGCGGCCAATCCCCTTCGAAAGTCAAGGTGAGCCTGGGGATTTCTGATGATAAGAATATAGAAGTTATCTCTGGAGTCAGCCAAGAGGATACCTTAATGGTGACATCAAAGAAATACTCGCTTCCTACAAGCAAGAGCGGCACCAATCCTTTCTTGCCGTTTAGAAAAAAGAAATGATCGAATTGAAAAATGTACATAAGTCCTATCAAATGGGTAAGGTGGAAGTAAAGGCCTTGCAAAGCGTAACTCTATCTATTGCCCCGGGTGAGTTCGTGGCGATAATGGGTCCATCAGGTTCAGGAAAATCTACGCTTATGCATATCCTAGGGCTTTTAGATAGGCCGGATAGCGGAGAATATTTTCTTGGCCCGAGAAATATTAGTAAACTTACGGATGAAGAACTTTCAGCAGTGCGAAACCGTTTTGTGGGTTTTGTTTTTCAGCAATTCCATTTATTACCCCGGATGACTGCCCTGGAAAACGCAGAGCTTCCCCTGATTTATGCCGGGAAACGGCATTTAAAAGAAAGGGTGAAGGAAAAAATAGAAGAGGTGGGCCTTAGCGACAGGATGAACCATAGGCCCAATGAGCTTTCCGGAGGCCAACAGCAACGCGTAGCCATAGCCCGTTCTTTGGTAAACAATCCCCTGATTATAATGGCTGACGAACCGACGGGAAACCTTGATTCCAAAAGCCAGGAAGAGATAATTTCGATATTAAAAGAATTAAATAATAAGGGCAAAACTATTGTAATGGTGACCCATGAAAAAGACGTCGCCGCCTGCGCCAGCAGGATTATCACTATGCGCGACGGAAAAATCATTTCCGATGAAAAGAAGCAGGCTCAACTTAAACCTCCCGAAGAAAGCCAGGCAGATAAAATAATAGACGTAATCTTATCCAAATCCGAAAGAAAAGCAAGAGAAACGGAATTTTTTGATTACCTGCGCCAGGCGGCATCAGCAATGTTATCGCACAAGATGCGTTCTTCTTTGTCTATCTTGGGGATCTTAATCGGCGTGGCAGCGGTTATCGCAATGCTGGCTTTGGGCACAGGGGCAAAAGAGTCGATAGAAAAGCAGTTGGCCGGCCTGGGGTCGAACCTGATTATAATCATGCCGGGTTCATCCCGGATGCACGGGGTATCCACAGGCGCCGGAGCTGTGACACGTTTTACTTTTCAGGATGTCACGACTATTGAGAAGCTCCCAGATGTAAGCAGGGTAAGCCCTATAGTCAGGGGGAAGGGCCAGTTGGTTTACTCGAATAATAACTGGAATACTCAAGTTGAGGGAGCGGATGTGGAATATGCACTTATTCACTCTGCCACCCCGGAGGTGGGGCGTTTTTTTACCGAGGAAGAAGTAAGAAGAAGGGATAAGGTTGCGATACTAGGCACTACTGTAGTCAGAGAACTCTTCGGTGAGGCTAATCCAATCGGCGAAACCATAAAGATAAATCTGATTAATTTTCAAGTTATCGGCGTGCTTCCTGCCAAGGGCGCAGCCGGTTTTCACGACCAGGACGATACAGTGGTTATGCCTATTACCACTGCCATGTACCGCGTTTTTGGCAAGGAATACGTTGATTATATTTCAGTGGAGGCAGCTACCCCCGAGGTCATGGACAAATTAGAAGAGACCTTATCCGAAACGATCATAAAAAAGCACCGCCTTACTACGGAAGACGAAAAAGATTCTTTCCAGATCCGCAACATGGCAGATATAAAAAATACCCTGCAGGCTACTACGAGAACCATGTCTCTCTTGTTGGGTGCGATTGCCGCGATTTCGCTTTTAGTCGGCGGTATAGGTATTATGAATATCATGCTTGTTTCAGTGACCGAGCGTACGAGGGAGATTGGCCTGCGTAAGGCGCTGGGCGCAACTAATAAGGATGTCTTAGTGCAATTTCTTATTGAATCCATCCTGATGTCGCTTATAGGCGGCATAGCCGGAATTGTATTGGGAAGCGGCATCTCTACATTGATAAATATTCTTGCCGGCTGGTCAGTGCGCGTATCGGCGTTTTCTATTATTCTGGCAACGACATTTTCATTAGTTGTAGGCATTGTCTTTGGCCTCTGGCCTGCCCAGAAGGCCTCAAAACTCGACCCAATCGAAGCACTTAGATACGAATAAAAGCTTATGTATAAAACCAAAATAATCTGCACAGTTGGGCCGGCAAGCGATAGTCTAACAGTGTTAAGAAAAATGATGCTCGCAGGTATGGATGTGGTAAGGCTAAATTTCTCACACGGTAATCACATCCAACACCTCAAGCGTATACGCTTTGTAAGGCTATTAAATAAAAAGTATAATCGCCGCATAAGGATATTACAGGACTTGGAAGGATACCGCATAAGGCTGGGCAGGTTCAAATCTAAAGCCGGCATTGCCTTAAAGAAAAGACAAGCCTTATTCTTAACAAATAAGGATATCCTGGCAGAAGGCAATACAATACCCTTTGATTATGAAGGCCCTTTGAGCGATATAAAGACAGGCAGCCACATATATATAGACGACGGCAATATCTGCCTGATAACAAAGGCAAGGACGAAACACTCTATCAAAACAGAGGTGGTTATTCCCGGGATCTTGAAAGATAACAAGGGAGTTAATATCCCGGACGTAAACTTGAGCTTCAAAGGTCTTAAAGAAAAGGACAGGCTGGATATCGAGTTTGGTATAAAAAATAAAGTCGATTTCCTGGCCCAGTCGTTTGTAAGAGGCAAAGGAGACATCCTGCCCATAAGAGATTTGATCAAATACAGATTGCCCGGCGCTAAATTAATCGCTAAGATTGAGAACCGCCAGGGTATTGATAATATTGACGAGATTATTAGCTCTTGTGACGGGATAATGATTGCCCGCGGCGATATGGGGGTGTCCATACCGCTCTATGAAGTGCCTATAGTGCAAAAACAGATAATAAAAAAGTGCAATAAGGCAGGAAAGTTCGTAATCACCGCCACCCAGATGCTGGAAAGCATGACCGATAATATCCGTCCGACAAGGGCCGAGGTCACAGATGTAGCCAATGCTGTGCTTGACGGCTCTGATTTTGTTATGCTTTCAGGCGAAACCGCAGTAGGTAAATACCCCTCCGAAACGGTCCGGATGATGAATAAGGTAATCGGGTTTACCGAAAGCCATAAGTCGATTTAAGCCCTAAAATCAAAGCCAGCCTTCTTGAATTAAGCAAAAGGAACATAACCTACCACAAGAGTTATTTCGTAGTAAATTTCAGCTAGAATTTATCTCATTTATTTACAGATAGTTACGAATAGTTTATATTTTTAGCCTATTTTTATCGATAATAGTTATTGCTACTTTTACGGTAAATGTTATAATAAAAAAACATAAAAAATGATGATCTCTTTAGTCTTAGCATTCACTATGGATAAAAGGATTACTGTAGGTTAGAGATTGAGCATTGTGCGAAACCCGGTCAGGGGACCGGGTTTTTTTATTTTTATACACAAATAAAGGATTAAATATGCCGGACAAAATTTTAATCGTAGATGATGATGGAGATTTAAGGGGCGAGCTTAAGGATTTTCTTGAAGACTACGAGGTATTCGAAGCTTCTAACGGCCAGGATGCCCTAAAATTGTTAAAGAGAGCCAATGAGATCGGAGTAGTGATTTTAGATGTCATGATGCCGGTTATGGGCGGCCTTGATTGCCTGGAAGAGATAAGAAAGACAGATCCTGATTTAGGTGTAATTATGTTAACCGGCCATAGTTCCAAAGATGTGGCAATAGAAGCCTTAAGGGGCCGGGCTGATGATTATCTGGAAAAACCCATTAAGATAGAAAAGCTTAAAATGGCCATTGAGCGGCTCATGGAGGCCAAAAGAGGCGAGGCTGACGTGAGCACCATGGATTTAAAAGCCAAAATTGAAAAGGTAAAGGGTTTTGTTGAAAGGAATTGCTTTAAAAAAATTAACCTTATTGATGCGGCAGCAACAGTATATTTAAGCCCGAAATACCTAAGCCGGATTTTCAAGGAATATGCCGGCGTAGGTTTCAATGAGTATAGATTAAAAATAAAGATAGAAAAGGCAAAGGAGCTTCTTGCAAAATCCGGAGCCAATATCAATCAAGTTTCCGAAAAACTCGGCTATGAAAACGCAGAATCTTTTATCCGGCAGTTTAAAAAATTTACAAGGTCCACGCCGACTGCTTTCCGGATGAAAGGACTTAAGAAGAAAACGCGCAGCGGCAGGAAAAAAGTTAAACCTGCTAAATTTAAATCCAAGACAGTATCAAAAAGGCGAAAACTTAATGGAAAAAGATAAGTGGTTAGCCAGTTTTCCCCAGAATAACCCCAATCCGGTAATTGAAATCAATAAAGAGGGAGAAGTAATTTTTTCAAATCCGGCAGCTTCAGAAATATTAGGCAGGATAGGGGCTTCTAAAAAAATAGATCAGTTCTTTCCCGTAGATTTTGAAATAATCCTGGGGCACCTGAAAGCCGGCGAAAAGAAAACTTTTGTTCGCGAGGTCGATATAAAAGGTTTTATTTTCCTTGAAACAGTAACTACCTTGCCGCAATTACAAGTAGTACGTATTTACGCCCAGGATATCAGCGTCCTGAAAAAGGTCCAGAAAGAGTTATTTAAGCTTAATTATACACTTCAAGCATTAAGCCACTCTAACCAGGCAATGATGCGCGCCCAGGATGAGGACAGCTATCTTAAAGATGTATGCAGGATAATAGTCAAAGATTGCGGGTATCCTTTTGTTTGGATCGGATTTGCCGAAGAAACGCAAGAAAAAAATGTCTACCCTGTGGCTCAATACGGCTATGAAGACGGATACCTCAAGACGCTCGATATTACCTGGAAAGATACCGAGCGCGGCCAGGGGCCGACGGGCACAGCTATCCGGACAGGAAAATTGGCTACATGCGTTGATATGCAGAAAGACCCTAAGTTTAAGCCCTGGCGCGATGAAGCTATCAAACGCGGCTATGCCTCATCTTTGGCATTGCCATTGATTAGCGAAAATAAAAAGCTCGGAGCACTGACAATATATTCTAAAGAACCCAATGGGTTTGCCGGAGACGAGATAACATTGCTTAGCGAATTAGCAAACGACCTCGCCTATGGAATAAGTTTTATAAGAATGCGCCTAAAACAGAAACAAGCCGAAGATATCTTGAAAAGGGATAACGAAACTTTCGAACGGCTTGTTAAAGAGAGAACAAGGGATTTGCTCAACATCCAAATGGATTTAGAGAAGGCAAGGCGGCTTTCGGACATAGGCACCTTAGCCGCGACGGTCGCTCACGAACTACGCAACCCTTTAGCCGCGATACATATGGCGACATACAACATAAAAAGAAAAGCCCAAAATCCGCTTTTAGAGAAACATCTCCTGGTCATAGATAAGAAAGTTGACGAAAGCGACCAGATTATCAATAACCTCTTATTCTATTCCCGGATAAAGGAACCCCGGTATGAACGTATAGATATCTGCGCCGTAATCAATGAATGCGTCGGAATTTGTAAAAATCGTTACCAGGACAAAAAAGTATCTGTCGATAAAAAATATAACCGGCTTAAAAATGCCTTTGTCGAGGCAGATGCGTTACAAATAAGAGAAGTTTTTAATAATATTTTGAATAATGCTTTTGACGCGATAATAAGCGATAAAGGAAAAATTACCATTGAGGCCGAATCTGATAATCAGTTTATAAATATCCATGTTAAAGATTCAGGCCAGGGAATAGCTGAAGAGGATTTAAAGAAAATATTCGACCCGTTTTTTACTACAAAGGCGAAAGGCACTGGGCTAGGGCTAACCGTATGCGTCCAGATAATGAAGCTCCACGAAGGCTCAATGGGCATAACAAGCAAAGTCGGCAAAGGCAGCGTTGTAAGCGTGAAACTGCCGATAAGAAGGCCAGCAAATGTCAAAGCGGATACTGATAGTAGATGATGACCTGGATTTTTGTTCGGAACTCTCTGAGACCTTAGAGGCCGAAGGCTACTCTGTAAAGGCAATCTCTGACCCTAAAAAGGCGCAGGTAGAAATGAAGAAAGACACTTACCAGGTTATTATCCTTGATTATAAGATGCCTGATATAAGCGGAGCTGATATTTTAGAATATATAAGAGATAAGAAACTAAAAGCCAAAATTTTTCTTACCACCGGCAAGCCTTTCATCGAGAAGATATTAAAAGATAAGGATTTATCCGGCGTCGTAGCTGAATTTATAAACAAACCATTCAATATAAATCAATTGCTTGAAAAGATCGACGCAGCCTGAGATTTTTCCTCAAATGCCGCAGCGTAATACCTAAAAGCCTTTTTTTAACCCGCGCGAAACCTCAAGTAGACAAAAGTCAATAAAAAGTAGAATTACCCAATTTACTATTTTTCCCATTAGCCTACTATTATAAATAGCTAAGTCATTCGCTGCGTCATGTGCGGTGCTTTATCGCTCATGGCGGATAGTCAAGGAGAGAGTCCATTAAATAAGGTAAAATGTCAAAAAAAATACTTGTTGTTGATGACGACCAGGAGCTCTTGGGCGAATTAAAGGATACCCTTTCTCTAAATAATTACGAAGTGGCAGCAGTAGGTGATCCTGCGCTAGCCTTGGATTTGGCAGTAAAATTTAATCCGGATTGCATAGTCCTGGACCTCAAAATGCCCGTGAAAAGCGGTTTTCAGCTTGCCAGCGAAATAAGGCATTTATACGGGTTTGAAAATATCCCGATTATCGCCATGTCGGCGTTTTTTAAAGACGAATATGAATCGCTTATGAAATTATGCGACATAAAAAAATGCCTTAAAAAGCCGTTTACGCCTCAGGCGATAATTGCCGAGATCGAGGCTGTGTTTAGATAAATAATTTTAACCTTGATAAAACAGGGGGCGGCAATGCTTACCCAAATTTCTGGAGTTAAAGAATGTAACGTCGGCCTTTGCGCATACAATAGAGAGAACAAGTGCTTTGCTTTAGTAGTTGATATAGGCGAAGCGGGAACAAAATGCAGTTCGTTCGTTAATTCATCGACAAAATGCGCAATCCCGGATATCTCCGGTTTGGTCGGCGCCTGCAAGGCTAAGGATTGCCGGTTTAACAACTGCCTGGAGTGCAGCGCAGAAAGTATCTGCGTTGCCTGGAACGGGAACTTCGCCAGGTGCGCAACATTTGAATCATATTAAAGGCACCTAGTTATAATGGGTAGTCGCGGATGCCTTTTTAGGCGGGCTTACTAGGAGGCTCGCCTATTTTTTAATTCACGATTTTATCTTAGAATCTTCTGGTAAATTCCGGAATTGGAAATTATAATGATTCCTGGAAGGGAATGCCAAGGCTGGCTGAAAAAGAGGAGGCGAAATGAAAATGAATAAGGTCACCAGGATTATCCTGATAGTAGTCATTTCTTTGTTTGCCCTGGCGATTATCAAAGATTTTGCCATAAAATCAGTTGTTTCGCTTGTCGCAACACATGTCACCGGCGCAAAGGTAAGCATCGATTGGATGTCCGTAGGCGTATTGCGCCAGTCAGTCAAGATCAGCGGCTTTAAGATGTATAACCCAAAGGACTTCCCCAAAGGCGTGCTTGTTGATTTGCCTAAATTGACTGTTAATTACGACGTGGCTTCTATATTGAAAGGCAAATTGCATTTATCGCTCCTTGATATCAATTTGAAAGAAATCGGCCTGATCAAGAACAAAGAAGGCAAATTAAATGTGGATTCATTAAAGGTTGCCCAGCAGAAACCGGCAAAAGAAGAAAAGCCGGCAAAACAAATGCCTATGCAGATAGATGTGATGAATTTAGAGATGGGTAGGATTGTTTCCAAGGATTACAGCGTAGGCGCAGAGCCGGCGATTTCAGTCTATGATATCAATCTAAAAAAGACCTATAAGAATATCACCAGCGCCCAGCAACTTGCCGCCCTCATAATATCCGAACCTATGAAACAGGCCGGCATAAGAAGCGCCGGGATTTACGGCGCAGCAATGCTCACAGGCGTAGGGTTTATCCCTATCGTTGCTATCACTACCTTGACCGGTAAAGACAGCGTAGCCCAAGAATTTAATGTTGCCAAAGATAAGCTCTATGATATAAGTCTTGGAGTACTCAAGCAGATGGGCAAGGTAAATAAAGAGGATAAGTCCGGAGGGCTTATTGTTGCGGATGTCAATGGGGTAGGCGTAACCTTGAGGTTAAAACAGGTAACCAATAGGTCCAGCCAGGTTAATATTTCAGCAAGAAAGTTTAAAATGCCAAAGCCGGAAGTGGCAAACGGCGTGCTTTATCATATTAACGAACATATTAAGTAAATGAAGCCATAACTTAGCGAACAAGTATTACGCGAAGCTAAGTTGTTAGGCTGAATTTATCCCTCACCTTTTTAGGTATTAAGAGGCACGGGATAATTAAATCTGGAAATAAAAAAGAGTTTGAATATTTAAAAGGTGAGGGATTTAATTCGCAGACGCCTCACTATTAAAATTACAGGCTATAATTTACACTCGTTTTAACTCGCGTAAATTATCTGCTCATTAAAAAAAGGGAGGGTAGATATGTTCAAGCGTATAGCAGCGGTAATTGTTTGCAGCATGTTTTTAATAAGTGCTTATGGTTGCGTCGCTTTATTAGCCGGAGCAGCCGGCGGCGCAGGCACTTCGGTCTGGCTTTCGGGAAAATTGACCCAGGAGGTAAACGCTCCTTTTGAACATAGCATAAGGGCAGCGAGGTCAGGTTTAAAATCGCTTAAGCTTGCGATAACCAAAGAGACTGTTGAAAAAGATGTGGCGCAGATTATGAGTAAATACACGGACGGAAAAACCATCTGGATAGATGTTAAGCGCATTACAAACACAAGCTCAAAAATTGAGGTGCGCGTGGGCGGCGTAAGTTCGGACAAGGCAGCAGCGGATACAATCTTAAAGAGAATCCGCCGTTATTTGTATTAAAAGCTCAAGTTTTTAGAAGATCGCTAGAGGCAAAAGAAGAGTTTCTGCTTCTTTTGCCTCTTTTATTTCTAAATCCTGCCGCATAATAAATTCCTATTGAGCAATCTTAAGAAATAAGAGATAATATTAGCACTTATCTTTACAAGAAAAGAGGACCGTTTAGATGGCAGTTCATACTCTAGGTAATAATATCGCGGCAATGATGACTGAATTGGGGGACCTGGGCGTTTTTATCGCCATGTTCTTAGAGTCGAGCATCATCCCGATCCCATCAGAAGTTATTATAATCGGCGCCGGAGCCCTGGGAATTCCGCTTGTATCCATAATCATATTTGGCGCTTTGGGTTCTACGCTGGGGGCGATGTTCGGGTATTTGTTAGGCCGCTATGCGGCATTACCCGTAATATTAAAATTCGGCAAATTCATACTTATAAAACCCCACCATATTTGTAAGGCTGAGGCCTTTGCAAAAAAATACGGCGCCTGGGGAGTGTTAATAGGCAGGATGCTGCCGATAGTTCCGTTTAAGGTTTTCTCTATTGCCTCAGGCATTACCAATATTCCATGGTTTCCTTTTTTAATCTGCACATTTATCGGCGTAGTGCCGCGAATTTACATCTTAGCAATTTTCGGTGCGGTGATAATACAATATAAAAAACCTGCCTTACTTATCCTACTTTTTGTTATCTTTATATTTTTAGCTTTTAAAATTACGAGAATGATTTATAATGGGAAGAAGTGTAAATGAGACCAAAACTTACGGAGCGTAAGCGCTCGTAAGTTTTATGGTCGAATTTATCCCGCCCTTTTGGCTGGTTAGATATGCATTATATTTATTTGCTAGAAAGCGAATCAGGTAGCTATATTTATGTTGGAAATACTAATGATTTAGAAAGAAGGCTGCTTGAGCATAACAGCGGTAATAATGCATCAACTAAGAAACATAAGCCTTTCAAATTAGTTTATTACGAAGCTTACTCGGATAAGCGAGATGCTTTAGATAGAGAAAAGAAATTAAAACATCACGGTAGTGTAATTGGTCATTTAAAGAAACGGTTAAAACATAGTTTATAAAATTAAATTACGCCAAAAGGGCGGGATTTAATTCCGACAAAACAAGTTATGTCGCTATAAATGCTCCATAACTTGTGTCGTCATTAAAGGGGGTTTTAGATGTCAATTTGGCAGATAATCAAAGCCGGCGGGTTAACGATGTTTATCCTTTTGGGCTGCTCTGTTCTTTCGCTTGCGGTTATTATGGAGCGTATAATTTATTATCGCAGGTCTTCCAGGGTAAAGAGGACGGAGTTCATGAGCCTTATAAAGAAGGAATTACAGTCAGGCAATATAAAACAGGCTCTGGAAATATCTCAAAATACGTTTACGCCTTTTGCCAGCGTTGTGCATTCCGGCCTTAATCTCCTGGGCCACAGCGAAGTGGTTATATCAAATACCATGGAGCGCGAGATTGCCGTTGAAACGACGAAACTGGAGCGTTTCACGACCATAGTCGGCACTATCGGCAGCACTGCTGTTTATATCGGGCTTTTCGGCACGGTCTTAGGCATAATCCGCGCCTTTAATGATATTGCCCTTACCGGCAGCGGCGGCATCAGCGTTGTCATAAGCGGCATATCCGAGGCTTTGGGCTGCACCGCAGCCGGCCTTTGCGTAGCAGTACCTGCGGTCATAGCTTACAATTATTTTATAAAAAAAGTAGATAATTTTGTCACGGATATGGAGCTGTGCGCGAGCGAAACCCTGGACCTGATAACCCTTAAACAGAAATGAGAGCAAAATCCAGAAAACAGAAATTAATGGCAGAAATCAATATCACGCCGTTTACGGACGTGGTTTTGGTTTTGTTGATAATATTCATGGTTACGACTCCTCTGATAATACAAGCGAGTATTAAGGTAAACCTGCCTAACGCCTCAAGCGCCAAACCCATCAAAAATTCCAGCCAGGCTTATGTTACCTTGAGTAACGAAAACCTGCTGTATTTAAACGGCCAGATGGTTTCAAAAAAAGAATTGAGGAGAAAGATCGAGTCAATGGTCAAGGATAATTCCGGCCTCAATGTTATTTTGTTTTCCGACAAACTTGTTTATTTTAAAGAAATAGTGGCTGTACTTGATATCCTGAACGAATTGGGAGTTAAAAATTTGAATATTGCCGCAAAACCGGAACAAAGCGAATGAGACCAAAGCTTACGGAGCGTAGATATGTCTAAATCAATAAAAGGCACAAGAACAGAAAAGAATTTACTGGCGGCTTTTGCCGGAGAATCCCAGGCGAGAAACCGCTATACTTATTTTGCCAGCGCGGCAAGAAAAGAAGGTTTGGAGCAGATTGCCAATATTTTTGCTGAAACTGCTGAAAACGAAAAAGAGCACGCCAAGGTTTTCTTTAAGCATTTAGAAGGCGGCGACGTTGAGATTACCGCCACATATCCTGCCGGAGCGATCAAAGACACGAAGAGCAATTTAGAGCTTGCTGCTGCGGGCGAACAATTAGAATGGACAAAACTTTATCAGGATTTTGGAAAAATCGCCAGGGAAGAAGGATTCCCCGAGGTAGCGCGCTCTTTTGAGCAGGTTGCGAAAGTCGAGAAGTTCCACGAGTCAAGATACAGGAAATTGATTGATAATATCGCCAAGGGCGAAGTTTTTAAAAAGAAGTCTTCGGTGAAGTGGCACTGCATTAATTGCGGGTATGTTTTCGAAGGCGCAGAGCCTCCGAAAGAATGCCCGGCCTGTAAGCACCCGCAGAGTTTCTACGAAGTTCTTGCTGAGAATTATTAGCTGCAAAAACAAGTTGGGTCACAACGTCACAAAGTCACAACGTCACCCGTAATAAATTTTCTGGTGACTTGGTGACTGGTGCTCTGGTGACTTTACATGTGACATGGTGTCATGCCTGCCTGCCGGTAGGCAGGGTGACTTGGTGACTATATGTATTTTTCAACTATTTCATAAAGGGGACAGATTATGCAGGTTACGCCGGATAAGATTTACGACCTACTGATTCAATACGGCCTTAAAGTTGCCGCGGCAATACTGATATTTTTTATCGGTAAGTGGGTAGGCCGTTCCACAAGTCATGTCGTGGGAAAAGTAATGCACAAGTCAAAGGTGCCGCCAACGCTTCTATCGTTTACCAAGCATCTTGTTTACTTTGCCATCCTTACTTTTGCCGCACTTGCGGCTTTAAGCAAATTGGGAGTGGAAACGACATCATTTATCGCGATTATCGGCGCTGCCGGTTTGGCAGTAGGCCTTGCGCTTCAGGGCTCTTTGGCAAATTTTGCTTCCGGGGTAATGATTGTTATATTCGCGCCTTTTGAAGTGGGAGATTTTATTGAGGCAGGCGGAGCAGCCGGCACAGTGCAAGAAATCCAGATATTCAGCACAATCATGATCGCGCCGGACAAGAAAAAGATTATTGTTCCTAACGCAAAGATTACCGGGGATAAGATAGTAATACATTTGAAACAGTAGAAAAAACAGTTGGGTCACAACGTCACAAAGTCACAACGTCACCCGCAAAAGCATTACATGTGACCTGCGACCGAAGGGAGTCCCGAGCGAAGCCGAGGGAGTGACCTGGTGACTATATGTATTTTTACTTAAAAGGGGGTTATATATGGCGAATATAATCGCATTAGCGTTTACTCTTATTGTGCTGGGAATTTTTATTTTTGGCGCCTTGGCATATCCGATATGGATGCTTATCCATTGCGCGACAGCACAACAAAGAAGCACTAAGTCTAAGACAATATGGATTATATTAATGATTCTGGTCTGGCCTTTGACCAGCTATCTTTATGGTTTATTCGCCTCTAAACGCACGCTTTTTAAGTGGTTTTCGTCGATACTTATTGTGTTGCTGGGCCTTCTGGTTTTTGTCTTTTTTGCCTCGACAGCGTATTTAAATAAATATACTGCTAGCCTGATATCTACTGATATCTCAAAAATCAGCTCCAACCAGATAGCCGGGTTGACTGACGAAGAGGCGGCCGGGATCAAGTCAAACTTAGAAACCCTGCAGAATGAACTTAAAGGCAGCGTTCTGAAAACAGACAAAAAGTTTACAATCTATAACCTTACCCGGATGTTTGATATTATCAGCACGGATAACCAGATCAATCAATCCGAACTTACTGACTGGATGGATAAATTTGAGTCCCGCGATACCCTAGACCGGAATGCTTTTGAGAAATATGTGGATGATTTAGGCGGGAAGAAGTAAAAGAGGGGAGAAAGAAAAATAGTTGACATTTATTAAGGGAGATGTTATACTTCTATTGTTATGGAACTATCAAACTATGTAAAGATATTTAAAGCCTTATCAAACGAACAGCGGCTGAATATTTTTTTGATGATCCACAAGGGCTGTTGTTCAACGCAAGATAAGGGAGCTTTGCAGGACCGGACAAAGAATAAAGCCTGTTGTCCTGTGGCAGGGTTTCTGGAAAAGGCTTTTACTAAAGTCTGCGATTGCATGAAGCTCTCAAGATCTACTGTTTCACACCACTTTAAAGAACTTCAAAACGCAGGGCTTATTACCTGCGAGAGGGACGGGCAGATGTATCGCTGCCGGGTTAATGAAGAAGCGCTTAATGCGATTAAGGATTTCTTGAAGTAGATTTTTTTTGCTTTAATTGTTCGACAGTATTGGAACAATAGAATGAAAGGAGGTGATTAGAATGTTTAACTGTTGCGGAAAAGATGCTAAGTCTATTTGCGAACAGCTTGATTGCAACGTAAAGGAAACAGCAAAGGGCATTCAGGTTGATATAAGCGCAAAAGACGCGTCAAAAACAGAATCGTTGAAGGCTCTGATAAAGGCCTGTCATGAATTCTGCGGATGTTGCTAGTGGTTTGCGATGTCGGGGAGCGGGCCCGCTTCCTGGCATTGCGATCTTTAAGGGACTGTGCCCCCTTTATGACCTCTAAAGCTTTTTAGCTACCCCTTAGGGGACGACTTCGTTCCCCTAATACCCCTATGTGTAACTTCTTTTTGAGTGTACAAAAAGAAGTTACCAAGAAAAATACACCCCAAAAATTTTCCCCTGCGGGTCGGCTTTTTGCTGCGTAAAAAACGGAGCCTGCGGAATTCACCCCACATAACATGTGGGGCTCGAACAGTCCTCGGCTTTTTAACCGTTTTTTCCTCGCAAAAGAGCCTAAAATTTTAAGGGGAGTAAAAAGGTTAGGCTATTGACCTTGCTAATATGAGAGAGTACAATATACTTAAATTAAATAATTTAAAAACTTGCTTGACAGCTCGATGGGGAAGATGTATAAATATAGTATAAAACTTGGGTGGTATGTTTCGAAGGGGGAACTGCCACGTAAAAATAATTAAAACCTTCGGCCAAAACGCCGGAGGTTTTTATGTTTATGACTAAAGTATTAGAAAAAACAGAACAGAAAGTAAGCCATCAAAAGGATGTCTTTAATTTAATTAAGGATATTCCCCATAAGCCTTATTATGAGGACAAGAAGCATAATATTGTTTTATTCCAAAATGATTCTTTTGATATCCTTCCCAATATTCCTTCCGACTCAATTGATATGATTTTTGTAGACCCACCTTATTTTCTGTCAAATGGCGGCTTTACCTGTCATGCCGGTAAGAAAGTCTCTGTAAATAAGGGAAAGTGGGACGTCTCTAAGGGTAAAGAGGAAAATTATCTTTTTACGTTAAGGTGGCTTCGAGAGTGCCAGAGAATTTTAAAACCGAATGGAACAATTTGGGTGTCAGGCACTTCACATATAATTTATATAGTAGGTTATACTATGCAAGATTTGGGCTATAAAATATTGAATGATATAGCTTGGTTCAAGGTTAATCCTCCGCCAAATCTAAGTTGCCGTTATTTTACCCATTCAACAGAGACTATTCTTTGGGCTGCAAAGAACAAAGACAGTAAGCATTATTTTAATTACGACTTAATGAAAAAGATGAACAATGATAAGCAGATGCTAAGCCTTTGGTCTATTCAAGCTCCAGGTTCTGCAGAGAAGATACATGGCAAACACCCTACACAGAAGCCTTTGCAGTTATTGAATAGGATAATTTTAGCCTCAACTCGGCCTGGTGATATAGTCTTAGACCCGTTTAGCGGCAGTAGCACAACAGGAATCGCCGCGTTTAGAGAGCGAAGGCAATTTATTGGAATTGAACTGGAAGAAGAATATCTAAAAGTCTCATTGAAAAGATTTAAAGATGAAGAACAAGCTTTATTAGCAAAGAGGTAACAGTGAGAAAGAGCGGCGTTGGCGGTGGCAGGACTATAACAGGTTTGAAGTTTGAATCAAGAGTTTCATTAAAAAGTCTTTTAGCTTCGCTTGCTGGTTACAGGGTAGAAGACGATACTGTTTATTTTAAGAATGAAAAAGTTGCAGAATTTTACGAGAAACATAAATTATACAAAAATTTACTAGAGCCGAATAAAATAGATTATAAGAAAATTATTTCTAAAAAATTATTACCGGATGAAGCAATTCTAATTTTAACTAATAAAATTCTTTTTATAATCGAAATTAAATTCCAAGAAGTTACCGGTTCTGTTGATGAAAAGCTGCAGACATGCGATTTCAAGAATAAGCAGTACAATAAGTTACTCGCCCCACTAGGAATATCGGTTAAGTATACATATGTTTTAAGCGATTGGTTTAAGCAACCGCAATATAAAGATGTATTAGAATTTATAAAGGATGTTGGATGTCATTGTTACTTTAACGAATTACCTTTAAGCTTTTTAGGTTTACCTGAGCCAAAATGATATGAAATAATTTAGTCACAGTGGAGTGACAGTATGAAATTTAATAAATATGACCTTATGTAATCTAAAAGACCAGGCAAACGCCTGGTTTTTTAATCTCGAACGGAGAGAGGGATCTCTCTAAAGGGTACGAGGTTGCTTTTTTGTTTAGGAGGTAGACTATGATTAAAAGAAGATTTATTTGTAGAAAGTGTGGATATAAATTTGAAGTAGATGTTTTTGAAGCCGGTGAAGCCGAAGAAAAAAGAAAGCCTTCGCGCCCTGTCAAATGTATAAAGTGTGGAGGCCCTGTCGAGAGAACTTAAGTATAGTTAGCTAATTTGACCGTTCAGAGGACACAGTACTTTTGATTAGTTTCCGCTTCTAATTTTTGCATAGCGGAAAGCTTTTTGACGAGGAGAATAGCCGCCCTGGTTTAAAATATTTTTATGGGAGGATAATTTAGATGACAAATAATCAAATTAATAAAATATCATTTTTCTCAGATCGTCCCCTTTCGGCAGATAAAGAGCAGGAAGTACGGTTTGGTCATCTTGGAGTAATAAATAATTTAAAAGAAATATTATTTAATTGCCCGATCCCTTTTACCGTTGGATTATTTGGGAAATGGGGTTCAGGGAAAAGTACAATAATAAATATTTTAAGTAAAAAGCTAGAAGAAAGTAATATTGCCACTATAGATTTTGACGTCTGGAAACACGAGGGAGATTCTCTAAGAAGAGATTTCTTAGAAGAATTGGTTAATCAGTCAAAAAGTAAAAAATATCTTCCAGACAGTTTTACGCTAAACGAAAGATTAAAGACCCCTATTCAAAAAACTAAAAAAGGAGAGATTATTTTTAATCGGGAAGTTGCCGCAAGGGCTATTCTTTTGATATTGATAATAGTCGACATTGGATTATTTTTATATAATAAGTATCCTGGCGCACTGGGAAATTACTTATCTATTATATTTGGAGGTTCAGTTATATCTGGATTATTTCTTGCCTTATTGAAACAAACAGTAATCTTAGAGACAATAACTACTGTTTTAGAGCCGTTTAAAGACCCATATGAATTTGAGGAGGAATTTTTAAGGATTATCAAAGCAATCTCCCAGAAGAAAATAGTTATTTTTATCGATAATCTTGATCGATGTATCCACAACAAAGCAATCGAGGTATTGTCCACCATAAAAACTTTTTTGGCAAAAGATGCAGATGTGGTCGATGACAATAAATGTATTTTCCTAATAGCCTGTGATGATGAGGCAATTAAAAAACATCTCGAAAGTGTATATGTCAATAATCAGGATAAAAATAGTAGTACAGAACCATTTAGTGCTGATGAATTTCTAAGAAAATTTTTCAATGTTTTTCTTCGTATTCCAGATTTTATTGATACAGAGCTTCAATCTTACACAGAAGAATTGTTAAGACAAACAAAAATTCCTCAATTTACTTCTTTAGACCTCGCTTTTGTTATTACAAATGCATTTCGTGAAAATCCTCGACAAATTAAACAATTTATTAATATTTTGCTCGCTCATTTTCTTCTTGCCCAAGATAGAGAAACTAGCAAGCCGCCCCTAATTATTCCTAGTGGAATAATCACTGACAATGTTGTATTTCTTGCCAAAATTTTAATAATCCGTCAATTGTTCCCTCAGGAATATCAAAAGATTAGAGAAGACTCTCTTACTACTAAGGAAATGGAAGATATAGGCACTATTAAATTTAAAGATTTTCTCAGGGCTACCAAGCCAGTAACTGTCGAGGATATTAGACCTTTTATCTATTTTAAACAATCAGAAGAAGAACGCGAAATTCCTGGAATAAAAGAATTAGTGTTGGGTTTGACTGACGACAAGCTCGATATGATTAAGGATAAATTAAAAGATATCAAAACTAATTCTGAACAATTAAGTAGCTTAAAGATATTTATGCCACATTTTATAGACAGAAATAAGAACAGAAGGATTCCTGTACTTAACATAATTTCTTGTTCTCTAGAAGCATTCCGACACCACAATATTGAGATGGGTCTAGATTATTATACAAAAATAGCCGATTTATTAAATAATAATCCTGAGCTTAAATCTGAATTGCAAAGATTTGAGCCTAACTTGATTTTTAAAGGCGTGCTTGAGAAATGCAGAAATGCAGAAGACAGAGTGGGTATTATTAATCAATACATTAATATTTTGCAAAGACAAGAAGATGGAGAGAGTGAAGCAAAAATATCTATTAATTTTGCTTATAATCTATTTAAGGAGTTGCTAGAACACGAGGAATGGATTGTAGATAAAAAAGGAAAAATAAATAAAATTTTAGAAAGCACATACTATGCTTCTCCTAGAGTGCTTTCTCTTTTCAAGGGAAAAATAGAAAATAAGAAGGATTTTATTTCTGAAAATACTATTTCTAAATTTGCTGCTACCTTCTCAAATGATGATATAGAGAATATGCCAAGTATAAAAGATAAGGTTGAACTTCTTCTGAATTTCAGAGAGATAATTACGCCAAAAGTAACTCAGAAAATCATTGAATCCTTGCAAAATTTATTGAATACCGAAATACAGAAGCCATTTAGGGGAGAAAAAGAGAATTTCTTGGATTGCATAGGGAAAGTAGTAAATGTTTTAAAGGAACAAATTAAAAGTATTCAGCCTAGAGATCCATTAAATGCTTTCGCAAATATTCTCGTTCAGGGATTTAATGCATTAGGAGATTGGAATCAGAGGAAAATGTTCATATTTACCTTCATTAATATAATTGATATTGTAGACAATCCCTATCAAACAAACATCAATAATTTAAGCCAGAAATTTTTTATTAATGTTGATGTTAGTGGCATCGATTTTGTTTTTCTTAGATTAAATGAGGAGCGCAAAATGGAAACGATTGAGAAATATATTGGAGTTTTTCAGCCAAGAGTTATGCAGCAGCAACCGGTTTTTGATTTACTCTATCCTTTGACTTCTTCAGAGATAAGAACTCAATGGCTTGCCGACCTGATAACATCCGCTTACCCGAGAGCTTTAGCTAAATTGGAAGAGCTTAAATATGAGGTTGATAATAGGCAAAAGGTAGTTGGAGCTCTGTTAGCAACTGTTCAGTCAGCGGCGCTACAGGATAAAATAAAGATATATGAAATAATTAATAAGCTAAAATGCGCCGATGATTCAGATTTAAAAAACAATCTTATTACTCAAATTAAATCTCTTTTAAAGAATTCTGATAACAACCAGCAACAGGTAGGGTATTCCTCTTTGCAGGGTGCGATTGTTTATCTTTCCGCAACATCAGTGAGGGAGATTATTAGAGAAGTGGTAGAGTGGTTACGTGCCCTAGAGCCAGTTAATGCTGGAAAAACATATGCTATTAGAAGTGTTATTCTTAATTGGGAAATTTTGGAAAAGCCTCTTCAGGATGATTATATAGATTTTATTTTTGATAAACTTATAAAACGTGCAATTAATATTGATAATATCAGATTTGGCTTTGAAATACTTATTGAGATTAAACCACAATATGATGCCTATACTGTATACTTTGATGATGTTTTGGCTAAGGCAGAAACAGATGTTGATAATCAGATAAAAAGTGAAATTAGAGGTGGTTTGTTAAAATTGAAACCTCCTAAGCTGAGCGAAAAGAATAGTGAATTTTGGAATAAAGTTGAGAAAATCGCAATTAAAACTGAATAAAAAATACGCGGTGGTCATAATTTTTAACAAGAATGGGGGCGGTCCTAAATTTTTTCTTGATATGAAAAAATTAATATTTTTATTCATTTTGGCGATGGTGGTGAGCGGGTGCGCTCCGGCGCAGCAGCATCTGGCGCATTTTAGAGAAGATGTGGAAAGATCGAATAAAGTCGCGGAAAAGGTTTTTGATTATCCGTATAAAGACGTTTTTGTGGCAATAGTTCAAGTGTTGAATGATACGGGGACAGTTATATACGAGAAAGATTTTGATAATGGAGTGATACTCGCTAAGAATGCCATAGGATATGCATTAGGTGATTTTCAACAGCCGTCTCATAACTTTGGATTTTGGTTACAAGATATAGGTAATGGCAAGACAAACGTTACATTAAGGATGGTTAACGTACAATGGCCAATGGGCGGGACTGCAGAAGAAGAGTTTAATTTGATTAAAAGAGAGCTGCAAATAAGAGCCAAATTGATTAAATGAATAACAAAATAATCTTTTTATTCATTTTGGCAATGGTAGTAAGCGGGTGTGCAACTACATTTGATTATACAAAAGGCCGAGAAGATTATATTGCTGCACACCCCAAAACTAGCGAACAAACTAAAAGCGATATCAGGGGTGGCTTTATCAAGCCGGGTATGACTAAAGAAGAAGTCAGAGCAAGTTGGGGGATTCCGGGAGAAGAGTATCTATACTTATATCAAAAATCAAGGACATGTAGTTCTTGGGGGTGTACTGAAACCTGGGAAGTGCGCAATACTTATCTGACCTTTGTTAATGATAAAT
>Ga0082335_1003856_pt1 | contig 23754 bp, 25 predicted proteins | sample Subgrocontami58m_FD_72375 | JGI IMG/M metagenome (GOLD analysis project Ga0082335, IMG submission 72375) | Subsurface groundwater microbial communities from S. Glens Falls, New York, USA - GMW37 contaminated, 5.8 m (SPADES assembly) (version 2) ...
TGAATTGTTTCAATGAGTTATAACAGACTCATTCAAAGTAAGATGTTTAGAAATAAATACTTATGGAGACGCGCAATTCATCCGCCCCTTAAAAGGGGGCGGATTTCTTGCGATGCTTTAATAAGACATGTGCCCCCTTTAAACGCAAAATTGTCCTTGAAGTCCTTGTTTTTAACAAGCTCGTTAAGAAGCCTCTGCAATAGTATATCTTTCTCAATCAAATCTCTTCTTTCAATTCCTAGTTTATCGCCAAGGTGGTCAATAAATTTTTTGTCTATCATAGCATCTCCTTTAATTTTTTAATTGTTCTTTTATCATAACTTTTTGAGTATTTAAGTAGTTTATTCTTTGAACAGTTCTCAAATATTTCTTCTGGAATTAATTTAACATTTCCATGCTCCTTTAAGTAAACAAAGTCAAGCATTGTTTTTTCAGCATCCGAGTATGGCAAACCTTTATTGATTATTCCAAACGATGTTAGCTTAGGATTTATCTTTATGAACTTTATTTTGTATCCTAATATGAGAAATGGTTTGGCTCTAAAGATTTTATCATTAATAACATAATCAATTGTAAAATATTCATGAGTTAGATTGTTAAGTTTCAATGCAGTTGATAAACCAAAATACCAATTCTTAACTCCTTTGATTTTTAATGCCTCTTTGATAGCTTCGAGATGATTAATATTACTTTTATTTAATTTTCTTTCTTCAATTGACTTAATATAAAATATACCTCTTAAGATTCTTACTAAGTATTTGTAATGTGTTAAGTATCTTATAGTCACATAATAGTCCATACTAAGTTTTTTACAATCTTCTTTAAGTTCTTCTCTTGTGATAAACTTCTTATCACTCAATTCCAATTTTCTTACTATTAATTTAAGTGTCATATTGTATTGTTATAAAAGATATAACAATATGATATTTATAAATCTATCTATTTATAAGATTAGAAGCCGCTTTTAACTTATCCGCCATATCACTTACTTCTTGAAGAGTCTTTGCAGACTTCGCTGTTTATTGTAACAAATCACAACTCTCTTTAGGAAGAGTCTTACAGCTATCCACAACAACTTGATTTATCGCTTGATTCATCTGCTCATCCATTCCTGTGAAAGCAGTATAGACTTGTGTGCAAGCCTGCCAGATGACAAAAAACATAGTTAAAACTTACAAGGATACAGAAAAATTAAGAGATTGGCTTCTCACAACTTAGCTCACTATACAAAACTAATTAAACTATGCGCCCAGTTTTTTATTATAGTAAAATACATTATAATTCCCCCATTCCGTTGTCTTTTACTAGATAGCAAAGGCGCAAAGGGGTGAGGAAACAAGGGCGTCCTTTGCTATACCTATAAAATGCCAGATACAACTCTAACAAAAATAACTCCGCGAAAATATCAGAGCGAAATATATGAATCCTGCAAGGACAAAAATTGCCTCGTTGTCCTGCCAACAGGAATAGGAAAAACTCTCATAGCACTAATGCTGGCAATAAACCGCCAAAAAGCCTTCCCTGCATCAAAATGCCTTTTTCTCGCTCCGACTCGCCCTCTAGCTCAGCAGCATCTGGATTATTTTAAAAAACATCTTCCTGAGCTTTTTGCAGACTTGCAGTTGTTTACAGGAAAAATTCAGGCAGAACAACGTAAAAAAATCTGGCAAACGGCAGATATAATCTTTTCTACGCCACAGTGTATAGATGGAGAAACATTAATATTTACCGAAGATGGTCCAATAAAGATTTCAGACTTTTTCAAAAAATTTAAATTTAAAGAACAAATTTGCGGAAGTAAAAAATGCGAAATAGCAAAAATCAAAGAGAAGGTATTAGGCTATGACGGAAAGAGAATAGGACTTCTAAATGCTTCAAAGGCGTGGAAACTGCCCGGAGAAGATTTAATAAAAATAAAAACTGAAATGGGTAATGATCTTCTATGCACCAGGGACCATCCACTTCTTTCAATTAATGAAGAGGGAGAACTATTTTGGAAAGATGCCTCCCTATTAAATAAAGGAGACTACATCGCCTCCGCAAAAGAGATAGATGTCCAAGGAAAAGATATAGATATTTTAGGGCTTTTATCAGGTAATGAATCTTTAAAGATAACAGATAAAATCCTGACAAAAAAGTTAATTAATAAGTTAAAGGAGTGTAAAATAAAATGTTCTGCTTATTCAAGATATTTTTATAATTTTATGCCATTGAAGATTTTTCTGGAACTGGCTGAAAAAGTGAAATTTGATTGCAAACCTCTGACTCTTACAGATGCGTGCGGAAGGAGCAGCCCGGTAAATATCCCTAAGCAGCTAGACTCGAAATTAACTTATATCCTGGGAGCGATGCTGGGCGATGGACATATTGGAAATAGAAAAAGTCATGGCTCCGAAGTAGTATTCTCAGATTTAGATAGAAAATCTGTATGCAATGAATTTAGAGAAACAATCTGGGAAATCTTCGGAATAAAAATGAAAGAAGATAAAATTAAAGGACTTACGGCGTATAATTCGGCCCTTGCCTCAATCCTTGCTTTCCTAGGAATCCCAAAAGGAAATAAAGCCAAACATATAAGGGTTCCTAAATTTTTATTTTTTTGTAAAAAAGAATTAGTAAATGGATTTATTAAAGGAATATTCGATACCGATGGGCATGCAGCAAAATATGGAGTTTCAATATCCAGCGCAAGTGAGAAATTTATTCTGGATTTAAAGTGGCTATTTTTAAAAGTGGGAATAATCGGAAATATTGAAAAAAGAATTAACAGGGGTTATATCAAAGGTAGAAAGATAAAAGAATCAGAAATATTCACGTTTAGATTTTCAGGTAGAAAAAATTTGCAAAAGTTTTTAGAAGTCTCCCCAAATAAAGAAAAATGTAAAAAGCTTATAGAAACATTGAATAACACAAAAAAACCGGAAACACGTTCAAAAGAAATCCTGCCAATTTCAAGATTAATGAAGAGAATTCATAAAACAAATAGGAATAAGGCAGAATATTACAAATTTTCTTGTTTATCAATAGATAATTTACAAAAATTGTCAAATAACTTAGAAGGGAAAGACGCCTCAAAATTAAGAGAGCTTCTTAACCTGCCGCTTAGATGGGTAAAAATAAAAGAAAAACTAGAAATTAATGGAAAAAAAGAAGTCTATGATTTAACCATTGAAAAAGATCATAATTTTATAGCAAATTGGTTGGTAAATCACAACTGCATCGGAAATGACTTAAAAAAAAATCTTTACGATTTAACCGATGTCTCTCTTTTAATTGAAGATGAATGCCATCGCTGTTTGAAAAATTATGCTTACACCTATGTCGCAGAAAAATACAAAGAACAGGCAAAAAATCCGCGTATTCTGGGTCTTACAGCCTCTCCAGGAAGCGATAGGAAAACCATAGAGCTAATTGCAAAAAATCTTAATATTGAAGCAATTGAACTAAGAACCCGCGAAAGCGAAGATGTAAAAGAATATCTTCAGGACTTAAACTTTGAAGTAATCCGTGTAGATTTCCCAGAAGAATTCAATAAACTAAGAAATTTGCTTAAAATAATATTCCAAAAAAAAGTTGAGGAGTTAAAAAATCGAAAACTTCTTTTCGGTCCGCCTATGAAAAGAACGATTCTTGAAACTCAGGGAAGAATCATGAAAGCAATTTCTTCGGGAAATCGCCATTTTAATCTTTTAGTAGGCTCTTCGGTTTGTTCACAAGCAATAAAAGTAGAGCATGCAATAGAATTAGTGGAAACTCAAACCCTTTCTTCAGTCTACGAATATTTTCACACTCTATTTCAGCAAGCCAAGGAAAATAAATCAAAAGCAGTAACCAATCTTATCAAGCAGCCAGAATTCAATCAAGCATTTATTCTTCTCAACGAGCTGATTGCAAAAAAAATAGAACATCCAAAGCTTCTAAAAATAAAACAGCTTTTAGAAGCAGGCATAAAAAACAATCCAAAAAATAAGATAATTGTTTTTACGCAGTTTCGCTCAACAGCAATAAAAATTTCCCGTGAAATAAATCAAATTCCAGATATTAAAGCAAGAGTTTTCGTCGGTCAAACAATTAAAAAAATGAAATCAGGAGAGGAAGTTGGTTTATCCCAAAAAGAACAGCACGCGATGCTTGAAGAATTCAAAGAAGGAAAAATTAATGTTCTCGTAGCCACGAGCATCGGAGAAGAAGGTCTTGATATTCCAGAAGTTAACGCAGTGATTTTCTACGAGCCAATTCCAAGCGCAATTAGAAAAATTCAAAGAGCAGGTAGAACAGCAAGGCTTATGGAAGGAAGCCTCATTATTCTAATCACAAGGGATACTCGCGATGAAGCCTACTACTATGCCTCAATAAATAAAGAGAAAAAAATGTATTCCGCCATCCAGCATGTTAAAGATAATCTTGATTTAAGCAATTTCGCAGAAAAAAACAAAATAAAGCAGGACGAAGAGCAAAAAAGTCTATTTTAGAATAGTTAATACCCCTCAGGCAACTCTAACTACTAAAGTCTTTTCCCATCCAATAATCCTCTTCTTTCTTATATGCTCTGAAAAGAACATAAGCAACCCCTTTCCATTAATTGTGCTAAATACTTCCTCGATGGATAAATCGCCTAAATCATAAAGCTCGTAATTCTTATTTGTAAAGGTATTATCAGACAGGTAGACTTTTCCTTTAGCGTATATTTTACCTCTCGTCTTTGTAGAATGCTTTGAAACTTTCCCTAATTTCAGCAGCTCTAGCTCATAATGCTTGAATGACTTCATAATATACCCTGAGTTCATATAATCTTAAATGTTGTGGCTACACAATTTCATATACCTTATATACTAAAAATTATGGCATAAAGATTGGGAGATATTAAAAAAAGACCTGCTGGAAGAAGCAAAGACTCCAAGCAAAATAACTATTTATTGCAACCAACATTGAGGGATGTTACATGGGGCGATTTAAGACTCCCTCTTAGTGGGAGATATTGCGAAGATGTTCTGGAAATGCTTGAAAGATTAAACTCCGTAATGCCAGGAGTTGCAAGCGGCCAGACGATTCTTTATGCTCCTGAAATCAAATTCCGTGGATTAAATATAAAAACTGATAAATATCTTCACGCAGGAAAAAATATCTATGTAGCTGGTGATGGTTCTGAATTTTCCAGAGGAATAGTTGGCGCAGGAGTTTCAGGAATTCTAGCAGGAGAGGGAATCCAAAGAAAGCTTTAAGAAAAATCTAAAAACACATCTCCCCACTACAATTTATGCTTCACAACACAGCAAAAATGAATAATAAAAAAGAAGACGCGATTTTTGGGGTGATCAAAAATCCTAAGATTTTTGACATCTTCAAAAGTAAAAGAATCCAAAAAAATAGTAGTAACACGAATCCTCTACCCCCTCCTCAGATAATTGTAGACACCAGGGAAAAGAATTCTCTCGTCGTATCTGAATTAATCAGCATGAATGGGGCGCAGATTGATTTTAAAATTCTTGAAATCGGCGATTATCTTATCGGCGACATAATTATCGAGAGAAAAACCTTTCAGGATTTTATTTCAAGCATGATCAGTAAGCGCTTAGTTGAACAATTAATTCAAATGCGCAAGTATGAAAAAAGATTATTAATCTTAGAAGGAAAAAACTTTGAATCTCTTGAAGAAAATAAAACAAAACTTAATCCTAACGCAATCCGAGGTATGCTTCTAGCCATCTCGTTGGAATTTAACACCCCTCTAATATTCACAAACGATAGCGAGGAAACCGCAAAATACCTGCTTCTTTTGGCAAAACGCCAGCTAAAAGCGAAGGTTGATTTTAGTTTTCATTCCCGCAAACCAGAATCCAAAAAACAAAAGCTCCAGTATATTATCGAAAGCTTTCCAAACATAGGTCCAAAAAATGCAAAAATGCTTCTAAAACATTTTAAAACAATAAAAAAGATAATTACCTCAAATCCGGTAGAACTAGAAAAAATCATTGGAAAAAGTAAAGCAGAGTCCTTTAAGTTAATCGATGATGAATTTTAATCAAGATGGAACTTTTTCAAGTCAGTGTAAACAGGCCCATCAGGAGTTAATTCGCTTTTTTTAAGAATAAATTCCTTAACTTCAAATTTAATCGGCCTGTGTTTAAGATTTTTTACATAATAAATGAATTTTTCTCGGTTAATTACTTTTTTTATTCTTGCAATAGTTATATGCGACATGAATCTTTCTTCTTTCGCAAACTCCAAGCCCGTAAGTTTCTCGTCAATCGCTTTTTGAAGCTCCCAAAGCTGCTTTCCCAGCAACTTTGCCCATAAAATTCTCATTGCTCTTTTCGAAAAAAAACCTAAATTTCCTAATGAAACCTCAAAACTCGAAAACCGGATAGTTAGTAACTTATCCCAAACCCCCTGCATCTTTTCTTCGCTAATTTCTCCTAAAAACTTGAGTGTGAGATGAAGGTTTTCAGGTTCTGTAAACTTTCCATAGAAGAAATTCTTATTCTTCACGAGTTTTTGAATTTCCTCAACTTCATCAATAACCTCTCGAGGCATTTCTACAGCAATAAAGCATCTCAAGAGTTTTTCTTTACCCTCCTTCATGTCTTCTATCTCACCTTCTTCTTTTTCATTTATCATTTTAAAGATTCAGCAAACTCTATTAAATTTGACCCAACAATAACTGCATCTGCTCCTTCTTTAATATCTTCAATAGTTTTTATATTGCTCGCTTGGCAAAGCCAGCCCTTCCATATCTCCCTCGCTTGCTCAAATGTTTCTTTTTTTAATTCCCCATTAAATAAATCTCTAGAATTCCAGACAATTTTGCAATCACTTGGAATTTTTTTCAACTCCTCCAGGTTTAGAGGTTCGATTAAGCACTTATCCCTGTGAATTCCGGGAATTCTTCCAACAACTAAAACCAAGTCTGCCCCCTTCTTCAATGCTTTGTTGATTTCTTCATCCTTAGAATGGATTCCCTTAGCAAGTAGTTTCTTAGAAGTCATTTTTCTGGCTTTTGAAATCAAATCGAAAGAGCCGCCCCAGCGAGAATCTGTATGAATGGAGATTATATCTCCAACAATCTCAGCCAGTTTGAATAATTCTTCCCAACCCAAAGTTGATTCAAATCCAAAAGGAGATTTTGTCTTAACTTCTGCGATTATTTGGATTCTTGGTGATTTCTTATTGACTTTTTCTTCTGCCATAACTAAGTATCATCTCTTAAATTTATAAATTAGATGTTTGGTTTCATAAGTCTTATGAATAAAATGTTAGTATACACAATTCGGTGGATTATAGGAAAGGAAATAAATTTTCGGACAAATTTTTTCATTTACTATTTAGGGATGGAATTTTTTAAGTCCGAATATTAAATTCCATCACTATAAGTTACTTCTTTTAGAATTGTGTAGATAGAGAATTTGGATTTTATATCAAAAAAACAATGCGCACCACATCTTAAAAGATGTGGTTTGAATGCGCTTGTTTTCCGCGAAAATCTCGGATTTTCGGGGCCCCAAAAATTAGTAAATTTTTGCGGTTGGAGATAGAAAAAATCTGAAGTTGTTTAGCAACTTCTGCGGACTAAAGTCCGCAGTTTATTTTTTCTATATAAAAAGGAATTTCTATCATTTTATATTATATTTTCCAAATTCCGTTTTCTTGGATAACCTTTCCATCAACAATTATCTTTCCTTTTTTCATGTTTTTGACGATATCCCAATGAATTGCTGAATCATTTCCGCCGCCATTTTGCTGGTAGGCGCTTCCAAGAGCAAGATGAATTGTTCCGCCAATTTTTTCGTCAAACAAGAGGTCTTTTGTAAATTGGTTTATTTTGGGATTGCAGCCAATGCCTAATTCTCCTACGAAACTTGAGTTTTCATCTGTTGCGAGCATTTCTTTGAGAAAATCTTCATTCTTGCTTGCTTTAGAACTAACAACTTTTCCGTCTTTGAATGTTAATTCTATATCGGTAACTTCTTTACCATCACGAAGGGCAGGATAATCAAATTTTATTTTTCCGTTTAAACTTTCACGAATAGGAGCCATGAAAATCTCTCCACCCGGCATGTTTTCTTCTCCTTTATCTGCTGCTGCTTTTTTTCCATGAACTTTCATTTTTAAATCAATGTTTTCGCCGATTAGATGAACTATGGAATTTTCCTTGAATTTTGATAGGATTTTATCTATTTGTTTTCCTAATTTTTTCCAATCCTGAAGGCAAGCGCTAAAAAGAAAATTTTCGTATTCGCTTAGAGACATTTCTGCATCTTGAGCTAAGGCTTGGCAAGGAAAACCTACAGTAACTCTGCACATTTTAGGACGGGAATTACAAATATACTCACTTATTGGATGGGTAATTTTTGCGCGCGCAGTAATTTTTTTGGGATTACAGTTAGATAATTCTCTGGTATTATTTTCTGTGTTTATCCCGATATATTTCTGCGAGTTTTTAATTAAATAATCAAAGTGGTCTGGGAATTTTTGAATTTGGTGAGGTTTTGCGTGTTTATAAAAGAAAGGTGTTGTTTCTGGGAGGCTTAATTTTAAAATTGGGTGGGCTCCTGCAAGAACCGTTTCCTTATAAAGCGCCAAGATGAATTCGTTAGCTTCTGTACCCCCGGAAATTATTACATTTTCATGGGGCTTTACGGCTACACTATATTTGATTATTAATTTTGCGAGTTTTTGTGTTCGTAAATCGATGGGCATTTTGTTTTTAAATAAAAAAGTTATTTATATTCAAGGACTTATTTACTTGAACAAATTTAAGCCTTGAATAGATAGGAAAGGACATCAATCTGTTCAATTTATTTTGTCCTTTACTATAGTTGGCTCTTTCTTTTTTTCTTCGGGATCCTTTGCGTATTGTTCTCGCATTTTTGTGGCTTCTTGAAGGGATATAACAATCAACGCGCCTAACCCCTTATTTCCTTCGCTATCTTTTGCAAGATGCTTATTGACTGAATAAGCTGCTTTTAGATTATATTCTATTTCTATTGCAGATATAGCTTCACCTCTTTGTTCTTCTGAAAGATTAGCAATTTGAAAACGATAGTGTTCTCGATTATCTGTTGTGGGCATGTTATTGGTTGATTGTTGTTTCTTTAGTTGAATTTGTTATGACTGTTGCTGTTGAATTGGTTAAGGGCTCTTTTCCAGTTATTGCAGGCGGATATTTTTGATGTATTTCGATTGGGCAGGAAAAAATATAGCTCCTAACTTCATTTAGGCTATTCTCCACTCTAGAATCGAGAAGTCTTCTATCTCCAATCTTATATTCATTTATCAGATGTTTTAGACTTGAATGAACTATTCGCAGACTTTCTTCTGCAAGATTTACTAAGTCTGATGATTCTTTTCTTAATCTATCTGTATCTTTATTATTTTCATCGGTCATTTTATTTTTAATTATGTTTATTATGTCAGAATTAGACTCTCTGAGGCGAGTAACACCTCTCTTTTTTGAAAAAATTAATTTTATCCTGTGTATTTTACTGCTGTTTCGGGGTTTTCTGGCTGAACAGGAGTTAGTTTTGGAAGCGGAATGTGGAAAGGGAGACCTAGTTGTTCTTCTATATCTAGTGATTTTATAGCGCATTTATCCATTATAAAATTGAAAAGAGGTATTTTGAGAGGTGAATTGAATTTTTTCTTTTTCCATTCTTTTAGCATGTCTTTTGATTCTTCTTTTTCATCTATGGCAATGACAGAGCCCTTTATTTGTAATTCAGCTACATTAGGTGTATAGTCCACTGTATAAGTAAAGTCAAATTTAACAGCGGTGTTTTTTGAGATATCTACTGTCTCTTTGGTGATATCATCTATATTTAAGCCGGATTTTATCTCTAATTTATCTTTTACAATATTTTTTCTTTCTGCTAATATCTTAGTTATTGAAAAACCTATGATTCTCATATTAAAGTATTATAATTGTGCTTTTTAAAGATTGTTATGGGTAACAATAAACATTATAAATAATGTTGCAGCGAGAATTGTGTGGAAAAAAAATATTTTGAAGATGTTAAATGGTACTTTGAAAAAATCCATTATTATTGTTCTGTGATAGAGCAGGCGAAGAATTCGGGCGGCGAGAGGTTTAGACTACAAGGGGAATTAGAGGAATATACTATTTTAGAGGGTATTAAGTTCCAATTGAGGTTCTGGGAAGAAGGATTAATAGAATATGTTCAAAGCGAAACGAAAAGGCAGATAGAAGATAAGAAAAGGGTATTAGCTAGGGGGAAATAGGAGAAAGAGGGAGTGATTGAATAGTTATTTTCCAAGATAGATAATCTTTTATAGTAAAATATCGACTCTTGAATATGAAAAAACCAATTTTAGAAGTTTTTCTGCATGAAGTTTATCCAAGATTAGCTCCTTATTGGGATGGAAAGCCTTATGTTTATGTGAGCTATAATTGCCCTTCTGGTGGTGGGGGGACTTGTGATTTAGGAAGATTAAATACTCCTATCGGGGAAATTTCCAAATGTCTTATTGAAAAATTAAAAGAAATCTGGCTTCCGAAAGGGACAAAAATTCATTTTTGGAATGGCGAGCAAAGAAGAATTCATATCGAACCAGGAGAGGTAATCGCGCCGCCACTCACAAGAAGATTAGACGAAATAAAATATAAAGAAATATTATCTTATTTAAGGAAACAATATCCTGAATTTTCTTTCAAAACAGCAATGAAAAATTAAAAACTTCTGATCCTTACATTAAATCTTCTTCAGAAACGACTACAAAATCGCCTATTGCTACTATAGCATTATGGGGGATAAGAGTTTCGTTTGCTTCTGTTTTTTCTAGATTAATAGAACGAGTATAGGGTGTAGGATCCTTTACAACTAAATGAATTAATTCACCAGTTTTGGTTTCAAAGGTAACATCTTGCACTGTTCCAAGCCTTTTGCCTTCTTTGGTAACGATAAGCTTGCCGATTATTTCTTTTAAAGTTTTTTTATCAATTGCCATGTTTTTAGTTGTAGGGAGTTGTTTATAAATATTTCTATGATACAAATTCATAATTGATTTTATATATGGATAACTGCATTGCTTAGATTACACTTTAGTGCAGTTAGACAGATAGAGAACTGCTAAAAATTTGTCATACAAGTAACGCAGTTGTCTATATCTCAAGTGTAATTTTGTGTCTTAAACAAAGTTTTGATGATTGTTTTTCAATTAGTTTAGGTTAAAATTCTTAAAAATTGGAATTTCTTGCTTTGGGCCACCCCTCGATTTCGTATAGAGATAGATTTATAAAGAAAAAAGTTATTTTATTTATTATTATTATATTTATAAATATTTATATTATATATTATATATTATAGAACAGATATTTTGTAGTATCTATTTTATTTGCGACGATGATATGTGTATTATTAGTTTCCATTCACCAAAGAGGGGTGGGGTAGTTATCCTAATTATTCGGTTTAATTTCAGTTTTAACCATAATTTCCATTGGAAATGAAAAAATTATACTTTTTAGTAAAAAATATGAAAATATATTTTTTACGACGATGACTCGACGAGCTCCATAGGAAATTAAGGTGTGAATTATAAAAATGTTTATATAGTAATTTATAGGTTGATTATTATAGTTTATCGTAATTTATAGCCTAATAAAATACAATTGCTAAAAATTGGTGAAAAATTAAAACAAAAGAATTGAAAAATCAAAAATTAAGCTAAAGAGTGGATTTAATATAGTCTAATTTTTGAGTACTGAAAATTAATAATTTTTAGGAGTTCTTTTTATAAACAAAAACAACATGACTAATATAGATAAGATTTTTGATTCAATTAGTTCTAGAACCCTCTTTAAAAATAAGGATGTACTTCAGGCAGGTTATGATCCTGAAAATATCGAATTTAGAGATAAACAAACCGATCAGGTTGCAAATGTTCTTGCGCCAGCGTTGATGGGTCAAAAAACATCCAATCTTTTTATTTATGGAAAAACAGGAACAGGTAAGACACTTATAGTGAGGCATGTTGAAAAAAACCTTAAAAAAAGAGCAATAATTGATAATGATAAATTAAGAATAGAATATATCAATTGTAAATTTAAAAAACAAGCAGATACTGAATATCGACTTTTGGCAACATTAATAGAAAAATTAGGGGGTAAAATTCCCGCTACTGGGCTGCCAACGGATCAAGTTTATCAGAGATTTTTAAATGTGCTTGAAGGTTTAGACCAAAAGGTTTTAATTATTGTTCTTGATGAAATAGATCAAATTGTTAAAAAAATATCTGGAGAATTTCTTTATAATCTTACTAGAATTAATTCAGAATTACCTAGGAAACTTGTCACTATTGTTGGCATTAGTAATGATTTAAGATTTTTAGATGATATTGATCCTCGTGTAAAGAGTTCACTAGGTGAAGAGGAGATTGTATTCCCTCCCTATGATGCAATACAACTTAAGGAAATATTAAATAAACGAGCTAACGAGGCATTTAAAGATGGTGTAGTTGATGTTGGGGCTATTGCTAAATGTGCTGCCTTTGCTGCAAGAGAGCATGGGGATGCTAGAAGGGCATTGGATCTTTTGAGGGTTGCTGGTGAAATAGCTGAGCGATTGGGGGATAAAAAAATTACTATCAAACATATTGATGAAGCTAATGCCCAAATAGAAAAAGATAAAATTATTTCTATTGTTGAAACAGAACCAAAACAGTTTCAAGCGGTTCTTCATGCAATTATTACTTTGGAAGAAACTAAGGATAAACTTAAATCCCAAAAAAATTTAGTTGAAGGTGGGGGGAGTAAAATTTTTACTGGTGATGTTTATAATGTTTATGATGCTATTTGTAAAAAAATAGGTATGGAAGTTCTTACTCAACGTAGAATGGGCGATATTATAGGGGAATTCGATATGCTTGGTTTGATTAATGCTAAAGTGGTTAGTAAGGGAAGATATGGCCGGACTAAGGAAATTAGAATGAATATCCCCTCATCAATCTTAGAAAAAACTAAGGAGACGATAAAAGACTCCTTGGGAATCTAAAAACAAAAAATCACTAATATAAAACAAAGTCTGGAATCTGACGGATTCACTTTAATATACCAAAGAACATCGTCAGGGGGCTAAAATGATAAATGCAAACGAAACAATAGTATCTTTCATAAAGAAGGGCTTTTTGCTGGACAAAGAGTCGCTGGATTTCCTAGGCAGGCTTGAAGACATTAAAATTGCCGAAGAAATAATCAATAGAATTTTTACTCTAACTAATGCACGAATTATTTCCAAGAAAGTTTTAAATGAGCATTTTAAAAATATTAAGGATTGTTTTTCCAATTTCAGCAAAGAAAAACAAGAAATGGCTTATAATTTTTTTGCGACAAGCCCCCTCCTCAATTTAGATAAAATTGAATTAAAACCAACTGTTAAAATATCTGCTGTCGCATACCATCCCGAGATAAAAATTTTATCTTCCAACATTATCCCTTATAAGAGAATAGAAATGAAGGATTTTGTGACTCATTTCAAAAATAGATATAATTTTTTTAAGGATTTATTAAGGGAAAGAAAAGATTTGGAGGGGCTTATTTCTATAAACAAAATCGGCAACAACCGAAATTTTTCAATTATTGGATTAGTATCCAGCAAAAGAGTAACCAAAAATAAAAATATTATTTTGGAACTAGAAGATATGACTGGGAAGGTTAATGTTCTCATAGGGCATGATAAGGAAAATCTTCTTAAAAAAGCAAAGGAAGTTGTTTTGGACGATGTTATTGGGGTAAGGTGCTCTGGTGGAAGAGAACTAATATATGCGAACGAGATAATCTTCCCAGAAAGCACTATTTTAGAGAAAAAGAAAACCGAACAGGAAGTCTATGCTGTTTTTATTTCAGATATCCACTTAGGCTCTAAGCTTTTTTTAGAAGAGAAATTTATGAGGTTTATCCAATGGATTCGAGGGGAAGAAACAGACGAAACTATGCGGGAAAAAATAAAAAAAATAAAATATCTATTTATTGCAGGCGATAATGTCGATGGCATAGGGGTTTATCCTGGGCAAGAAGCTTTGCTGGCTATAAAAGATGTAAAAGATCAGTATAAGAAACTAGCAGAATATTTTAAGATGATTCCTAGCCATATTAATATTATTATGTGCCCTGGTCAGCACGATGCTGTAAGGGTTCCTGAACCACAACCAGCCGTAGATGATTTTTTTGCTAAAGATCTTACAGAAATGAAAAATGTTTTTCTTGTAAGCAATCCTGTATTAGTAGAGATAGAATCCCTCGGAGGAAAAAAAGGAGTTAAAGTTCTGATGTATCACGGCGCAAGCATACATGGATGGATAGATGAAATCGAAGAGCTTAGAATAGGGCAGGCATACTTAAATCCTTCAAAGGTTGTAAAACAAATGCTTCATCACAGACATCTATCTCCAATGCATTCTTCAAATGTTTATGTCCCGTCTGAAAAAGAAGACATGCTGATTATAAAGGAAGTCCCAGATATTATGGTTACAGGAGACATTCATAGAACTGACGTAGATATTTATAATAATATTTTAATTATTTGCTGTTCCTGCTGGCAGTCAATCACCCCCTTTGAAGAAAAAGTAGGAAATCAGCCAGACCCCTGCAAGGTGCCTATGTTAAATTTAAAAACCCGCGAAATAAAGATATTGGACTTTAACTAAAATGAATAATAAAAAACAAAATAGCTTAGGAGAGGAATGTTTTTTAGGTCCAGAAAACCCGGGGTTTTCTGGCTCGTTCAACTTTTATAAGTTGAAGAAGATAAAAATTTTGGATTTTAATTAAAAGATGGAAGGAAGGAAAAACATTGTTGAGCAAGTAAGAAGTTTTGTAGAAGAAGAATGTAGAAAACCAACAAGTAAATATGGTTATGCGCCCTTTCCTACGCATTTTGTTCCCGTGGTGGCTTATGCGAAAATACTGGCTGAAAAAATGAATGCTGATTTCGAAATAGTTGAACTTGCAGCATGGCTTCATGATATCGGTTCTATAATGGTTGGCAGGGAAAATCATCATATAACCGGAGCGGAAATTGCGGAAAAAAAATTAAAAGAATTTGCTTATGAGCCTAAAAAAATAGAATTGATTAAACAATGCATTCTTGCTCATAGGGGCTCAAAACCTTTGGAAAGGGGCAGTCTTGAAGGGAAAATAATTTGTGATGCGGATGGTTTGGCCGCTTTTGATCGTATTGAAGGTCTTTTTATGGCTGCTTTGGTATATGAGCATCTTGGGCAGGAACAGGCAAGAATATCGGTTAGAACTAAGCTTTTTAATTCATATAAAAAACTTTCCTCTGAAGCTAAAGAAATAATTAAACCCAAATATGAGGCAGCTATGCTCTTGCTAGGAGAAAAATAAAATGAAAAGATTGAAAATAGGAAGCGATATGGATGATGTTCATTGCGAGATGGTTCGAGCTTTGCTTAAATTTTATAACCAAAAATATCAGAAGCAGGTATTATTTGAGGACATAAAATCTTATAATCTTTGGGAATCTGGAGTTGGAGAAACGAGAGAAGAAGCAGTTAAAATTGTAAGAGAATTCTATAGTTCTCCGGATTTTGAAAAAATACGATGGATGAATGGGGCAGCATCAGCATTAAAACAGTTAGCTTTTGTAGGGGATATTTTGATAATTACTTCAAGAGCACAAGAAACTGAAACTAGGACAAGAAATTTTTACTCTGTAAAGTTGCCAAGGATACATTTTGATTTTTATTTTTCGGATGGCTTTTTCAACACCAAAAAAACAAGCAAGGCAGAGATATGCAGAAAAAAAGGAATTGAATTAATGTTTGAGGATAATGCTCAAACTGCGTTTGAATGCGCAGAGGCGGGAGCTTTAACTTTTCTTTTTAAGAAGTCTTGGAATCGGGATTATAAATCTCATAGAAACTTGACCTATGTTTCTAATTGGGGCGAGGTAATGTGTGAATTAAAAAAGTTAGGGGTAATAAGATGAATACTGAAGATTATTTTAGGGAATTGGAAACGAATGTACGGGTTTGCATGAGCATCGCCGAAGAAGCAAGGGCAAGAGGACTAGATCCGATGGATAAAGTTGAAATTCCTATTGCACGCTCGCTCGCTGAAAAAGTTGTTGGTTTAATAAGCGTAGTCTATCCACAGATTAATGATGAAAGAATTGTAAAACGAATATTAGAACTTGAAAAGGAATATGGTCCGCTTGACCAGGCAGTATCGTTTAAGATTGCAGAAGAGGTTGCCAAGGAAAAGTTTTGCAAATTTGAGTCTCTTCTTCAAGCCATGGAGGCAGGTATTAGGCTGGGCTTTGCTTATAACACTCTGGGAGTTGTGTCTTCACCTATTGAAGGATTTACCGAGCTTAAAATATTTAAGACCCGTGATGGAAAAGAGTATTTTGCGCCATATTTCTCTGGGCCAATAAGAAGCGCAGGTACTACAGCTTCATGCATGGTCTTAATACTTATTGACTTTATACGAGAGACTTTTGGATACGCAAAATATGACCCTGACGAAAAAGAAGTTAAGAGGTATTTAACTGAAATTGTGGATTATCATGAAAGAGTTACTAATCTTCAATATTTTCCAACAGAAGAGGAAATTTTATTTTTAGCGAAAAATCTTCCCATACAAATTGCAGGAGAGGCTTCTGAACAGAAGGAGGTTCTGAATTTCAAGGATATTCCACGAGTTGACACTAATTCAATTAGAGGAGGAATGTGCTTAATTTTTGCTGAGGGACTTGCGCAAAAAGCGCAAAAAGCGCAAAAACTTTTAAAAGGGCTTCAAGCAAAGGGATTTAAAATATCTGGCTGGAGTTTTTTAGAAGAGTATCTCGCAATTCATAAGAAAAGAGAGAAAGGAGCAGCAGATACTTCTCCGACTTATATAAAAGATATTGTTGCAGGAAGACCTGTTTTTGGACACCCTTCGCGTTCTGGGGGTTTTAGACTGCGTTATGGAAAAAGCAGAGTCAGTGGATTTTCGGCGACTTCTATATCGCCTGCAACAATGGGAATATCAAATGGTTTTCTTTCAACAGGAACACAATTAAAGGTTGAAAAGCCAACAAAGGGATGTATTGTAACTTCTTGCGATAGATTAGACGGACCTATTGTAAAAATGCTTAATGGAAGTGTGAGAAAAATAAAAACTCTCGAAGGAGCAAAAAAAGTCTACCCGGATATTTTAGAGATTATCTATTTTGGAGACATTTTATTTTCTTTGGGAGATATTTCCAATAGAAATTATGAACTGATGAAGGTGGGCTACGTAGAAGAGTGGTGGAAATTAGAGCTGGCTAAAATTCTTAGCGGTATGGATGACAAAAAAGGTATAACTTTAAATGAGATACAAGAATATGAAGTTAGTCTAGATAAATCTCTAGAAATTTCAGAAAAAACAGGAGTTTCCTTGCATCCTTCATATTTATTTTATTGGAGCCAGATAACCAGGGAAGATTTTTTGGAATTTCTTTATTATCTTTCTAATGGGATGGTAATCGAAAATAAAATTATTCTGCCCTACTCAGAGTCCTCTAAGGAAAAATTTGCAAAATCTAAGCGCGCTATGGAACTTCTTGGCTTAGAGCACGAAGTAACTATAGAGAATATCGTAGTTAATGAATCAGAGTCGAAAGCTTTGTTTGCGAATCTTGGCATTAGCTTAGACGTACTGAAAAATAATAATTATAAAATCTTCGAGGAAGCAAGTTTTGCCCTCGCTAGGGCGAATTCTGAAGAGCTTAAGGATAAAACACCATTAGATATTGTCAAGGCAATTTCACGCTTCAAAATAAAAGACAAGGCAGGGACGTTTATCGGATCTAGAATGGGAAGGCCTGAAAAAGCAAAACTAAGAAAATTAATTGGCAATCCAAGTGTTCTTTTTCCGGTTGGTGTTGAAGGGGGAAGATTCAGAAGTGTTAACGAAGCATTTAATGTTGGAAGTGTGAAAGCAGATTTCCCGATTTATTTCTGCAAAAATTGCAATAAAGAAACAATCTATTATATGTGTGAAGACTGTAATCAGCAGACAACACCCCTTCATTATTGTAGAGAATGCAAATCTAAATTTGAGTCAAAAATCTGTCCCGAGCATAAGATAGGGCAGAGATATTTTTCTAGAAAAATTGATATGAAGCATTATTTTGCAAAAGCTTTAGAGCTTCTGCAGATGAAAAAAGGAGAAGAACCCCTGCTGATAAAAGGAGTAAGGGGTACAAGCAATGAGCATCATATTCCTGAAAATCTTGCAAAAGGCATGCTTAGAGCAAAGCAGGGATTGTCGGTAAATAAGGATGGGACTATAAGATATGATGGCACAGAAGCTCCGATAACCCACTTTAAGCCTAAGGAAGTTGGAACCTCTGTTGAAAAACTGAAGAGTTTAGGATATGAATTTGATGTTTATGGGAACTCTATTGAAAACGATAATCAGGTTATTGAATTGAGACCTCATGATATTCTTATTCCGGCTTGTCCGGATACACTTGATGAGAGAGGAGATGATGTTTTTATAAAAATATGTAAATTCATTGATGAACTTTTGATTCGTTTTTATAAGATGAAACCATTTTATAATATTAAAAAGCGGGAAGATTTAGTTGGGCATCTTGCTGTTTGCATTTCCCCGCATAACTGTGCGTGCACTGTTGCCAGGATAATCGGATTTTCAAAAACGCAGGTAATTTTCGCTTCACCTTATATGCATGGAGCTTGCAGAAGAGATGCAGATGGGGACGAATTTGCAATTATGATGCTGTTAGATACACTTCTTAACTTCTCAAAGCAATTTTTGCCATCACATCGCGGAGGAACCCAAGATGCACCTTTAGTTATTAATGCAAGAATAAGAGCAGGAGAGGTTGACGATCAGATTTTGGATTTGGAAAATGTGTTTAACTATCCGCTTGAGTTGTATGAGTTAGCAGAACAGGGCGGACATCATTCTTCAGAGATAAAAATAGATAATGTAAGATACAGGCTCGCTAAAGGAATTGACACGTTTAATGGCACGGGGTTTACACATGATACTGATGATTTTAATAAAAGCATTACAAATTCAAGTTATAAAACCATTCCAAACATGGCTGAAAAAGTCCGCGCGCAGATGGATTTGGTTGATAAGCTAAGAGCGGTTGATAGCACAGATGTCGCAAGGTTGATTATTGATAGGCATTTTATGAGAGATCTTCGCGGAAATTTAAGAAAGTTTTTTGAGCAGGAGTTTAGATGCGTTAGCTGCAACATGAAATTTCGCAGGCCGCCGCTTGCTGGAAAATGCAGCGCATGCGAGGGAAAGATTATTTTTACCATCTCTTATGGGAGCATTGTAAAATATTTAGAGCAGGCATTATATCTTGCAGAAAAATATAAGGTTCCTAGTTATGTTCATCAGAATCTGCTTCTGACTAAAATATATATCGATAGTGTTTTCGGCAAAGATTTGGAGAAGCAGGAAGCTTTGGGAAAGTGGATGAAATAATGGGAGTTTGGTGTTTTTTATAGTTCTTTTTCAGACTAGAAATGGTTTTAAATTAGCGTTACCACCATAAAACATGGCAGAAAGGATAAAAGATTTGATGCTTGCAGAGCACGGCAGAATAGAGCATTTGCTAGAAGCTTGCACTAAGGATTTTGAAAATAATTTTAGCAAGCTTAAATGGAATATTGAGAAACATTTTTTCATTGAGGAAAAAGTTGTTTTTAGCATATTTCAGACTATGAAAGGCGAGGAAATTGATACGGTTTTTGATTTAATCGGCGAGCATGGCAAAATTCTTGAGTTTTTGAACGAGCTTGAGAAAAAACACTCAAAAGAAAACTTTGAAAATCTTCATAGATTATTAACTGCGCATAAACATCTGGAAAACGAGAGTTTTTATCCTCGATTGGATGAAGAGCTTGGTGAAGTTCAAAGAGCAGAGATTATTGAAAAAATTAAAGAGATTGTTGAGTAGATTTTTTGAAATTTTTCTTGTAATTTAATATATAGTGAAAGACATAAGTTTTTAACCAATTTTTTATGTCTTTCCCCCGATAGTCAAGGCGCAATCGGTAAAATAAAAGCGTCCTTGACTATAGGCAAAGTATATTCTACATAGTGATTAATCTTAAAAACTACTAAATTGGTTTTTGATTATGGAGGAGTATGTTAACAGTAAATGTGGATTATGCGTGGCGCATACACTTCATGATGTATATTCTTTTATAAAAGACCTGCAGCATAGGGGTCGAGATGCCTGCGGAATTGCAGCTATCGGTGATAGAATAGACATTATGAAATGGGCTGGCGCTGTTGGAAATGTTGATTTAGGAGATTTGCACAAAATTTTTCCAGCAGAGCAGTATCATACCTACATGGCGCATGTAAGATATAAAACAAGAGGCAGGGAAGCAAAACTTCTTGAGGATACTCATCCACATGCGATCGGTGGAAGAGTGATAGCTCATGAAAATCATTTAATAATTAGAAATTGCGATGCGGCAGCAGTTCATAATGGGGAAGCAGATATGGAACCTTTTTATGGAGCTAGAGCAAAACATTCTTGTGATACTCCGCTTTTGTTGGATTATTACTGGCAGAATGGAGCACATCAATTAATGAGAAATATTCCCGGTTCTTATTTTTTAGCATTAGCAGATAGAGATAATGTTTTAGTTATGCGAGACCGATTTGGAGTCAAACCAGGATGTATGGGTTTGAAAGATGGAAAATATTGTGCTGCTTCCGAATCTGTAGCATTCAAGAATAATGGTGCCATATTTATAGAGGATATAGAACCAGGTACAATTTATTATCTTTCTCCCAAGGGAAGATTCAAGAAAGAGAGAGTTTTTAGCGAACAACCCCAACATTGTAAATTTGATTGGCAGTATATCTCACACCTGGAATCGATTCTTGATGGAATTCCCGTCAGAAACTTAAGAAGAGAAGCAGGAATCGAACTGGCAAGGGAGTATAAACCTGATGTAGATGTGGTTACTTATTTGCCCAGATGTCCCGAAACTACAGCCAGAAGCTATTGCAAAGAAAGAGGTATAGAATCTTCTTTCATGGATGTTTTTTATAAACTTAAAAGTGAGAGAGCTTTTCAGGGGGCAAATCAAGAGGACAGAGACAATTCGATATCCAGTAATTTACACCTTTTGCCTAGAATGGAAGATATTCTTAGAGATAAAAGAGTTCTGGTTATTGATGATAGTACGATTAGAGGAACTAATGCCAGACACGCAAAAAAACTTTTAGACTTGTGCGAAGTGAAAAGTGTTTGTTATGGGAACTATACTGCCCAAATCGGTATAATCGGAGATGATGGAATTCCTCGGGGATGCATGTTTGGAGTTGATATGCCCCCCACTGACAATTTTATTGTTAGAGCCATGAACAAGCCGAGGAATAGAACCAATAAAGAAATTAATAGATCATTGGGGATGGAAGTTTATTTTCTTTCCAGAGAGGGTGAATTCAGATCTTTTGAACGAGCAGGAATAAAGCGTGAGCATCTTTGCAGTTTTTGTGTAGGTGGAAAGCATCCGTTTAAGTAAAGAGATGCTTTATTTTGCGCTTCACATTATTTTAAAAAATTATTTAATAATGTCTATAATTCTGATTCGAAGTTAGAGATAGTTGGGTTGTGAACTTGTTAAGCAGTTGTTTTCTTAATTACTTTTAATATTCTAAACTTATGCGCAGTAGAAATCAGAATTTCTAGAGAAGATAAAGCAAAATAGCAGGAATAATCAAGCAACCAAGCATATGAGTTCTCCTTATTCCGGAATAAATGCAAGTTAAGCCGAGAACTGTAGATACGGTTAAAATTAAAATGCCGAGGAAACCCGAAAAATAAAAATTAACCATTAGAAGAATGAGAATTATAACTGTTGAAAGAATTTTGTAGTTCGCCTTTGAAATTAGTTTAGAAAATATTTTTGCTGTGTAAAGAGTTACGAAAAAAGCGAGAATGCCTGCAATCATCATCGCAGTAGTTATGGTTATCAAATTGCTTAAGTTTAGAGTCATTATTTTATCTATGGCTGCTGCAACTCCTGTTCTTGATTTTCCAATAGTGTAGAGAGTTATGAAAGACAAGCCCATTACGATTGTATTAATGCTTCCTAACAAAACCAAGAATTCTTTTCTATCCAAGTCTTCTACTAACTGGCTTCCGATTACTGCTGCCTGGCCTGAGCCCATGCCTGGAAGAAAACTGCAGAGCGGAGAAGCGAGCATAGAAGCGCCAATTGATTTGAAAAACGAACGCATTTTTATTTTTATATTTCTTAGTTTGGATATCTTTTGTTTAGGTATTTTCTGCTTTTTGTTTATAGAAGTAATTAATGAAGACACTCCGAATAATCCGGTGAAGAGTGGAAGAAGAGGTTCTGTTAAAGGAAGGTTAAAAGTTGCTAGTCCAAGAATTCCCGAAAGAAAAAAAATGATAATTGCCCAAACTTTGGAGGATTTTTCAAAGTAAATCAAAAATCCTGAAGCAACTATAAGAATGAGTGGCATTATCCTTTCAGCATAGGGGTATATTTTAGGAAGAAAATAAAAAAACAAAGGGGAAAAAAGCAGAATAATTCCTAGAGCAGAAATAGAACCATAGAGAGTATAGACAACAGCATCATAGGCTTTTCCCTGATTGAGCATTTCATGGCCCGGGAGAATCGAAAGAACATTATCTTCATCAGGAGCGCCTAGAAAGACGCTTGGAATATAATCTACAAAAGTATGGGTGATTGCCATGGAAACTAAAAAGACAACTATAGCTATTGGAGCAATTGATGTGAGTAGAAAAGAGGCAAAAAGCGAGACAATAAGCGCAGAAATAAGATTAATATGAATTCCAGGAGCTAGGCCTGTAAAGGTTCCAACTATTACGCCGGCGAGAAGCGCGAGGGCAAGTTCGATAAATAGGAGCATGTTAGAGTGGAAAGATATTTTTTAGTAATGCATGAGAATCGTGAAACAAGGTTTGGTTGAAAGGTTTGGCGGAGTTTGAGAGTTTTGACATTTTTGATTTATTGCTACTAATTTGAAGGAATCCTAAGTTGAAGGGGATTTGAGCAGCAGGAAGTTTAGGCTTTTTCATTTTGTTTAGCTTTTCATTTGAGATAATAATTTTATTAATGTATAAAAATCTTGAAGCGAAGTTGGTTTGGGGGATTAGAGGTTTAGACATTTTGTTGCATTCGGATTTTTTATACTGCCTCAATCTTCTCAGCAGTTATCTGGATAGTCTTATTATATTCGGAAACTCTGCCGATTACTGCATAGGATTGAGAATCGTTTAGTTCGAGCTTTGTTTTTGAGTTTGTTGTGACTTCTATCGTATTGCTCTCGTTGCTTAGCGTGAGAATCTGAAAGTTTTTGCCTTCATAATTGTTTTGAGATATAATCTGTCCAAATATTTTAACCAATTTTCCTGTATCGTTCAGGGTTATGTTTGAGATCATAGTTGTTTTTGGCTGGATAATCTGCGAAAAAAGAAGGAGAATAAAAATTAGAATAAGAGATGCTGCAAGCAAGATTTTTTGCGTTGTTTCCATGTTTGTTCTTTAGTTTATGCTTTGTATTATTTAAATCCGATTTATTAATTATCTAATCTTAAAACTTACAGCTTCTTGAGCTTATTTATTTTAAAATTAGGTTTAATACCCCGTGCTCTTGGCACCCGTCCAATTTTAAACCGAAAAATCCGATAGGATTTTTAGGCCCAGAAAACCCGAGGTTTTCCAGGAGACTAAAATTGCCGGATTAAAAATTTG
>Ga0082335_1003860_pt1 | contig 23738 bp, 15 predicted proteins | sample Subgrocontami58m_FD_72375 | JGI IMG/M metagenome (GOLD analysis project Ga0082335, IMG submission 72375) | Subsurface groundwater microbial communities from S. Glens Falls, New York, USA - GMW37 contaminated, 5.8 m (SPADES assembly) (version 2) ...
GTGATGAAAGTGTCGTGACCAAATCAGGCAAAGAGACATATGGACTGGACCGATTCTTTTCAAGCATTCAAGGGAAACCCGTCAAAGGACTCTCGTTTCTCACCTTGTCTTTAGTCAGCCTACGTGAGCAACGCTCCTATCCTATCCGCGTGGAACAAGTCGTACGCGATAAAACGAAAACGGAAAAGAAAAAGGTCGCACCACAGATCAACAAAGGTCCACGTAAAAAAGCAGGACGACCCAAAGGGAGCAAGAACCGTAACAAGCGCGATCAGCCCTTGTCCGATGAAATGGACTGGCTCCATCAACTGATAAACAAGCAGTTACAACTGATGAAGAGTATTCTCACGCTGTCGTATCTGATTCTGGATGGTCATTATGGTCACTACGGCGCGGTGCAAGTCGCACAACAGAACCACCTGTTTTTAGTCTCCAAGTTGCGCGTGGATTCTGCTTTGCATTTCCCGTATCAAGGAACAGATAAACGGCAGAAGTACGGCGCCAAGATTAACTATAACGATATCCCGGTTGAATATTTGAAACACACCGCAACCGAAGAACACATCCAGACGCAAATTTATCAAATGCCAATGCGCCACAAGGAATTTGCCGATTTGTTAAATGTGGTCATCATTCGCAAAACGAATTTGAAAAGCGGCGCGCAAGCACACGCGGTGTTGTTTAGTAGCGACCTCGAATTAGGATATGACAAACTGATCGCCTATTACAGTCTACGCTTTCAGATTGAGTTCAACTTTCGTGATGCTAAACAATATTGGGGACTGGAAGATTTTATGAACATCACTAAAACAGGCGTGACCAATGCCGCCAACTTGTCTTTATTCATGGTCAACGTCTCGCAGGTCTTATTACGCGAGTTACGCCCTCTCGCACCCGAGATGAGTGTGCTTGACCTGAAAGCGCATTACCGAGGTCGGAAGTACGTAGCCGAAACCCTAAAAATGCTTGTGAAAAAACCTGACGATAATTTAGTGGCGCAGATATTTCAAAGAGTAGCGAGGCTTGGCTCCATTCATGCTGTTCCAACTCTCGTTTCCACTTCATAATTGGCGTAGGTATTGCAGTGATATCAGTAATTCGCAAATAGGTCGGCAAGTTTTCTGTGTAATCAACAGCAGATGCATTAACCCCATAGGCGGGCGTTCCTAACAAGCAGTCACGAAGTTTGTTTACTTCCCAATCTTCAGGAATGATTCCAATTTCAGTTTGCTTGTAACCTTTCTTCACTTCCATGCGAACCCCATCTTCTTCAAGTGCGCGTCCACGTTGCTCGTTAAGGTATCCACTTCATTAGATAACTGCGGCAAGGGTGTGGCGTAACGTTCCGCCAATTCTTTGATGCGCCCCGTGAATAGAGACGCAAGATTTTGCGTCTCTGCCTGCACATCGGCGGCGAGGGATGCCAGCCATTTATCATCCACCACCAACGTTTTAATTTCGTCCTTCGTCAGCGTCTTGTACTTCGCCGCAACTTTTTCATCCAGCGCCTTCTGCGCTTCTTTCACCTTCTTGCCCGCTTCGGATTCTTTTTCGATCAACGCCAAATATTTTTTCGGTACAGACGCAAGATATTGCGTCTCTACAACATCTTGCGTCTCTACGGTTTGCGTCTCCACATCAATTAATGCTTTGAGGCTGGCTTTGGTGATTTTGCCTTTATCATTTTTCGCTTCTTCCAACAAACCGCCTTCGCCACCGTGTTCCTCTGCCAACTCTTCCAACTGTTGCGCGATGGCTTCTTGCGCCGCTTGCAATTCGGCAATGCCTTTTTGCTCCGCCGCAAAATAACGCGCCACCACCAACGGCGGCGGCACCAGTTCCGTGTTCGCCCCCCAGCCTTCGGTGACGATCATATACACATCGTCCTGCATCGTCTCTGTCCAATACGTCAACAAATGTTGATACACATCGTATTTATCAATCAATCGTAGAGACGCAAAATTTTGCGTCTCGTAATTAGACGCAACATATTGCGTCTCTACATTAAACGTCGCCAACAAATCTTCAGCCAGCGTTTCACTGATCGCCTTCGGGCGCGCCCCGACGCTCAACCCTTTCAACAGCGGCGCGTTTTTCTTTTGCCATTTACTGAACAACGCCGTGATGTTTTTATTGAACGCAACAAATTCGGGATGCGAGAGGATGGTGCCCTTCACCTGCGCCGCCGCCACTTTGATTCGGCGGTAACCCCGGCGGTCGCCGTCGCCGAACAATTCCGCGCGCAGTGAGGGGAACACTTCCCAATACGCCGCCAACTGATCCACATCCCGCTCGGGGATGCCGCCACGCAAGTGCGCCTCAATATCTTGGGCATCCTCTTCGGCGCTGTTATCAATGTAGCGCGGGATGTTCAAGTTGTAATCGTTGGCTTCGATCTCCGCCAGCGGCACCAGCCGCGCATATTTGGGCGCGGCGATTTGGTTGTTGAACACATCCACGATCTTGTGCAGGTCCTGATGGCGCAAACGATTCTTGTTGCCATCCTTCACAAAGCCTTGGCTGGCGTTGATCATGAACAACCCTTTGCGCCCCGCCGCGTTTTCTTTATCCAACACCATGATGCAGGCTGGGATGCCCGTGCCATAAAACAAATTGGCGGGCAAGCCAATGATGCCTTTGATGTAACCCTTGCGAATCAAATTCTTGCGGATGTGGGCTTCGGCGCCGCCGCGAAACAAAACGCCGTGCGGCAAAATGACCGCGCCTTTACCGCTGCTCTTCAGCGAACGCAGGATGTGAAGCAGAAAAGCGTAGTCACCATTTTTTTGCGGTGGGATGCCGTCTTCAAAACGTCCATACTCATCATGCTCGGGGTCAAACCCGTTGCTCCATGATTTGGTGGAGAAAGGAAAATTCGCCACGACATAATCAAATGTCTTCAACCTACCATCACTTTCCTTGAAGTGCGGCGCGGCTAAGGTGTTGTCGTTCCATATTACGGCTGTGGGATTGTCGTGCAGGATCATGTTCATGCGGGCGAGGGCCGTGGTGGCGTTATCCATTTCCTGCCCGTAAATGCTGACGCCGTGCGGCGATTCGTCCGACGCTTTTAGCAAGAGCGAACCACTGCCGCAGGTCGGGTCATATAAAGTTTTTGAGCGGGCGACGGCCTTGGCGATCTCGATCACTTTCGCTATGACGATGGAGACTTCGGCCGGTGTATAGAACTGCCCCTTGCTTTTCCCCGACTCGGTCGCAAAGTGACGCATGAGATATTCATATGCGTCGCCGAGCAGGTCATCCCCTTCAGCGCGGTTCTTGGAGAAATCCAAATTCGGATTTTCAAAAATGCCCACCAAGTTCGAGAGACGATCCTGCATCTCTTTACCTTTGCCCAGCTTATCGGCATCGTTGAAGTCGGCAACATCCACCACGCCTTTAAGGTCGTTGGCTTCGGCCAGTTTGGAAATGATCTTGTTCATTCTGTCGCCGATGTCTTTTTGTCCCTTGAGCGCGATCATATCGGCGAAACTGCCGCCCTTTGGCACGATCAAGATCGGGCTTTTCTGTCCAGCATATTTATCCGAGACGTATTTGACGAACAGCAAAACGAGGACGTAATCCTTGTACTGGCTGGCGTCCATGCCGCCGCGCAGTTCGTCGCAACTTTGCCAAATGGAAGAATAGAGTTCAGATTTTTTGATGGGCATAATGTCTTGAATTAACCAAACGAGCCGCCACGCATCTCTGCGGACGGCTCGGAGTGAGTGAGGAGGGCATCGCTTAGCTAAATCGCAATTCACGATCAATTTGCACTGCCGGGAAATAATTTTTGCCACCCCAGTGATAAAACGTCGCTTCGCTCACCGTGCCCCATACCGCGCCCATCCCAAAAGCCAAAGGTAATGTGACGGACATAAACAGATGTACCCGCGCTCCGCTCCCTACACGCCCTCTCACCAAATGCATCAACGACCCAAACTGCTGGATCAGAATCCGCCACTCGCCGGGATCGTCACTATGGCACTTGTTTACAAAAATCATTTTGAGTCGCGGCAACTTTGCATGGTAGCGGCTTCGCCAAAACGCAAGGTTGCCGTTAAATAAAAAGCCCGCATCCTCAAATGAAGATGCGGGCTTTTAGAGTCATCTCTGCCCTTTCAGGCAAAATCATCTCGCAAGTAGTGCAGTAGATGTGGAACCATAACAACCATACAAAATAAAAACCTGAAAGGTCTTCAAGGACCTTTCAGGTTTTTTTGTCAACGGAAGCGGACCCGACGGGGCTTTTACTTTCTGCGTTAGCTAACACATAATAAGCACCCGCACGCGGTTCGATTGAGTCAATGCGTTTACCTTTTACCCACGCACGCGCAACTAACACGCTTACTAATTTCTTTCGCTCCTCGCCAGTAGCGACTCGCCATATCTCACGAAAGTTACTTCCCAACAAAGACGCGGCAGAATCAAGATCGGGCAAGGTTGGCATGATGAGATTGCTCATACTGGTTGTGATGCGAAACTTCTCTTGATTATATTCTGTCTCCGTTAGATCGCCAGCAATGAATAAATGCTTTGCTCGTTTTAGCTCATTGTCCAGCGTGCGCCGTTGCGCTTCGATGCGCTCTACTTCGTTTGAGTCGCTGCCTAACATCGCTATTGCCTTCGCGCGCCAGTCATCAGGCAAACTTAGATCAGCGATGAAGTCGGCGAATTGATTCTCTAACAGTTCTGCCTTGACCATGCACTGATCGCAGATGATACCGCGATCTTTTCCAGTGTCACGATAGTAACGAGTCGCCTTCCCCGCGCCTCTCATACCACTGCCACACAACGCGCAATATAAAACGGACGTGAGGGGATAGACGCGAGTCGCAAGGTTAGCTTTATTAGGTCTCACTGCGCGGGCTTGCCGTTTCGTTTGGACACGTTCCCACGTTGCAAGGTCTATCGCTGCTTCGTGTTTACCCTTGTGCCATTGCCGCCGGTGATAAGACACTTCACCCACGTAAAAACGACTCTGCAACATCGCCGCAATTGTGTCTTTGCTAAATGGTCTGCCTTTTGTTGTTCGGTATCCCTCCAAGTTCAAAGCATAAGCGATGTGGCGATCTGGTTCGCCCTCGAGGGCAAGCTTGACCGCGAGACGGTAGCCTTTGATTTTTTCTAGATCGATCTGCGCGATTGTCTCTTTGCCTTTATCCTTCACATAGCCAAACGGGATCGCGTTGTTCTGATAGCCCGCCTCCGCTCTTGCCCGCTTGCCCTTCTGCGTTTCGCGTGAGAGGTTGATCGAATAATACTCTGCCATGACTTCAAGTATGCCCTCGGTAATCACTCCCGAAGGATCGTTAGAGTCAAGCGGTTCACTCACCGAATGAACGATGATGCCTAACACGCGCAAAAGATTTTTGTAGTTCACTGCATCGGCGCGATTGCGTGAGAAGCGATCAAACTTGTGAACGATGATCACATCAAACTTGTGATCTTGTGCATCGGCGATCATCTTCTTGAAGTCCGGGCGTTTATCACTGCGCGCAGAGTAGCCCGCGTCAGTGTAGATGATCACCACTTCCCACCCTTTAGCTTTCGCCAATTCGCGACACGCTTTGAGCTGTGCTTCAAGACTAAAGCCTTGCACTTGCTCATCACTGCTTACGCGGACGTAGATAGCAGCTCTCAATTTGTTTTTGCCTCGCTTTCGTTTTTAGTTTGTGATGCTCGTTTCGCAATAGTGACCAAGAGGATAATCAACTCTTGCATACTGGCAGGGTCATCGGCGATCACATCGCGCCGCGTGTCCTGTGCATGAATAGGGTCGGTTAGTTTTTTTTCTGTCATCTTGGCACCTCAAATACTTTGCATCGCGTCAGGAAAGTCCACAAGTCATTTGCTATTCGCTAGTTTTGACGGGGTTCGGATGACAAGACTCGCACACCAATTCACCATCTGCCCTTTGCCAAAAATCGGTATGACCGCAGTAGCTACACTTTTTTTGCAAAATTCGATGATTAGACAGTCTCCCAGTATCTGGATCATCTGGTATATCTGGATCATCTGGTAGCTTTTCGCCCTCCAGATGATCCACTTTTGCCAGATGATCCAGATGATCCGGATGGGGGGTGTATATGGTCAATTTTTCATCGTTCCGCTTTTTTAGTGACTCTGGCAAGGTCACTTGATACGCTTTCGCCAAACGATTGACTCTTGCAAGTGTTAACTTCCACGCTCGAGGACGTGCGCTCTTGTCACTTTCAAGGCGCATCTTTTTTATTTTCCTGCCGACTGATTCTTTTTTTTGTTCGCTCATATCTAATTCGCCTGTCTCGATCAATGCGTTGATCTTCTCTGTGATTGTCTGCGTTGTGAATCGCCATTCTTCATTGTCAGGTTCCTGTGCTGCCAATTCGATCAGCGCGGTTGCCAAAACTTTCGTATGGTTCGCTCGCTCCAGATCGCCGCGCTCGTTTTGATAGCGCGTCGAAGCAAATGACTCCATGCGTTCCCATAAGCCATTAACTCCTCGGTCATCAAGCCAGGCCGCAATGGATAACAATCCGCGAAATGGTTGTAAATCGCGGGCGATCAATTTGGATCGCTCTCCCACTTGCGAGTCGTAGTTCACAATTTCAGCGAGGTGAGCAAGTGCCAAAGCCCAGAGGTCATCAATGAGAGTCCGTCGGTCGTGCGCCCATTGGCGCGCCTCGAGGGGATCGGAGTTAGCACGCTTGCGATCATCTGTGCGCGTGAGTGGAACAACAATTGCGCGATTTGACAGAGTCTCAAAAGGCTGACTAATCGCGCTGAAAATTTTTGGAGAGAAGGCATTAACTAATCGCGTTGTCCATTTACCATCGGAGCTTTGTTCTTTGAGCGGCACACTTGCGCCGCGTCGGTTTGATGAGAGTAACAAGGCTTGCACATCGGGATCAGTTTTCTTTGGGTCGCTTAACTTCTCTGCATCGTCAAAGCCAATCACCGCGCCCAGCTCGCACAGATCGCGCGCGGTCGCCGATGACAAGTTAGAAGTGACAGAAGTTCCCAAGTGACTCAGTTCGCAGATCGTTAAAAGCAATTGAGTCTTGCCGCATCCCGATTCTCCCCATGCCCAGAGATAGCCGGCAACGCTCGACGACTCGATCATCCAGGTGGAGAGGCAATAGCACGCGATGATTTCGCACATCGTCTTCTGATCGGCAATAGATGTTTCAAAATCCACGAATGAATCGATTACATCTACCATTCGACTAAACACATCACACGGATCGGGGCGCGCGCCCTCGCAATATTTGCTCACACCATGCTTTGACCATAGTTTGTCAACTTGTGTGATTGGCGCATCGGGCAACGCGAGATCGAATCCTAATTGCGAGAGGGGTAACACACCGCGCGCGTTTAATCCGTCATCACCGAAGATCATTCCGTCGGATCGAACAATGAATCGATTGCGCTCGCCTTTTAATTCTGGTGTTGCTAGCAATGTCACGTTGCCTTTTGAGTCTTTGCGATGCCTCATCAAGCGTTGACCATAAAGCCATGCCGCCGCGTATGCTTGTCCTTTAATCAACGCAAGAGGACGGGCGATCACCGGCGGGGCTTCATCAAGCAAAGTAAAGTCATCGGGCGGGGCTTTGGCTTGCACCGGTAATGAGTCTTTTAGTTCTTCGATCTCCTTGATCGTGCGTCCTGCGGCTAGCCAATCGTCAACGCCCATCTTGCCCTTACCAATCATCGGGAGCAAAGTAATCGGTGAAACTTGCGCGCCCTTGCGCTGCAGCTTCTCGGTGAGATGGTCGAGGGCTTCCCGCACTTGAGGTTTGGTCATCACATCGGAGTCAAAAACAATGTACACGATGCGCCCTTTAACCTCGATACACTCCCAGTCAACGTCAAATTTCACACGCCCCTTTTTATCAATTTTCTTTGTGATGTAATTCCACACACCGAGTAAAGCAATCGCACACTGCCCGGCGCTGGCGAGCGCATCGGCTTTTTTCTGGCCTTCAGTGATCCAAAGTGGCACACTCGGATCGCCCAGCTGCGCTCTACAGCGTGGGGAGCAGTCGAGGCGAATCGATTCACCCTTGGGCGTTTCGTATTTGATGATCTTGCGATTGCCTTTTCTGTCCTCCAACATTCGCGGGCTATCAGGGCGCAAAACATGAAAGGCGATCTGCCCGTCTGTCGTGTGCAATGGCAGAAGCAAACACGGGGCGCACCGTTGCGCTGCGGGGATGTTGTAACCGGCGAGATCGCTCGCGTTGTAGATCGTGCGGTAGCCGCGCTCGCGGATTACGTCATCAGAGATCGCTGAATTCTTCAGCATTACATAGTGCTGTAATGAAAGGACTAGAGCGAGGTCTTGTGGGGGTGTGCTATTATTAAGATTGGAAATTGGGTGAGACACTTCGTCTTGCTCTGTTGAGGGCACGCTACCAGGCGTGCCTTTTGTATTTATGGTCATGGCTGTTGATCTCCTTGTTGAGTGTTTTGAATAGGGGGCGTTAGTGTTGGTTCGGGGAGTAATCCTTCTTGGATCAGTTGGGTAACGATGAGATAAGACGCTTGATCGCGCACCGGACGCTTCTGGCTTTCAGATAGTTTAGCTAACGCCTGCAGTTCTTTCTGAGATAAGAAAATTGATAAACGAAGTTGGCTGGACATGGTTTCTCCTTAAAAATAAAACGATCAGGTTTTCCTGATCGTTGATTTAATAACAAAGGCTAAGGGAAAGAAAAGGATAAAAATATTATTTCCCTCGTTGATTAAATCCCCCTAGTTTTGTAGGCAAGGATAAAAAGGATTATTCCCCTCGCCGATTAAGTCCCCTTTGGTTTGTCGCGTAACAGTTTGTCGAACGAGTCTTTCGCGTCTGACAGTCTTGTAGCCCGATCGCTGTTGTTTCGTTCGAGCCACTCTTTGTACACCTCCTTCCGTGGTCTGCCTAAGTTGTACACCTGCTCCCGTGCCCACTCGTAATCAGGGTCGCGATGTCTTCCGGACTCTTTCTTTTTCCCTCCTTTGTCGGATTTCTTTGATAGCACATCGGCTGTTCCATTTGCCGCGTCGGCATTTGCGCTAGGTTCTACTTTCTCTATCTTCCATCGCTGATACTGATACAGAAATTTTTGTAAAACACTTTCGTATTCCGCTGAGAACGCTTTGGGATAATCCCATACCATCCAATGCAAATTGTCTGGTGTACCCGCATGGGTAATGCCGACATTAATTTCAAATCTGAGCACGGCATTGGAATATACTTCAACTAAGTTAACTGTCAGAACCCACGCGCGCGATGTTTCTTGCCTGTAGGCTTCGTTGTCAACTGTTAGCGGTAGGTGAGATCCAAAGTTTTTTATCTTAGGAAGGAAAGTGTTCCACTCCGCATTTCTCACCCGCGCTCTTCCGACATTCCACTCATCGGCGTGTATTTCGCGAATATTTTCATAAGGCTGAAAGTTGTCCGCGAAACTTGTCAACTTATCTTTAAAAGAATCGATGCTTTTGATAGTGACATAAAATTTATCCCTATTGATGATTGGCGGCGTGTTTTCGGCTTGCAAGAGGGTGTCGGTCCACCGCTCGCAGATTTGGTCGGCTATCGTCTGTGCTATTCGACTCATATCCTGATCATCCTCAACTACAGAAACAAGAACGCGTTGGCCTAACCCGATTGGCTTGATTAAAATCGACAAGGCGTTGATCGTCTCAATATAATTCTCCATCTTGGCTGCCGCCTTTATGACCCAGGGATCTTGTTCCGAGACGTTGGCGGAGGCGTTCTGGCTCTGCTCATTGAGTCGCTTCGCGGGGACGATAATTTCGGGTTCCCGAAACCGGGATATTGAAAGTTGGGGTGCGCCGAGTATCAATCTACTGTTTGGAGGAAGGAGGGGACCTAACGGTGTGTTTTGAAAAAAAGAATCGCGCCACTTTCCGAATTCGTGTTCACTTGTGTTGATATAGAAAAGCATCGCATCTCCGTGAGACGCGAATCGGGCTGGCGGTTATAATACTTGGCAACCGCGCGCCGATATCGCGCAGTAAAATTTGCTTCATGTCGTGGCAACGATGTGAAGCATTTTTATTTTAGACTGATTGCTTGTATCCGAAGATTAAAGAATAGAGTCAATTTTTGTGTCACACACGATATGTGGACGCCATAAACCGCCAGTACATTTTTGCACCTTGACTTGTGACTCCTCAATTAGCTATACTTGGAGTACATCAATTGCGCTTGGCGCAATTCCGCACTTCTCTACAACGTGGCTATGAGCCGGTTGTAGAGCGATTAGGGTGGGCGGCTCTTGGAGCTGCTGCACCCTTTGCCCTTGGGACCTTGGCAACTTTCTCCCAAGTCGCGTTGCCCACCTCAAAGTTGCGTTGCGCTCTTAGAGCGCGTGTGGCTTCAACGCCACCTCAACGGGCAGTCTAAATTTTTTTTTCAATCTTATCCCGTTATAGGAAACGACAGAAGGCGGAGACACCAGACCGCCGTCGCCGCTCACGTAGTGCGCCTGCGCGCTGTGTACGTTCCCGCCTTCTTGCCCGCCATAAGGATCCTTGCATGAGTCCCTCTCTCTCACCACGTCCCAAATTGCAATTCAACCCGCGCAGTTCGCTCGGTCATCAACTGCTGCTCATTCTGAAAGGTGTGTTCCGTGCTGAACACTCGCGTCACCAAGCGAAACAGCGAGGGGATGATGGGGGATTCATCTTTGGCATTTCGACGATGCAAGATTATACGGCGGTTGCTTTCCGCTTCGCTCGCTATCTGAAAGGGAAGCATCAATGCCGCACGCCTACTGACATCACGCCAGAGATGTGCGAGCAATTCGTGCAGCAGAAGTTGCGCGAGAAATGCCGAGGCGGCACCTTGGGGAAATATCAGGCGGCGTTACGAAAAATAGATAAGGCAATGCGTGCGTTGCATCTGAAGCCGGCGGATGCCCCGGAGTGGCTGCCGCCGCTTGAGCGGGGTGGCAAGCGCGGCTTCCATGCGTCTACTTCTACCGAGGCCTACACGCCTGAAGCATCGAAATCTATTTTGGAATTTATCATCGAACACGGATCGCGCAAGTATGCCGTCGTGGCAGTGTTAGTGATTCGATTGATGATCGCAACCGGCTTGCGGATCAGCGAAGCGCTATATCTCAAGGGCGATGACATTGATATTGTGGCGCGGCGCATTTCGTTGAACCGTGACAGCGCGCATCCTAATCGCAATCATGCTAAAGGTGGTCGGTCACGGGTTACGATGGAGTTTGGCGAAGAAGAATTACCCTTGATGCGCGAACTACATGAGCGCGCTCGGCAAAACTCTACCGGGCATATTTTCGATAATCGCCGGAGCTTAGCCAATCATGTGCGCGAAGATATTCGCCGGGCGTGCCGCGCGCTGAACATTGAGCCGTTGGGGACTCATGCTTTTCGTAAACGGAACGCGCAAGACCTGCACGCTAAATTGATGAGTGAGGGTGTGAGCGATCAGGCAGCGCGGGCGCAGGTCTCGCGGCACTTGGGACATAACCGCTTGCGAGTGATCAACGAGTCTTACGTGCCGCCGCAAGATCGGCGAAGTCAAGCATCATAAGTATGTTTCATCTTTTACATCGTCCACATCGGGCTGTGCGCAACGACTTAGGTTTGAAAGGTCGTCCACAGTGCTTGCAACGTTTGCGTGCCTCAAACTTCCACGCTCGTTTCCCCATCGATGCCTTGAGATGTATTTCGTTTTTTGTGGCAACCAACGTGAGTTCCGCCAGTAATTGACGATACGCATCGCGCGCCTCGTCTGTCATTGCATATTTCTTCGGCAAAGATTTTCCTCGCTCAATGCGTTCCCAAATACATACTGTGGCACGCGTGTAGTTCCGCCGACTATACTTGCCTAATAGTTGCCCCAACTGTGCTTGACTGATGTGTTGACCGTCCTCTTGGCACAGCTGGTAGCGCAAACTCAAGGGTCCAGCGATGTGTTTGCAAGCGCGAAGCGGCTTGAAGTGTTTGGAAATATCTTCCAAACATATTGCAGATGATGGCTGAAGCATATTTTTCTCCTAAATAGGATGAGGGATTGCCTGAAAATGGGGTTTGCAGGAATCGCCGCATAAAGTTAAACTATCCTTTGACGATAGAAAGCCAGCGCACTTGCGATGGTGAACGGGGGTAGTAGCCTCTCCCACTCCGAGCCGTCCGCAAATTTGCGTGGCGGCTCGTTGCGTTTTCAATAAAAAAACTTGGCTTGGGAGATTGAATATGCTTATCTCAGTAAAAGACGCCTGCGAACTACAAGACAATGCCTTAGACATCCGCGTTAGCGATCAGATTGAACAGTTGGACGAATTAATCAGGCTGGAAGGTAATGGCGATGCTTACTTCGCCAAAACGCATATCACCCAAGGTATGCGAACTTTGATCACCGAAGGTTTGGCGCGTTTGGCCGGCAAATCTAATCAAGCAGTCTTTCATCTTAAACAAGCCATGGGTGGCGGCAAGACACACTTGATGATTGGTGTCGGGCTGTTAGCATCGTCGCCAAGCTTGCGCACCCAGTATTGCCCCGAAGTGCCATACATCAAAAACTTTGACACCGCACGAGTCGTTGCCTTCAACGGACGGAACAACCCTACACATTTCTTCTGGGGCGAGATCGCTCAACAATTAGGCAAGGCAGAGTTGTTCCGCGATTTTTGGGTGGGGGGACCGAAAGCCCCAGATGAGCGTGAATGGATTAAATTATTTGATGGTGGCGAGCCGATTTTGATTCTGTTGGATGAGATGCCGCCTTATTTCCATTACTTGGATACACAAAAAGTTGGGAATGGCACGGTGGGCGATATTGCCACCCGCGCTTTTGCCAATATGTTGACTGCCGCCAGCAAAAAGGCAAACGTATGCGTGGTGGTAGCAGATTTGGCGGCGACGTATGAATCGGGTACACGCTTGATCAATCGTGCGCTGGAAGATGCGCGGAAGGAATTGGGGCGCCAAGAAAGAACGATCACGCCGGTTGATTTAGCCGGCAACGAAGTTTACGATATTCTGCGCAAGCGCCTCTTCAAGAAGTTGCCTTCCAAAGAAGTCATCAATGACATTGCCGCTATGTATGGGCAAACCCTAGATGAAGCGAGCAAAGCCAAAGTAGCCAGCCGAGGGGCAGAAGCCATTGCCGATGAGATTGCTCAGACCTACCCGTTTCACCCGCGTCTCAAAAATTTTGTGGCGTTGTTTAAGGAGAACGAACAATTTAAACAGACCCGTGGCTTGATGGAATTGATCTCGCGCTTGCTGCGCTCGGTGTGGGCGCGGGCGGGCAATGATGTTTTTTTGATGGGTCCTCAACACTTCGATCTATCCATTTCGGAAGTGCGCGAGAAGTTGGCAGAAATTTCTGAGATGCGTGATGTGATGGCAAAGGATTTATGGGATGTGAATTCTTCGGCGCATGTGCAATTAATTGATCTGGCTACGGGTGGTGATGCCACCGCGCAGGTGGGAGCTTTGTTGCTCACCGCCAGCTTATCTACGGCTGTGAATGCGGTGAAAGGTTTGACACGCGAAGAGTTGGCAGAGTGTTTGACTACGCCGCTGCGTAAGCCATCAGAATTTTTGACGGCGTTCGACGCTTTGGAAAGTTCGGCGTGGTATTTGCATCACACGCCCGAATTCCGTTATTACTTTGACCGTCAAGAAAATTTGACGAAGTTGCTGCAAAGTTTAGCGAAGGATGCGCCTGAGCCGCAGGTGGACAAATTGATCCAGACTCGCTTGAGCGAAATGTTTAAGCCGGTGCGCAAAGCCGCTTATGATGAGGTGTTGCCTTTGCCCAAATTGGAAGAAGTGGCAGATCGCGTGCGCCGCTCACGGGTGTTATTGATTGTGAGTCCCGAGGCGAAGTTACCGGCAGATGAAGTGCAACGCTTTTTTGAAAGCCTGACGCAGAAAAATAATCTGTGCATTTTGACAGGCGATAAAACGCAAATGGGAAGTATTGATAAAGCGGCGCGCCAAGTCTTTGCGGTGCAGAAGGCGGAGGCGCGTATTCCAGCCGCGCACCCCCAACGCGATGAGTTGGAACGCAAGCAACAACAGTATGAGCAGGACTTTACTTCGACCGTGCTGAATTTGTTTGATAAGGTGTTGTTCCCGATTCACCGCCCGGGCAGATCAGCCGAATTGGTTAATAAACCTTTGGAGATGACGCGCGATGCCAAGAAACCATTTAATGGTGAAGAGCAAATTGAAAAGACGCTGACGAGTAATCCGCTCAAGCTGCATTTGGATGTGGATGCGGCGTTTGACGAGATTCATTCTAAAGCGGATGATTTGTTGTTCCCGGAGAATCAAAGCGATGCCCGCTGGACGGATATGGTGGATCGCTTAGCCGAGCAACCAGGGATGCCGTGGTTGCCGCCTAAGGGTTTAGAAACTTTGAAGACCATTGCTTGCAACCGAGGGTTATGGGAAGAATTGGGCAACGGCTATGTGACCAAGAAGCCGCAGAAGAAAAAGACTGCGGCGCAGATTTTTGCCGAGACCGAACCGGATGATGACGGGCAGGTGCGCTTACGAGTGAACTCGATGAACGCCGGACCCGCGCCGAAAATTCATTATGCCGAAGATGGGGCGGTGTCGGAACAAAGCCCCACCTTGACCGATCAGTTTTTGGTGACGCAAGCTTTGCGCGTTTATTTTTTGGTGCGCGATCCCTCGGGGCAAAATGAAACGGGCGCGCCGGTGACGTGGGCGAATAAGTTGATTATTCGCAATCAGCAAATTGAAGGCGGGGGCAAACGCCAAGTAAAATTAATGGTGGCGCCCCGAGGCAAGTTGCGCTACACGTTGGATGGCAGCGCGCCCCGCGACGGCACCCCTTACGAGGGGCAGCCAGTGTTGATCGGCGATGGCGACGTGATGATGCAAGTATTCGCCGAAGCAGACGGGATTGAGGCGAAAGCCGATTTCCGTTTTCCGGCGAAAGGCAAGAAGGGCGTGGCACTGCGCGAAACCGCGCCAGCGTCTTTAGTGAATCAGCGCGGCGGCAAAAAACTTGATTCGCGCACGAAAACCTTTAGCGGTTTAAATTTGGCGAAAGAGAAGAACGTGTCTTTTGAAAACGTGAGGCTAACGATTGGGCAAGGTTCACAGGGAGTTCAAGTGATGATAGGCGAATTTAAAGTGACGGCGAGTTACATTGAAGAGATTTTAAAAAGTGTCTTGACGCAATTCCCACCCGATACACCTGTCACGATGAATTTTGGTAAAGCCGATTTTGCTTCGGGGCACGACTTGAAAGAGTTTGCCGACGCCTTAGGCATGGAATTGCAAACCGGAGAAGTAGAGCAGTGACAAGTAAAGCCGCCGCGAAATATAAGACGATAGATTTTGGCGCGCCCGACACGTTTGGGGCTTATGTGTTTCGCGTGGAAATCCCTGCCGCCAAGACTATGCCCGTGCGTATTGTGGAACATTATGGGTATCGCGGCGGCGAAGGCGGCATCCCTGTAGAAGAAGAGCGGGTGTCTATGCCGCGCTCGCAGTGGGCAGCGTTGGCGGAGACCGCGCGCCGAGATTTCAATGAGCGCCTTAAACTTCAGCGGCTAACCACGAGCCGTTGGAAGACGGGCGAGAATTTTGTGGATCGTTTATTGGGCAAAGAGTTATGCGTGTTGGCGTGGGCAGCCGAAAAGGCGAAGCCCGAAGAACTGCCAGTGATTTGCAGCCGTTGGCTAGCTTTGCGCCCCGAAGAACGGTGGTGGCTTTTTTCGATGACCGTAGCCGAAGCGGGTTTGCCCGAAGATAGCGAACGTGGCTGGCGTCGCGCGTTGTATGCCGCCCTTTCTGACGGCGATGCGCCACCGCTTCATAAAAAGCGGCGCCGACCGACCGATGAAACTTCCTTAGCTGCCCTTCCGCTTTTTGAGATCTCTTCATGACTTCTGTTATACCTTTCTCCCTCAAAGACGAGCCGGCGCTGATCGAAAAAATTTTTCCGGTTCAAAAACTTTCTGCTGAATCTTACAAAGAGCAGATGGCGAATGTCGGCAAAACGCTTACTGCCCTTGGTAGTTATTGGAAAGGGCGCAAGCCGCTTATTCTCAATAAAGCCGTCATCCTCGGTTGTTTGCTCCCTGCCACTCAAGATCTAGCGCGCGATTTGGAAATCTTCGAGATGTTGATGGCAATGGACGACGAATCATTTGTTGTTCGTTGGAAACGTCGGCCTCAGCCAAAGGAAATTCTGGAAAAGCTCTCTATTGCCGCCATTGATGATTATTTCATGGTTGAACCTTCGGAGACTCTTCCTAATTCTTCACCGATAGATTGGTCAAAGCCTGAGTACAAGAAAGTAAAAATCACTTGGCGCGACGACATTCCTGAACTAAAACGGCGGCGACTCGAAGCACGACTACTTCCTAAAACATCTTACCGAGAACGTGTAGGCGAAGCTCAACGGCCAGAGGAAGTTATAGAAACTGTCCACGCTCATATTTGGGATGCAGTGAATGCCCACCTCGGGACAGATGCTCATTCCTACCCTGAACTGTTGGAACAATTGGGCGTGATGCGCTTTGGTAGGCGCCCGCAACTTGCTGACACATTTTGTGGCTCCGGGCAGATTCCTTTTGAAGCCGCCCGTCTCGGCTGTGATGTGTATGCTAGCGACCTCAACCCGGTAGCCTGTATGCTCACATGGGGTGCGTTGAACATTGTGGGCGGCTCGCCCGAAGCCCGCGCCGAACTGACCCAAGCCCAAAAAGAGCTTGTACGCAAAGTGCAGGCTGAAATTGATGCGCTGCGTGTAGAAGACGATGGGAATGGCTGGCGTGGTAAGGCGTATCTCTATTGCGTAGAAGTAATCTGCCCGCAGACGGGTTGGCGCGTACCACTCTTGCCAAGTCGCATTATCAGCAAAGGTTATCGTGTAGTAGCTGAATTAAAACCGGATACTGTTCATCAACGATATTTTGTAACTTTACGCACTGGAGTAATTGGAGATGAGTTGGTAAACGCGTCCAAAACTGGTTCGGTGCGCACCGACGGGCGCGGTGGCGATCCGTATCTTATCCACACCGTAGCGGGCGTGGAATACCGCACCAAAATCTCCACGCTGCGCGGGGATAACGCCACATCCGGCAGCGACAGTATGAACCGCCTGCGCCTGTGGGAAGAGAGCGATTTTATCCCGCGCCCCGATGATGTCTATCAGGAACGTTTATACGCCATCCAATGGATGAGGACCAAAAAGAAGGGTAAGGGTGAAGAGTACGAATTTCGCGCCGTGACTGAGGACGACATGGAGCGTGAGCGTAAGGTGCAAACCTTTATCGCCACGCATTTGGTCGAGTGGCAAGCCAATGGCTGGATCCCCGACATGCGGATTGAAACTGGCTACAACACTCGTCAGCCGATTTGGGAGCGTGGCTGGACGCACTGGCATCATCTGTTCAACCCCAGGCAGTTGTTGGTGGCAGGGCTAGTAAACAAATATGCTCAGTCAGCAGCTTTGAAAGTATGCGTCAGTCAAGTAATCAATTGGAGCTCTAAATTAAGCCCATGGAATCCAGCGCCTGGTGGCGACTCTGTAAACAACACGTTTTACAACCAGGCGCTAAACACACTTTTCGCGTGGGGGACACGGTCAAGTCGTTACGTGGAAAATCAAATCGCCCCGGTTTACAAGAGTTTTCCTTTTTCGGATATTTCCATATCTACTAATTGCCATCCCGTAGTTGCATTGAACGCAACAAACGACTTGTATGTCACTGACCCGCCGTATGGTGACGCAGTGAAATATGAGGAGATTTTAGAGTTTTTCATCGCCTGGCTGCGCAAAAATCCTCCGCCGGAGTTCGCCGGTTGGGTGTGGGATAGCCGTCGCGCCCTCGCCATCAAAGGCGAAGACGAGGACTTTCGGCAAGGCATGATCAGTGCTTATACAGCGATGGCGCAGCACATGCCCGCCAATGGCATCCAAGTGATCATGTTCACGCATCAGTCTGGCTCCATCTGGGGTGACATGACCAACATTGTATGGGCTGCTGGCTTGCAAGTGACAGCGGCGTGGTATGTGGTAACTGAGACTGATAGTGCTTTGCGTGAAGGTAGTTATGTCAAAGGCACGGTTATGCTCGTCTTGCGTAAGCGGCAAGGCACGCTCAAAGCCACGCGCGATGATCTGGCGTGGGAGATTAAAGATGAAGTGGAAACACAAGTGCAGGCACTCACTGGGCTTAACCAAAGTGCGCGTGGTGCCGCGCGCGATGAGAATCTGTTTGAAGATGCCGACCTGCAAATGGCGGGGTACGCCGCCGCGTTGCGCGTGCTAACACGTTATGCCATCATCAATGGTAGAGATATGGCGGCCGAGGCGGCGCGCCCGCGAGTGAAAGGGCAACCGACCTTAGTAGATGAGTTGATCGAGTTTGCGGTGAGCGTGGCGAATCAAAGTTTAGTGCCGTTGGGCATTGCCAAAGCGCATTGGGATCGGCTGCAAGCGACCGAGCGTTTTTATTTAAAGATGATTGAACTCGAAGCGCGCGGGCAAAAGACGCTGGACAACTATCAAAACTTTGCCAAAGCCTTCAAGGTCGAAAATTCTAAACCTTGGATGGCGAGCGAGAAAGCCAACGCCGCCCGTCTTAAGAGCGCCGTTGAGCTCAGCCGTTCGGAAATGAACGACACCGCGCTCCGCGCTTTGTTGTATGCCATGATGGAATTGGTAAAAGAAAAAGATGGCGATGAAGTGTTAGCGCATCTCGCGCTCAACATACACGATTATTACGATCAAGCGCAACGCGAATTGCTGGTCGAACTCGCCGGTTATCTGGCGAAAAAACTAGAAGGTCTCCGCCCAGAAGAAGCACGTGCTGCACGGGTGTTAGGCGAACTGATACTTAATCAACGTTTGTAACCCTCGAGGGTCCCGCATGAGTCTGAATCGCTTTTCTTCTCGCCGCCAACGGCTCGATCAAGTCTTCCTCAAAGAAAAGCTCAGTCGCGCCACATCGTATAAACGTATTGCGGGTTACTTCCGTAGTTCTATCTTTGAGCTCGTCGGCGAAGAGATCGCCCACATTCCGGAAGTGCGTATCTTATGTAACAGCGAATTAGACGCGGCAGATATTGCCGTCTCGAAAGTGGCTCGCGAAACCGCCTTGAAAGAACGCTGGAATGATTCACCGATAGAGATCGAAGCCTTACTCCAACGCGATCGCTATCGCCGCTTGTATGACTTGTTACGGCAGGGCAACGTGCAAGTGCGTGTGGTGCCCCGCGACAAAATTTTTGTGCATGGCAAAGCAGGTGTCATTGAAACCGCTGAGGGCAAAACCTGTTTTCTGGGCTCGATCAACGAAACTAAAAACGCCTTCGTCAATAATTACGAAATTTTGTGGGAGGACACTTCGCCTGAAGGCGTAGCGTGGGTAGAAGAAGAATTTGAAGCGCTGTGGCGCGATGCCTACCCCTTGCCCGACGCGATTGTGGAAGAAGTTAAACGCATTTCAGATCGCATCGAAGTGCGCTTCAACGAACTGCCCGCTGCCGACCTGCCTGCTGCTGCACTGGCTGAAACCCCCATCTACCGCGGCGGCGAACAACTCCAACCATGGCAGCGGTCGTTTGTTACCATGTTCTTGGAACACCGCGAAGTCTATGGGCAAGCCCGGTTATTGCTCGCCGATGAAGTGGGCTTGGGCAAAACATTATCGCTTGCCGCCAGCGCCATGCTCTCGGCTTTGCTGGATGATGGTCCCGTTGTTATTTTTTGCCCTTCTACCTTAACTTTGCAATGGCAAGTGGAACTCAAAGATCGCTTGGGGATTCCGAGTGCGGTCTGGCACTCCATGCGCAAAGAGTGGATCGATCCCAATGGACACATTATCAAAACACGCGGTGCAGAGGATATTGCCCGCTGCCCGTTCCGTATTGCCATCATATCGACTGGACTACTGATACAGCACTCTACTGAACGAGAAGAATTGTTGAAGTGTCGTTTTGGCACAGTCATTTTGGATGAAGCGCATAAAGCGCGGCGGCGCGGGGTGTTGGGTGAAGAGCAAGGAGAGCCCAATAATTTATTGGATTTCATGCTCCAGATCAGTGCGCGCACTAAAAATCTACTTCTTGGCACGGCTACCCCCATTCAAACTAACGTCTCGGAATTATGGGACTTACTCAAAATTCTCAACGGTAATGTAGATTTTGTTCTTGGGCGTGAGATCGCCGGTTACTGGGCAAATTGGGATCGGGCTTTACCGTTTGTCAAAGGCGAGTTATCCCCGGTAGATGCACATGAGGCGTGGGAATTATTACGTAACCCCTTGCCCCCTGCACGCGAAAACCTGGTCTTTGCGGCGCTGCGCCAGCAAGTGGGCTTGGACGAGAAGCGTTTTTTTTGTGATCGGGGTTTTGCTTCTTTAGATTTTTTCGGTCAACAATCTGTCAGCCAAACTTTAGACTCCAGTTTTTTTAAAGAGAATAATCCTGTTTTGCGGCACACGGTCTTGCGACGGCGCACAACTTTGGAAGAGCAAGGTTTGCTCGACCGTGTGGGTGTAGAAATTCATCCAAGCCCAAGTGCCACCTCTCATACTTACGCCGGGCTAAATTTTATGGGGCATGGATTGCTGACTAACCATCCGTTCAATGTTGCATATGAGGCGGCAGAAAAGTTCACAGAAGCACTGCGCCAACGCACACGCGCCGCCGGCTTTATGAAATCCATGTTGTTGCAACGCATCTGCTCCAGTTTCGCTTCGGGGCGATCCACTGCCGCCAAAATGCTTCAGCGTGAAATGCTAGATGACGAAGAAGACGCGGATCGCTTGCAAGATGCTTTAGACGGGTTAACTCTGGTCGAAGCCGAAAATCTACGAATCATTGTTGAAGAATTATCCCGTCCTGAAGCGCGTGACCCTAAGTTGGCGGCAGTCAAGTATTTTTTAACTGAGCAACGCGTAGAGGGCAAAACGTGGTTAGAGCATGGGTGCATTGTCTTTAGCCAATATTACGACACTGCCTTTTGGGTTGCCTCAGAATTATCAAAAATTTTGCCGGCAGAGGGTGTTGCTGTTTATGCCGGTGTGGGCAAAAGCGGTTTATTTCGCGACAGCCAGTTTGCATCGGTCGACCGCGAAGAAATTAAAGCGGCAGTCAAAAAACGTGAACTGCGTTTGGTCGTGGCAACCGATGCCGCTTGCGAAGGTTTGAACCTGCAAACTTTAGGCACATTGATCAATGTAGATTTGCCTTGGAACCCATCTCGCTTGGAACAACGCTTGGGACGGATTAAACGTTTTGGGCAAGCGCGTAAAACTGTGGACATGCTGAACCTGGTGTATCACGACACACAAGATGAGCGCGTCTATGATGTGGTGTCGCGCCGTTTTCGAGATCGCTTCGATATTTTTGGCGGCTTGCCCGACACCATAGAAGATGATTGGATTGAAACAGCGGAGAAGCTAGATGAAATGATGGATCGCTATATCCATCTACGCTCGCAAGCACAAGACGTTTTTGAATTGCGTTATCAAGCCACGATCCAACCTGAGGCAAACCGTTGGGAACTTTGCTCACGTGTGTTATCGCGCAAAGATGTATTGGAGCGGATGTCGCAGCCGTGGTAAAAGTTCTGCTGGTTTGCAATGGTTGGCGAAAACGATCTCGTTTTATTTAAGAATAATTGGATGCTTTCTTCAATATCAATTCGTTACAGATGACCACACAAGATAACCCTCCGAGTCAACAAGGCTCTATGAACATCACTGCCGGTCAGGATTTGACGGTTGGTGGCGACATTGTTGCCCGAGACAAAATTTACATTGCCAACCAGATTGTTATAGTGAGTGAAGGCCAAACTGACAAATTACTGAGCGAAGTACGGAGGCTAATAGAGGAAGCCAAACCAGAGATCACGCACAGCCAACGTGTTTCTCGAAAGCCTAAACAACCATACAATCGCTCATTAATTTACCAATTGAATTTGAGCGGCACGCATCAGGAAATATCCGATGCCCTCAATAAATGGAGATTTGTCCAGGCAGTGTCTTTCCATCTCACTGGCAAGCAACCGCTAGCTGTAGTTGCCAATGAAGTTATTGGGGTTGGCGAAAACTATGCAACAACTTTCCACAGCCCGCCAATCCAAGAACTCTATAATTGTGGCATTGAATGTGACTTGCGTATCATTGATGATGGTGGCGATGCGTCAAGATGGGCAGGTTTTAGAGTTAGAGGATTTCATGATGATATTCAGTTTGGATATTTAATCTATCTCCGCAGACGGGGTACTGTAGAACTCTATCGCGCACGGCAAGTAATTGGCGGTGAAAATCAGATCATCATTAGCGACACAAAAGATGCGTGGACAAACATCAGGCTCGATATTATTAATTCGCAAATAAAGGTTTGGGTCAACGGCAAACTGCATATTAATGTTCGTGACAAGACTTTCGGAAACAAGGGGATGGTTTATCTTCACACATTCGGAACACACGCTCAGTTTCGCAACTTTCAGATTTACAGGCTCACTCATTAGCAGAAGCGCACCACTCTCCTGCTTGGCGGCCAATATGGGTAACATAGATATCTACTTCTCAAACTTCTTCAAAGTCACTTTTGAAGACTTGGACAAATACGGCGCGTTCAATATCTCGCTGATCAATGATCTTCCGCTATTCATTGACCCGTTCCTTCTCTTTAACAGCAAGAAGCATGAATACCAAGAATTGCACAAGGGCATTCTGCGGTATATGAAGTTCCTTCGCGACAAGTCCGCCACCGCCCAAATTGGCAGCGGTCTAATACGCTCTTGGTATGTCTTTCCGGAAGTAAGACAGAGCTGGCTCGGCTTTTCTCGAGTGGGCAACAAAGGTCTTGGTCTCAAAGACGATTTCGCTGTTGCGTTGCACAAGAATTTGCATGCCGTCTTCTCCAACTTCGGCAACGAGAAAATCACCCACAGCAGCCATCTGGAAAAACTTTGCCTGATCAAAGATGGAATTGGTCGCGATAAAATTAGCGACTTTACAACCAATCTGATCAAGGAGTTTCTGCTTGAGTACACTCAGAAGTTTGCAGTACAGTACATTCACAAGAGGCTTAGGAGAAAAGTCGCAGTCAACAAAGTCCGGTTTAACTATGACACCGAAACTTGGGAAAGTGACCGGTTCGACTTACCCTGGTATATGGGCGATTATATACTCCTGACGCCGAAGGACATATTGACTAAAGATGAAACGTGGATCAATCGGTCAGACTTGTACGATAGTTTCCAAACGATTCCCAGTGCTATTCTAAACGAGCAATTGCGGGCCCAAATCAACAACTACTTTCTCTCAGTTTTGCCGCGCCAACCAACCGCACAAGATCATCACAAGGCTGTCGCTACGGTGATTGAAAAGTTTCCTGTCATTCTTGATTACTATATACGCCAAAAGGAAGATGCTGGTGAAGAAGCTGTCAGTATCAGCAACCAAAAAATTTCCCAAGCAGAAACGCAGTATATTAAGCAAATCGGGGAGTTGGCGGAGATACTTCGCAAACAAAGTGGGTTTTACGATACAAGCGGGCTTACATACAAGGAAGCGCTAGCCCGAGTCCGGTTTCTAAAAGATGTGATTGAAAGTAAGGATGGATATAGGCTCTTCTACTCTCGTTTCGAGCAAATTTTTAGGGTCAAAGTTGAATTAGGTGAGTTATGCTGGAGTGCATGACACCCCCAGCCCTCACCATAACTTCGACACGAATAGATGACATTCCATTACTGATTG
>Ga0082335_1003861_pt1 | contig 23729 bp, 32 predicted proteins | sample Subgrocontami58m_FD_72375 | JGI IMG/M metagenome (GOLD analysis project Ga0082335, IMG submission 72375) | Subsurface groundwater microbial communities from S. Glens Falls, New York, USA - GMW37 contaminated, 5.8 m (SPADES assembly) (version 2) ...
TGCCATCCTTCGGCAGGACTGCGCACAGCGGCGGCAGGCATCGGCGCATGCCTTCATCTGAGCATCATCGCCGAACTGGTCGCAACTTATAGCGCACCGATCACATACTTCGGCGCAGACTCCGCATATGCGCCCATGCAAGTGAGAGTTCCGGAGCATAAAGTTCGCACTCGTTTGGCAGATCTCGCCGCAGTCGAGCAGCAGCCGGATGTGCGCGGCGTCCCCATGCTTGCCACCCTTCTGCAGACAGTAGGTCAGAGTCTCCAAACAGATGCTATTACAGTTCAAGCAATCGGTGATGCAGCGCTGCATCTCTTCGCTCATGTGGTGCCGCTCTGTTGTAGCCAAGTTGATCTCTCCTTTTCTAATTCATCGGGTCTGCGTTTTCATCGGGTCTGTGTTTCCCTTAAGCGGTCTCGTCCAGGCGCGATTCAACTCATCACACATCCCCCCTCCCGTATCGCTGACCACAAGTGCCGCTTCTTCTAAGCCACGGCGGCCTCCTTGCCCAATAGCCGCATCGAATTGGGGATATCAGGTTACCCCGGCCAGGATTAACTTCACATGACATAGGCGGAATCTCCTCATTCCGCTGGCCGCCGTAGACCACCAGCAGATCAACCTCATTCGAGACATATTCACCTGAGATAAGGTTTTGGCGAGAGAGCAGCGGAAGCTTGACTGGTAATGCGCGCTTCAGGCTGGCAAGCCTCCGGGCCACTGATTCTCTGGCTACTGCCCGGCTATAACCGGGATAGCTGCGACTTACAGAGCTTGGTTCCTGTCGAATCGGCTACTGCCATGGTCGGGTCGCTTCCCTCCGGCAGGTGCTTCTCTTCCATGGCAATAACACTCTTTACGTCCGGAACATCACGAGGTAGGTCTGGACCGGGTTTACCAAAGTGATAGCCCTGTCCGAACGTTATGCCCATATCCTTGAGCATGAGGGCGGTTACCTCATTCTCTATACACTCCGCGACCGTCTCCCTGCCCTGGGCCGAGGCGAGACTTTGCATCGCCCGAACGAAGGCGCGCCTGCTGGGGTCCGTCTCCAATCCGCGAATGAATGACCCATCTATTTTAAGCATGTCCACCGTCAGCTTATGCATATGGGCGAAGGAAAGGTAACCGGTGCCGAAGTCGTCGAGGGCAAAGCGGCACCCCAGCGCTCTAAGACGCTGTATGCAGCGCTCAGCCACCATCAAGTCCATTATTAATGCACTCTCAGTAATCTCGAACGTCAACCTCCCCGACTCAACATTGTGTTCCCCCAAATGCGCTTCGATGAAAGCCGGCAATGATTCGTCTGTTAAGTCGAATCCTGAAAGGTTTACGGACAAGCAGGTCTCTGGATACTCGCGAAGGGTCTGAATAGCGCTCTGTACGACCCACCGAGTTAGCTGGTGCATGAAGCCGAAATGCTCGGCCATGGGGACAAAATCGCTCGCCGGGATTATTTCACCCATTTCACCACGGAGCCGAATCAATGCCTCATAGCACTCGGTCTGCCCGGTACTAAGCCGTACCACCGGTTGGTAGTAGAGAACGAACCGCTCCTTTTCGAAACCATCTTTCAGGCGCGTGACCAGCCCGTTGGCCGCGGAGAGCCAGGCCAAACCATCTGTTCCAGCCTGATTCACCACAACTCTATTGCGTCCCAGCTTCTTGGCCTCATACGTGGCCGCGTCAGCCTGAGAAAGCAAGATGCCAGGGCTCGTTTCCCCTTCAATAGGGACCAGGCCGATGCTAAGGCTCAGGTTGAAGCCCGGACCGTCCGGATCAGTCTTGAATTCCTCTACTTTCCGGCACATGCGCTCGGCCACTTTCCTTGCCTCCTCAGGAGTCACCCCCTCTTGGAGTACCGCGAATTCGTCCCCGCCAAACCGGGCGAGCAGATCCTCAGCACGCAATTGTTTGCGAAGAAAGGCGGCCAGATGCACCAACACCTCATCCCCTGTGGCGTGTCCAAGGTTGTCGTTGACGAGCTTGAAATTATCAACGTCAAGGAACAGGAGAGCACCTGGGGTCCCACGCCGGGCCTGGGCTACCGCTCGGACCATGGCCTCTTCCAGAGAGCGCCGGTTGGGCAGGCCAGTCAGTGGATCGTGGGCGGCAAGGTATGCCAGCTCTTGCTCCCGCTGCTCGCGCTCCGCAACCTCATTCCGCAGCTCATCATTGACCCTTGCCAGCTCAGTGGTCCGTTCTTCAACTCGCACCTCCAAATCGTCGTGGGCTTTTCGCAGCGCCTCCTCGGCTGCCTTTCGCTTGGCGATATTCAGCGCAAGAGGACGATAAACGAACAGATAGGATATTGGATACAGCACCAGAGTTAATAGGAGGCTGTCAACGAGGCTGTCCTTCAAGTGATGCGCTGTGCTTTCGCCATCTGTGAATACGGTTACCATGATGATTAGTTCTACAGCGAATATGGCGGCCATCATAAGCATGAGCACGCGTATGGGAGAGTAGTGAGGGACTTTGGCGCCGAGATCCGTCAGGGAGCCATTACGGAGAAGCTTTTGCTTCACTCTGTGCCTCAACCTGCGCATCTTGTTCCCTCTCGTCGCTGCCTCGCTTGCCTGAGACAAAACCTAGTGATGGGGTGCTGTTTTCTGCGAGCCCTGGCAGGCCTTCACCAAGAGGCTGCGGGCGGCTTCCAGAAACCTTTCGCAGATCTCTCCTGGTCGGCTCCACGACTACTAATCTCCCCTGGTACATACCATATGCGCAGGTGAACATGAAGTCCCCGCACCTGGTTGGAATGAACGATACTAGCGTAGTCTGGTATGCAGGCAGACGATATCCTGGGTGGAAGTCGGAGAAAATGACCTGTTCTGAGCAAGGAGTATCCTCTTCCCGCCTGAAATGGAGCCTCACAGGTATGCCACGCTTGACTTCGACTACTTCCGGCACGTAGTAACCTTTCACCATGACCTCCAATTCCTGGAAGCCCTCGGCGTTAAGTCGCGCATGACCCCGCCGCTGCCCTATCCTAAGCAGAAACGCAATAAGGGCTACACCAGCGATGATAGAAACAACGATGGACAGCAATAATGATGCTATCATTGGTCCGTCCTCGGGTCGCGATTGGCGACAGTGTATTGGTATCCGCTCGTGTATTTGCACAGGCCCAGATCCGGGCCATGTTAAGCCATCCCATTTGTCGTATCTCCGGTGACTGGCACCACAGACACAGCGGTTGAGTTATCTCATATCTATTCCAAGCACATGGGAAGGTACTATACCAGGCATGGCCTGCGCTCGGTATACTGACTAGCGAGCAGGATCAGGTCATCCACGTCGAAGGGCTTCGGCAGGTAACTATCAGCTAGTACCTGCGCGGCGACAAGGGCGGGATTATGTCCGGCGGTCAGGATGATAACGGGCCGATGAGGGCCAGGGGTCTTCCTGTAGGCCCGTGAGAACTGCCATCCATCCATCACCGGCATGTACATGTCCAAAAAAATGAGATCGGGCTGAGCCCACCCGACAAGATCGAGCGCGGCCCGCCCATCAGATGCTGTCAAGACGTCATAGCCCTCATTCGATAGAACCATCTGGACCAGCTTCCGAATACCCTCTTCGTCTTCAATGACCATGACACGTCCTCTCGAAACCACCAGTTCCTCCTTACCCGGACCCGGCCTTAACCTTAGAGGCACGCTAGTTCAGCCCAGTACCAGAAATCGAGACAGATCCCAACACTACAAGTATCTTCCTTCACATTCACTTCGCCTCACGTCAGTTTGCTCAATTGATCCTATGCCTCCCAATTGGGAATTCACACCTGGCCACATTCTCAAGGCACTGACTCCCGTATGGAAGTTGCCAGGATCAGCAGCCGCCCCGGCGGCGCGGCGAGTAGTCGTCGCCATAATCCCGACCATGGGAGTACCGAGTGTCACGCACATCCGGCGGGTTCTGCCGCTTGCTACGCACCTCCTGGACGTACCGGTCCGCAAGTTCCTGGAAGCGTGCGATCTCTCCGAATCGCTCAAGTCCTCCGCACCCAAGTCTAAAAGGGGTGTCCGGTGCAGGACCGAACCCTTCATTACCATGCTACCTCCCCAGGCTGAAGCGTCACTTAGCGCCGGCTTAGAAGAGGCTGAGAGTTCCAGGCGAGGCCTGTCGTTAGATACCGGCTCCCACGAACCTGCTATTGAGAGCCACGAAGCAGTCGGTCGTGTGGGATAAGTGCAGGAGACTCCAGTGAATCTAGCTCTTAGCCGTATTGCGTGGGGTGCCTTCGGCTTCGTTGTCCTGGCGCTGGCAGGTTCATTCGTTTACGAATACCTGTTTTTGGACGCGGTCCATCCGGCCTGTACCGCCTAGCACGCCATCCTCAATACCTTGGGATCCTCCTGGTAACAGTTGGCCTCCTGATCCAGTGGCCCACGCCGCCGACACTGGTAATGTTCCCCGTTCTGGTCGCTGTCTACCTGCGGCTGGCGCGACGGGAAGACACCGAACTGGAGCGGGTCTTTGGAGACCAGTACAGGGCATACCGAAAACAGGTGGGCCGGTTCCTCCCGTGGCCGACCGGCGAGCAGGGCAACGCCTGGCGAGGTTCAAGGTCCTCAAAACACACCTTACGAGAAGCGGCGCACGCCAAAGGCCGGATCTATGCTGCCTTCGTGCCTGCAAGATAATATATCATGACATCCGAGGAACTCTCGGTACTCGATCTGCTCCACGAGGTCTCGTAGATCCTCCCAGGGACGGGCCTCCCAGTACGCTTCTCTGATGGAGGATGGAATCCAGGGACGGCAAAGTGCCCTGATCAGCGTATTGGCGAGCATAGCCAGTGGAGGATGATGCACCAGCAGCGCATCAACAACAAGGATGCGCCCACCTGGGTGTAAGGCCGCCGCGAGCCGCCTCAGCACCTCTCGCCGTTGAGAAGCAGGAATAAATCCGAAGGCGAGGGTGCAGAGGGCCGCATCTACTGCCTGGCCCAGTTCTAGCCGGGTTACGTCATCTTGGAGCAGGGTCACGTTCTGCCAACCGGCTCGTTGTACCCGCCTCCGCGCCTGCTCCAGCATCTGCTTCGTGCAGTCCACGCCGATGATCCGTCCTTCAGGTCCGACCGCCTCCTGCAGATACGGGAAATTGGCCCCTGTCCCGCAGGCGAGATCCAACACCTTCGCCCCTACGGCCGGCTGTAGAAATCTGATAGCCTCTCGGCGTAAAGCACGCTCCTGTCCCAGGCTTATCAGCGACACCAGCCTATCATACCATGGAGCATACCGCCCATAGGTCACCTGAATCCTTCGAATGTCCGTCTCTGGCGGGGCCTGCGGCCGACGGTTGGAGCTCGCCATCCTGGCGAGCTTTCTGGTCACCACGATGGCTGCGCCCACCCCGATCACGATTTTAGCGGCGGTCCCCGCTCGCACTCTCATACAGTCCCTCCTGCGTTGTGCCTTTCTTTCCTCTACGCAAGAACGCGAACCTGCGTGGGCTCCGCCGAATTTCATCCTGTTTAAGGACAGTGTACACGAATACGCCGACATTGGAAGGCCAAGGTCAAGGAGTTCAGCAAGGGCGTTTGGGAAGCCGCGGAACCGTGCCGAGGGCAACCCCTCTACTTGCTGAGATGGGCAGGTACAGATGGGTTCGCCCGTGAGGCAGCGTTCCAGCGTGAGGCAGCGTTCCAGGAGAGATCGCTCTCCTGCGTCGCTGCAGGTCTTGGGAAGCAGCCCATCTGCCCGAGATCGCTCATCTTCGCTGGCGGCAGGGTAATCCGGAAAGTAGTGCCTTCCCCAAGCTTGCTCTCGACCGAGACTTGCCCTCCATGCGCCTCGACCAGCATCTTGGTAATGTAGAGACCAAGCCCCAATCCACCTGGCTTCCGGCCGCCGCTGGGCCTGTAGAAGCGCTCAAAGATATTGGGCAGGTCCTTTTGGTCTATTCCCACGCCCCGGTCCACAACCGCGATGGCCACTCCCGATCCGGCTCTTTCCGCCCTGACTAACACCTCAGCCTCCGGAGGCGAGTACTTGAGCGCGTTGCTGAGTATGTTGATAAGTATTCGTTCGAGGCGAGTTTGGTCAGCGTTTACGAGAGGCAGTCCCGAAGGAATCTCTAGTCTGACTCGGTCCACGTCTATCGCCGTACCTGACCGATCAAGCACGTCAAAGACGAAGGACTTCAAATCCATCGGCTGCTTCTGAAGCAGTAACTGGCCAGACTCCAACCGGGCCGAGTCCACCAGATCCTGGACCATGGCGTCTATCCCATGCGCTGCGGCGATTATGTGTTCCAGTCTCTGCAGCTCGTAGCCCTCATTTGCCGTAGCCATCTTCAAAGCCCGCTGCAAGATCTGGGCCTCTGCCAAGATCACTGCAAGTGGATTTCGCAGGTCGTGGGAGACTGTATGAACGTAACCCTGCCGGAATTGTTCATCCCGGTCGCGCTCGCCGATATACATGTTCATTGGACGGAAGACTGAAATATAGAGCACTGGAAACACTACCAACATCAACAGGAGTGGGTCCAGAAGCATATGCGGGAGGAAAGGGGGAAGGATCTGCAGAAGAGGCATGATCAATGCCTCGACTGCGAATATCGAAAGCGCGGTTACCATCAACAAGCGAAGAGCCCTGGCCCGTCCCTCCCGCGCTGGCGTGACCAATTGCCCGGCCAGGGCAGGCATGACAGGCAGCGTCTTCCTGTGATGCCTGCTCTGTTGTCTCTCTGCCCCAGCTGTCATTTTCGACCCTCCCCTTCAGACAACATTTCCACTCCTTAGTTGCTGGTCATAATAATAGGATACGGCTTTCCGCTGAGATGAGACTGAAATGGAGCTGAGAAGTCGCTGAGAGAACGGCCTGCTACGCGCACCGTTAGCAGCCCTGCGTGACCACCATGTTTCGTTGGATAGCTTAGCGAGACCGCGAGATTTCTCGTCCACAGGGCCGGAAGGCCACTTGGCTCGGAAGCGCTAATCGGCTATTATCTACCACATGAGTGAATACCGGCGGGCAAGATGCCTTTATCTCGAAACGCAATTGGTGCGATACTGGTGGCAGGAGACAAACATGACCGAGAGGCTGCGGCATTTCGAGAAAAGCACAACTATTGAAGCTTCTCCACAGCAGATCTTTGAGTATGTAGACGACCATACCCATTTCTCTGCGCATATGAGCAAGTCTTCCTGGATGATGGCCGGCGGGAAGATGGATACTCAAACAGACGAAGGAAAGGGTCAAAAGGTTGGGTCTCACATCAGGCTAAGAGGAAAGGTTCTCGGAATTGACTTGTTTCTTGATGAGGTTGTCACTGAACATCAGCCTCCCCTTAGGAAAGCGTGGCAAACTGTGGGAAACCTAAACCTTTTGGTTATTGGTCATTATCGGATGGGTTGGGGGATTAATCCGGAAGACTCTTATTCCACGCTCAAGGTGTATATCGATTACGACTTACCAGAGTCATTCAAGACCAGATGGCTTGGGTATCTATTCGGAAAAATGTATGCCAAATGGTGTGTTAACCAGATTGTAAATGGCGTCAAGGCGCATTTCACTTAGATCCTGATCCCCAATCATGCAGACATTCTCTTGATCACCTCTCCCCACAGAGCCCGAGCAGCCTCTACGTGGCTGTCCTCGCTCTGAAAGTAGCGGTCGCCGCCGGCGTGTTCTTCCTTTTATGGTTGCTCAAGCGGAAGAGGCGAGCCGCGACAGCCATTAGGGCGGTACGTCTGCGTACCAACGCCTCGGACCCCAGACTTTCGGCCGTCAAGAGACCGCTCTCCCCTCCCCGGCTGGCTGTTGCCTTAGGCTTACTCTGGTTCTTCCTGGCTGGTCTGCCAAGAGTGGTCTATGAGAAAGGCTTGGGGTCCCCCTTATCCCTCGGAGGAGAGAACGAGGAAGGCCATGTTCTCCGGGTTCAACCGCTCAGTTCCTCCTATGGTGTTCGTTCTTGCACTTATTTAGAATGGGGAGCCCGGACTGCATAGTCACGGAGTCTAGGACCCTTGCCCTTTGGCACGATCCTCCGGCCCTGGCGAGTGAGCTCCACCGAGCAGCCACATTGGAGACAGGAAAAGTAGCTGCCAAACCGGTCCTCGGCTGGCAACAGGCGTCCACGACACCGCGGACAACACCAATCTTCTGGTTTCAAGGCTCCCCTCACGCGATTCTTGACGATCCGTCCAATGGGCGGCGTCTTGGCAGACAATGAGCCTTTGAGGCGCATCCAGACTGCGCTAACGGCTCATGGGGCGTCCCGTGCCGGCCAGGTAACGTTCGGGATTCTTATCGAACCGAGTCTTGCATACGGATGAACAAAAGCAATAGGTCTTGCCTGCGTAGGCCGTCTTCGCAGCCGCCTTCTTCTCGCTCGCCTGCATTCCGCATACTGGATCCTTTGCCATAGCTTTTCTCCTCCCAGTTTCTCTTATTTGTTGGGCTAACCCGCCAACGGGACCAGCGTGTGCACTTGTTTCAGCACCCGCCTCAGCGTCGGCGCTCCGGTTATTCGGAAGCTTCGACCATCCAGTACCTGTCCGCTCCCGGAACGTGAGTTTCAAGGGATACCTAATTTCACGCGGCGTCGAGATCAGGCCCTTCGCGTATTGTGCCGAGTTCGCCTGATCTTATCTTCGCGACCAGGGTATTCCACTCGTCCGTCGTCAGGACTGCCAGGTTTTCGCCTTCGCCAATTCTGACGCCATCCGTTAGAAATTCAACGGCTGGACAGCAATGGCAATCCTTGCACAGGTAAACTTTGCCTTCCAAGTTAAACCTCCCAGATTCTTTCTCAGTCTCTTTCTTTTCGCCCGAGCCAGCGTGCGCCGTGCCCTTTCGGCGTTACTCTAAACCCATGGTACCTGACTTGCCTTAAATAGCGCTTGGTGTTCGCTGAGTTGTAGCTGAGAATCTCCGCCCTTTGTGCCAGGCCAGACTTCCGGTGGTGACGATGGCAAGTGCCACCGCTTCTGCCAGGGCCAGCACGGCCGTGGTTAGGGCAAGCTCCATGAAGAATCCCTCGGGCACCATTCGTATAAGGTATGAAGTGGCTGGGTCCAGAACCCAGAAGTCGTTAGTGAAAGACACCAGGTGGAAGGCGAGGAACATCCGGTCGAAGTCCAGTAACATGCCCAACCCGACTGCTATAAGAAGCAGAGTAGTAAACACGCCTCCCAGCAACCAGGGCCACGCCAGCCTGACCAGGAGGCGCTTCCCGTTGCGCCGGAAGAGCATGGCTGCCGAGAACAGAAACACATAAGCCAGGCTTACCTCCTGGATGCGGTAAGTAAGCTGGATCAAGTCCCTCACATCCCGCAAGTGGACCACGTCACGCTCGTTGAAGAGGCGGAAGGTCTTCCCTCCTGCCCGCACCTGAATGTTGGAGAAGTCGCCGCCGGAATTGTTGAAGTAGGCGATCATCTCACCAGTAGCGCGGTCCAACTCCTCTTTGGGGATACCAGTAGTCTGGTAAGAGAACTGCCTCTCGTAGCCCCGCTGATAAAACGACAGATCATTGGCTATCCAGCGCACATTGCCAGTCAAGAGAGCCACCGGCAAAACTACAACGAAAAGCAACATTCCGAGAGCCCAAATTAGTTTCATGCGCCTCCCTCGTTTATCGATATTGGTGTTCTCAACGCAGCCGGCTCGAGTGTTGGGATGCTTGATGACGATGCCAATCTCTTTCTTGCCGGTAATCACCACCCACCCGGGTAACTTCGAAAGACTTCGGGCAAGTAGGTCTTTATCGAGCGGACGGCGGGGAAGGTCAGGTACATGTCCGGGCCGAACCAGGTCTTGCCCTCTGCTACGAGCCTGAAATGTTCTTCATATACGCCGAGTTGAGAAGGTGCACTAACCGTGAACGTAAAGCGGGCAACTTGGCCCGGCAAGACCTGGTCCTGGTCTACCAAGGTTGCCCGCGAGGGGGATGGCCAGACCCCGTTAGTGGCCAGGGCACTCGACCGGTCCTGGGGCTTCCAGGTGCCCAGCAGGACAGGGTTGAAGCCGTTCCTGTACCAGGTGGCTGTGCCCGTATTCTTCACCTCGAACCAGGCCTGCTTCCTGTCTCCGGGAAAGAGGGGGACAGGTCCGCTCTGCCGCACAAACTCGGCGATGTAGGTAGGCTCATCCACCGTAACCGTCGCATTGAGGGTAGGGTTCCCTTGCGACGACAGCCAGGTAACACCCTCTTGCACCATGTCCCATTTCAGCGTGTAAACGCCACCGGTGGCAGGCGCGGTAACTTTGGCATTTATCGTGACCGTTTGGCCGAAAGGGATATCCAGCGGAAGCTCTGCTCGCTGGAAGGCATTACCCGCCGCGAAAGCCTCGCTTCCATCCTGGCGGTACCAGCGGTAGCCCAGCCGGAACTTTTCGCTTGGCGACCATATAGCGCGGCCGCCATTCTTCACTATCACAGCGGCTGAAGCCGTGGCGCCTGCCGCCATCCGTTGAGGGGGACTCTGGTCTATCCAGACCTGGCTGTACAGAGGGAACCTCTCCCATACCTTCTGCTGAAACTCAGCCATGCGATCGTGGGCGTAAGTACCCGGGTCCATATGAGTGTTGCCGCAGCTCCCATAGACGTCACGGTGGCAGAAGATATTGGGCAATGTTCTTTCACCGAAGTAACCTGTACCCAGAGGCTCAACATCATGCTGGTAGGTCTTGGCCGCCAGCAGGGAGATAAGGGCCTCTTCCATCGCTGGTGATACCTCCGCATAGCGGAAATCTCCCAGCAAGGCAATGCCAATGCTCCCAGGGTTATAGCAGGACAGAGTGTGGCCCCCGGTTACGTTCTCGCCGCCCATGCGGCCCTCGTAGATGTTACCGTACGAATCAATGAGGAAGTTGTATCCGATGTCACCCCAGCCCAGAGTGTTGGCATGATAGTACCAGATCGCTCGCACCGTGGCGGCCGGGCCTGGGTCGTCGTTCTTGGTCAGAGTGTCATGGATGATGACCTTCCGCCATTCCTGATACTCCGGAGGCCATCGCTCTGAGGAATAGGGCTCCGGAGAGCCCCATCCAGCGCGGGAAATGACAGCCGGCATGGTCACGCCCGCCTCGCGCGAGAAGCCTCCGGCGGTCCGCGGCTGCGGGGTCGGCGGCCCCTGGGAGGAGTCAATGTAGGTGATCCTGACTTCCTCAAGTATGGGAGGCAATCCGGAAGCGAGACCATGGAACGTGGCGGCGTACTGTATGAAGCGGCCCCGAGCGACGATAAGCTGACTCCTGTACTCACCGTCCACGGCGTCATAGCCGTCAACCGGCTTAGTTTCGAACCACTCCGTCCATTCTTGCCCGTTGGGACCAGCCCGCACCTCGAACATGATCTTGCTTCCGGGAGGGGTTTGGGCTTTCCATGACAGGGCTATCGCATTGAACGGGAAGTCGGCCTGGTAGGCCGGAGAGGCCAACATACCCCACGTAGCCTTCTCCTGAAGGGAGAGACTCGCCTCGCCAATCCCGGCTAGGGACAGAGTCCACGTTGTACCCGAGGAAGCGGCCTGGCGCAGGCTTGGGATTAGCGTTGCGGCTCGTATCTCTGAAGAAGGAGGAGCGCCAAGCGATATCAGGGTAGGCACAAGCGTAGAGACGAGAAGAACAGCCAGAGCTACAAGGAGCGCGCTCCGTCTCCTTGCCCAGCCTGGCAGAAAGCCCCAGAGCCGGCTTCCACTCCTCAATACTTTTTTATGACCCCTCCAGTCTCACGTTTTGGAAAGTGCTGCCGGCACGCCCATCCAGGCGGGGATACCGCCTACGGGATCCGCCTGCAACGGAATAACCTCGTAGGGTTGGGAACCGTTGCCGTGATTCTGCCACCATATGATGCGGATATTGGAGTCCCGTCCACCGAAGGACTTGGCCTGAACCACATGTCCAGGCTCCCAACGTCCCACACAAGCGCCCATAGCTGCCACTTGGAGATGGATACCTTCAATTACCCAGGCCTTTGTAGCCAGGGAGCCTGGCTCAGTAGTATCTCCACCCCGTACCCTTTCCGACTCCCAGTGTCTCCGCAGCATCCGGGTAGATCCAGATCGGGTCATCATCGAAAACCTGTGAAATGGTTCAGAGTCAACCTACGACCCCAATTCCCACTTGAGTACCCGCTCCTTGACACCTCCCACATCTTTTACCACCAACTCGACAGTCTTACTACCTTGCTCAGCTCCCTTGGGAAACTTTAGGATTCCTTCCCGGTGGTGAGAATCGTTGCTGACATTCTCCCACGCAGCAGGTTGGTTCTCCTTGCCCTTGTCATCCCGTAGCACCGAAACCTTTGTCAGGTCTAGCTTTGTCAGGTCGCCGGAATGCGTGTCAAGGACCACTTTGAAGGCCACATAGCGGTCCAGTTGGGCAATCGACGCCTCAGGGCTGCCCGGGACCACCCAGGTTGCATTGACCGTGATCCCACCCGGACCGCCATCGTTGACTGCCAGGGTCTTAGGCTTTACATTCGTGGCGGCCGCCGGAGAGGTGGCGGCGCTGGGCCCCGCTCCGGCTGGGGTGGAAGCGCCCTTAGGCGAGGCGCTCGTTGTGGCAGTACCCGAGGGGGACACGGGGCTGCCCGCAGCAGGGGTGGACGCCCGTCCCGCAGCAGTAGGGCCGGATGTCGCCGCTGATGGTCGCGCCACAGCAGGGCTTTGAGCTGGGGCCGCGCTGCAGGCCGCGAGCCAAATACCAGCAGCCGCCACTATTAGAAAGGAGATGATACGCAACGGAATGGTGCGAAATATAGCCTTATCTATTGTTCTCTGCTGTCCGAAACTAATGGTCTTCATCATTTTCCTTCTTGTTGTTGCACCACCTTGCTTTGCTTTCAGTGGAGGCCCCCGCTAAGGGTTGGGGAAGGCGGCCAGGACGAACCCGAGCAGGGGCCCGCCACTAAGTAAAGAAAGGTGGTGAATTAAGGGATCTTCTAAGTCCGTAGCACATTGTCCTGACTTATGTCCTCAGGCAGGATGTTGCACAGGGACGCCAACTGGCAGGTAAAGGCCGGCCCTTCAGAAGGGACGTACCTCTGCGGAGCTTCAAGGAATCTCTCCTTGCATTCTCTACTGTAAAATCTGTATTGTCTCCGGTTATAGCGCAGAGACACTCCCGCTCTCCGCTTTCCAACTCCGCGTCCACATACAGGGCATTTCATTCTGCCACCAGCCTTTCCACCAAGAAGTACAATCCTGATAATTATTGTGACGCTCCTTGATTAGACTGGAATTAATACACGCTTAGATGTAGCTTAGAATAATGCCCTGTATAATCTCATGGCAAGGAATCGAGCGGGTTAACCCTGACACCACTCTTCCATACCTCAAAGTGGAGGTTGGGGCCGATCACTGTGCCGGTTGTGCCCACCCGGCCTACTACCTGTCCATCTCCTACCCAGTCCCCTAAGGCAACTTCGAACTGGGACAGGTGGCTGTAAAGGGTAGAGATGCCCCTGCCATGGTCGATCTATAAGATACAACCCCGACCGGACTCCAGCCTCTCCATTGTCACCACACGCCCACCCGCCGACGCACGGACCACTGTCCCGTACGGCGGGGCCAGGTCGATCCCTTCGTAGCCAGGAACGAAGTACGTAGTGATAGGCCCCGAAGTGGGCCTGACCATCCCTTTTGGCGCCTTCTCCGACTGTTCGGGCACCTTGTCTGGCTTCACAATAGCACGCGTCCCGCCGCGCGAAGAGACCAGGGACTCTGATCGGCTGGGGTTTTCAACGCCGGACACCAGGATACGCTGCCCCTGTTGGAGCAGATCAGGCTGGTCCAGATGGTTCGCTGGGTAGGCTGTTACCGCCTCCGGACTTACGCTGTGGCCCTGGGCGATAGTGCTCACGGTATCGCCTGCCTCCACTGTATGGAGGACCCCATCACCGCCAGGCACGGTCAGCCTCTGGCCTATGGATAGGAGGTCCACGTTGCCAAGGTTGTTGGCCCACATTAGAGTCTCGGGACTCAGGCCGAACTTCTTGGCGATAGAGTAGATGTTGTCCCCTTCCACGACCTCGTATTCTCTCGCGACAGACTCGCCTCTGTTAGCCTCAAGAGCGGCCTCGGCTTCAGCAGGCCCTGTTTCACCCGTTTCTAACGCAACCGCCAACAGTGCTGGAGCCATCCCTTCCGCTGCTGGGGAAGGCGGTGCATGTTGCAGCGCCGGTGAGGGGTAAGCCATATCTGACTGGGCGGAATAGCGGAGGGAAAGGAAGAACCCTTCGGGTTCGCTGGGTCACCGTTCTCCATAGGTCGAGGTTCGGTCGCCTGACAGAGAGCTGGCGAGCGCCCACTTTCCGAGCGGCACGGAAGGCAGGGCCTGATAGAGCACACCACCTAGCACCAGTGCTATCACGGCTGCATGCAGAAGTCGAGTCCGGGCCCAATGCCGCCCGCCAGTGACAAGAGGCCCCAACACTGAAGGCCTTTACTCACTCTGATACTTCGTCTCTCCTTGTTGATCCATCATCCCTGGCCCCCGCTGATGCTCAAGCCGTGATCCGAAAGTGAAAACGAAACCAACAAGACTATGGCCAAGCCAGCTATTGTAGTTCCGACAGCCCGCATGGTCGGCACGCCCAACGCCTCTCGGACCGCCAGTACTGTTGCTAGGAAGGACCAGATGGAACTGCCCACAGCCAAGGCCTGGCCAGCGACCGGGACGAAGGCCAGTCCAACGAGGGCGGCAGGAGCGTAAGCGAAGCCCAAGCACCGCAATACCTCCCAATACGTAGCATCGCCGCCGAGGAAATGCGTCCCAACCCAGTACACTGCCAGGTCCAAGAGGGACCACACCGACAACGCCCAGCCTATCCGGGCAGCAAGGACGCCCATTTGAACCGGCAGATGTCCTGGAAGTTCACCAGCCAAAGCTGCGACGACTACTACCAGGAACCCTTGGGCTTCGACACCCCTATCGCTTTTCAGTTCGCGATAAAGACTCGCCTCCAAGTTGAGTGCCCTCAAGAACCTCTCGAACAACACAGTTTGCCGCTACCGGCAAAGGGAACATGAACAGGCCAGACGCCGCCGGCACCCACCAGCTAACGATCGGCAGGCCTTATCTGGCGCATGTAGAAGCGCCCTGACCCATGGTCTGGGCGCACCCTGTCACATGCTGGCCGCCAATGGCGACCGCACACTGAGCGACGCATGAAGCATTTGCGGCGGGTCCCCCGTCGGCCAGGGCTACGCTACCGCCCGCCACCAAGAGTATCAGAGCCATGGACGCGCTGAGAAGAGTCGTTCTGACTCTCATCTGTTCCTATTCCGCCATCGAGATTGCCTGTCTCTAGATTGCCATGCCAATATTAGGGCAGCGTTAAGGGGAGCTTAGAACCTACTTAGTAATTCGCGAGCGAGCATCCGTGTGCTGTTACAGTCGGCTGACCGGTCGGGGTCCGGATGGAATGTTCTTGATCGCCCTGTCGGAGGCGTTCCAGGCCGGCTTTCGCCTTCTTGATCCTCCGGCTTGAGCTGATGCTAGCAGATGAAGACAAAGGGGGAGACTACCCAGGGGTAGCTGCTTCCCGGCGCACCACTGTTTGGCCCGTCCTCATTCAAGACGCGCCGACGGCCAGAAACTGATTGCCACAGGATTCACGCTTTATGTCAAGCCCCACTTAGACCATTATGAGTTCCATCTGAAAGAGGAAACCATCCAATTCCTCGCATAAGTCGTATACGTCCTTTAAGTGCAAATTGAACAGACATCCCAATGTTCGTGCAGTGGTGAGGTAGGTTAGGGCCGCGCTGCGGACCGAGCCGGCCGAGTTGAGTCGCCCGACGCCGGGATGGCGGCGCCGCTGAATCCCGTGTCCGCACCGCCGTGGCGATGGAGATGTTCTCTCATCAAATGGGAAGCCAGAGCCTTCGAATTCTCTGCGAGTTGGGCGACGTCCACTGTCCGCCAGAAACGCGAGGAAGGCGATGAATGAAACCTCGGACGCGGATCATGTCAGTCAATCCAAAAGTTGACCAGGTCGCTAACCTAAAAGTTGACCACCCCGATAATCAGGACTAGGCCGGGGTAGTATCCCCAGCGGTTAACTGCTGGCCAGTGCTTACCTCAGTCACCTCCGTTTGGTCTCCCTCCTCTGTATGGTTTACTCGCTGAGCCTCTTGCGGCCCTCTCGGAATCGATGGGACTCACCTTGGAAGAGCAGAACAGGGGCATGGTGCGTGAACCGGTCCAGCCAGGCAGCGGTCGAGGTGGCCTCCCCGAAGACCTCCGGCCAGCGAGCAAAGCCACGTAGGCCAGTTCCCCCAGGGGCCCCCTATTCCATGGCCGTGACAACGAAACCGTGGCCGATGCAAGTGAGTACTCTACCCCGGCCTTGGATCAAGCTTGATCTGTTCGGGCAGGAATCGGTCAACCACCGTGGTGATTCGAACAAACAGCCAGACAAGTCGGGAGCTGCGTTTTCCTGTACTGCATCCGGGCTAGTATAATAGGTCTATAGAAGTGTCCGGGAGGCCAGAGCCAGTATGGCCTCACCAGAGCGGCTCCAGCATCCGAAGGCAAGATCGAGGCACCTGGGCGGTTCGGCTTGAGTGGAGACACGGGAGGACGAGCGATGAACCCTGAAACCGTCTCGCTGCTATGCAGGCCCGGAACACACGAACCACTGTACCTGGCATCCACCTCAGGCCCTGTTGGGGGTAAACAAGAAGAACTCGTCTGTGTCCACTCCGGGGAAAGGTTTCGCGTACGTGACGGAATCCCCATCTTGCTGGACGAATCGAAAGTCTCCGGATTCAATCTGCGGTATCAGAAGTTCTACAACAGGATTGCGTTGCTCTACGATACCAGCATCAAGCTGTTTGCGTTCCTGGTAGGCGGGGGAGAAGCACACTTCCGCGGCGAGTATCTGCGGGAACTCGAGGTGCGGGACGGCGACCGGCTGATAGAGGTGTCAATTGGCACAGGCGCGAACCTTCGCTACATGCCGGCGACGGCAACATACTTCGGATTGGACCTCTCCTGGGAAATGCTACGAAGATGCCAGAGGAATCTGAAGAGGTGGCGGCTGCAGGCGGAACTGATTCTGGGCAATGCTGAAGAACTCCCTCTGCATGATGAGTCATTCGATGCAGTCTTGCATGTTGGCGGAATCAATGCGTTCAATGACCGGGCCAAGGCCCTCTCCGAAATGGCTCGGGTGGCGAGATCAGGCACCAAGATCGTGATTGTTGATGAGACTGCCAAACTGACGGAGTCGTTCGCCTGGATTCCAGGGGTTAGAGGGGTGTTGCGGAAGTATGGCGAAAGGTTCTCTGCCCCGGTTGGACTGGTTCCGAAGGGGATGAAAGACGTGCACGTAAAGGAATTCGCGAAAGGCAATCTGTATTGCCTTACCTTCAGAAAGCCTTGAGGTCAACCGCGCGATCGTTGTCAAGGCTGCGGATGTCCACACCGAATGAGGCCTTTCACGGCGGCCGGCCTACGTCAGCCGGTGTTCTCCGCCCTGGGTCCTGCAGAGTTGTCTGGAAGGCGGGTGTTCGGAATTGATGGCCGGGAACCGCGACTGGTGTGGAAGGGAATCGCTCGTACGTCACTTCGTAACGGACATCCCAATGTTTGTACAGTGGTAACACGCGCAACGTAGATACCTAGATATCTCTCTAATATACCTAGGTTTGATATCCCTCCAATAAGAACGCACAGGTGCTGGTCTCTCGTCGTGTGAACTTGGTGCAGGCCCCAACGATCACAGACTGCCCGTGCGCTCGAGTTCTGCATAAGCACGGTCCGACACCCAGCTTACACTCGCGGTATACAGCCAGTGATGGTTAAGCGAATAGACGCGGGCGACGATACGACGAACTCGCCGTAGCAGGTCTGGAGACCCCGTGGGCCCTGCCCAGATCATGGAGGCCTACACCGAGATACAAAAGCAAATCTGCTGGCATTATCGGCGACGAGTACGCCGACTCGGCGCATGTTGAGGCACTGCTGGATGATCTGACCGGCCGTGGTTTGGCCTGGGCGGCCGGTGACTACCGCCAGCCGAGAAGCTTCCTTAAGGAGGCCGGGCATCGGCTGCTCCGCGATCGCGTCTGGGGTGACCTGCGCTTCGTCTTCCAGGCTGATCATCGGCACTGCCGAGCCAGTGGCTCCTACGATTTCCCACATTGCCAGATCGGTGTCCGGCGCCTGAACTTGATCGCCACGGTGCTTCCTCTGCCGTTCATCCGCAAAGGATTCGCCCCCCCGCTTCAAGGGGAACTTGGTTGTTCCGTCCCGGCGGCGGTCGATGCGGCGTGAGAGGATGCTAAGCCGGATTGGTCAACTGGCCTGGGAGTCTCCCTGGTCGCGCGTCGCCAAGCCGAAAGAAGCTTTGCGACGCTGAAGCGTTCTTGAAAAGATCTCGGCATTCGCAACCCCAGGCCATTCCAGGCAACGAACCAGTTCCCTGGCCCTAGGATTTCTTCAACGGGGCCGTTCTCCAGTTGAGCAACTCCTTGGTTCCGCAATCAAAGCCCCAGCTCGTCTTCAAAGCCATCGACACGTAGACATTGTCGCACGGAAAACAAAGGATACACTTGTGGAAAGAACCCGCTGACCCGTTCTGGATGTAGTCGACGATGCGGATAACCGTTGGGCATATCTTTTAGCATTCGCCTCACCTATTGCACGTCTCGGCTTCACTGGGTACCAAGAACGGTACTAGCTGGTCACCTGACTGAATGGGATCCCCCCCTAACGGCCAGTCTAGAATCTCCCCAGATGCCGGGCGTGTCCCAGGGAGATTCTACTCTAAACTAATAGTGGCCGAAAGAAGAGGCCAGTGAACGCCAGAACGAACTCCGGGCGCCGTCCGGTCTCAAGGAACTGTGAGTGTGCACGATGAGTAGTCAAGATGGAAGCCCGATCAGGAGACTCTACCGCTCGCGGCGCGACAAATGGATAGCAGGAATTGCCGGGGGTATGGCGACCTACGTCAGTATCGACCCTACGGTGGTCAGAGTCCTTTGGCTGATCACGTTGCTGCCAGGCGGAGTGCCGGGCCTCGCCCTCTACGTGATCTGCTGGCTGGTCATCCCCCGGGAACCAGACGGCGCAGAACACTAATGGCGCGAGTTCCCCAGGTGGCCGGCAAGCCCGTGGCCAGCGTCTCGCATTGAGACCAGCCGAATCGACCGCCTGGAACCGTGTTGGAGGCAACAAGGATAACTGACCGCCTCATGCCCTTACAAGGAGAAACACATGAATCCAAATGATTTGGCGGAAATACTAACAGAGGAGAAGCGAAATGGATAAGCTACTCATTATCAGGAAACCCATGGTGATGACCTTGACTCTCCTGTTACTGTTTTTGCTTGTCGCGCCGGTCATGGCGCAGGCAGACAAAGCCGCGCCGGTGGGGTATGCGCACACTGCGCCATCACAAGGACTGGGCCCGACCGATCCTGCCGAATTGGAGGCTTTCCTGGATGACCTGTTCGCAAAGGACATGAATAAGCACCACATTGCCGGGGCGGCTGTCTCCGTCGTAAAAGACGGCAAGTTGTTTCTTGCCAAGGGCTACGGCTATGCCGACGTTAGAAACGGCACCCCCGTTGACCCCGAGCAGACGATCTTTCGCATTGGCTCCGTCGGCAAGATGTTCACCTGGACGGCGGTGATGCAGCTCGTCGAGCAGGGAAAGCTGGACCTGGACGCGAATATCAACACCTATCTTGACTTTCGGATCCCGGATACCTATCCACAGTCGATCACCCTCAAGCATTTGATGACCCATACATCAGGGTTCGAAGAGCGGTGGCTCGAAAGTTTGGTGTCGGATGCCAATGACCTGGTGCCCGCGCGCGAATGGTTGGTCTCCCACATGGCGGCGCGGGTGAGTCCGCCCGGTGAAAGTGCCGGTTACTCAAACTACAATGCCATGCTGGCGGGATACATCGTGGCACGGGCATCAGGCAAACCCTACGACCAGTACATCCAGGAACATATCCTGAACCCACTGGGCATGGCACACTCAACTGTACAGTCGTCAATATCGCCGGATCTGCGCCAATATGCTTCCGTGGGATACACGTACAAAGATGGTGCCTTTCAGGCGTTCCCTGATTACATGAGTCAGCCGGCGCTGCTGCCATCCGGCGCGGTCCAAGCCAGTATCACGGACATGGCACGTTTCATGATCGCGCACCTGCAGGGCGGCCGCTACAGCGACGCGACCATAGCCGAGGGGCGCATCATGAAAGACTCAACCGCTCGACAAATGCAGAGCACGTTGAACACACCGGCCCCACGCCTTATGGGCGCCGCATACGGCTCTTTCGAATGGAGCGACAATGGTCGGCGAACGCTCGGGCATGAAGGTTATAGCCCGCCAATGCATAGCGTGCTGCTGCTCTTGCCCGACCAGAACTTGGGTCTATTTGTAGTTTACAACAGCAAGGACGTTGGAGCACTGACCAAACAGCATTTGGGATTCCAGAGAGCGTTTTTCGACCACTACTTCCCCGCACCGGCAGTTGCTCCAATTCAACCTCCGGTGGACTTTGCGAAGCGAGCCGGTGGGTTCGTAGGCAGTTATCGAGAATCCAGTAGCCCACACACCACCCTCTCAAAGGTGGTTGGACTCTTCGGCGCAGTCGAAATCAGCGATCCCGGCGACGGCACGCTGCTCCTTAACAGATCGGGGTTCAAGTGGCGATTTGTCGAGATGGAGCCGCTATATTTTCGCCAGATAGACGGTCCGTTCGCCATCGTCTTTCGTGCGGACGACCGGGGGCGCATCACTCACATGTACACCGACCTCATGCCCCAGTACACTACAATAAAGCTCGACTGGTACGAAACACCCGGGTTCAACATCGCATTGCTTCAGGGTTGCGTCCTGATATTCCTGTCCGTGATACCCGTAGCACTGGTCCGCGCTATTCGGAGCCGCCACACCAAAAGTGACCGGATTCCCGCGCCCGGCGGTAGCCGCGTTGCCTATTGGCTGATTGTAGGAATCAGCGTTCTGGACTTGGTGCTCGTGGCCGGCACCATGCTGTGGGTCATGCAGCCAACGGAATTGCACAGTCCCTTGTTGGCATTGAAGATCGCGCTTGGACTGGGCGTCTTGTCATCCGTGCTGACGATCGGCGCGATGGTCTACGCTGTGCTGGCATGGAAGAACGGATTCTGGGGCGTCGTCTCCCGCGCGTATTACTCGCTGGTGACGGTCGCGGCGGTCGCTTTCGTCTGGTTCCTGAATTACTGGAACATGCTAGGTTGGCGGTTCTAGTTGAAAGCATTTCAAGGCTGGCGGGGGATCAATCCCCGCCAGCTAGACAAAGACAAGAAGTCTCATGTCCACCCAAGCGATAGCCTCAACGTATAACCTCCAAGAGTTTTCAATGAGCGATAACTTCTCTATCGCCAAGAGGGGGACATCCGGCTCAGAACGTTGAGCCGCCGTTTCTGGCTGAATCACCCAATTCCTGGGGAGAGTGGTTTGGGGAAGTGAAAGCTCATCCCCAACTGTCGGCCGATGATCGCCAGGCGACTACGTTGTTGGATGTCATCATGGATCGGGCCGGGTTGGCTGGCGTGATCCGGCGATTGCACGGACTTGGGATCGTGTTGCTGTCCATTCGGCAAGTCTAGATGATGTGTTCCGAATAAGTGGAACCCTTCCCTCCCCGAACCTCACGAATTACGCCTCGATGCAGAATGCAATTGCCAGTACGCCACTCGTTAACAGATATCCCGATGTTTATGCAGTGGCAAGCTGAGCCAGCCTAAATCCCCAGCTTCGCCAAAGTAGCCATCGCGATGAAGAGGCTGGCCTCATGATCGGCGAGCGGAATGAAACCGTGGTGCCGGTAGAAGGCTCGGGCTGCCTGGTCCTTGGCGTGCACAACGATCGCTAGGGCGCCAATCTCCTGCCTGATTGCCAGGCATCTGGCCATAGCATCAAGGAGCAGCAAGATCCCCAGGCCCTGCTTACGGTAACGGCTGTCATGCCCGAGCCGGCGTGGAACGGGGCGTCAGCGGGTCGTATGTGCGGCTGGACAGGCTGCTGGTCCAGCCGAGGGAGTAGGCGCGGGCAAGAACCGCGGGCCGGGCGCAACGCCTCCACGTGAAATTGTTGCCAAACTATGGTCTTGCCACTAGAATGGGGTCGCGACGCAACTGCCCGGTTATTTCATCGAGAGGGGACCCAAACAATGATTCTCGAAATCCGGCAGCATGAGGCCGACCTCAAGGAGCTTTGCCGCCGTTTCGGCGTGCTGAGGCTCGAGGTCTTCGGTTCGGCGGCCACGGGCCGTTTCAAGCCCGGGGATAGCGACCTGGACTTCCTGGTGGAATTCGCACCTCTCACCGGGCCTGGTTACGCCGACCGGTATTTTGGGCTCCTGGAGTCCCTGGAAGCCCTTTTCGGCCGGCCTGTGGACCTGGTGGTCGCTTCTACCGTAAAGAACCCGTACTTCCGCCAATCGCTGGACACCACCAGGACGCTTCTCTATGCAGCTTGAGGTCAAGAAGTACCTCTACGACCTCGCGGAGGCCGCTAGCCTCATCGCGGACTTTACGGCTGGTAAGACGTTTGCGGATTACGAACACGACGCAATGCTGCGCTCCGCCGTAGAGCGACAATTCGAGATCATCGGTGAGGCGCTGGTGCATGTCGCCCGACTGGACGACCCCTTAGCGGACCGCATCACCGAGTATCGCCGCATCATCGCTTTCCGAAATATCCTGGCACATGGCTACACGCACATCGACGACGGGATTGTCTGGGATATCGTGGAATCGAAGCTGCCCACGCTACGTCGAGAAGTGGCTGCCATGCTGGAAGAGACGTAAGCAGGCCTCTGACAGAGCTAACCTCTAACCTCGACCGCTTGGGGGTAAGTGGCAAGCCCCTGGAAAAATGATCCAGCCTTTTGAGTTTGACGGACAGCCGAAGAGTGGCCACGTCGCCCTGGATAACGCCATATTCGAAGCATTGCCGGGTGACACGACCAGGCTAACGATCCATTCGGTCTTCCAGCCGGCAGCGAACCGTGACGGTAAGATCGAGGGAGGCATGGAGCGCAGCCTCTCCGAATCGCAAGGGCGGCTGGACGAGCTCCTGGCTAGGCTGAAGATATGAACGCTCTGGACGCCCCTTTCCAACATTGAGCCGAGACCGCGAGGGTCACGCTAAGCCGCCGTTACTTGCCGTTAGGTCCTATTCATGGCAGAATAAGCTTGAGGTGGCAGATGAACGAGCTTAAGACGAGGATAAGCAAGGACGGCAGGCTGGTTATCCCGGCCGCATACAGAAAGGCACTGGGACTCAATCCAGGAGACGAGGTAATCATGATACTTGAAGAAGGGGAATTGAGGGTCATTGGAGTTCATCAGGCGGTCTCCCGTGCCCAATCTCTGGTCCGACGCTATGTGCCAGAGGACCGTTCTCTCTCACAGGAATTGATTGAGGAGCGTCGTGAGGAAGCATCCCGTGCTTGAAGCCGTTATGGATGCCTCAGCTTTGCTGGCCCTGCTGAACGCAGAACCCGGCGCGGATGTCGTGGCGCAGGCGCTTCCGGAAGCGGTAATCAGCGCCGTAAACCTGTCTGAGGTAGTTGCGAAACTCAGCCAGGCCGGGATGCCGGAAGACGCCGTTCGACTGGCGATGCAGCCTCTTGGATTGAAAGTTGAGCCATTCGAGGAGGAGCAGGCCTACCAGGCTGGGATATTACATGGGGCCACCAAACGACTCGGCCTTTCCCTTGGCGACCGGGCCTGTCTGAGCCTGGCTCAAAG
>Ga0082335_1003864_pt1 | contig 23719 bp, 27 predicted proteins | sample Subgrocontami58m_FD_72375 | JGI IMG/M metagenome (GOLD analysis project Ga0082335, IMG submission 72375) | Subsurface groundwater microbial communities from S. Glens Falls, New York, USA - GMW37 contaminated, 5.8 m (SPADES assembly) (version 2) ...
CAATGTGAACCTGACGGTTGAGTTGATCGTGCCTGTGGCGCTTGAGCAGGGTTCCAAATTTGCCATTCGTGAAGGCGGCTTGACCGTCGGCGCGGGTGTCGTGACCAAGATCATCGAGTAATTAGAAAGTAAAGGTTTTAGATGGCTTCCAAGAAGAAAGATGTCCGCCCGGTCATTACACTTCAATGTAACGACTGCAAAGAGCGGAATTACACAACCGAAAAGAATCGCCGCAACGATCCGAATCGGTTGGAGTTCAACAAATACTGTTCGCGTTGTCGAAAACACACACAACATCGCGAGACCAAGTAAAATAAGGGTGGGGTTTTTTATAACCCCGCCTACTTAGGCCAGTAGCTCAATTGGCAGAGCACTCGTCTCCAACACGAGGGGTTGTGGGTTCAATTCCTGCCTGGCCTGCCTGTGGCAACGCCGCATCACGCGGCGTTTTAGCCGTAAAAACAAAGAAGGAGTATTGCCTTGGCTGAGAGAGCAAAGAAAGTCAAGAAAAGCGAAAACGCTATTCAGCGTTACTACCGTGAGACATCGGGAGAGCTTCGCAAGGTGAGCTGGCCTACATGGCCCGAAGCAAAGCGCCTGACCGGACTTGTTCTGCTTGTGATGGTCGTCGTTGGAATCTTCCTCTCAAGTATGGATTATTTCGCCGGTGAGTTGCTGGGTTTGATACTTGGCATATAATTTGAATTGAGGATCTGATGGATTTACCGGAACCGCAGGAGCAGATGGAACAGGAAACGATGGAAGATAAAGCCGAGGAGCAAATCGCTCCTGCGGATGATAGCGCTTCTCCTTCGGATCCTTCGACAAGCTTCGCGTCAGGAGAGCCCTCGATGCCTGCTCCCAGCTCCGAGACTAAGATTCCCACCGAACTGCCCTCCGTTGAGGTAGTGGTTGAGGGGCCGGCGTGGTACGTGATCCATTGTTATTCAGGTTATGAAAACAAAGTGCGTCATAACCTTGAGCAACGGATTGAGACCATGGGCATGAAAGACAGGATCTTTGATGTAGTGATCCCGACCCAGGAGGAGATCGAAGTCAAAGATGGCAAGCGCCGCACAGTGGAACGTCACATTTTCCCCGGTTATGTGCTAGTGAACATGGCGCTCTCGGAAGAATCCTGGTATGTCGTCCGCAACACACCAGGTGTGACAGGTTTCGTTGGCATGGGAAATAACCCTACACCTTTGCGCCCGGAAGAAGTGGCGCAGATCGTCAAACGCATGGAAGCCGAAGCGCCAACAGTCAAAGTCAGTTTCAAAGTGGATGAGCGCGTGCGCATTGTGGATGGCCCGTTCAATGATTTCCGCGGTGTGGTGTCTGAGATTGATATGGAGCGCACGAAAGTCCGCGTGATGGTGAGTTTCTTTGGACGCGAAACGCCGATCGAGTTGGATTTCTTGCAGGTTGAGAAAGCATAAATCATGTGATGCCGAAGCGGCATCCAAAATAAATTAGACAGTAGCAGGCCTCCCGCAGGTCTGATGCGGTGGGAGTGGCGCCAAGGCGCCACGCTAAAACCACGAAGGAGTTAAGTCAAAATGGCAAAGAAGTTAAAAGCAGTCGTTCGTCTTCAGCTCGAGGCTGGCAAGGCCAATCCTGCGCCTCCCGTCGGACCCGCGCTGGCAAGTCATGGTATAAACATCATGGCGTTTTGTAAGGAATACAATGCCCGTACGTCCAATCGCCCGGGTGAGGTTCTTCCCGCGGAAATCACCATTTATAGCGATGGTTCATTTACATTTGTGCTTCGTACTCCGCCCGCCGCAGTTTTGCTTCGCAAAGCTGCAAAGGTCGAAAAAGGTTCGGGCGTGCCGAATAAGGACAAAGTTGGCAAGGTGACTCGCGCTCAGGTGAAGGAAATCGCTGAGCTGAAGATGAAAGATCTGAACGCGGTCGATATGGATGGCGCGATGAAACAGATCGAAGGCACAGCCCGCTCGATGGGCATTACGATAACCGACTAATTTTGTGGGAGTGGCGCCTTGGCGCCACGCTTGAACCACGGAGGATAATATGACCAAACATGGAAAAAAATATACGGCGGCGGCCGCCAAAGTTGATGTCGACAAGGTGTATTCCGCTCGCGAAGCAGTTGCACTTGCGAAGGAAACCTCCTTCACCAAATTTGATGCAACAGTTGAAGTTCATATGAGAACTTCACTCGATTCCCGTCAAGCCGACCAACAATTGCGTGATGTAGTTGTGCTTCCTCACGGTCTCGGCAAGACTGTGCGTGTGCTTGTTTTCGCTTCAGGAGAAGGCGCAGTTGCCGCTCGTGCGGCTGGCGCTGACCTCGTTGCGGATGATGACGAGACGATGAAGAAGATCGAAGGCGGTGCGCTTGATTTTGACGTTGCCATCGCCACACCTGATGCAATGGGTAAGGTGGGCCGCTTGGGTCGTGTGCTCGGTCCGCGCGGACTGATGCCGAACCCGAAAGCTGGCACGGTTGTAGCTTCGCAGGATATGGAGCGCGCGATCAAGGAAGCCAAGGCAGGACGTGTTGAGTTCCGCCTCGATAAGACCAATAATATTCACGTTTCAATCGGTAAGGTTTCTTTCACCGCCGAGAAACTTTACGAGAACTATATGACTTTGGTGGATGCGGTAAATAAATCCCGCCCATCGGGCGCGAAGGGTAACTTCGTGAAACGCATCACCCTCACCACCACAATGGGACCTGGCGTGAAAACGGATCCCAACGAACATATGCAAGGTGCCGAGTAGCGATACTCGTTTATCCCTAAAAATCCACTTCGCCCATGAAGGCGGGCGTTCTGAAGGCGGGGGTCTTGGTACGGCGGGAAAGCACCGCCTACTCGACCTTCCTTCGGAACTTAATTTCCTGCTCAGGTGGAGACTGATAGAAAATATCAGCGCTCAAGCGCTGATTCCCTCCCAGGGACTAAAAGTCTTTGCCTGTGTAAGTGGCAAAGACTTTTTAATTGAAAGGAGGTGAATACCCTTTGGCAATTTCTAAACAACGCAAGGAAGAAGTGCAGGCTCAGTACGCAGATTGGGTTAAGCGCAGTGAGGCAGTGATTCTTGTGGAATATACCGGCGCGAAGATGAAAGCGATTGATGCGATCCGCGCGAAGATCCGTGAAACGGGCGGTGAATTCCATATCGTGAAGAATACGCTCGCTCGTCGTGTGTTTGCAGAAAGTGGCATGGAATTTCCGAAAGATTATCTCGTGAAGTCCACGGCTATCTCGTTTGCATTCAAAGACCCTGCTTCCACCGCGAAAGCATTGACCGATGCAACAAAAGGCAATGAGTTCGTTAAGGTGAAAGGCGGTTTGATGGGCGGCAAGGCCTTGAGCGCCGCGCAAGTGAAAGCGCTTTCCGAGATGCCCCCGTTGCCTGTTATGCGCGCAACATTGCTTGGCGTTTTGCAAGCTCCAGCCGGCAAACTCGTCCGCACACTGGCAGAACCTGCTCGTGGTCTCGCGGCTGTTATCAAGGCGCGTTCTGAAAGCGCTCAGGCTTCGGCCTAGTTTTTCAACTTTTTGGTGAGTTCGCCTCGCAAAAAATATTCAAATTTCAATTTACTTAGCAAGGAGTGCTAAACAATGTCTGACAAGCTCGCAAAACTCGTGGATGAATTATCCACACTTTCCGTCCTCGAGGCGGCTGAATTGGTAAAAATGCTCGAAGAGAAGTGGGGCGTTTCCGCCGCCGCTCCCGTGGCGATGATGGCTGGTGGCGCTGCCACCGCCGCCGCCGAACCTGTGGAAGAGAAGACCGAGTTCGATGTGGTCATCAAGGATCCCGGCGCCAAGAAGATTGACGTGATTAAGGTCATTCGTCAATTGACCAGCCTCGGTCTCGGCGAAGCGAAGACCCTCGCTGAAACCGCCGGTGGAAAAGTCCTCACCGCTGTTGGCAAGGATGCCGCGACGGATGCCAAGAAGAAACTCGAAGAAGCCGGCGCGAACGTCGTCGTCGAGTAATTCAAGATTTTCGGAAAACAAAAAAGACGGCTCGCGCGGGCCGTCTTTGCATTTAAGTAAGGTAGTACCAATATCCTATACCAGCTAGTTGACTCTGCGTTCAAGTTACACTATAATAATGTCAATTGGTCTGACCACCATACCACAGGATTATATGATGAAAATTCAACCGATCGTCCACAGAACTTTAGCTGAAGCAGTTGCAGGTAAATTAACTGCATCGCTTCTGGATGGCAGTCTCCAGCCTGGCGCCCAATTACCCCCGGAGCGTGAATTAATCACCCGCTTTGGCATCAGCCGAACTACATTACGAGAGGCGCTCAAAACCCTCGAGAAAAACGGGTTGGTAGAGTCACGGAAAAATGTAGGGTGGTTTGCCTTGCAAGTTGACGAGTCGAATATGACTCAGGCAAGAGAAATGGCTGGGCCGGCGCGGCAGGCTGAACGTTTGGCACGAAACGAGCCTCCAACTGGACCTATTCGTCTGCCAACTGCTTCGGAGAAGCCAATCCACATCCCGAATTTGAGCAAAGATCGTCTCGGTACTTTTGATTTCATTTCATGGTGGGATCGCGAGAAGGTGCAGAACGCGAAAGTGATGGTGATTGGCGCGGGGGCGCTGGGAAATGAAGTCATCAAGAATCTCGCGTTGATGGGAATTGGGCATCTCTTTATTGTGGATTTTGACAAGATCGAAGCAGCCAACTTGAGTCGTTCGGTATTGTTTCGTGAAGCCGATAATAATCGCAGCAAAGCTGAGATCGCGGCCGCACGGGCAAAATCAATCAACCCGGATGTGCATGTGCAATATCTCAATGGCGATGTGACGACAAAACCTGGTCTTGGAATCTTCCGCCGCATGGACGTGGTGATCGGATGCCTTGATAACCGCGAAGCACGACTCGCTGTGAACCGTTTCTGTTATTGGATGAACAAGCCGTGGGTGGATGGAGCGATCCAGGAATTGCTTGGACTCGTACGTGTCTTTGTGCCGGGGCAGGGAGCCTGTTACGAATGCACGCTCACTGAACAAGCTCTCAGAGATCTATCGCTTCGATACTCCTGCCCATTGCTGGCGCGCCAGAATATTTTGCTTGGCAAAGTGCCGACGACTCCAACCATCGCTTCGATTATCGGCGCGATGCAATCACAGGAAGCATTGAAGTTGATCAATAGTATGCCGGTCGAACCCGGTAAAGTGACCCATTTTAACGGGATGGTCAACGAGATGCATACCACCGCATATTCGCCCCGCGAAGATTGCGAATCACACTGGACTTATGGTGACGTGACTGAACTACCGGCACGTGCCGAGCGGACGACTCTTGACGACATCCTGCGAATTGCCTGCGCAGACCTTGGCCTGAATGCAGTGATCGAATTGGATCAGGAACTGGTCACGAAACTGGAGTGCAATAAATGTCACACTGTTGAAGAAACTTTAAAACCATTAAGCGAGGTGACCTTTGAATCTGGTCACTGCCCAACATGCGGCGAATTACGCGAAGCCAGTATGACTCATTTGATCACAGGTGAAGAGACGTTTTTGCATCGAACATTGGCCAGCGTGGGCGTGCCGCCGCTTCATATCATCCGCGCTCATAATGGTGTGGAATATCGTTTCTATGAACTGAACGGTGATTTGGCAGACACATTGCATTTCCGGGATTATGAGTCAACAATAAAGATAGAGGCCAAAAAACAATTCCATATTCGTATTAATGACAAACTCCAGGTAAAAGTTGCAAAAGAAACCTCCGTTCTGAAAATTGCAAAAGATACACCTGTCCTAAAAATGCACAGTGGCCGCGTCCGATTGCGAGATTAGGCGACATAAACGGAACTTGAAATGTCCATTCGCACAGCCACGATGAGCAACTCTTATTCACCCGCGACCCGTCGCCCCGGTTTTTTTCGAAAACTGATCTTTACATTGCTATTTGTCGCCGGCATTGCAGGCTTTATGGCTCTGTTCAATGTTCATCAAAAGAACCTTTCTTTGTTTTGGATGACGATCCTCGCGACCCTGAGTATTGGGCTGGCCTCCGGATCTGCTTCCCGAATAACCTTCTACCGCTGGTCAGGATTCATGCGTTTTTTTGTAATACTACTTGCCTCGCCATTGGGACTGTTTGTATTGGGTGTGCTTACAAATTGGCAGATGGGAATTGGCCCGCTGAATCCCTGGGCCAAAGGGATCATTCCTCAAGACGAACTGATTCAATTAGGCGGCGCGCTTCTCGTTGCGGTCATTTGTTTGGAGGCGTGGTGGAAACCTCCATCAAAAATTGAAGATGTGGCAGAAGCACAGCGTTCATCAAGAAGCTGGGAACAAGCGCCGGTAACAATCGCCAGGCAATCGGCTCAACCGAGGCGACAGATTCACACTCAGGAAAGTTTGACGTACCTGCCAAAAAGAAATTCGCGCCTGAAGTTTTTAAAAGCGAACAAGGCTCACAGCCGTACGAACCCTGCAGTTGATAAATTAATTCTTACGCACACAGCGCAGCCAGTCCGTTCAAGGCACAAACGATTGTTCAACCGTAAACCCAATTTACAGCTCTCACTTTATGAAGAACATCGTTGTCCGTTCTGCCTGGACGAGGTCAAGCGCAACGACCCGCGCGGTGTGAAGAAATGTGAAGTTTGCAATACATTGCATCATGCAGACTGTTGGGCGGTCACTGGTATGTGCCAGGTGCCCCATTTAAATTCATGACGGAGGAATTCATTATGCCTGATTTAAATATCACGATCGTTCTACCCAGCGGCGGTGCGCGTGCCGCTGAAATACCAGATGATGTGTCCCTGCGCGAATTGATGCCTGAATTGATATCCCTGTTGGAGCTTCCAACTGTCGGCCCGGATGGACGACCAATGGGGTATCGCCTGGATAGTAAGGCGCTTGGAAGGGAATTGAAAGAGAGTGAAACGCTGGCTGCGGCTGGCGTTCCCGAAAATGATCGTCTGATGCTTACTGCAGATATTACGGCTGGAGGAATTATCTCCGTTGCGGGAAGCCCGCGTATGCGGCGCCTGAAAGCCGATTACGAATTGATGCAGGATCTAAATGCCCGCAGTGATCTGATTTCCTTCAAGGCAGTGGATGCCCGCCCCGGTGTACCGCCTGAACGATATATCGTCACATTTACCTGCAAGAGTATTTCCAATGTAGATCGATCAGGCCACCCGAAATTTTCCAATCACCATCAAGTGGAAATCTATCTCCACAACCAGTATCCGCAGCGCTGGCCGGGTATGAAATGGCTGACGCCCATCTGGCATCCGAATATTAATCATTTGAATGGCAGTGTCTGTATTGACGCAGCCTGGTGGACAGCCAGCCGTTCGCTGGATCGCCTCATCATTATGTTGGGCGAAATGCTGCAATGGAAGAACTTCCACGATGATCCCACGAAGCCGCCATTTCCCTGGGATGCAGAAGCAGCTCGATGGTCCCGTGAGTATCGTAAGAAACATGCGAATGAGTTCCCCGTGGATCGTCGCGAATTATTAAGGCCGGAACGAGTGAAGGTTAAGCCTGTCAAAACAAAAAAGAAACCTGTCATTCGATTGAAATAGTCAATTGCCGTGCACACAAATCCATATTCATTTTAGATAAAGAAAAGGAGAAAAACCATGTCTGATATACCTGTTACCCTTGTACTTCCCGCTGGAGGCAGTCGTAATGCCGAGGTTCCTGATGATGTAGTGGTGAAGGATTTGATCCCGGAACTGACCACATCGCTCGAACTGCCCACCACGGGCCCCGATGGACGTCCCATGTCCTATCGGATAGATAGCAAGGCGCTGGGCCGTGAACTGAAAGAGGAAGAAACCCTCTCTCAAGCCGGTATCCCACAAAACGACCGTTTAATGATGACCGCGGACGTTACCGCGGGGTAGTCCACATTGACTGGGCTGCTCTGGTCAACCAGAGCAGCCCAGTCAACCCTGCTAAAAATGGAATCATAAATGACAAGCATCGGTATCCGCATCTCAGCTCCAAACAATGAAAGGCCCAGGAAAGCCTGCATGCCTCTCGCGCGTTCGAAGCACTGGGAGTCACCACATGAGTACAAAAGTGCGCGGCCGCTGGTGAAAGTTTTTCTTTCCCAATCGGCCTATTGCCGAATCAGCTTGCATTCAACCAGTGAAATGGATGATGAAGTTGGCGGCGCATTGCTTGGTTTATGGTGCCATGATCGCGATTCCGGCGAACAATTTGTTGTGGTGCAACACATGTTGCCCGCCCGTCATACCCGGCAGGGCAGTGTCTATCTTACTTTTAAACAAGATACCATCGTGCAATTTCATGAAGAACTAGAGACACACCATGCTGGTAAAAGGATTGTCGGCTGGTATCACACACATCCACGCATGGGTATATTTCTATCTCACTATGATACGTGGTTGCATAACAATTTCTTTCCCGAGCCATGGCAGGTGGCGCTCGTGGTGGAGCCGCATACTTCGGTTGCCGGGTTCTTCATCCGCCGCGACGATGGTGTACTCGATCCCACACGTTACTTTGGCTTTCATGAACTAAATGGCAATATGGGAAGAAGCATGGTCGAGTGGAAAAACCTTCAAAGTACTGATGAAGAGAGTGAAGGAGTCTAAACTATGAACAGACGAATGCGTACCTATTTTTATGCTGTATTTGGCGCGATCGGCGGATTGATCGGCTGGCAGATGAGCAATTTCCTCGGCTTGTCTTTCATTACGAATCTCTACCTAAGTGAAGCTGTTGTCGGTGCGCTGATCGGTTTTGTTATCGGTTTATGTATTGGCGTTACCGAGGGTCTGCTTACACAAAATTTTGTCCAGGCCATCCGGGCCGGTTTGTTCAGTGCTTTGCTCGGTCTCGTTGCTGGAGCCATTGGACTGCCGCTTAGCGAGTACCTGTTTCAAGCAGTGGGAGCAGGTTTTCTCGGAAGGGCTTTGGGCTGGGGTGTATTTGGCTTACTGCTTGGGCTTGCAGAAGGAGTTGTTGGCAAAAGCCAGGCTTGGAAAGGCATGCTCGGTGGATTGATCGGCGGCGCAGTCGGGGGCGCTTTGCTTGAGAGTGCGCCCAACTGGCTTGGCAACCCTCTAAGTGGAAAAGCCGCTGGACTCGTTTTGCTCGGCGCTTCGGTCAGTGCATTTATCTCGCTCATCGTCGTCCTGCTCTCACGCGCCTGGCTCGAAGTCGCTTCCGGCAAACTTAAGGGGACCGAGTTCATTCTGGATAAATTTATGAAAGCAGGCGGTCCGGCAATTGCCATTGGAAGTTCCGCTCTTAAATCTGAGATTGTTTTACCCGACCCCGATATTGCCCCCCAACATGCCATGCTTACCGGTGATGGAATGCGTTTTTCCCTCAAAGATATGAGCCTGGCCGGTACGTATATTAACGGCAAAAAGATCGAACGTACACAATTATCAAACGGACAAAAGATCCGCATGGGCAATACCGAGATGATTTACCATGAAAAGAGGTAGCCATGCAAATAAAATGGATTCGCATCTTACTTAACTTTAGCCTGCTTGTGCTCCTCGTGTTTTCCTCGGCTTCGACGGTTTTCGCGCAGGGTGACACGCAGGTCCGCATTACGCAGGTGGATAATTCTAAATTTCCAACTGTGACAGTTTATGTTTCTGTAACAAATTCAGCTGGTGAGCCTGTTGGTGTGGATCCCGCCGCAATTCAAATTTCTGAAAACGGTGAGGCAATGCAAATTGTGGATGCCCGCGGCGGAGGTCAGGGAGGCCAGGGCGTCGCTGAACCGCTGACGACAATGTTGGTGATCGATATCTCCGGGAGCATGGATAAAAAGAACAAACTTACAGCCGCAAAGGATGCCGCCAAAGCCTACGTCAATCAAATGCGAGCCGGTGATCAGGCTGGCTTGATGGCGTTCGATACAAAGACATATTATGTTCAGCCGGCCACAACAGATACTGCGGCATTGACCAGCGCCATTGATGGACTCAAAACTGGTGGCGATACAGCCATGTTTGACGCTTTGGTCGAGGCAGAAGAAGCCTTGAGTAGCGTCCCTGGCCGTAAGGCGATCATCGTCCTGGCTGATGGATTGGATAACCATAGTCAGAATACAGTTGCTAGTGTGATCGAGCAGATAGGCCCAAGCGGACTGACGATTTCAACGGTCGGTTTTGGTGACGCCAGCACTGCTTCACAGTCGGGACTTGACGAGGGGGCGTTGAAATCACTTGCTGAAAGATCTGGCGGTCTTTATAGCTTTGCTGCCGACTCCCAATCCTTGAGCGCACTCTATCAGCAGTTAGGCCGTACCTTGCAGAGTGAATATGCTATCACCTATGTTTCCCCTTCAACTCTGCGAGACGGCATTAATCGAAACTTGACTGTCTCACTTTCAGGTGTAGGTGCAACTACTGAAACTAACTACAATCCCGGCGGTGTTTTGCCCGAAGTCACAGGCGTATCGTGGACTCTGTTTGGGCTGATCCTGGCTGGATTGCTGCTCCTACTATTTGCACCGCTTTTGATCGTACGCGGCGCGGGATTGTTCAGCGGTATGAAGCAAAAAGGGAAGGTTAAAATCGCGAACACAGCGAACGCGACGAGCAGCAGAAGTCTAAGTGGAAGCGGCAGCGGTAAGAAACCACGCATAAAGCTCAAGTAGATATTCCAAACAAAAAAGACGACCCGCGTGAGGATCGTCTTTTTGCTTTATTATTCTTAGTTCTGCCGCTCCATCTTCCGGATGACCATGACCACTTTGCCTTTGATCTCCAATGCTTCGGTCTTTTTGAGCATGATCGGTTTCATGGTTGGGTTTGCAGGCTGCAGACGGTAGCCGTCCTTTTCCTTGTAATAATATTTAAGAGTGGTTTCATTGCGGTCTGACAGCCAGACAGCCACCATTTCGCCATTGCGCGCATCCTCTGTCGGTTTGAGGATGACGATGTCGCCATCGTTGATCATGGCGTCGATCATTGAGTCTCCCTGTACCTGAAGAGCGAACAACTCTTTACCCTTTTCTTTTGCGGGCATCAGTGAGGTTGCGATCTCTACAGAGTCTTCAGGTGTGAAGGAGCCGAAATCCGCATTTGTGGGAACGGGGATGGGTTCGCCTGCCTGAATGACACCCAGAATTGGCACGCGGAACATGTCACCGAGGGGGGTATCACCGGTCAGGCGCATCCCGCGAGAAATCTTGCGATCGCGTTCGATGTGACCGGTTTTCTCAAGCTGATCGAGATAATAATTTACAACCGATGTGGATGAAATATTACAATGCTCGCCTATTTCGCGGATTGAAGGGGGGTGTTTATGTTCGCGTTGATAGGATGCAATAAAATCCAGAATTCTTTGGTGGCGTTCGCCTAACCCTTTGCTCTTTCGGACCATCATCATCATTTTATATCTCCTGCCAGATACCTGGCACAGCCGAGCATTCTTCGCTCATTTGTGCTACAAATAATACTCGAACGTCTGTTCTGTGTCAAGGATTTGATGATGTCAGAATCTGGGCACTAGACCCAGGTGCGGCGGCGCATCCAGAAGAACATAAAGACCGGGGTCAGCAGCATCAGGCCCAGGGTCCCATAAAAGATCGTTGGTAGTGTCCAACTTGCGTAAGGGGGATTCGCCGCGAAGAAATTCATCCCAAAGAAGCCGGTCACAAAAGTCAAAGGCATGAAGAGGGTGGTGATGATGGTCAGGGTCTTCATAACTTCGTTCATGCGGTTGTTGATGACGGAAAGATAAGTGTCCAGCGCGCCGCCCACGAGATCGCGCAGACTTTCGTTCACATCATGCAGGCGCACGAGATGGTCGTAAATATCACGGAAGAAGATGCGGTCTTTGCGATCAATGACCTGGTAATCGTCACGCGCCATTTTGTTGAGCACTTCACGTTGGGGAAGCAGGATGCGGCGCATGGCAAGCAGAACCCGTTTGAGTGTGAATAGTCTTGCAAGTGTTTGTGAGCTGGGGCGGTCAAAAAGCTGGTCTTCTATAATATCTATTTCCTCATCTATTTTTTCGATGACCGGCATGTAGTTCATCACGATTTCATCAATGATTTTGTAAAGCAAATGATCTGCGCCGTCTTGCGCGTAGCGTGGATCGCGCTGGCTTGTAACCCATGTTTCATCTATGGATGTTATGGGATTGTCATGATGCGTGATGACGTAATTACGTCCGAGGAAGATATCCAATTCATCGATTTCTGTGTCCCAGGATTCAGTGTCTTTTACCAGGCGCATGTAATTTAAAACAATATAAAGATAATCGCCCCAATCATCTATTTTGGGTGCGTGAGTCTCCTGTAATGCATCATCTATGGCAAGATGGTGGAACCCGAAACTTTGCAAAATGGGCAGCGCTGTTTCAGGCGGTTCTGACATAAAGTCAACCCATAACATGCCGCGCTTGTCACCCAGAAGGCGGGAGAACTCTAAAGGGGGAATATCGGAGCGGACAGGCTTGCCGGGTGTGTAAAAGAGCGTGCGGATCATGATTAACCTCCAAAAAATGTGGATATTTTACTATTTTCAAGGATAAATTCAATTATATTGAAGTAAATATTGATATTATTGATTTCCTACTTGACAAAATTAAAAAAAAGCCTATAATTTCATTAGAAACGTAGAGAAAATATTGAGTTTTCGGTTTTGGCAATTTGTTTTCCTTTTGATTTACAAATGGAGAATTACCATGAACAATTTTCAGACTGAAGATTTACTGGAAATGGCTAAAGAGAGAAACCATGAAGATGTGGATTCTCAATTAGCCTGGAAAGCCATGCAAGGCACCTCTTTTAATCGGTATCGCTGGCTGGCTGCCCTTGGAGCCTGGATGGTTGCAAAAGGTGAAAAACTGCAGGCTCGTTATACTACAACTTTACAAATCAACCAGTTGGGGTATTCACAAGGCAAAGCCAAAAAAGCCAGAGCGTAGGATATTTTATAAAATATAACCCATTAAGTTGCCGCCTCATAGGAGAAATGAAACCATGCGACCAGCACCCACCATCTGCCCGATCTGCCAATCTGAATTGGAAGTTACTCGATTGCACTGCTCATCTTGTGATACCTCCATTGAAGGTCATTTTGCAATGGGACAGTTTTCAAATTTGACTCCCGAGCAATTGGATTTTGTTTTTACCTTTGTGCGCTGTGAAGGCAAGATCAATCGCATGGAACAGGAGGTTGGGTTGTCGTATCCAACCATTCGCAATCGGTTACATGAGGTCATCCGCGCTTTGGGCTATGAGCCTGGCAAGGATGAGTCTCCGGAAATTGACGCTGACAAAAGAAGCAGTGTCATTGCCGACCTTGAAGCCGGCAGGATCACTGCGGATCAAGCCATGCGCATTTTGCGCGGTGAAGAGGAGTAAACCATGTCCAAAACTATTTCTGCAGGGCCTGCGCCAAAGATAATAATTGAATCGATCGGCGGCGATCTCAGCCTGGTCGGCTGGGAGGGGGATGACATCCTTCTAAAAGCCGATGATGATGTAATGCGTGTCAGCCAGGATGGCGACCAGGTCAATCTCTCCTGTGATGACGATCTTTCCTTGCGAGTGCCCAAAGCCGCTTCCATCCTTATCAATAAAATTGGCAGGGATGCGTCCATTCGAGGCGTGATGGGCGGCATTGAATTGAAAGAGACCGGCGGTGACCTTTCGATTCGCGATGTGGATTCCGTCTCAATTGATACGGTTCATGCCGACTTTAGCCTGCGAGGCGCGAAGGGGCATTTGTCCATCAAAAGCGCCAACAGCGATGTGTCCATCCGTGATGTGGATGGAAATGTAAGCCTCGATACGGTGGCCAATGACCTTGCTTTGCGTGATGTTCGTGGAAATGTCAATGCGAATGTAGCCGAGGATGTGGTCATGTATTTGAATCCGCAGGCTGGTAATGTGTATTCGGTCACGGCAGGTGACGATATTCTACTGGTCATGCCTCCGAAGGCCAATGCCACACTGACACTCAACGCAGATCAAATTGATGTTGATTGGCAAGGGGTTGAGAAAGATGAAGATGCCGCCAGTCGTGTGATTACCCTCGGGGGTGGTTCAGCCACAATGACTTTGAATGCCGGGGGTGACATCCGTGTCAGCAATAAAGCGGATGCCGGTGAATCCGCTGAAGATTTTGGTAACTTCGCAGGTATTGGCCTGGATTGGTCTGGTTTTGGCGAACGGATTTCACGTCATGTAACAGAAGCAACCCAACGCGCCCAGCGTAAAGTGGAGGAAGCGGCGCGCCGTATTGAAAATAAGACTCGTGAGGCAGAACGACGCTCCCGCCGCGGCAGAGGCGGTTTGGAAATTGGTCCTTGGAATTGGGACTTCTCACCAAAAGGTGTGCCAATGCCGCCCAAGCCTCAAGCATCTGACCAAGAGCGCATGGTGATCCTTAAGATGTTACAGGAGAAGAAGATCACCTCAGAAGAGGCTGAAAAATTATTGACAGCCCTGGAAGGAGGTTCATAATGTCATCTCAAGAACGCAGGAAAATTTTACAGATGGTTGCGGATGGAAAGATCAGTGCGGAGGAAGCGGCGACGTTGATGCGAGCATTGGACAAATCTGCCGAGCAGGAGATAGAAGTTATCAAAGCAAGCACAGCTCCCTATGGGGGACCAACCGCGGGCGGACGCGAAGCGAGAAGCGATGCCCCAGAGTTTGAGGAAGTCCGCAAACGCGCACTGCGATTTGCCATGATCCCGCTTTGGATCGGCATCGTCTTCGCAGTCTTGAGCGCGTGGACTATGTTTTCCATCCAACAGAATGCAGGCTTGAACTTCTGGTTTTTTTGTATGAGCATACCGTTTGTGTTGGGCGTTTTGTTGATCACGATGGGAGCGGGGAGCAGGTCTGCGCGTTGGTTGTACGTGAACGTGGATCGCTCACACCAAAATGAGTGGCCGAGAAATATTACGATTGCCCTGCCGCTGCCGCTTGGATGGGTAAGCTGGTTTTTGAAAAATTTTGGCTCGCACATCGAAGGTTTAAAACGAACAACAGTGAATGAAGTGGTTATGGCGATCTCTATGGCAAAGAATATCACTGAGCCTTTGATCGTCCATGTGGATGATGGCGATGACGGCGGGCGCGTGCAGGTATTTATAGGATGAAAATGGAGACGATTAAGAAGAAACCTTTATTAAGTGGATTGCTGATCCTGTTTTTGACCGCCATGGTTTTTGCGAATATTGGCGGAAATATGTATGGATCATTGATGCCGCTTTACCTCAAAGACCTGGATGCTTCGATCACGCAGATCGGGCTGTTTTTTACATTGGCGCAGATCGTGCCTCTGCTTTTACAAATTTTGGGCGGCTGGGTTTCAGATACACTTGGACGCCTGCGCGCAATAGCGATTGGCAGTGTCTTCGGTGTGATCGGTTTCATCCCGCTCATTTTGGCGGATACATGGCAGTGGCTTTTACTGGCTGTGGCGATTGGAGCCGTGGCACGCGCCCTTGTTGGGCCAAGTTTTGATGCCTTCATAGCAGAACATTCCAGTGAGGAAAATCGCGGCAAGGTCTTTGGCATTTCGCAGGCAATCTTTATGATCGTTTCCGTTCTTGGACCACCGCTCGGCGGCTGGCTGGCTGGGTCATACGGTTTTAAGTTGATGTTGTTGGTGGCCGGTATTTTTTATTTCATCGCGATGTTGATGCGTTTGAGCATGGCGCGCGAGGCGTCAAAAAGCGCTTCTGCAAAGATTGATAAACTTTCATTTGATGGTTTAAAAATTAATCTCCGCGCAATGTTCACTCTGGTATTTTCAGGCGGATTGATTACCTGGATGTTGATCACAGATGGACTGCGCGACGTTTCGTTTCAATTTTCAGAAAATCTTTTCCCTGTTTACATGCAGGAGATCGGCGGGCTTTCGCTCCAGCAGATCGGCTGGGTCATGTCGTTTTTTGGCCTGGCCATGATGTTGACCACCATCCCCGGCGGCTGGCTTTCAGATAAGGCCGGCGAGCGGGTGGGCATTGCGGCTGGGATGGTCTTAATGTCCTCCGCTTTGTTGGTCCTGGTCAATATCCCTTTAGGCGTCAAGTGGATGTATGTTCTGGGCTGGGGGCTGGCTGGTATGGGCGCAGGGATCTCAGCTCCTGCGTATCAATCGTTGATCAGCAAGGCAGTACCCCAGAAAAATCGTGGCATGGCATTTGGGCTGTTCAGCACCAGTTTGGGGCTCATCTCACTGCCTGCACCGTGGATCGGCGCGCAGATGTGGGAGCGCGTCAGCCCGGCATTTCCATTTACAGTGACTGCGGTGGTTTTATTGCTGTCAGTCATCCCTATATGGCTGAAATTCAAACTTTCCAAAGTTGAAACCCAAGGGACGGAAGAGTCATCGGATGAGAGTGTATCTGTTGTTGCGGGCTATATTAAATAGTTTCGGTCGTTTGGGATTTGCACTCCAAACGAATGGAAAATAGATAGGAGATGAAGAACATGGCAAACAGCGAAGAGAGAATGAAAATCCTGAAGTTGATCGAGGAGGGAAAGATCAGTGCCGACGAAGGGTCAAAGTTGCTGTCCGCATTAAGCGAAACGCGCCGCGTGATTCCCACACCGCCGCGTCCCCCAGGAGCGGGGGGGGGTGCACGCTGGCTTCGTATCCGAGTGACGGATACCCGCACAGGCCGATCAAAGGCATCTGTTCAAATTCCGCTTGCTTTAGTAGATGCCGGCATGAAGATCGGCGCTCATTTTGCACCCGAAGTGCAGGGCGTGGATATGTCTAATGTCATGGAGGCTTTGCGCATGGGTGTGACGGGAAAAATTATCGACGTGGTTGACGAAGAAGACGGCGAACACGTTGAAATTTTTGTGGAATAAAAGGATACTCCTCGCTGAGCGGAGTGAGGACAGTTCTTCTGTCCGAACGTAGTCGAAGCGCGTAATGGCAGGCGAAAATCCTAATAATAAACCACGAGTGATAGAGGAGCTTTATGAAAAAAACATCTACAAAACGTCCCACTGGTATGTTTGGTTTTACCATCGTCTGGCTCGGACAGATCATCTCCGTGCTTGCCAGCGCAATGAGTCAGTTCGGCCTCACGATTTTCATGTTCCAGAAAACGGAAAGCGCCACCGCGCTTGGCCTGATGCAGGTCTTCTTTATCACCCCCTTCCTGCTGATTTCCCCGGTTGCCGGCGTCATGGTGGATCGCCACAACCGCAAACTCATGATGATGGTCAGCGACATGGGAGCGGGCATCGCCACGATTGTGATCCTCATCTTCCAATGGCTGGGACTCCTTGAGTTCTGGCATTTGTATTTTGCCTCCATCATCTACGGCCTCGGCATGGCGTTTCAGTGGCCTGCCTATTCCGCCGCCATTACCACCATGGTTCCAAAGGAACAATACGGCCGCGCCAATGGCATGATGTCATTGGTCGAAGCGGGGCCACACGTGATTGCCCCCCTGCTCGCTGGCGCATTGCTTCCCATCATTGGCCTGACCGGTGTTCTGCTTTTTGATGTGGTCACGTTTTTGCTTGCCATCGGCGCGTTGATGATCGTCCATATCCCCCAGCCTCCGCGTACCGAGGAAGGCGAGCATGGGAAGGGCAGTATCTGGAAGGAAGCCGCATACGGCTTCAAATACATCTTTGCGCGCCCGAGCCTGCTGGGCTTGCAATTGATCTTCTTTGTCGGCAACCTCTTCGCTGGCATCGGCTTCACGCTGCTTGCCCCGATGGTTCTCTCCCGCACCGGCAATGATAGTCTCATGCTTGGTTCAGTACAGACGGCTGGTGCAGTTGGCGGGGTGGTGGGCGGTATTCTCATGAGCGCCTGGGGCGGTTTCAAACGCCGAGTGCATGGTGTTCTCCTTGGGTGGATGCTCTCCGGGCTTGGCATGTCAATTATCGGTTTGGCAGGAGGCTTGCCAATCTGGATCACAGGCGCAATCTTTACTTCCATCGTCGGGCCATTAGTCAACGCTTCCAACCAGGCCATCTGGCAGTCCAAAGTCGCGCCGGATCTGCAGGGGCGCGTCTTCTCCGCGCGTCGTCTCATCGCATGGTTTACCAACCCTATCTCGCCGATCATCGCAGGCACCCTGGCAGACTTTGTCCTCGAGCCGCAAATGCGTGTGACCAGCACGCTCTCCGAAACATTTGGATGGCTGGTTGGCACAGGCCCTGGCGCGGGTATGGGCTTGATCATTTTCTTCTGCGGCTTTGGCGGCATTCTCGCTGGCCTCGCTGGATACTTCATCCCGGCCATTCACAACGCGGAGGCCCTCCTGCCCGACCACGATGCGCTTCTAAAAGCGGAAGCAGTTCCCACTTGATAAACTGATATGAAGTAAAAGCCGGGCGAATGTTGTCGCCCGGCTTTTTTTCTTCGCCTCTTTCGCTAACCGTAGGCTTGCGTGGTGTGCCTGAACATTTCCTGACTGAAAAAGGAGGCGCTCCGCGTAAATGACAGCATACACATCACTGATTACTAGACTCTTTCCCCTCACGCCTTGCTCTCAACCAGCCGTTCAGGCTATATTTCACTACGCGTTCATTGCCTTCGAATAATTTCTTCAAGTTGGGACGCAATGCCAGGATGAGTAATATCTCGGCGCCAATGCCATACCAAACGTCGAGCCAGGGCATCAATCCCTGCGAGGCGCGGACGGCGAAGATGATGATGGCGAACAAGGCCACAGCCATCGTGGTCACCGAAGCGATGCCAAGTGTGAAGAAGGTCAACATGCCTAGCGGCAGGATGATCAGGATGGAGGCAGGCCAAAGCCCCATGGCGCCGCCGACGGAGGGCGCTCCGCCCGCGCCGCCGCGCAAGCGAATGAGCTTTCCATTTTCGTCACGCTCGGGCAAAAAGATCGAATGGTTATGGCCAAGGATCGCAGCAATGGGGGCGATTACATGCACCCAGTGATGATCAGGGGTGAGCCATTGTGCAATCCATGCGGCTCCCGCGCCTTTCAGTATATCCAGCATGGCCGTTGCGAATCCCGCCCAAAACCCTGCGGCGCGCATGGCGTTCGTTCCGCCCGTTCGCCCGCTTTCAACCTCGCGAATATCTATTCCTGTTTTTAGTTTAACGATCAACAATCCAAATGGGATCGAGCCAAACAGATACGCCAAAACGATAACCCCAAGGTTGATTACAGTCTGCATCAAAACTCCTCCGGTAGATTACATCATTACAATTTCTGATAATCGCGCCGGTCGAAGCCAGCGCACCCGTTCGAGCCTTGTAATGACATAGTGTAGTGATGAAAACACAGAAACTTTAAGATGGTTGCTTGCTATACGACCTGCAAAGGCACTTCAAGAAAACTGCCATTTTCGATCCAAAAGGCGCGGGCGCGCCACATACTGTCCACGCGCGCGAGGATGATATGGATAACTGCATATGCGGCCTGTGTGATGTCGGTGGGCGAAACAGTTTCAGGTCCAGTTGGATGCGAGTGGAAGATGGCGAGCAAATCCATTTGATTGGTTTCGATCCATTCAAAGGCATGCAGCTGCTCAATCGGATCCATCACGTATCGCAACGGACTTTGGGCCTGATTCGTCACCTCCAGCACTGCTTCCACTTTTGAATCGCGCCCTGCCAAAAGTCCGCATGATTCCAGAGGCGCATGCGAATCAACGTGGGCGATCATCTTTTGAAGTTGTTCTTTTGAAAGGCGAAGGGTTTGCATTGCTATAACAAAAACACAGTGGTCCAGGCCAGTCCCACGATGATAGCCGGGCCAACCATTGCGCGGCGCCAGGGAATATTTTCTGCAAGGTCGACAGATAACAACGTCAGCGCATAAAACGGGCCTGTGAGCGCGAGTCCGAATTGAATGGGGGTGAGAGGCCAGTAATGCAGACCTGCGCTGATCTGCGTGCAAATCAAGCCGATGCCGATTGCCCAGGGAAAATCCCAACGATCTATGCCGTCAAGATGCAGGGTGCGAAGACAGATCAATCCTGCAAACAGAAAGACCGCCGGAACCAACACGAACATGCGCGCGCCTGAAAACCGAAGCGAGGTGGCAAGGATGAGAAAGAGGGCATAAGCCAGCGCCGTGAGTCCCGCGCGTGCCAGCGCATAAGTCGGTGTGGATGGATCAACGGTGATATATTCCGCCATAAAAACAGTTACGAGCAAAACTGAGCCGAATGCAAATCCCACCCACCATAACCTGCCATCTGGAAGGAGAGCCAGCAGCGCGCCGATCACATAAGTTGTGATCGTGGGGAGCATCAGATGCTCAAAGGTTGTTTTTTTCTCGAGTGTGGGATGGTTGCGGATCAGCCAGTCCATTCCTGCGGCTGTCAAGGCGGCGGCAAGCAGAGTCATGAATGTGCCGAGCGTGAGCGGTAAGGCATAATAGAAACCGGGCAGGGAAAGGGTCAAAGTCAGGCGGGGGGATTGGATGAGCCTGGTCAGCGCAAAAGTCAGTAAAACAGACGCGATCAAGACACCAATACGATCTGCGGAAGGCAGGCTGGAACGGTTCGCTTGCATGAAAAGATTGTACCTGCGCGGGCGCATGAACGCAAGCAGGGGTATGGTAGAATCAAAATGTTATGGAAGTTTCACGAATAGAAAATCTCCCGCCGCCGCCAGGCATTATTAATTCCATCAAAGCAGGCTTTGACATAATCGCTTCTCACATGACCGCGATTCTGATACCGCTCTTGTTAAACCTGTTCTTCTGGCTTGGTCCACGCCTGCGAATGGACACGCTCTTCAACTCGATCAAAAACGACGTGGTCATGATCTGGCAAAGAGGCGGGGTGCCAGCACAGGATATTCAAGGTTTTCTGGATTTGTACGAACGTACAATTCCACACATTAATCTGTTCTGGATCTTACGGACGTTACCGATCGGGATTTCAAGCCTGCTCCTGCCTCAGGAGTCATCTGCCACCCCATTGGGTGTACCCACCATTTTGCAGGTCAGTGGTTTGAGCCTGCCTGTCTGGATCTTCCTGCTCACCTTGCTCGGCTGGATCGGCGGCGGACTTTACTTCCGCAGTGTGGCATGGATTGCAATTCCGGCCACAGATCAAACTGGCATACGCTCTTCCAGCGCCATCTTGCAGACTATTCTTATTTCCATATTTTGCATACTGTTTTTGATCATGGTCGGTTTTCCGCTTTTCACAATACTGTTTTTGGTGCTTCAGTGGAACGCATTTCTTGCAAACTTATTCGTTTTGTTTCTCAGCCTGGCCTCCATGTGGTTGATCGTACCTATATTTTTTTGGCCGCATGGGGTTTTCGTGAAGAAACAAAATGTCATCACATCCATCCTCAGCAGTATCCAACTGACCCGCTTTACACTTCCCACGAGCAGTATGTTCGTGCTGGCGGTTTTTCTGCTTTCCTTTGGTTTGAACTATTTGTGGAACATTCCCCCGGAAAATTCGTGGATGACCCTGATTGGCATTTTTGGCCATTCTTTTGTCACAACGGCCTTACTGGCCGGCAGTTTCATTTATTATCGCGATATGAGCGTCTGGCTGCAAAGCGTGATCGAAAAATTGCGCCCGAACAATGCGGTCAAACAGGCTTAACTGGATAGAATCAGAACTTACGCAAAATACTACGTAGAAGCACGTTCTCTAAAGAGCCGCTTGCAAAATCAGCGTTTGAGAACGCCTGCTCTGCTCAAAAGAATATTCGCCGGAGGTTGTTATGGCTGAAAAAGAGAAGAAAATAAATTATGACGTAAGTTCCATTCAAGCTCTTGAAGGGATTGAACACGTTCGTAAACGCCCGGGCATGTATGTGGGTGGTACGGATATTAAAGCGTTACATCACCTTGTCTATGAAGTTGTTGATAACGCCATTGATGAAGCGCTGGCTGGGTATTGTACATCCATCAATATCATCATCCACGCCGATAGCAGCGTGACGGTTGAGGATAATGGTCGCGGCATCCCGGTCGGCCCGCACCCTTCGAAAAAGGACGCGAAGGGACATCCGATGGAAACCGTTGACGTGGTCATGACGGTAATTGGCGCGGGCGGAAAATTTGGCGGCGGCGGTTATAAGGTCTCCGGCGGTTTGCACGGAGTCGGTGTCAGCGCCGTGAACGCCCTGTCTGAATGGGTGGTGACCGAGATCAAACGGGAAGGCAGGTGGTGGCAGCAGAAATATCAACGCGGTGTGCCGCAGGGTGCCATTAAGCAAATTGGCAAAGCGAAGGACGAAACAGGCACCAAACTGACCTTCAAATTTGACAGGCAGATCTTCACGGAAGATATTGATTATCGTTTCGACACGCTTGTTCAACGCTTCCGTGAAATGTCTTTCGTAACCCGCGGCGTGACAATTCGATTCAAGGATGAACGCGCTGACCGTGAAATGACCTTCTATTTTGAAGGCGGTATTACTTCGTTTGTACGCTACCTGAACCGCAATCGCCAGGGGCTTCATCCTGTTGTGCATGTCGAAAAAGACATAGAAGGTATTGGCATTGAGGCGGCCATTCAATACACAGACTCTTACACAGAATCTGTATATTCCTTTGCAAATACGATCAATACAATAGACGGCGGTACGCATCTCACCGGTTTACGTTCTTCCTTGACCCGTGTGGTCAATGATTATGCGCGCAAGAATGGTTTGCTCAAAGATGCCGACCCGAACTTCTCCGGCGATGATACCCGCGAAGGTTTGACCGCGATTGTTTCCATCAAGCATCCGGATCCGCAGTTTGAATCCCAAACAAAAGTTAAATTGATGAATCCCGAAGCGCAGACCTATGTCACGCAGGTTGTGGGGGAAGCCTTTGGTACCTTCCTGGATGAGAATCCACAAGCGGCGAAGGCAATTATTTCCAAATGTCTCACCTCTGCCCGCGCGCGTGATGCGGCCCGCAAGGCGCGTGATCTGGTCATCCGCAAATCGGCGCTCGAGTCACTTACCTTGCCCGGTAAACTGGCAGATTGCTCCGAGCGTGATTCATCCAAGACCGAGCTTTATATCGTCGAAGGAGATTCGGCCGGCGGCTCAGCCAAACAAGGACGCGACCGCCACTTTCAGGCCATCCTTCCTTTGCGCGGTAAGATCTTGAATACGGAACGCGCACGCCTCGATAAAATTCTTGGAAATAACGAAGTCAGGTCTCTTATCTCTGCGCTGGGCGTGGGCATTGGCGATAACTTTGATCTCGCAGGCCTGCGCTATGGGCGTATCATCATCATGACCGACGCTGACGTGGACGGCAGTCATATCCGCACTTTGTTGCTCACGTTCTTTTTCCGATATATGCCGCAATTGATCGAAGATGGTCATTTATATATTGCACAACCTCCGTTATATCGCATTGCTTACAAGAACCAGGTCAAGTATGTATACAGCGATAAGGAAAAGGACAAGGCTGTGAAAGAGGTTGGCGAGAAGGCCAACCTTCAACGCTACAAAGGTCTTGGTGAAATGAATCCCGATCAATTGTGGGAGACGACCATGAATCCCACCAACCGCACACTGCTCCAGGTGGCTGTGGAGGATGCTGCCGAAGCCGACCGCACCTTTGACATGCTGATGGGTGATGCAGTAGATCCGCGCAAGAAATTTATCCAAACTCATGCGAAGAGTGTCAGGAATCTGGATATTTAATCTATAATTACCCAGCCTTGAGAGACTACGGAGTCCCGTAGTCTCTTTTTATTACCCCTGCTTCTTTGTCATGAATGTATCTAACACTGATGGTCGGGTTGTAGTGTAAAATCCTGACATTATGACCGCACAAAGCATACAGCCTGTCG